>Ga0302283_1002536_pt1 | contig 14713 bp, 8 predicted proteins | sample III_Fen_E1_4_FD_198770 | JGI IMG/M metagenome (GOLD analysis project Ga0302283, IMG submission 198770) | Peat permafrost microbial communities from Stordalen Mire near Abisko, Sweden - III_Fen_E1_4 | ecosystem: Environmental > Terrestrial > Soil > Wetlands > Permafrost | place: Sweden: Abisko...
GATTCGGCAGCAATTGGCCGACCTGCTGCGCTTGCCCGTCCGACATGCCGGCACCTGCGACGGCGTAGCGCTCGGGGCCTTCCGGCATGGGCCAGGTGGGCGCGAGATAGCCGCTATCCGAGACAGCAGCGCCACCGCGGGCGGCATACTCCCACTCCTCCTCGGTCGGCAGCCGCACGAAGGCGAGCGCCTGATGGTTCCGCGGCAGCTTGTCGGCGGCGTTGGCGAGCAGCCACGACGACAGGCGTTCGGTAAACGCCACCGCGTCGAACCAACTGACCGACGCTTGGGCAGTGCGCCCGCGCGGCGATGCCTGCGGGCAGGGGCTGCCCATCGTCGCCGCATACTGGTCGCGCGTGACGTCGTATTTGCCCAGGTAGAACACCCGCGTTCCGTCGGCGGCGCGGAACGGCGCTGCCAGAAACGCGCCGCGCTGATACTCGTTGAAGCCGAGCTCCGCATCCGGGTTGCCCAACTGGATCGCGCGGTCGTCGAGTGCTCCGGTACCGGACGGCACGGCCACCGCGCGAAACGCCATGGCGCCCCCGCAGGGCAGCGGCAGGATCAGGTCGCCGGGCGCGGGCTTCGGGTTGCTGAACCGGGGGTCCCAAGAGGCGAGCGGGGCGGCCTCCGTTTGTCCGAACGCCGTCGCGCCGAAAAACGGGGCGACCGAAGCCAGCGTGGCCAGCGCTCCCGCCAGGACCTGCCGTTGCACGAAAGCGACACGGCTCATCGCATGCTCTCCCATGGTTCCACCCGTCCGATCCGAAGACCGGCCGCCAGCGCCGCAAAGGCGGCCCCGGCGAGGGTTAGCGCGGTCCCGGCGAGGCACACCGCCCAGGTGATCCGGCACAGCGGCCGGTCGATCCCGAGCGTACCGGCGAAGGCGCGGTTCAGCGTGCCGGCGGCGAGGCCGGCCACGGCCAGCGCGAGGCACGCGCCGATGGCGCCAAGCGTCAGGGCCTGCACCATTGGCAGCAGCGCCAGCGTACGCCCGCGCATGCCAAGAAACCGAAGGACCGCGAGCGAAGGCCGCCGCCGTTCGACGCCCGCCCACAGCCCCGCCCCGAGCGAGACGAGGTAGCCGATCCCGCCGAGGCCGGCGACCAGCCACAACAGCAGTCCCAGATTGGCGTCCAGCGCCAGCAGGCTGGCGACCTCCCCGGCGCGCGAAACGACATCGAGCCCCTGCGCCCGCAGCGCCGCGTCCAGCGCCGGGACTTGCTCCAGCCGCCTGGCATAGAGGCGGAACCCCGCGTAGCTCGCCCGTTCCGCCCGCGGCAGGGCGGCGGAACCCCGGGGGAAGTCCTGGGGCGGAGGTCCGACACGGCCGTCCTGGTAGTCCTCCACGAAATCGGCCAGCGCCAGCGTCACGAACGCCCCCTCGCGGGCGAAGGCGTGCGGTGGAGCCACCGACTGGACGCGCAGCTTCAGCGCGACGATCTGCCGGCCGCCGTCCTGTGTCAGCCGCGCCAACCTCCCGGAAAGCGTGGTCCCAGCCGTGGCGCCGAGCCGGGCCGCCGCGCCGGCGGAAAGCACGAGGGCATCCGGCGCAGCGGGCGCACCGCCCGTCAGCAGCGGGTCGCTGGGCGCACTCGGGATCAGTTCGACGCGAAGCTGCTGGCCGTCTTCCGCCTGCAACAGCAGGCTTGCTGCCAGCGTCCGTGTACGTGGCACGAGAAAGCCGACATCCGGACGCTCCGCCAGTTGCGCGAGCGTCGCCGGGGCGATCTCGCGGTTGGCGGCGGACATGACCTGCCGCACCGCCGGGTCCTGCAGCAGCAACTCACGCAGGCCGCCGATCACGCCGGCGCGCAACCCTGCCAGCATGAGCAGCGGCGCCAGCACCGCGGCGAGCGCTACGACCGTGCACAGGCCGAGCCGCCAGTCGTGCCGCAGATCGGCCATCGCGACGCGCAGGAGCGTCAGCATGGCCAGGCGAAAACGCTTCCCGCGCCCCTTTGCACCGTTCTGACGGGCACGGTTGCCAGGCTGCGGGCCGCCGCCAGCGCCGAATCGTGTGTCGCAATCAGCAGCGCCGCCCCGGCCTCCTCTGCCGCTGCGACCAGAAGCCGGATCGTCGCCTCGGCCTGGGCGGGGTGGACCGAAGCGGTCGGCTCGTCCGCCAGGAGGATCGTCGGCCGATGCACGACGGCGCGCGCCACGGCGGCGCGCTGGCGCTGTCCCACTGACACATCGGCCGGAAGCCGGTCGAGCGCACCGGTGATGTCAAGCAGGACGGCAAGGTGTTCTACGCGTGCGGGTTCCGGCCGGTGCAGCAGGTCCAGCGGTAAAGCGATGTTGGCCCGAAGCGTCAGGAACGGGAGCAGGCCGCCGGTCTGCGGCACGAACCCCACCGCGCGGGCGCGCACCGCACCCAGTGCGTCGAGCCGGCGGCGCTGCCACAGATCGCGGACGTCGATGTCCGCCAGGTAGAAGGCCGAAGCGGTATCGGGCCGCAGCGCCAGGGACAGGAGCGCCAGCAGCGTGCTCTTGCCGCAGCCGGACGGCCCGACCATGGCGATCCTGTCGCCTCGCGACAGCGCAAGGTGCTCGACCGTCACCTCGAACCGGTCCTCGCCGCGGCCGAGCCGCCGCCGCACGTCCTGCGCCGAAAGCAGCGCAGAGGTCACGGCAGGGCTTCGATCGGCACCGGATAGGCCGCTTCCCCTGGATGGTCGGGGCCCGCGAGGTTGACCCAGAGATCCGGCTGCGCCTGGAATTCCTGATACAGCCGGAGCTTTGCCTCGACCCCGCTGAGGATGTCGGCCTGTTTGATGCCGCCCATCGCCAGCCAGTCGTCCTGGTTTATGTTCATGATGTCGGAACGGTAAGGCAGGCCGTCGAGGTACTCGCCGAGCAGGCTGCCGATGCGGTCAACCGGCGCAGTTTGCGACGCGCCACGGGCCGCGGCGGCGAAGGCGGTGCGCAACTGGCCGAAGAACGTGCCCGGATCGACACGGCTGGCCATCCCGGCGTCGAGGACCGCCCGCAGCGCCTGCGCCAGGTCCGAAAGCTGGTCGCGCGTCAAAAGCACCCGCACCCCGAGGCTGCGGCGAGTCATGTCGGCCATATCGCGGTCGCAGGTGAAAGCGCGGATCACGTCCGGTGCCCGGGTCTGCTCGACCCGTCCGAGATAGGCGAGCCGCATTGCCGTGGAGACCATCTCCACTTGCCGCTGCATTTGCTGCGACTGCGCGGGTAACGCGGCTGGGTGCGCCAGGTCCGGCTGGCCGGTGGTGGCGGCGACCTGCCGCAGCAGCGCATCGGTCAGGTCCGTTACGGTGCGGCCGAACGCGTCCCGCCCGCCGCCGGGCACCTGGAAATAGAGCGGCGCCGCGCCGTCGAGCGCGGACAGGGTGCGATACTGAGCGGAGGCACGCGGATGGTCATGCGCAGCCGCGCCCTCCGGGGTGAGGAGATGCACGACGAACACGGCGATGCCGTGCTCGCGCGCGAGCTGGCGGATTTCGGCGATGCCGAGATGCGTCGCGCTGTGCGGATGGTTGGCGTCGCGCGCGCCGGCATCGGTGACAAGAATGATGTAGCGGCCGCCGAGCGGGGTCCAGTCGATCTCCTCGATCGAGGTTTTCAGTCCGGCGATCGGATCCTCGTCGAACTCCGCCGAGGAGGCTGGCGATTCGCGAACATGTGACAGCGGTTCGAGAACCGCATCCGCCGGCAGGTGAAAATCCGGCCGCACGAACACGCGCGTCGTGTATTCGAGCCGAGGCGTATCGAGAAGGCTGTCGCGATAGCCGACGACGCCGAAGCGGAAATGGTCCTTCAGCGGCGTCGTGCCGATCCGCGCGATGACCGCTTTCACCGCGGCCAGCGTGCCGTCGATATAAGGCTGCATCGATTCCGTCGTGTCGATCAGGAACAACAGCCCGGCTTTGAAGTCGCGCAGCGCGTCCGCCGTCTGCGGCGCGGCCGTGCGAGGGGGCTCTGCCGGCGCCGAGATGACCTCCAGAAGCCGGACGGTGGCGCCACCGTCCGTCTCGATCTGCTGCGCACTCAGGATGGGCAGGAGGTAGAACTGCCGGGTGATATCGACCAGGGTCGGCGGTTCGATCGCGATGACCGGACCGGGCTGGTGATCGAGTGCCCCCTGCTGCAGCCGGCTGGCCTGGCCGCCGGGATCGGGGCCGGTGATGAGACTTTGCTCGGCATCGTGCGTCTGCAGGAACAACACCGGCTGCCGCCCGGCCGGGTTGGTGAAGGCGCCGATCATGGCATGCGGCCAATCGATCAGCTTTGCCGCCGCGATCCAGCCCACGGTGCGTCCGTCCGCGGCGGGGCCGACCTCCACCCAGCCGGCATCGCCCCCCGCATCACCCCTCTGGCGGCTGTAGACGTAGAACGTCGTGAAGCCGGGCACCGCGGGACCGGGCGGTGTTGCGTTCGGACCCGGCTGCAGCGTTGCGCCCGGCCGCGCGACGCTGCGCTGGAACAGCGTCTGCTTGCCCGGCTGAAGCAGCGGCCGGCGCGTCTGCGCCCGCAGGCCTGGGCACCGGGCGACCAGGCCGGCCAGCGCGGCGCCCGCAAGCAGCGCGCGGCGGCCGAACCGGGTCATGGCCAGAAATCCTTGAGCGTCAGGCCGGCCAGCGTGTCGCCGTGCTCGGCGTCGCCCTGCAGCCGCTGGCGCAGCGCCTCGCGCGGTGCATTCGCTGCATCCTGGTGCGCCTGAGCGGCGCGCCGGTAGTATTGCGCCGCCTGCCGGGCGTTCGGCTGCGGGATCGGGCCGCCGGGGCGGAAGGTGTTCGGATCGTAGAGCTGCGCCAGCCGGAGGGCGGCCGTCCCACTTCCCCGATCCGAGGCGATCTGCATCAGCACCACGGCCTGGTCGGGCTGCCCCGCGTCCCACTGGCGCTGCGCCACGGCGAAGATCGCGTCCGGGTCTCGCGCACAGCCGACAACGTCCGCGACGCTGCCATGCGCGCAGTCGGGCTGAGCCGGCCGCGGCGGATTGGGCGGCGGCGCTGCGGGCCGCGGCGGATTGGGCAGTAGGGCGGCGGTGCCGGGTACCGGAGTCGGCGTGGGCTGGACCAGCGCCCACCATGCGCCGCCGCCGGCGGCCGCAAGCAGCAGGACGCCGGCCAAGGCGAGCGGCAGGGTGCGGCGCGACCGGACGGTGCCCCCAACAACGGGCTGCTTGGCCGCTGGCTCGGGTGGCTCTGGCGGGCGCGGCGCGGGGCGCGGCGGCTCCGGGGGCACCGCCTGCCGTACCGGCGTATCGAGCTTCTGCCGGACTTCGAGCGGCGGCGGCTTCGGCTCGGCTGGCGTCGGAACCGCGATGCCCGTGCTGATCTGGCCGCCGCGGGACAGCGGCAGCTCCGGCCAGAAGACCGGCTCGTCGAAGCCGGCGGACGGCACCACGAGTCTCACCGGACCCGATTCCAACTGATCGACCACCGCCGGGCCAACGCTGAGGACGAGATCCAGCCCATCGGCGCGCGCGTCCAGCGGGCGCAGCAACGCGTCCGCCACCTGCCATCCGCCCGCGCCAAGCACGCTGGCCTCGTAACCGTCTCGCGACAGCCGGAACCGCGGATCGGCGAGCCCGGACGCCGCTCCCCCTGATATGCGGATCAGGGCATGGCCCCCGCGCTGGGCCGGGTCCGCCGTGATCACGGCCGCGGTCATGGACGGCCCCCCGAAGAAACGAAGGAACCTCTAGCCAACCGCGTGACCAGGGCGCCCAGCGCGTCGTTGGCCGCGTGGTCGAAATCCTCGGCCGAACGGTCGCTCACGTTGTCCTCCATCATGCGGACGAAGGCGGCCATCCAATCGACGTGGAAGACGCGGTCATAGGGTGACGGCTGGGCCGCCAGCGGCGGCAAGCCCTGCACCACGGGCCGGGCGGCGAAGATGCGCCGCTGGCCGGGTCCGGCGGCGCCGACCGCGGGACGGCGCGCTTCCTCCAGGCGGTCGAAGCCAAGACACGTGACGAATCCGTTGACCAAGTCCTCGGCGACCAGCACGAACTTCCCGGCCCCGGCCGTCGTCCGGCCATGAAAGCCGGCCCGCTCGCGCAGCGCCGCGGCGACCCGTCCGCGCAGGTCGATGCGCCGCGCGGCTGCCCCGATCTGGCCGGCCAGCAGCGCCGCCTGCTCGGGCGACAGCTTGTAGGCGGCGAGCGCCGCGGTGTCGGCGGCAAACGCGCCGAGCGTTTCGTCCCAGGCCGCCACCACCATGCCAGCGAACCGCTCGAAATAGTCCAGCCGCCCGGACCCCTCCGCGCCGGGCGGCGCGTCGCCCAGCAGCCCGGCCAGGTCGGCGGCGTATTCGTCCGCGCCTGCCACCGCGCCGATCGGCGCGAAACCGTCGTCCGGTTCGGTCTGCATGCGCCAGTGCACGCCGGCCACCTGTTCCGCCGTGATCTGCAGCGCCCGCAAAAGCGGGCCGAACATTTGCGCGCGCGCACACTCGACCAGAGCCCGCACCACGTCCGCGGCGCGCGTCTTGGCCGCCGCGAGTTCTGCCGCCCGGTCATCGGACCGCCAGAGCGGGCGCAGCCGCTCCGCCATCGCCCCCGCCAGTTCCTCGACGCGCGCGCCGATCTGGCTCGCCTTGAGCGCGGGGTCGCAGACCGGACCCAGGCCGCCGGCCAACCGGCTGATGCCGCCGTCGTTGGGCGCCAGCGCGGCGGCCCAGGCGGCGGCGGGATCGGCGATGTGCCGCCGCACCAGCGCGTTGGCCAGGTAGGCATCCCGCTTCAGCGCGACGCCGGCGGCGGCACGCGGCGCCACGCCAATCTCGGGCGCCGGCTCGCCCGGAGCGGGCGGCGGCCCGTAATCGAACACCGCGCCGAACCCGATGGAGGGGTTGCGCAGCCAAAACAGATTGTCGAACGGCCGGCCCGGCGTCCATTCGTCCGGCCAATCATACGACTTGAAGAAATCGGTCAGGCTCGCCTGCAGCCGCGCGGTCCAGCGCGTGCCGGACGAGGGATCCTCGCCGGTCTTTTCCTCGAACTCGGAATCGAATTTGGTCAGCACGAAGAACAGGCTGGTGCGCTGCTGTGCCCGCGCCTGCGCGGTCGCGCCGAGCGTCAGGTCGATCCACTCCTTGACCATGCGCGGCAGCGTCTGCACCTCCTGGTTGCTCGGCCCGACGCAGAGCAGCATGGCGGTGATCTCCCGCTCCGCGTTGTAGCGCTGGAACAGGTAGGCGACCTTGCCGCGCAGCAGCGCGAAGCCGAACTTCTCCGGCTGCGCGAGGAACCGGTCGGCATCGACGATCGCCTCCCGCGTGCGCGCGCCGGGGAAGTCGAGCAGATCCGTCTCGTCGAAGAACGGCCAGGGCCGGTCGGCCAGCGGCACCGTCATCTCCGCCACCAGCGCCGCAAGCAGCGGACGCCCGAGTGGGGCGCGCGATCCGGCAGGCGTGGTGACCATGATCGCATCCGCGGGGTCTGCCGGCTGGCCGATCCCGAACAGGCGGCGCGCGTCGATCAGGCTGCGTTCGCGCGGCACCAGCGCATCCAGGCCGCAATGCACGATGGGCGCGAACTGCAAAGCCGCCAGCCCGTCGACCAGCACGCGGTACAGCGCGGTAAACTGCTTCGTCCCGCCCCAGAGCGGCGCGAACAGCACGGCCCGGTCGGCGATACGCAAGCGGGGCGCCAGGTCGGCCACGCGGGGCCAGTAGCCGACCATGTTGAGATGCTGCAGCAGCGCATGGTTGCGAAAATGCCGGTCGAAGTATTCGGCCAGATCCTCGATGTCGTCGGCCGTCAGCATGTCCGCCGGCGCCCCGAGGGCGGCCGCGGCGAGACCGGTGAATAGCTGCTCCAGCGCCGCCGCATCGGGCGGCACGATCTCGATGTCGAAATCCTCAAGGAAGGTGTTCGCGAGGATTTTCACGACGTCGGTCTGCGACAGCAGGCGCAGCGCCACCGGCGCATCCGGCGGCGTCGCCTTCGGGCGAGTGGTGAAGCGCGTGACGAGACCGGTCGCCTCCTGGCCGCCCGGCGGGTTGATGTCTTTCAGAAAGTCCAGCCTCTGGCCTCCGAACTGCGCCGCGAGCTGCGCGCCCGGGGCCGCCGCCAGCCGCGACACGAGGTAGGATTTTCCGGCCTGCGAGGCGCCGAACACGGCGACGCACATCGGCCGCTGCGCCGCTTCGTGCAGGCGGATGCCGCGCCGGCCGTAGCGGCGGAACTCGCGCACCAGGGTCGCGCGGTCCTGCCGCAACGCCGCACCATGCGTCTCGATCCAGCCGGCCGCTGCACCGGCGGCGTCCGCGACGTCGGCGGCGCGGGCGATGACGCTTGAAGGATCGGTCATCTCGGCTGGTCCATTCGGTCCCGCATTCAGTTCATCGAGATCCGGCCCGTATCGCGCCAGTAGCCCTCCTGGTCGTCCATCGTCTGCAAGCGCAGCGTCACATCGCGATTGGACAAGCGGCTGCCGGTCGCGTCCTCGATTTCCTCGACCTGGAAGTGTTCGCGCGCCGCCTCGTAGCGCGCGGAGTCGGGGTCTTCCCGCCGCCGCTGCACGGTCACCTTCAGCGGCAGGGCCAGCCGGTGGACCGTGTCCGGGTTGGTGAATTCCATCATGTAGAGTGGGGTCGCGGTCCAGCGGGCGACCGGCAATTGACGGAAGCCGATCAATGTCGCGGACTGGAACGCGACGGCGAACCGGTCCGCGGCGTCGCCGCCGGAGGCACCGGTGGGAGCTCCGGTGGGAGCTATCGTGTCCAGGTCGGCGCTCGCCAGCAGCACGTTGTCGTCCTGGATTTGTCCGTCGTTGTTCATGCGGCCGATGATGCGCGCCGTCGAACGCATCGAGAGCTGGCTGGCGCGCAGCATGAAGTTACGCAGGCGCCCTTCCGCCTGGACGCACAGCATCGCGCCCACGACCGCCGTCGTCTTCGGGTCGTCGATGCGGTTGGCGGCGTCGCGGAACGGATAGCGCTCGCCGACCCGGTAGCGGTGCATGCCGACGATCCGGTGCGTCGGGACCGGCGCCTTCGCCAGCACGATGTCGAGAACAGCGCGCATGCGCGAGGGGCGTCCGGACAGCAGCAGCGCATCGCAGTCGTAGTGCCACACCACCTCGCACAGGTCGGCGAGGACACGTCCCAGCACGGCGCTGACCGCCATGTCGATCCGCCGAGCCTCCGCCACCACCTCGACGTCGGCGACCCGGAAGCCGCTGCCGCCTGCGTCCTTGGCGGCCTGTTCCAGATGCCGTGCCAGCCGCTCGATCGGGACCGCGCCGCGCTCCGGGGATCGGGCGAGGATAGCGCCGATCGTGTCGCGGAACACCTCCCCGGCGTTTCGCTTTTCCGTCCGTTCATAGGCTTGCAGCACCGCCACGCCGACCGGTTCGAGGACTTGGCCGACGAACACGCGCCGCGCCTGCCGTTCCTGCTCCGACTGTCCGCTCAGGTCTTGTCCCAGCGTGCGGGTCAGCAGGTCGCGCGCCGCGGCGACGCCGGCCGCCTGCAGCGCCCGCTCCAGCGCCGGAACGACGGTGGTGACGATCACCCGCTGCAGCACGTCGTCACCGGCCGACTTGAAGCTTTCGCGGAACTCCTGCTTTGGGACGATCAGCTCGCCTTGCGGCCGCGTGAAGGTCGTCACCATCAGGTCCGTCGTACCACCGCCGATGTCGATGCTCGCGACGCGCAGCGAGCGGCCGGTCCCCGATTCCGGCCGCTCCCGCCCCAGCAGTTCGAACAATCCGGCGGCATCGCCGGCGAAGCGTTCCGCTACCTCGTTGTGGAGCCAGACGATCTGCGTCGCTGTCGCCTCGTCCAGGTTGGCGATCAGTTGCGGCTCGCGCGGCGCCGTTGCGGCATCGGTCCAGCGCAGCATGTCCCAGACCAGGCGGATCGCGGCGGTCGCGCGGCTGCGCAGGATCTGCTGCTCGAACACCGGCATTCCGGGCGGCAGCGTCAGCAGCACGCGGCGCAGCCGGCGCGGCTTGTCCGCGTCGCGCCGCGCCGCGCGGGTGGTTGGGCCGTTGATCTGGCAGAGCGTCTGCATCAGAATCTCGGCCAGCATGAAGGTGAACAGCGCGCTGCGCGAGAACCGCGCCCGCACGGCCGGCTGCCCGCCGCCGCGGCCACGCAGGACGCTGCCATCCTCGGCAACGAATTTCATGAACGGGCCGCTGACCGGCGGCTCGGTGGTGGTGCCGTCCAGGCCGCGGCCGTTGAAGCGCCAGCCCTGCGTGGTCTGCCGCTCGTCCCACAGGTAGCGCTTCGGGGACGACAGGCCGGTGGAGCCCTCGTTGCCCTGGCGGCCCGCCGCCAGCCGCACCGCCTCCGGTCCAACCCGCATCGGGTTGGGCCAGGCGAAGGCGCTGGAGCGCCCGGACTTGCGGGAAATGTCGTCGCGCCCGAAGCTGGCGCGCGCGAATTCGACCCGGCTGTCGAACGGCCGCGGATAGGTCAGCTCCGGCCGGCCCAGGTCGCGCAGCGCCAGGGGATAGCTGTCGGTCAGGTTCATGCCCTGTCCCGGATGCTCCTCGATCAGCAGCCCGCAGGTTCGCGCGTTGCCGATGTCCAGCACCAGGTCCACGGCCACCGGGTCGTAGCCGACCTTGCCGGACACGGTGTCCAGCAGCCGCACGCGCGGCAGGATGGCCGCTTCCTCCAGCAGGTCGAGGAACACCAGGTAGCGCGCCAGGTGTTCGCAGGCATGGCTTCTATCCTCCGCGCTGAGCGGACGGCCGCCGCGCCTCGCCAGTTGCAGCTCCCGCAGCATCGCCGCAAGCCACTCTCCGACCCATCCCTCGTTGAGGAAGAAGCCGCTCTGAGCCGCGTTGCCGGCAAAGGCGAATTCATCCTGGCGTTCGGCGTTTTTCGGGCTGGGGGCGAGATAGTCGGTCTCCTCGGCGGGCTCCAGCGCCGTGTCGAAGGCGAGGGTCAGGTGGTGCGTGCGCCCAGGCGCAGCCTCGGGCAGCGCGACCAGCCGGATACGCACCCAGTTGGTCGGGCCGCGTTCGAAGTCTTCCTGCCCGTCGGCGCGGCGGCCGCGCACCAGGAAGAACGGCAGCGGCACCCACTTGCCGAGGAACGGTTCCAGCGCCTGGCCGCGGCCGACGGCGTAGATCTCCTCCTCCGGCGGCGTTCGGCCGGTCACCGGGTCGGTCAGCTCGCGTGTCGCGCTGTCCTCGGCCAGCGGCCGAAGCTGCGCCGGCACGGTGCCGGTGGCGTCCGGCACGTCCGACAGCCGTTCCTCCCAAAAACTGCGGCGGCGGTTCGGCAGCCGCTCGATATCGAGCACCGCGTCCCAGAACTGAACTGTGCTGTTGGGAACGAGGGTGATCAGCGAGGACATGGACCAGCCCGGCCTGCAATCATGGACGGCACAGTAAATGAGCGCTGCGGCGGAGCGCCAGTATTCTGCCCGTGAGACGCACGGCAAGTCATCTGCGGAACCTGCTGTTGGAGGTGCCGCGTCCCACCCCTGGCCCCTCAAGGTCCCGGCCGAAGCAGTTTGCCTCCTGGTCCGACGACCGTGTGCAGTCCTGTTCGCTTCGGACGAAGCCGGAGCCGAAGCCAGGCCCGGTGCAGCGCCCCGCCCGCATGAGCATGCGCTCGCCTGCAAAGGTCGCCTGCACCGAACCTGTGCACCGGCCGCCGTCTTGCAGCGTGAGGGTCTGGGTTCCGTGCCCCGCCTGGTCGAAGCAGATACGCCAGCTCGCCACCGGCAACATGCGGTTGGTTGCTTCGTCGTGGATGGCCATGTTCGAGATCCGGCTCCAGCAGCCTTCCAGCAGCGACAGGTCGTGCTGCTTCCACCGATCCATAGGAAGCGCGGGCGGCGGCCCCGGCGGTGCTTCGGCATGCTGCGGCGGCGGCCGGACCGCCACGGGCAGCGGGCATTGCAGCCGGCGCCGACCCGCTTCCTGCACCAGCCGCGCGAGCTCCGCCTGCAGTTCGGCATGCCGCGCATCCGCCTGCGCCTGGCCTTCCAGCGCGGCCAGGTCGTCCGGCGCAACGGCGCATGCCGCGACCGATGCCGCCGGCACAGCCAGCCGGGACAGCAGCAGGCCGCTGGCCAGCGCGAACACCGCCAGCGCGGCTGCAACGGCGGCGTACACCCGCCAGGGTGTTCGGGGGGGCGCCCGCCAGGCGCGGCCATCATCGGCGTCCGCCAGCAGCCGGCGCGGCGCCGTCACCGATTGCGGCACGGCGCCCCAGCCCGCCAGCACAGGCCGGCCGCCGGCCGCAAACAGCATGCCCAACTCCGGGATTTCCCGCAGCATCGGCCAGCAACGTGCGACCGCCGGCGCCGCACCGCTCTCCGCGAGCCGGCGGATGTCCGACAGGATCACCGCAACGGCGCGCATCAGCATCACGCGGTCCGGCGGGGGCAGTTCCGGATAGCGGATGGCCCGCGCCGCGGCAGCCTCCCAACGGACGCCGGCCGCGCCAGGCACCGGCGTGGCCAGGATCGTCGCGTGGGCAGGGGACAGGTGGGCGGCGATCTCCGCGCTCAACGCCGGATGCCAGGCGACGGCGTCGCGGCCATCCGGCAACAGGTTGCGGATCGCGCCATGCGGCGTCTCGGCCAGAAGCGTCATGGCGCCGGCACCTGCACCTCGAGCACCGGCGCAACCCGCTGCCCCGCAACCGCCGTGCCTTCCTCGACGCGGTCCGGATGGCCTTCCTGGCGCACCGTGACGCGAAAGTTGGACGTCGGCTTCTCCCGCATCGCAAACGGATCGACGACGACCTTGTAGATGCCCGCGCCCGGATCGGCCCAGAACGCGTTTTCGACCGGCGTCGTCGTGGCCTTCCGCGTCTCCGAGTTGGCGTCGATGTCCAACACCCCGCCGCAGGCGCGCCGGTTCCTGAAGAACAGGTGCTCGTTGTCAGGGCACAGGATATGCAAGTCGAGGTCGTTGCGATCGTCCCAGGCGAGGATGATCTGCAGCTTGCCGCCACGGGCGCCGCGCTGCTGCGCGCGCGCCGGATCATCCGGCCTCGGCCGGACGGCCGCCGGCGTGGCCGGGCGGCATTGCAGCCGGCGGCGGCCGGCGTCGTCCACCAGCGCCGCGAGCTGCGCCCGCAAGGCGGCGTTCTGGGCATCCGCCTCGCGCCACGCGCCGAGAGCGTCGAGATCGCCGTCCGCCAGCCGGCACGCCGCAGGCGCCGCGGCCGCGGGCGGATGGAGCAGCAGCCATCCGGCGCCGAGCAGCAGCACGAGCGAGGCAGCGAGCGCCGCCAGCCAGGGCCACAGACGTGGACCCGCCGCTGGCGGCAGCACGGGCGGGGGCAGGATCGTCATCGGCCCCGGCACCTGCCGCAAGCGGCCGAGAACGGGAACCGGACCCGCCGCCGGCCCGATTCGCTCGTGTCCCCAGCCGACCAGCACCGGACGGCCGCCGCGCACGCGTATCGCATCGGCGTCCGGCACAACGAGCGCGCGATCCAGCATCTCGGCCAGGAAGCGGTCGCTCTCCCGCGGCGCCTCCCGCAGCCGCGCCACCAGCGCGCGGATGTCATCGCTCAGCCGGTCGAGCTCCGCCCGCACGGGCGCCGCCTGTTCCGGGGACAGCCGGGACAGCGGCTCGGCCGGCCCTGTGCCCTCGGCATACCAATCCACCTCGCCACGCTCGCTGTTGGCGTGCGGCTCCGCAAACAGCGCGGCATGGGCTGGCGTCAGTTTCCGCGCCAGCAGGGCGGTCAATGCCTCCGCTGCGTCGATCGTGCGCTGGCCGCCGGTCCCGAGCGGCTGCAGGTCGCGGGCCGAGGTCGTCGCGATGCGCGATGCAGCCATCGCGGCGGACCTACCGCGCCGGCGCGGCGGGCGCGTCCGCCGGCGGCGGAGCGGCTGCCGGGCCCGCGCCAAGGGAGCGGGCTGCCGCGTCCGCGCCGGGGGGGCCGGCCGCCGTGCCGCCGGGTGCGCAGGGACCGGCACTTTCGGTCGCCGGCACCTGCTTGTCCTGCAGAAAATCCAGCACGGCGTCCGATTTCTCAGCGTAATTTATATGGACGGCCTCGGCCGCGGAGACGTTGACGAATGTATTGATGCCAACCACCCGGCCGCAGGCGTCCACCAGCGGGCCGCCGGAATTGCCGGGCGCGATCTGCGCGCTGTGCGGCAGGATCGGCATGCCGGTGGACGCGGTCTGCACGGCGTTAATTCGCCCGTCCGTCAGGATGACCGACGGCATCGCCGCCAGGTCGCCCTGGAGAAGGCGGGAAAAGCTGTCGTCGGCGCTCATCAGCACGCCGGGGAAGCCCGCCGCCACGACCGTATCGAGTTGCCCGATCGTGCGGGTGAAGCTCAACGGCTGGATGGCCGGGGCGTCCGGCACCTGAAGCACTGCCACGTCCGGATGGTAGATCTCGGAATCCGGGGTTTCGGCGAGGATGCTGGCGCGCATCGGCCGGCCGAGCTTCTCGTTGACCACCACGATGCCGTCCGGTCCGGCCGCCTCCACCACATGGCGGTTGGTTACCACCTGATTGGGTGCGGTGAAGAACCCAGTGCCGAGCGACAGGCCGTTCTCCTTGGGCACCAGAACCAGGACCGTGGCCTGCCGCAGCAACTCGACCAGCGTGCCCTGGAACGGCGCCCCGCCCGGCGGCGCGGGCGGTCGCATGGCCGGGGTGATTGGCGTCTCCGGGGGGACCGTCGATGGCACCTTGGCGGCATCGGCGAGGCACACATTGCCTGCCAGCGCCCGCCGCGCAGCCTCGATCTCGGCCTGCAACGCCGCGTTCTCCGCCTGTCGGCGGGCGA
>Ga0302283_1002540_pt1 | contig 14698 bp, 10 predicted proteins | sample III_Fen_E1_4_FD_198770 | JGI IMG/M metagenome (GOLD analysis project Ga0302283, IMG submission 198770) | Peat permafrost microbial communities from Stordalen Mire near Abisko, Sweden - III_Fen_E1_4 | ecosystem: Environmental > Terrestrial > Soil > Wetlands > Permafrost | place: Sweden: Abisko...
GCCCGAGAGCGTCCCGCGACGGGTCATCCTGCGGGACGCCCGAGAGCGTCCCGCGACGGGTCATCCTGCGGGAGGCTCGAGTCAGCCTGCCCCCGCGCGTTTCCGACAACTTGGCCCGGTCGCCGGTGCGGGTGCACACCGGACGGCGGTGCGCCCTCTCTCCCGCTTCCTCGTCCGTGCCTCTCTCGCCGCCGCGATCGCGCTCGGGACCGGGGAGGCCGCGGCCAGGCCGGTCGACCTCCGTCGCCTGCGGGTGACCGATGACGCCGTGTACGCGCCGCTCGGGCCGGGCGGCGCCGAGCTCAAGACCACGATCGATCCCCAGCTCCAGCGCGCCGCCGAGCGCCTCCTCGCCCACTCCGGGGCCCACGAGGGAGCGATCGTCGCGGCGGACGTGCGCACCGGCCGCATCCTCGCCTGGGCGTCGCTCGGCGATCGCGACTACGTCGTCGAGCCCTTCGCGCCGGCGGCCAGCCTCTTCAAGGTGGTCACCGCCTCCGCGCTCCTCGAGGCCCACGTCTCGCCCGGCGCGCGCGAGTGCTACGAGGGCGGCGAGCACGAGATCCGCCCCGTCGATCTCGAGCGGCACGGCTCGGTCTGCACCACCTTCGGCGAGGCGCTCGGCCACAGCGTCAACCTGGTGTTCGCCCGCCTGGCCAGGAAGCACCTCGCCCCCGAGGCCCTGCGCCACTACGCGGCCGAGCTCGGCTTCTCCGGCGAGGTGCCCATCGACGTCCCCGTGGCCGCCAGCGTGCTCCACATCCCCGACGACCCCTTCGGGATGGCGCGTGCGTCGGCGGGCTTCTGGAACGGGCAGCTCGCGCCGCTCGGCGGCCTCTTCGCCCTCACCACCGTCGCCAACGAGGGCGAGCGGGTGCGGCTCTCGCTGCTCGACCACGGCGGGCCCACGGCCCGCGTCTCCGCCGGACGGGCGATCTCGGTGGGCTCGGCGCGAGCGCTGGCGCGCATGCTCGAGGTGACCACGCGGCGCGGGACGGCAGCCAAGGCCTTCCGCCGGCCCGACGGGACCCCCTACCTTCCCGGCGTGCCGGTGGCGGCCAAGACGGGCACCTTGATCGGCGGCGGTCGCGCCCGGATGTACTCGTGGTTCGCGGCGTACGCGCCCTCCACGAAGCCCGAGATCGCCATCAACGTGATGCTCGGCAACGATCTCCGCTGGCACACCAAGGCCAACGTGATCGGACGCGAGCTGCTCCAGAGCTACTTCAAGGTCGACGAGGGCGGGGCGGTGAGGGCGAAGGCCACGCCCCACCCCCACCGTCTCCGGCGCTAGACGCTCTCGGGCGTCCCGCAGGATGGCCGGTCGCGGGACGCTCTCGGGCGTCCCGCAGGATGGCCGGTCGCGGGACGCTCTCGGGCGTCCCGCAGGATGGCCAATCACTCCTCGTCGACGATGGTCGCGGCGAACCAGGCCTCGGCGACCGGGTAGAGCTCGTCCTCGGTGAGGGTGCTGTCCGTCTCCGGGACGGCGTTCGCGGCGCCGAACGTGTAGACGGCGCGGCCGACGGGGATGCCGTCGATGAGCATGGTGAAGGTGTCCTCGGCGAGGGGACGCATGATGAAGGTCTTGCCGGCGTGGGTCACGGTCCGGGCGGCGGCATCGACGACGGGGGCGGTCATGGCGCGGCACGCTAAATCAGCGTGCGCCGTCCTGCAACCGCCGACGCGGGGCTACCGGTTGAAGGCGCCGCCGCTCCACCGGTAGCGCACGGCAGCCGCCCCACCCCAGGGCAAGAGCAGCGGCTCCAGCCCGCCGACCGGCCCCGACTCCTGGGTGAACGGGTACGTCGCCGCCGTCCACTCCACCGCGTTGCCCGGCGCGAGCTCGATGCTGCCCCCGCCGAAGCGCACCGCTCCGTTGACGCGCTTGCGCCCGATGGCGCGCCCGATCTCGGCCGCGAAGACCCGCTTGATGCTCTCGTTCGCCACCTGGAAGACCAGCAGCACCTCGCGGTCGACCCGGTCGCCGCCGGGGGTTTGGGGGCCCTGCCCCCATCGTGAACCGGGCCCGGTCGCGTGGACCACGCCCTTGACGAGGATCTCGGCCTTGCCATCGCCGCTCAGGTCGCGGGCGGTGACCTCGGTGATGTCGGACGGCGAGGCGAACTGCTGCAAGGTGAGGAACGTGTAGCCGGTGCCGCCCTTGAAGCCCTTACCGAAGATCACCACGTCGCGATCGTGGAGGAGCACCCGCTCGTTCTGCCCGTCGCCGCTCACGTCGGTCGCGAGGTCGAAGCGGGGGCGCCCGCTCACGCCGCGGTCGCGCTTGTAGAGGTCGTAGACCTTCTCCATCAGCTCCGACGCGCTCGGCGGCGGGGGGGCCTTGGGCAGACCCGGGCCCTCCGCGGCGGCAGGGGAGGTGACGGGCGCGGCGACGCTCTGGCGCTCCTCCGAGGCGCGGGCGAAGGCGCTGCCGGAGAGCTTGTAGAGCTGCGCGGAGACCGCGCCCCAGGGCAGGATCGCGGGGTCCCAGGAGGTCTCCACCGGCTCGCGGTAGTTGGCGCCGTTGAAGCTGCGGGCGGCGCCCGCGCTGATCTTGATGGCGGTCCGGGGCCCATCCGGGACGAAGCTCACCTCGTTGACGACGGCGCCCGCGTCGGTGACCACGGCCACCTCGTGCTGGAAGATGGTGGTGGGCACCTCGCTCGCGCCGAAGTGGAGGACCTGCACCATCTCGCGGTGCTTGGCTGCGGTGCCGAAGCGCTTGCGGAGGACGATGTCGCTCTGGCCGTTGCCGGCGAAGTCGCGCACCTCGCAGCCGATCACGTTGGCGGCGTCGACGCCGAGGTCGCTGTAGTAGTACTCGCTGCCCTTGCGGAAGCTGGAGCCGAGCACGACCAGGTAGCGATCGAAGACCAGGACCCGCTCCTTCATCGGGTCGCCGGCGACGTCGGCGATGAGGTTCCAGCGGGGGGCGCCGCGGAGGCTCTTCTCCTTGAGCAGGCCGTCGTGGAGCGACTGCTCGGCCTCGGTGTTGAGCGGCGGCAGCGCGCCGTAGGACGCGGAGGGCGCCGTCCCCACCACGTTCTTCACCGTGGTGCCGGAGTCGGCGTCGTGGAGGAAGATGGCTCCGCGGAGGCCGACCCGCACCTGCCTGGCCGCGGGGAACGCCGACCAGGGCACGACCGCCTCCAGCGACCAGCCACCCGCGCGCGGTGCCTCCACGACCCGTGCGCCGGAGACGCCGGCGCCGTCACCGGTGCGCGCGAAGCCTGCGGTCTTGCCGGGGTCGCCGGGGTAGAGCAGCACCGCGCTGGTGGCGCCGCCCGGGAAGCCGATGACCACCTCGAGGTGGTCGCCGCCTCCACCGCGCAGGACGTCGTCGGTGACGTCCGCGCCCACGTAGAGGTTGGTGCTGTCGTAGGCCAGCCCGGCCCGGGCCTCGAGGTCGGGCTTGGCGTTGTGTCCCCGGAGCGTGTAGCTCAAGGCCACCAGGCCGCCCCACTCCTTGGGCACGCCGTCGAGCCGGATCGATTTGCCCTCGACGAGGTCGGCCCGGAGACTGGTGCCGTCGGCGAGGGCGACCCCCGTGCCGGCGAGGAGGGGGGCCGCGAGGGTGAGGGCGAGGAGGTGGACGGGGGGGCGCATGGACGAGGTTGGACGCCGGGCGCCCCGATTTGTTCCCGCTACTGGCGAGCAGGCACCACGGACGCCGGCGGGGGGGCGCCGGCGTCCTCGGGCCGGACCCGGCGGTAGACCAGCTTGGCCAGCTCCACGGCGGGGATGATCAGCGCCGCCAGCCCGAGGAGGAGCGCCCACTCGGAGCCGCTCATCTCGTAGGTGCGGAACACCGGCCGCAGCGAGGGCACCAGCACCGCGACCAGGTGGATGGCCGCGCTCGTGGCGGCCGCGAGGAAGAGGGGGACGCTGAACAGCGGCCGGGTCTGGAAGACGCTGAGGACCGGGCTCCGGCAGCTCCAGGCGTGGAAGAGCGGCGAGAGCGCCAGCAGCGAGAACGCCATGGCGCGGGTGTGGAGGAGCGCCTCCGGATCGTGGGCCTCGAAGGCGTAGAGCCCCACCGCCGCCGCCCCCATCACCACGCCGACGTAGAGGATGCCGAGGTAGTCGCGGCGGCGCAGCAGCCCCTCGTTGGGGTTGCGCGGCGGCTCGCGCATCAGGTGGTCCTCGGGAGGGTCGATGCCCAGGGCGAGGGCGGGGAGGCCGTTGGTGACCAGGTTGATCCAGAGGATCATCAGCGGGGTCAGCGGGGGCCAGGCGCGGAACAGGGACACGGTGAACACGGCCACCAGGAGCCCCATGTTGGACGACAGGAGAAAGAAGATGAACTTCTGGATGTTGCGGTAGATGGCCCGCCCCTCGCGCACCGCCTCGACGATGGTGGCGAAGTTGTCGTCGGCGAGGACCAGGTCGGCCGCCTGGCGCGCCACGTCGGTGCCGCCCTTGCCCATGGCGATGCCGATGTCGGCGGCCTTGAGGGCGGGCGCGTCGTTGACGCCGTCGCCGGTCATCGCCACCACGTGCCCGCGCGCCTTGAAGGCGCGGACGATGCGCAGCTTCTGCTCCGCGGTGGTGCGGGCGAAGACGCGCAGGTTCATGATCCGCGCCGAGAGAGCCTCGTCGCTGAGCTCGGCCAGCTCCGAGCCGGTGATGGCCTCGTCGCCCTCGTCCCAGAGGCCGATCTCCTGCGCGATCGCCGTCGCGGTCAGCCGGTGGTCGCCGGTGATCATCACCGCCCGGATCCCCGCTTTTCGACAGGTCGCCACCGCCTCCCGCACGCCCGCGCGGGGCGGGTCCATCATCCCCACCAGGCCGAGGAAGGTCAGCTCGCGCTCCACCTCGTCGGCCTCCGCGGGGAGCATCGACGAGATCGGCGCGCTCCCGGGGAGGGTGAGCTCCAGCGAGACGGCGCCCTTGCGGACCCGCCGGCACAGCGCCAGCACCCGCATCGCCCGCGCGCTCATCCGGTCGGCCTCGGCGAGGATCTGGACGCGGTCCTCGTCGGTGAGGGCGCGGGGGCCCTCCTCGGCGGAGAACTTCACGCAGAGGGGGAGCAGCACGTCGGCGCTGCCCTTGACGTGGGCGATGGTGCGGCCGGTCTTGTCGCGGGTGATCACGGTCATCCGCTTGCGATCGCTGTCGAAGGGCAGCTCGGTGACGAACTCGTGCGAGGGGGCGAGATCGTCGCGGGTCATCCCGGCCTTGGCGGCGACGGCGAGGAGCGCGCCCTCGGTCGGGTCGCCGACGACCTTCCAGCGCTTCGTCTCCGGATCGCGGTCGAGGTGGGCGTTGTTGCAGAGGGCCGCGGTGGTGAGCGTGTAGGCGAGGGGCTTGGGGAGCTCGCTTCCGTCAGGACCAACCTCGACGATGCCAGCGCCGCTCTCCGGGGGTTTGGGGGCCGCGCCCCCATCGCCGACCAGCTGGAAGGCGCCCGTCGGATCGTAGCCCTCGCCGGTGACCACGTAGCGCTTGCCGCCGGCGTAGACGGCGCGGACCGTCATCTCGTTCTGGGTGAGCGTGCCGGTCTTGTCGGAGGCGATGATGGTGGCGGCGCCCAGCGTCTCGACGGCGGGGAGCTTCTTCACGATGGCGCCGCGCTTGGCCATCCGCTGCATGCCCAGCGCCAGGGTGATGGTGGTGATCGCCGGCAGCCCCTCGGGGATGGCGGCGACGGCGAGGCTGACGGCCTCGAGGAGCAGCTCGTGCCAGGCGCGCCCGCCGCGGATGAAGCCCCAGCCGAGGAGCACCGCGGAGAGCGCCAGGCAGGCGCGGAGGATCTGGCTGCCGAAGCGATCGAGGCGCTGCTCGAGCGGGGTCTTCTGGTCGCCGACCTCGCGCATCATCTCGCCGATGCGGCCGAGCTCGGTGCGGCTGCCGGTGGAGGTGACCACCGCGCGCCCCTTGCCGCGCACCACGGCGGTGCCGGTGAAGACCATGGTGACGCGGTCGGCGAGCGGCGCGTCGCGGGCCACCGGCGCCATCGCGTCCTTGGAGATGGCGGCGCTCTCGCCGGTGAGGGCGGCCTCCTCCGTGGAGAGATCGATGGTCTGCACCAACCGCGCGTCGGCGGCGATGGAGTCGCCCGCCTCCAGCTCGAGGAGATCGCCGGGCACCACGGCCACGGCGGGGACCACGATCACCTTGCCCCCGCGGCGGACGCGGGCGTTGGGCGCCGACATCCGCTGGAGGGCGTCGAGCGCGGCCTCGGCGCGGCGCTCCTGGTAGAAGCCGAGGACGGCGTTGAGGATGACGATCAGGAGGATGGCGATGGCGTCGCCGAAGCGGGCGAGCAGGCCGTGCTCGCCGCCGGAGGTGATGCCCACCACCACCGCGATCGCCGCCGCCGCCAGCAGGGTGAGCACCAGCGGGTTGGCGAACTGCTCGACCAGCCGGAGGAGGTTGCTCTTCTTCGGCGCGTCGGGCAGCCGGTTGGGCCCGTGGACGCCGAGGCGGCGCTCGGCCTCGGCGGCCGAGAGCCCGCTGCTGGAGCTGCCCTCGATGCGCTCGAGGAAGGCGGTGATCTCCTCGGCGTGGACGGCGCGCTCGGTCGCGGAGGGGGCCGGCACGGGGGCCGGCGGGGCGCGCCGCTCGCTCGCGGCCCCTTGGGGAGCAGGCTCTGCAGCCATCGGTCAGCGCTTCATCCGGGCCTGCTCTTGCTGCTCCTGGGCCTCCAGCTCGGCCAGCGCCGCCGCCAGCTCGTCCTGCTCGGCCTGGGTCACCGTGTGCTGAGGTGCCGGCTCCGCGGCGGCCTCCCGGGCAGGAGGCGCCTCGATGCGGGACTGCTTGGGCTCGGGCTTGGGGGCCTCGGGGGGGAGGACGCCCATCTTGCGCTTGAGCGCGGCCAGATCGTCGTCGGCGCCGGCGGTCTGCTCCAGCTTGCCGAACTTCTCGGCCAGGGAGTCGCCGGTGTAGGACTCGGCGATCTCGCTGGAGGCCTCGGCCTCGGCCTCGATCTGGTCGATCTTGGACGACATGCGATCGAACGTCTCGAAGGCGGAGACGTTGTTCATCCCGCTCATCGTCTCCTGGATGGCGCGCTGCGCTTCGGCGCGCTTCTTCCGGGCGATGAGGACGTTCTTCTTGCGCTTGGCCTCCTCGATCTTGTTGGACAGCATCCGGAGCGCGCTCTTCAGCTGCTCGACGGCGTTCTTCTGCTTGGTCCACTGATCCTTGAGGGTGTTGGCGAGCGCCTCGTGCTCCTTCTTGCGGTTGAGGGCCTCCTTGGCCAGCCCGTCGTCGCCGGCCTTGATGGCGAGCATCGCGCGGCGCTCCCACTCGGCGGCGTTGGCGGCCTCTTGCTCGGCCTGCTTGGCGAGGCGCTTCTCGTCCGCGATCGAGACGGCGACCTGCTTCTTGGCCTCGATGAGCTGATTGGCCATGTCGACGACGACCTGGTTCAGCATCTTCTCGGGGTCCTCCGAGCGGCTGATGAGGTCGTTCAGGTTCGACTTGATGAGGGTCGCAAGGCGCGCGAAGATTCCCATGGCTCCTTATCTCCAGCTCGTGGCCACAGCCCCGCAGGTGCGGGGCTCGCGTATCAAGCGCTGCCGCCCCCAACCTGACCGACACCGGGCGCCGGGGGGACGATGGATCCCCCGACGAGCCCGCCACCTGCCGCTTCCCGGAGGGTAGGCACGTGGTGGTCGAGCGCCAGCTCGATGTCGCTGAGCACGGCCTCGAGCTCGTTGAGATCGAGGTTCTCGAGCTCCAGCGCGCCGGAGAGCACCACGCGCTCCCCGTCGACGCCGTAGGAGATGTGCATCAGATCGGTGGCGTTGTACTCGAGCAGCTTGCGGAAGAAGCGGCTCCGCTGGAGCTCCTCCGCGGGCACCTTGCCGATCTCCACCTGGAAGGCGACGATCGGCGGCGACACCCTGATGGCGATGGTCGCACCCGGCCCCTTGAGCCAGTACGTCCCGCCGTCGGTGGTGTAGCTGCGGTTGAGCTGCAGCAGGTAGTTCTCGACGTCCTCGGCGGTCCGCGGCATGGGTCGCGCAGCCTACCAGGATCCGGCGTCCGGGGAAGGGCTCCCCTCACCGCTTTTTCCGCACTGGGCGCCGGGGCGGCGTGGTACCGTGCCGATCCAGGTTACGTGGCGATCCACCCGGGCGACATTCTGGCGGGCTACCGAGTCACGCGCTTGCTCGGGCGCGGCGGTATGGGCGAGGTGTGGGCCGGCGTACGGGACGAGCTTCTCGATGGGGCCTCCCGCCCCCGGACCCCCGGCGAGCACGTTCCCGGCGATTCGCCGCGGGACGTCGCCATCAAGGTGCTCCTGGCCCGCGCCGCCCTCAAGCCGGATCTGGTCCGTCGCTTCGAGCGCGAGGCGCGCATCGCCTCCGCCATCAAGAGCCCGTACGTCTGCCAGCTCCTCGAGGTCGGCACGGCCCCCGACGGCGCCCACCTGCTCGTCTTCGAGCAGCTCACCGGCGAGTCGCTCGCCGATCGCCTCAAGCGCGAGCAGTACCTCCCCTTCAGCGAGGTCGGGCCGATCATCGACGACGTCCTCCAGGGCCTCGCTGCCGCGCACGAGGCGGGCGTCATCCACCGTGATCTCAAGCCCGGCAACATCTTCCTCGTCGAGCAGTCCCATTGGGGGCGCGGCCCTCGGCCTCCCGAAGAGGCCCCCGGAGATGGCTTCGGAGACGCAAATGAGGAAGGAGGGCTCCCGCCCGAGCGCCGCGAGCGCGCCAAGATCCTCGACTTCGGCATCTCCAAGCTCTCCCGCCGCGACAAGAACGACCCCACGCTCACCGCCTTCGACGCGACGCTGGGCTCGTTCGCTTACATGGCCCCGGAACAGGTCAAGGGGGCGGCACGGGCCGACGAGCGCGCCGATATCTACGCCGTCGGCGCCGTGGCCTTCCGCGCGCTCTCGGGACGGCTCCCCTTCGAGGCCACCACCGCCCACGTCCTGGTGACCCTCAAGCTGGAGCGCGAGGCGCCCTCCCTCGCCGAGGTCACCGGCGATCACTGGCCCGCCGGCGTCGAGCGCTTCCTCGAGCGCGCCCTGGCGCTCAACCGCGAGCAGCGCTTTGCCACGGTGGGGGAGGCGCTGGAGGTGTGGCGGTCGATCCAGCCGTCGGCGATCTCGTCGGCCTCCGCCAACGTGGGGGCTCCGCCCCCACACCCCCGCCCCGAGGGGAGTTTGGCTCCACGGCCGCGCCCGGAGGGGAGTGTGGCCCCGCGGCCTCGGCCGGAGGGGAGCGTGGCTCCGCGGCCCCGTCCTGCGGAGCCGCCGCCGTTGCCGCCGCGGGTGCCACCGGCGCGGCCGTCGGCGCCGGTGATTCCGCGACCGCTCGGCAGTCAGACCGGGGCGCCGCTGCCGCCACCGCCGCGATCGACGCGGGCGCCCGTGGCGTCGAGCCCGCTCATCCCGCCGCCCACCAAGCCGGTGGTGACGGTGTACGGGCCGAGCCAGAGCCCCCCGGTCGGCGTGGCTCCGCCGCCTCCGCCGGCTCGCGCGCCGCTGGAGTCGTTTCTGCCGGTGGACGATCCGCCCACCGAGGTCGACGGTCCGCCCACCATGACGATGGACAACTTCAACCCCGAGCCGGTCGACCACGCCAAGCGGCGCGATGCAGGGAGGTCGTAAGGTGCTCGACGCTACCGTCGTTGGAAAGAGCAAGGTCGAGGTCCGCGGTGGCCGCGTCAAGCCCGCCAAGAACCCGGACGCCGCCTGGGTCGAGGTCGGCACCGAGCCGGTGATCGTCGGCCGCAACGCCGCGTGCCGGCTGGTGCTCGACGACGGCAAGGTGAGCGCCGTCCACGCCGAGCTGGTCGCCACCGAGCAGGGCGTGCGGGTGCGCGATCTCGGCAGCCGCAACGGCACCTTCGTCGGCGGCGTGCGGGTGGGCGAGGTCTACCTCGCCATCGCCGGCAAGCTGCGCATCGGCGAGACCGAGCTGCTCTTCGAGCCGGCCGCGCCCGAGCGCATCGCCCTCTCCTCGGTGTCCGCCTTCGGCCCCATGGTCGCGCAGAGCCCGTCGATGCGCGGCATCTTCGAGCGCCTCACCAAGGTCGCCTCCACCGACCTGACGCTGCTCATCACCGGCGAGACCGGCACCGGGAAAGAGCTCGTCGCCCAGGCGATGCACCACGCCAGCCCCCGCGCCCGCCGGCCCTTCGTCGTCGTCGACTGCGGCTCGATCCCGCCCACCCTCGCCGAGGCGACCCTCTTCGGCCACGAGCGCGGCGCCTTCACCGGCGCCGTCGACAAGCGCCTCTCCCCGTTCCAGGAGGCCGACGGCGGCACCATCTTCCTCGACGAGCTCGGCGAGCTCCCCCTCGACGTGCAGCCCAAGCTGCTCCGCGCGCTGGCCGAGCGGCGGGTCAAGCCCGTGGGCGGCTCCGCCTACCGCGAGGTCGACGTGCGGGTCCTCGCGGCCACGCGGCGGGATCTGGTGCGCGCCGTCAACGCCAACAGCTTCCGGAGCGATCTGTACTTCCGGATCGCGCAGATCAAGATCGAGCTCCCCGCGCTCCGGCAGCGGCTCGAGGACATCCCCATCCTGGTGCGGCGGATGCTCAAGGACCTCGGCGACGAGGCGGCCTACGAGCGCATCGCCACCACCACGCTGGAGCGCCTGATGCGGCACGACTGGCCCGGCAACGTGCGCGAGCTGCGCAACGCCGTGGCGGTGGCGCACGCGCTCGCCGGCGAGGGGGAGGAGCTGGACATCGCGGCGCACCTGGGGGCGCTCACGGAGGCGCCGCTGGCGGGGCCGATCTTCGGGGGCGGGGGAGGGGCGGCGGGGACGTTCAAGGGGCAGAAGTTCCAGGATGCCAAGCGGGACGTGCTGGCGCGGTTCGAGCGGGACTACTTCGCGGCGCTGAGCGACGACGCCAAGGGGAACGTGTCGGAGATGGCGCGGCGGGCGGGGATGGAGAGGGCCCACGTGCGGGCGTATCTGCGCAGGCATGGGATCAGCGTGAAGCAGGATCCGGCGGAGGCGCAGGACTGAGGTCGCTCGCGTCGGGGACGGGCGGGGGCGCATTGTCCCCGGAGATTGCCCGCGCAGGGGGAGCGCGGTAGGGTCGGCGCATGCCGCGTGCCAGCACGCTCGACCAAGCGTACAAGCTCCTCGATCCGAGGCCGCTCAACTTCGAGCTGCAGGGGCCGCCCCAGGGCGACCAGGCGTCGAGCGATCCCGGCTTCTATATCGATCCGCCAGCCCAGAAGAAGGGCAACCGCAACCTGCCGAGCCCGGTGGAGACCATCCGGCAGCGCCTGCTCACCGGCACGCACGACACCAAGATGTTCCTCTGCGGGCACGTGGGCAGCGGCAAGAGCACCGAGCTGAACCGGCTCGCGGCCCACGAGGAGATCGGCTCCGAGTTCAGCGTCGTCATGCTGAGCTTCGAGGACCAGGAGTGGGCCACGCTCGACTCGTCGCAGGTGCTGTTCCGGATCGCGGGGGCGATCCATGCCAAGTTCAAGTCACTCCTCCAGAAGAAGGACGACGCTGAGCTCAACAAGGCTCTCCGCCAGTTGAACGACAAGCTGTTCGAGGTCACCGGCCTCCGGGCGACCGAGGGCTCCATCGGGATCGAGTTCGATCTCCTGGTGATCAAGGTCAAGCAAGAGCTCAAGCTCAGCGACAAGGCCCGGCGCCTCTTTCGAGACTTTGGAGAGAGCCAGCAGACGCTCCTCCAGGACGTGCTGCGTACGATGGTCGAGGCCGTGGAGAACGCGCTCGCAGAGACCGAAGCTCCCGCCCGGCTGCTGGTGCTCGCCGACGACATGGACAAGGTCCGCGGCGCCGAGCAGCAGAAGGAGATGTTCGACAAGAACCTCGCCGCGCTGCTCACGCCGCCGCTGCGCATCGTCTACACGCTCCCGACGGGCGTCTACTTCGGCGAGAACCGCGCCGACGTGCGGCAGAACGTCGTCTACCTCTACCCCGTGCGGGTTCTCAACAAGGCGCCGCACACCTTCGACCCCGAGAAGGCTTACAACGGCGACCGCATCGGGTTCTTCGAGGCGATGGTCCGCCACCGAGCGGACGAGGATCTCATCGCGGTGGAGGCCATCCGCCTCGCTGCGCTCTACGCGGGCGGCGTGCTGCGCGACTTCTTCCACCTGCTGCGCGAGGGCATCCGGCTTGCGCGGTACAACAAGCTCGACGTGCTCGACGAGGAGCTGATGCGCTACGCGATCGAGGACGCACGGCTGCGGGACTCGGCCGGGCTCTACGCGCCGGACTATGAGGCGCTCGCGTTCGTACACCAGAACAATGATCTGCGGACGCAGGAGGACCGGCGCTACCTCGACACGTCGAGGGTCCTCGAGTGTTACAACGGCTCGGTCTGGTTTGAGACGTCGCCGCTCTTGTGGCACCTCCTCGGCGAGCGTGCGAGCCATGCCTAGCGAGGGCGAGCACGCCCCGGAGCTGCTGCGAGCCGACAAGGAGCAACTCGACCGGGCGGCAGCGCTCCTCGGAGGGGAGGATCGCGCGTTCGTGATCGCGGTCTGCCCGAAGGAGCTGGTGGCGGCGGTGCGCGAGCACATGGCGAAGCAGGCAGGCGTAGCGGTCCCTGAACCCGTAGTGTTGCAAGGGTCGGAGGAGGCGCTGGAGGCGCTCTTGGGCGTGCTGCCCGAGGTTGCGGGGGCGACGGTGCGATCGCTGGCGCTCGGCGGGGAGATGAAGGAGACGCTGCGGGCGCTGAACTGGCACCGGGAGAAGCTGCTCAAGGGGGCGCCGGTGGTGCTGTGGATCGATGGGGTGGATGGGCTCACGGAGATGCGTGAGGCGGCACCGGATGCGTACGCGTTCCGGGATGTGGTGGTAATGGTGCGGGGGGATGGGGGACGGCTGCCGCAGATTCCTTACAAGGAGTCGCGGCGGATCCTGGAGGCGCGGCGGCGGGTGGCCCGGGCGAAGACGGCTCTGGAGCGTGCGCGTGCGTATGCGCAACTTTCCGATGGATTTCGCATCCATGACCATCTGATCGAGGCGGAGACTGCCGCGAGGCGAGGGCTGGATGCTCTACCCATGGCCAAGTACACGGACGAGAGCGCGCGCAACGCGAGGGCTGACCTCTGGTACAGAATCGCGGTCTCTGCAGGCGAGCGTGGCTCGCAGGTGCGCCAGCGAGAAGCTACGCGCACTGGTCTCAATGAAATCAATGACATCCATCGTGGAACCGCGCAGGAGCACCGCGCATGGCTGTTGGCTCAGGCCCCGGGGCCAGTTGGAAGATCTGACCGCGCCAGCGTGGAGCAGGCATCTGTTCTGAACAAGGAGTTTGGTAAGGATAGGGAACTCAGCTCGCAAGTGACCAGGGCCTTGGCGCAGACTGCTGCGTGGAGAGGAGACATTGCTCGGGCGCGGCGCCTCCTTGGTGAGTTCGACTTGGCTAATGCGGTCAGAGTAAACGCGTCATTCGTTCGTGGCGACCAAAGCGAGGTCGAACGCGCTGCCGGGCGCATGCTCGCCGCAGAGAATTACCTCTTGCAGGCGATAGCTATCAATCACAGAGATGAAGCGGACATCCCTGCGTTTGCTATGCTTTTTGCGGCGTGCTGGCTTGAGAGGGGCGAGGTCGAGACTGCCGAGCGAATCATCGAGGAGTCGTCGGCGCAGTGGAAGCCAGACCGCGAGCCCGAGAAGCGCCTGGTTTGGGGCACCCTCGAGGCCGCAAGAGGCAACATTGCTCGCGCCCAGCATGATGTGCGGATCGCGTTGCGAGACTCTGCCAGTCTCGGGCTGGATCGGCGGCACGTTCACGCCGCTGGACAGTTTGCGGAAGTGACTGTTGCGGCTTATGAGACAGAACGCTTCGACGCCCCGATGCTTCACAAGGTTGCGGCCGAGCTGGAGGTAGCCGAAGACGTCTCTCGCTCTCTCTCCAACAACGACCCTCCCCCCTGGTACCCCATCTGGTTCCTCAGCTACCGCGCCGACCTTCTCATCCGCACCGACCGCCACGCCGAGGCCCTTACCCTCGCCCGCCGCGCCCTCGATCTCGCGCACACCACCTGCGAAGACCTCATCCCCGAGACCGGCCGCACCCTCGCCGACCACTTCCTCCGCACCGGCAACGCCGACGAAGCCCTCCCCCTCCTCGCTGACGTCGAGCCCGAAGCCATCTCCCGCGGCATGCTCAAGGAGCTCGCCCGCATTCGCGCCGCCCGCGTCCTCGCGCTCGTCCTCCGCAACGAGCCCCCCTCCGCCGTCGAGCCTGCCATGGCCGCCCTGCGCGAGGCCCTGGAGAGCACGGGCGCCCCGCGCATCAAGGCGGAGACCTTGCAAGAGCTCGCCATCCGTCTCCCTCCGGCCACCACGCTTCCCGATCCCCTCGCTCTGGCCTCCGAGACGCATACGCTCTTCGTCGAGATGCCCATGCCTGCCAAGGAAGCGCGCAGCCTGGAGCTTGCCGGCGACGTGCTCGCGGCACGCGGCAAGCCCGCGGACGCCAGGCGCCGCTACCTGACCGCGCACGGAATCCTGGAGCGCCGCGGCCTCGGGCTCCGCATCCCGCTGATCACCACCAAGATCCAGCGTTTGGGCTGAGGCTTTCGCGCGATGAGCTGTCCCCGGCCACCTTCGCCGAGGGTGAGCGGCCGTGGCTGGATCTCGTCGGATGAGCGGGACCGTGGCCCATCCCTGGCCCGTGGTGCGTAGCCTCGGCCCGACCTGGTCCGTTTTCGACGCGAGGTGCGGCGCCTCTGCCAGCGTTGCCCCACTTCCAGGCCGAGCGGCGTAGCCTCCAGCCG
>Ga0302283_1002564_pt1 | contig 14611 bp, 10 predicted proteins | sample III_Fen_E1_4_FD_198770 | JGI IMG/M metagenome (GOLD analysis project Ga0302283, IMG submission 198770) | Peat permafrost microbial communities from Stordalen Mire near Abisko, Sweden - III_Fen_E1_4 | ecosystem: Environmental > Terrestrial > Soil > Wetlands > Permafrost | place: Sweden: Abisko...
GCCCGCGCGGACCTCTCCCCCGAGCAGATGGCCCTCTCCCAGACCCTCGCCCAGCGCTGCCTCGACGCGCGCGAGCCGGTGGTCGCCGTCGACGCCGAGGGCGAGCTCCCCGACATGCACCAGAGCGTGCACGCCCTCAAGCTGCGGAGCGTGCTCGCCGTGCCCCTGGTCGCCCGCGGCGAGCCGCTCGGCGTGGTCTACCTCGACGATCGCATCCGCCGCGGCGCCTTCGGCCCCCGCGAGATCGAGTGGGCCCGCACCATCGCGTCCCTCGCGGCCCTGGTCATCGCCGACGCGCGCGACCAGGTCCTCCTCCGCCGCGCCGCCCGCCGCGCCAAGCGCGCCTCCGCCGAGATCGCCGAGACCCTCTCGCTGCGCGAGGCCGCGCTCGACGTCGCCGAGCGCGAGCTCAGCCGCGTCCGCGGCGGCCGCGAGACCCGCTTCCCCTACGCCGGCATCATCGGCGAGAGCGCCCCCATGCGCGCCATGCTCAAGCTCGTCGACCGCGTCACCGCCTCCGACATCCCCGTCCTGGTGGTCGGCGAGTCCGGCAGCGGCAAGGAGCTCGTCGCCCGCGCCATCCACGACAACGGCCCCCGCAAAGGAAAGTCCTTCGTCGGCGAGAACTGCGGCGCCATCCCCGAGACGCTGCTCGAGTCCGCCCTCTTCGGCCACGTCCGCGGCGCCTTCACCGGCGCCGAGCGCCCCCGCGCCGGCCTCTTCGAGGTCGCCGACGGCGGCACCCTCTTCCTGGACGAGATCGGCGAGATGAGCCTGGGCATGCAGACCAAGCTGCTCCGCGTGCTCGAGGACGGCCTGGTCCGCCCCGTCGGCTCGGAGCGCACCCGCAAGGTCGACGTCCGCGTCGTCGCCGCCACCCACCGCGACCTCGCCGCCATGGTCAAGGACCGGAGCTTCCGCGAGGACCTCTTCTACCGCCTCGACATCATCACCGTGCGCATCCCCCCGCTGCGCGAGCGGCCCGACGACATCCCGCTGCTCGTCCACCACCTGCTCGAGCTCCACGGCGAGAAGGGGAAGGCTCGCGTCACCGCCGCCGCCATGGAGCGCCTCAGCGCGTTCAACTGGCCCGGCAACGTGCGGCAGCTCCAGAACGAGGTGCGGCGCGCGCTGGTGCTCAGCGACGGCGTCGTCGACGAGGAGCACCTGTCACCGGAGCTGGTCGGCGAGGGGGCGGCGGCGGCAAGGGAGACGGGGCTGAACGTGAGGAAGAGGATCGATCAGCTCGAGCGCAACCTGGTGACGGAGGCGATGGAGCGGACCCACGGCAACCAGACGCAGGCGGCGAAGATCCTCGGGCTGTCGCGGTTCGGGTTGCAGAAGATGATGAAGCGGCTGGTGATCGGGTAGCTCACCCGCCCAGGCCCTGCCCCCGAGAACGCCCGCCGATCGGAGAGCTCACCGGCCGGAGCGCGTCGATGACCCAGGCGGTCACGCACGCGGGCGATGGGCCGGATCTTGCGAACGATCGCTGGAGGCCCGGGGGCCGAGCGACATGAGCACACTCCTCGACGGACAGACCCCCTCGTCGCGGCGCAGCGGCGGACGCCCGCGCGTCGTCGACGCGGACGCCGACGGCCGCTTTCGCGAGCTCGCGCGGGCCCTCTCCCTCGACCCGGCGGCTCGCTTCGTAGGCGGATACGTCGACTGGGAGTGGGGGCACGTGCGCCACGTCTTCGACGGCCTCGTCGAGCCGGTGCGCGGGCGCGCGGTCCTCGAGATCGGCTGCAACCTGGGCGCCACCGCCATCGTTCTCGCCGCCCTGGGCGCCGACGTCACCGCCGTCGACCCCAACGTGCGCTACCTGGAGCTCGCTCAGGCCAACGCTGCCCGGCATGGCGTCGCGGGCCGCATCACCTTTCTCCACGTCACGGACAGCACGCACTTGCCGTTCGATCGCGGTCGCTTCGACTGGGTGTCGTGCAACAGCGTGCTCGAGTACGTCCCCCCCGAGGTGCTGCCCGGCGTGCTGCGCGAGCTCGATCGCGTGCTCCGCCCCGGCGGCATCGCGGCCGTGGTCGGCACCAGCAATCGCCTCTGGCCGCGCGAGAACCACAGCAGGCGCTGGTTCGTCAACTACCTGCCCCGCTGGGTCGACCGCCTCAGCGGCCGGCGCTGGGCCCGCGGCGTCGGCGTCTGGCAGATCCGCCGAGAGCTCCACGCCTACGACGATCTCACCCGCGCGCGCGGCGGGCGCCTCTATGTCGCCCTGAAGGCACGCATGGGTGTCCGGGGGCGCAAGCTCCTGGTCCTCGATGCGGCGAGCCGGGTGCTCGGCGCGCTGGGGATCTCCCCGGGCGCGCTGGCCCCGACGACGTCGCTCGTGCTGCGCAAGCGCTGAGCCGTCACCGCTCGTGCGTCGACACGCCCGCGGGGGCGCGCACGGTGAACCGGCTCCCCGCGTCCAGGATGTCGATCCGCACCGCGCGTGGCGTCGCCACGGCGACTCGCACCGTGGAGCCCCTGCGCGTGTACGAGAGCGTCACCGGGCCCCCGGCCGTGAAGAGCACCTCGCCGTCGACCGCGCACCGGGTGGAGTCGACCGCGAGGAGACCGCGCGTGTCACCTTGCGTCCAGGCGATGGCCGCGGTGCCGTCGGCCTCGAGTCGGCCGGGGACGTGCAGCGTTCCGGGAGCCGCCGCGAAGGCCGCGACCACGCTGGCGCCGAGCGCTTCGAGGACGAACGCGTTGCCGGTCGGCGTGGCAATCGATGGCGCAGCGTCCACCGGCAGCGAGGGCAGGACGACGGCCACGAGCTGGGCCTGGGTGGTGCGCTCGGGCAGCATCAGGGTGACGGCGCGGTTCCAGACGTCGGTGAGGGTCCCTGCGCGGAGCCCGCCGGGGCTCGCGAGTCGCACCACCGTCCGGGCGCCTTCGAGCACGCTGGTGAATCCGTCGCTGCGGACGTCGACCGCGGCGCCGCGGTCCACGTGGAAGCGCCACTCGAGCTCCACCGCAGCAGCGGCGGCGATGTCGTCATGGACGAAGACCACCCCCGGCTCGATGAGGTACAGGCGACGCACGAAGCGCTGGAGCCCGGGTGGATAGCAGCCCGCCGCCTCGGCGGAGACGAGGGACGCCGCCTCCGAGGTGAAGAAGCTGGTGAGGTGGCCCTCCGGGCGCCCGGGGTGGTCGACGTCGAAGGCGGTGTACTGCCCGCGCCCGTCGACGAGGAGCGAGTTCTGGCGGTCGGTCTCGCGCTGCCCGTAGTGGGCCAGGGCGATGGCGAACTCGCCGCGCGACCAGACCCCGAAGGCGTTCCCGTCGGCGTGGACGTGCGTCGTCGAGTTGTCGAGCTCCTCCAGCCGAGCGGCCGAGACGAGCGAGGTCGCCCGCCGGCCCAGGAGCGCGGCGCCGCGGAAGGCCAGCACGGTGGCGGCGCGATCCCAGCCGGTGCGAAGGAACGCCATCGCCTGGTTCTCGAAGGCCGCGCCCCGCGGGAGATCGTCGGGCGGCAGCGCGCCGACGCTCGGATCGTCGAAGACGATCTCCCACGCGGCGGTGTAGGGATTGGGCAAGGTCTCCCACTCGCGCTCGGCGAGCCACTGGGCGTAGGGGTTCCGGTAGCGCGCCGCGAGCCAGCGCAGCGCGGGCGCGCCCTCGAAGCCGGTGGTCTGGTAGCCGCCGCTGGCGCGGCAGTCGCCGAAGCCGAGGAAGCGGCCGTCCGGCACGCTCGAATAGAGGCGGAACCGCCAGGTGTTGGCGAGCCACGCGCTGTCGAGGAGGGCGCGCCCGCGCCCCGGGAAGCGGCGCCGGTAGGCCTCCCAGAACGGCACCACGGAGGCGAGCGCGAAGGCCCAGCCGCAGGGCCCCTCGGGCCAGGCGCCGTCCCCATCGAGCCAGTCGAGCGCGGCCTCGAGCTCGTGCTGGGCGCGCGCGGCCCAGGCCTCGGCCTCGGGCACCTCGCGGGCGATGCTCAGCGCGCCCAGCCCGAGCCCGCCGAGCGGGATCCAGGTGTCGTGGTGGAGGTACGCCCCCGTCCACCATTCCCCGGCGAAGGTGGCGTCGTCGAGGACCTCGGAGAGGAGCCGGATCTTGTCCTGGAGCACGGCGCGCGCGTCCGCATCGAGGTGCGGGTAGAGCCAGTCGTACGCCACCGCGAGCGCGGTGAGCGCCCAGCCCTCGGGGTACCCGCAGCCGGCGCACCTCCTCGCGGCCGGGTCGAGGACGCCCACCAGCTCCGGCATCCGGGCGAGGGAGAGCGCCCAGCGCCGGGCAGCCTCGCGGTAGCGCGCCTCGCCGGTGATCAGCGCCAGGAAGGAGAAGTTGAGGATGAGGTGGAGGAAGGGAGACTGGACCTGATCGCCCTTCGCCTCGTCGTCGCCGGTGAGCGCGCTCGGCGGCGCCTCGTCCAGGTGCGCGGCGGCATCCTGGATGAGCGCGTCGAGCTGCGGCTTCAGGGAAGAAGCGGCGCGCGCGCGGATCGCGTCGAGGTCGGCGTCGGTGAAGAAGAGGGACGGGTGGACCGCATCCGCGATCCCGCTGGAGCGGCTCGCCATGCTCGGCATGTGCTGCCCGGAGCAGCACCTGCCAAGCCGGGACGATCCGTCGCGAGACGACCCGTCGCGGGACGACCCGTCGCGGGACGCTCTCGGGCGTCCCGCAGGATGCTCAGGCCTTGATGGCCTGGATCTCGATCGCGATCTCGACCTTCTCGCTGACCGCCACGCCGCCTGCCTCGAGCACGGCGTTCCAGCCGAGCCCGAAGTCCTTGCGGTTGATGTGGGTGTGCGCCGAGAAGCCGGCGCGCTCCGAGCCGTTCATGGGGTGCTTGGCGCGCCCGTGGAACTCGACGCCGAGCGTGACCGGCTTGGTGACGCCGTGGAGGGTGAGGTCGCCGTGGACGGCGAGGGTCTCGCCCTTCTTCTCGACGGAGGTGCTCTTGAAGCCGAGGTGCGGGAACTTCTCGATGTCGAAGAAGTCGGGCGACTTGAGGTGCCCGTCACGCTGCGCGTCCTTGGTGTCGATGCTGGCGACGTCGATCTGCACCTCGACCGAGGAGGCCGTGGGGTTCTGCTCGTCGAACTCGATGTGCCCCGACCACTGCGTGAAGTTGCCGTGCACCTTCGAGATCATGAGGTGGCGGACCGAGAAGCCCACCGAGGAATGCGCGACGTCGAAAGTCCACTTCTCTACGGCCATGATCGTTCTCCTTGGATACGAGATTGCTGGTTACTGTTGGTAACTCGGACTATATCGGTCACCAGGAACCGCCTGGCAAGGAGGCACATTCATGTCACCAGGTCACACCGATGTGTCCGCGGAGCGGTGCCCCGCGATCCGCGAGGTCCTGAGCCGCGTCGGCGACAAGTGGAGCGTGCTCATCGTCACCGTGCTCGGCGACGGGCGGAAGCGCTTCAGCGAGCTGCGCCGCCGCATCGAGGGCATCTCCCAGCGCATGCTCACGCTCACCCTCAAGGACCTGGAGCGTGACGGCCTGGTGACGCGCACGGTCCACGCGACCATGCCTCCCCGCGTGGAGTACGACCTCACGCCCCTCGGCCGCACCCTCCTCGAGCCGATCATGGCGCTCGCCCTCTGGGCCGGCGAGAACCGGCCCGCCATCCAGCAGGCGCGCGACGTCTACGATGCCCGCAACGCCCGCCGCGAGGTGGAGGAGAGCGCCTAGCGGTCTCCCTGCTCGGAGGGGCCCCGCCGCTCCTCTTTCGCTCCCCGCGCGCTGCACCGATCCTCCCGGCGACTTCCTCGTGGACGCGCCGCGACAAATGCTAGGGTCCGGGCCATGTCGCGCTCCAAAGTCGCCATCGTCCGCACCAGCCCGGCCACGGTCCTCGAGGACTACCACCGGGTGATGAACCTCGCCGACTACCAGCAGGTGGTCGACAAGAGCGCCGACACCGGGCTCAAGGTCAACATCTCCTGGCACTTCTTCTACCCGGCGTCGTCGACGACGCCGTGGCAGCTCGAGGGCGTCATCCGCGCGATGAAGGCGGACGGCTACTCGGACGACCTGATCCACGCCTGCCACAACCGCACCGTGGTCATCGACGCCCACCTCGGCGAGCGCGAGAACAAGCAGATCGACGTGATCCAGGCGCACGGCCTGCGCAACGTCCACCTCTACGAGACCGAGGAGTGGATCCCCGTCGCCGAGGCCGTGGGCGATCTCACCAAGAAGTTCCTCTGCCTCAACGACGTCTACCCCAAGGGGTTCAGCATCCCCAAGCGCTTCATCGGCGAGAACATCATCCACCTGCCCACGGTGAAGACCCACATCTTCACCACCACCACGGGCGCGATGAAGAACGCCTTCGGCGGGCTGCTCAACGAGCACCGCCACTGGACCCACCCGGTCATCCACGAGACCCTCGTCGACCTGCTGATGATCCAGAAGAAGATCCACAAGGGCATCTTCGCCGTGATGGACGGCACCTTCGCGGGCGACGGCCCCGGCCCGCGCTGCATGATCCCCCACGTCAAGAACGTGCTCCTCGCCTCCGCCGACCAGGTCGCCATCGACGCCGTCGCCGCCAAGCTGATGGGCTTCGACCCGCTCCGCGACTGCAAGTTCATCCGCCTCGCCCACGACCTCGGCCTCGGCTGCGGCGACGTGCGCGACATCGAGTTCGTCGGCGACGTCGAGCTCGCCAAGGAGAACTGGAACTTCGAGGGCCCGTTCAAGAACATGACCTTCGCCTCGAAGAACCAGCACCGCATCTACTGGGGCCCGCTCAAGAAGCCCATCGAGTGGTCGCTGAAGACCTGGCTCGCCCCCTGGGCCTACGTGGCCAGCGTCGCCTACCACGACATGTTCTGGTACCCGTTCAAGGGCCAGCAGCACATCCAGACCGCCCTCCGCAGCGACTGGGGCAAGCTCTTCGCCAACTGGGGCAAGGTCCCCACCGACGCGGCCGGCCGCGGCTACCCCGACGTCGGCGCGGCCAACGCCGAGCTGGTGCGCATCGGCCTCAAGCACTTCATCGAGGGCACCCGCCTGATGGGGATGGCCGTGGCGGAGTCGCCGGAGGTCCTCAACCGCAAGCGCCGGCTGGCGGCGCAGCAGGCGCTCGTGGGCTGAGGTGAGGTAGACACGCTCTCATGGCCGCATGAGCTTCCGGCTCATGCGGTCGCCCTCGCTTCAGTCACCCTCGACCCGCACCGCGCCGTCGATGGTGTCGCCGCTCTCGGTGGTGACGTAGAGGCTCGACCCGTCGATCACCACCGCGCCGGGGCCGGGCACCCCCGTGGCGAGCGTGACCGCGACGCCGCCGCCCCTCGGCACCTTGACGACGCTGCCGTCGGTGCTGAGCTCCGCGTTGCAGATCGCGCCGACCGCCGTGAGGTACACCGCGCTGCCCGACACCGCGAGGGCGATCGCGCCCGCCACGCTCGACGCCATCACCACCGGCTCGGCGCCGCCTTCGGCCGGGAGCGTCATGAGCTGCCCGCCGGAGGTCGAACAGTCGATGCCGAGTTGCCCGAGCTCGAGCCAGAAGAGGGAGGTGCCGTCGCTGACGATCTGCGCCGGGTGGCTCGACGAGGTGGCCAGGGACGTCGGCGTCCCCCCGGCGAGCGGCGCCGAGAGCACCCCGCCGGTCGGCATCGCCGCGTTCGACGGGTTGGTATCCACGGTCCAGTACACACGGTTCGCGTCCACGGCGAGCCCCCCCGTCACCGTCTGGCCGGACGCGATCACCACCGGCGTGCCGCCCTCGGTGGGCACCGCCGTGACGGATCCGATCCCGCCGCCGTCGTTCGCGGTGGACCCGGTCCAGTAGACGCGCCCCGCGGCGACCGCGATCCCGTTCACGTCCTGCAGCGTGTCCGCGAGCTTCACGGGCGCGCCGCCCGCGCGCGCGATCGAGAAGATGCTCTGGGCGAAGCCGCTCTGGGGCGTCCGCGCCGGGAAGTAGAAGCTCGTGGCATCTGCGGCCAGCACGCTGCCGACGTCGAGGTCGGCCGTGCCCCCCGCGAGCACCGCGACGTCGCCGCCTCCGGGCGTGGTGCGGATGAGCTTGCCGAACATCCTGGTGTCGTCGAGGGCGGTGAGGACCACGTCGTTGCCATCCAGCACCATCTGGCCAGGGGCCTTGAAGCTCCCGCCGGAGCAGCCGGCCAGAGAGAGGGCGAGGAGGGCTGAGGGAAAGGCGCTGAAGGGATGAAGCATGGAGCACCAGGCTACCTGGATCGGCGGCTGGCCCACAGGGTTCCTCGCTGGGCAGGCTCGTCACCACCGGCGGCGCAGCACGCGCTGACGGGCTGAGATACCCTCGACGGAATGGACGAGCTCGACGAGGCGAACGCCACCCTGGCGCGGCTCCACGCGGAGCACGAGGCGCTGCGCAAGAAGCTCGGCGAGGGCGACCCGCCGAGCAGGGTCCCCCACCAGGTAGCGGTCGCGCCGCAGGGCGGCCCAGGCGGAGGCGCCTACCGCGGCGGCGACGAGGCGACGGACCGGCAACGCGCGCTCGAGCAGGCCAACGGGGCGGTGGCGAACCAGGGGATCGAGAACGCGATCCTCCAGAGCCGCCTCGACGAGCGCACCGCGCGGCAGGCGAAGGCGCGGCAGACGCTCCTGATCGCGCTCGCGGCCACGGTGGGGATCATGGGCGTGGTCTGGCTGTACGTGGCGCACGGAGGGCCGACGTCGTCGATGGGAGGGATCGGGCCCACGCTGGTGGGCATCATCGCGCTGGCGCGGCTGCTGGGGTTCAAGAAGCCGAGCGAGCGGGGGTGAGCTCCCGGTCCGGCAGCGCCACCCCTCCGCGGTCACCTCCTGATACACTGGGCCGACCTCGAACGCCGAGCAGACCGCGAAGCCGAGGCAGAGGTCCCATGCGAGCCATCATCCGTCGGATATCCTGCACGCTCCTGGCCGGCGCCGCTCTGGCGAGCACCGGCTGCGGCTTGCTTGACGCGGTCCCGGGGACCTGGAGCGGGCAAATTCAGCTCCTCCAGTTCCCGACCGGATCGAACGCCATCCACCTGACAATCGCCACCGCCACGGCCTCCAGCGTGACGGGCAAGGTGCTCTTCGGCGGCGGCCCCATGCTGGCTCCTGCCACCAACGCGGCGGCCCTCTACCCGCCCTCGGCAGCGACCCTCCCGGCGAACGACACCCCGGAGGGCGGACTGGACATCGAGGGCTTCGAGTACACCATCGCCGAGGGGAGCTTCGCGGGCAGCCAGCTCCAGTTCGAGGTCGACGTGTCCGAGCTGTGGGAGAGCTGGTGCAAGCTGCAGACCCCCGTCGTGATGGAGACGCCTCATCCGACGCCCGGGGCCCCCACCACCTTCTGGTGCGGCCCCCCGGGGGTCCCGCCCAACGGCACCAACGCCCAGAATCAATGCCCGGGCTTCTGCACCTGCACCGAGACCGCGTGCACCGCGCAGCCCGTCTCGGTCTCGCCGATCTCGTTCGACATGAACCAGTCGGGTGACCAGCTCTCGGGCTCCGTGCTCGGCGTGACCGTGCAGGGGGACGACGTGCGCGAGCTGGTCATGACGAAGCAGTAGGACGGGCGCCCTCAGACCAGGATGTGCCTCGCCAGCGCCAGCGCGTGCGCCGCGATGTCGGGCACGGAGGTCGTCTCCCAGCTCGACGCGCGGCGGAGCGCGCCGAGGGCGAAGAGGCGCTCCGACGGCGCCCCCGACGCGCCGACCACGCGGCCGAGCTCGTCGGTCACGATGCCGAGCCCCGCGGGATCGGCGGCGGCGAGGCCCGAGGCGAGGAGATCGCGGACGAGAGGCGCCTCGATCTCCGATCGCTCCAGCGCCGGACCGAGGCACCGCGCGATGCGGTCGTAGCGCTCCCGGCGGCGCGCGCCGCCGGCGAGCTCCAGGGTCACGTCGAGCCCGTCCGGGGTCGCCGCGCACGAGACCACGCGCCCCGCGAGCACCCGGGCGCGGCCGGCGGTGCGCCAGGCGTCGACGAGCGCCAGGGTCTCCGCCGGCGCGCGGTGCCGGAGCACGTCCCAGTACGGCCGCACCGAGCGCACGAAGCGCGCGCGGTCCGCCGGCGGGAGGCCCCGGTAGAGCCGCGCCACGTGGGGGCGCAGCGCGTCGATGGCGTGCTGCCAGGGCTCGCCCCGGCGCTCGTGGTCGCGCACGAGGGCCCGGCCCCAGCGGAGGAGCCCCCGCAGATCGTGGGGCGCGGCGTCCACGACGCCGGGCGCGAGCGGCCGGGCGGCGCCGTGCTGGGCGAGGTGGGCCCGCGGCAAGAGCCCCCGCCGCGAGAGGATGGTCGCGTCGCCGCCGAAGCCCTGCGCCTCCAGCGACGCCACGACGTCGAGCGCGGTGAGCCCGGCGCCCAGCACGAGGATCCTCCCCTCGCGGGGCAGCGCGGCGATGGCGCACTCGTCCCAGGCGTCGAGGATGCGCGGGTCGTCGGGCAGGGTGGAGGGCGCGAGGCGGGGCGCGATCCCGGTGGCGAGCACGACCACGTCCGCCGGCAGCACGCCGCCGTCGGCAAGGCGCACGCCGCGCGCGTCGACCGCGACCGCCGTGCCGCGCACCACGCGGAGCTCGGACCGGCTCGCGCGGAGGGCGTCCGCGAGGCGCGCCACGACGTAGGCCCCGTAGCGCGCGCGCGGCAGGAACGCGGTCGGGTTCGCCTCGGCGCCGGCCCAGCGGACGAAGTCGTCGGGGCGCTCGGGATCGAGGCTCATCTTCGACGCCGGGACGTTGAGCCGGAAGACCTCGCTGTCGACGCCGTAGGCGACGCCGCGACCGATCCAGGGGCCGCTCTCGACAATGGCGATGCGCAGCCCCTCGTCGCCGCGGCGGAGGAGCTGGATGGCGACGGCGACGCCGCTCAGCCCACCGCCGACCACGACCACCTGCCGGCCCCCGGGGCGCGACGATGCGTCGACGGAGAGCGGCCGGCTGTGCGCGTGCAGGGTGAGGAGCGCGTCGAGGTCCCGGGCGATGTCCTGGAGGCTGGGCGTTAGCGAGGTCGGCATCGGAGTCTCCGCGTCCTTGTACGCTCGCGGTCGCCGCGGCGGGAGCGCGAGGTTCGAGCGCAGCTCGCACCTTGTAGGACGACGCTCCTGCTTGCCGTCCGCCCCCACCCCGCGCGATCCTCTCGCCCGCCATGGAACGCGCGCTCACCTTCGCCGATGTCCGCCGCGCCCTCACCGCCAAGGACAGCGACCTCGCCGACCGCATCGTCGAGCTCGCCAGCCAGCCCGATCCCCAACCGGGCGTGGCCGGCGTCCCGCCGATCCGCGCCGGCGCGCCCACCTTCGCCGCCTTCGCCGCCGAGGTGAAAGCCGGCACCTTCGCCCGCAAGACGGACGAGGAGCGCGCCCACCGCCGCACCGAGGGCATGAAGGCGCTGGAGGCCGCCGGGGCCGAGGTCCCCCTCCCCGATCGCGCCCGCGCGCACGAGCTCATCCTCGAGCTGTGGGAGAGCGACGGCGCCTTCGAGCGCGACGCTCTCCTCCAGGTGCTCGAGCGCGCTCCGCTCCGCTGGGGCGCGTGGCGTGCCCTCAAGCGCATCTTCAAGGAGGCCGAGGCCCGCGCCGACTGGGAGGTGCTCGGGGCCCTGTGCGCGCGCTTCGACGCCGCGTTCGCCTCGCTCGCCGCCGGCCTGCCGCACGTCAACGAGATCAGCAAGAAGACGCTCGCCTACCTGGTCCGCCGCGCCTGGCGCGCGCTCCGCCGCCAGGCCGAGCAGCTCCCCGCAGCCTACCCCGACGCCGCCGTGCTGGTGCTCTCCGCCTACGGCGACGCCACCCGGTGGCAGGGCACCTGGGTCGCCAACCAGATCTTCTTCCACGACGCCAGGAAGCACACCCGCCGCCGCTTCAAGATCGACCGGCGCGCGCCGCTGAAGAGCCTGACCCAGCACCGCGCCTATGCGGATCTGTGGCGCCGCTCGCCGCGGCCGCTCTTCACCCTGCTGGAGCGGGCGCGCTCGGAGCAGGCCCGCTCCTTCGCCGTGGCCGCGCTCAAGGCGGACTTCCGCGCCAGCCTGCGAGAGGTCGAGCCAGCGTGGGTCGGGCGCCTGATCGCCGTCAAGAGCGCGAGCGCGCACGACTTCGTGGTGTGGCTGCTCGGCAACGTGCCGCGCTTCGAGCAGGGCGCGTTCCGCGAGATCGGCCTGCACGCGCCGGTGCTCACGCTCCTCGACTCACCCTCGGCGGAGGCGCGCGTCTACGCGGCGGCCTACGCCCGGGCCCACGCGCGCGACCTCGGCCTCGACGAGCTGGTGCGCCTCGCCAACAACGACAACGAGGAGGTGCGCAAGCTGGCGCGGGATCTCCTCCACGATCGCGATCCCCGCAAGGACGTCGGGCTCGAAGCGTGGGGCCAGCTCCTCGGCACCCCCCACGGCCACGAGCTCGCGGCGAATGCCCTGCGCAAGCACTTCGGCGCGCGCGAGCTCACGGCGGAGTGGTTCAAGGAGCGGCTGCTCTCCGAGAAGAAGGCGGTCTTCGACTTCGCCGCGGAGCTCCTCGCCAAGGTCCACGGGCCCAAGGTGCTCGGGGCCGCGTTCTACCGCGACCTGCTCGACGACCCGCGCCTCACCGCGGGGTGCGCCCGCTACGCCGTCGACGCGCTCGGGCGCTTCCCCGCGGCGGAGATCGGAGCGGACGCCCTCCGTCGCGCCCTGGTCCACCCGCTCACCCGGGTCACCCTCACCGCCTGGATCCAGGAGGACCGCGTCCCCGCCAAGGACCTCGGCGCCGACTTCCTCAAGGCGCTCGCCTTCGAGCCCACCTGGGAGGCAGACGCCTGGGTCCAGGAGCTCAAGCGCAGCGGCCGCGTCTGGGCCCGGGATCTGGCCTTCAGCGAGCCGCTCTCCGAGCTGGCCCTCAAGCTGCTCAGCGACGTGCGCAAGATCTCCCCCGGCGACCTCGGCTTCGACTGGCTGATGCGCCTCGCGGGCCGCAGCGAGAAGCGCTACGGCGACTTCGCGGTCGAGTACATGATCAAGGCGTTCGTCCCCGCCGACTTCGCCCGGAAGGAGGAGGCCGCCCCCGCCCCCGCGGCTCCGACCGGTGGCGCGGCGACGCCCGCGCAGATCGACCTCAAGGGCCAGTCGTTCCTCTTCACGGGCAAGCTCGCCACCATGCAGCGCGCCCAGGCCGAGGCCAAGGTCAGCGCGGCGAACGGAAAGAACGCGGGCACCGTCAACGGCAAGCTCGACTACCTGGTGATCGGCGACGACGGCTCGCCCCTGTACGGCGCCGGGCGCAAGGGATCCAAGCAGCTCGCCGCCGAGAAGCTGGTGGGACAGGGCGCGGCGATCAAGATCATCTCCGAGACGGCGTTCCTCCAGATGCTCGCGGGCGAGCAGCGCACCTTCACCGCCGACAAGACCACCGCGGGCTGCGACACCCTGTGGACGATGGCCACCGAGCCCGGCCCCGTGGACGCGCCCCTGCGGCTCTTCGCGCTCCGCTACCTGCGCCGGCACCACAACGACATCAGCCTCGCGCTCACCGATCGGCCGGTCGATCCCGGGGCCGAGATCCCCCTGGACTACCTGAGCTTCGATCGCATCAAGCCCCTGCTCGCCGATCCCCGGCAGGAGATCCGCGCCTTCGGGCTCGAGCTCGCCCGCTGGGAGCTCGCTCGGTGGCAGCCGCCGATCGAGGGCATCGTCGCCCTCTGCGAGTCCCCGCACGCGGACGTGCGCGGCTTCCTCGCGGCGGCGCTGCTGGCCGGCGACGAGAAGGAGCACGCGCGCTACCGCGTCGACCCCAAGACGCTCACCGCGGACGCCGTCTACCGCTTCTGCGAGTCGCTCGACGCCTCCACGCGCGCCCTGGGGATGAAGCTCATCGGCAAGAACCCCGGCCTGGCCGTCCCCGCGGAGCTGTTCCGGCTCGCCGAGAGCCCCGACCGCCAGGTGCGCGCCTTCGTGGTGAGGACGCTGTGGTCGCGCTACCGCGAGCGCGGGATCACCATGACGTGGAAGCCGGCGCCTCCGCCCGTGACCACGGTGGGCAAGAAGGCGGTCCCCGAGGCGGCCAAGGTCGAGAGGGGCGGACCTCCCGCGAGGCCGGACGAGCGTCCGGCGAGCGACCTGGCGCTGCGTGATTTCCTGCGGCGGGGGCTGTTCACGGTGCCGCCGGGGCGGTTGCCCAAGGGATCGACGGCGCCGGTGCAGGCGGCGCCGGCAGCGGGGGGCGCGAAGGCGGTGAAGGGCCGTCCCCTCCCCGCTCGCAAGGCCAAGCTGCTGCTGCTGGAGACGCTGCGCGATCTGGCGGTCGAGGATGCCGCGTTCGCGGGCGTGATCGTGCCGCTGCTGCGGGAGTTCCTGGTCTCGCGGGGCCCGAGCGAGCGCGCGGCTTGTCTGGTGGCGCTGACGCGGATCGACCTCGCGCACCCGGCGCCGAAGGATGCGGCGTGACCGTGGAAGCTTCGAGCGCGACGCGCTGCGACACGACCGCTTAGCGCTCGCGGCACGATCCGCGCCAACGAGGAGCCAACGCGCGTTGGACCTGCCTCAACGGGCGTTGAACCTGCCCGACCGCGCGTTGGACCTGCCCGACCGCGCGGTGGGCCTGCCTGACCGTGCGATGGACCTGCCCGACCGCGCGTTGGACCTGCCCGACCGCGCGTTGGACCTGCCCGACCGCGCGATGGACCTGCCCCAACGTGCGGTCGACCTGCCCGA
>Ga0302283_1002570_pt1 | contig 14585 bp, 16 predicted proteins | sample III_Fen_E1_4_FD_198770 | JGI IMG/M metagenome (GOLD analysis project Ga0302283, IMG submission 198770) | Peat permafrost microbial communities from Stordalen Mire near Abisko, Sweden - III_Fen_E1_4 | ecosystem: Environmental > Terrestrial > Soil > Wetlands > Permafrost | place: Sweden: Abisko...
CACCCCGGACGGGCACGGAAAGTAGAATGCGTTCTAGATTCTGAGTCGCCGGCACCGCCGGCACCGCCGGCACGCCGGGACGCCGCGGCACACGAGGGGGACCGGCCGAGGACGCCTGCCCCGAAGGGAGTACCACCATGATCGAGACGGAGCACCTGAGCTATGAGGTGATCGGCACGACGGCCGTCGTGACCATGAACCGCCCCGAGGCGAAGAACTCGCTGTCGGGTCCGATGCTGGTGGGAATGTTCGACGCCTGGACCGAGATCGACGCCAACGACGACATCCGGTGCGCCATCCTGACGGGGGCCGGGGGGACGTTCTGCTCGGGCATGGACCTCAAGTCGATGTCGGGACCGGGCAACGAGGAGGTGGCCGCCCGGATGGCCGCCGACCCGGACCTCCACTGGAAGGCCCTGCTCCGCCACCATCAGCTGCGAAAGCCGCTGATCGCCGCCGTCGAGGGCTATGCGGTGGCCGGAGGGACCGAGATCCTGCAGGGCACCGACATCCGGGTGGCCGGGGAGAGCGCCACCTTCGGCCTGTTCGAGGCCAAGCGGGGCCTCTACCCGCTCGGCGGCTCCGTGGTCCGCCTGGTCCGGCAGATCCCCTACACCGTGGCCATGGACCTGCTCCTGACCGCCCGGGCCATGGGGGCACCGGAGGCCAGAGAGGTGGGGCTGATCGGACACGTGGTGCCCGACGGCGGCGCGCTGGACAAGGCACTCGAGATCGCCGCCGTCATCGGCGCCAACGGGCCCCTGGCCGTCGAGGCCATCAAGACCTCGCTGCGGACCACCGACGGGATGTCCGAGGCCGAGGCGCTGGCCGCCGACCTGGAGATCGGTTGGCCCATCTTCACGTCCGAGGACGCCGCCGAGGGCATGAAGGCGTTCGCCGAGAAGCGGCCTCCCGTCTACCGGCGCAAGTGAGCAGCCTCGCGGGGGACGGACCGCCGCCTTCGTTCCCGGACGACCACCCTGACACCGCCCGACTCCGACTGGCCGAGGCGCTGCGACCGCTGATCACGATGACCGTGACGGGTACGCCCGACGACGACGCGCTCGAGGCGGCGGCCGAGGCCGTGGAACGGCTCGGTGCCGAACTGGTCGCCGGGGCGGGAACCGACCGGCGGATGCGCCAGCCGCCCGACGCCGACCGGCCGACGATCGAGTACTTCCCGACCAGTCCCATCGCCGGGATCCTCAATCCGATCGCCCCGCCGATCCACCTCGAGGTGGTCGACGGCGAGGACGGGGGACCGTCGGAGGTCCGGGCCACGGCATGGTTCGACTACCCGTACGAAGGTCCGCCAAGCTGCGTGCACGGCGGAGTGATCGCCGCCACCTTCGACGAGATCCTGGGGGCCGCCATCATGGTCTCCGGCAACCCCGGCATGACCGGGACGCTTTCCGTTCGCTACCGCAAGCCCACGCCCCTCCGCACGGACCTGCGGCTCGAGGCCCGGTTCCTCGGGCGGGACGGCCGCAAGATCCGGACGTGGGCGGGTATGTACCACGGGGACGTGCTGACCGCCGAGGCCGACGGCCTGTTCATCGAGGTGATGCCCCGCCAGATGCTGTCCATCGCCGAGCAGAACGCCAGCGGGCCCGACGACGGGCTGCTGGCGGCCATGCGCCGTGGTGTCGACGCCATGGAGGCGGGCGGCGGTCCCGGCACCGCCGTGGCCGGCGCCTGACCCGCACCCGGTCCGTGGCGCCCGCCGGCCCGGTCCCTGTCCGAGAGGCGTCGGTGGAGGACGCGGCGGCGATCGCCGAGGTGCACGTCGCCTCGTGGCGGGCGGCCTACGTCGGCCTGCTGCCCCCGGCCGTCCTGGACGGGCTGTCGGTGGCGCAACGCACCCGACATTGGCGGCGCGTGCTCGACCCGTCGTCGGGGGAGCAGGTGGTGGTGGTCGAGCGGGACGGACAGGTGGTCGGATTCGTGGAGGTGGGACCGGCGGAGGACGCGGATGCCGGCCCGGCCACCGGGCAGCTCCGGACGATCTATCTCCACCCGGACCTGTGGGGCACGGGTGTCGGGCGACGGATCCACGATGCCGCCCTCGACCGCCTGGCCGGACGGGGCTTCACCCGGGCCGTGCTGTGGATGCTCTCGACCAACGCCCGGGCCGAGGGCTTCTACATCCGGCAGGGGTGGGCACGCGACGGGCGCATCCGGGTCCAGCAGTTCGGCGGGGCGGTGGTCATCGACCACCGGTGGGCCCGCGACGTCACGGCCGGGTGAGCGGCCGGTCGCCTCAGATCTTCTCGCGACCCTCCCAGTACGGGTCGCGCAGCTTGCGCTTATAGAGCTTGCCGTTGGGGTCCCGGGGCATGGAGTCGGTGAAGTCGATCGACCTGGGCGTCTTGAACTTGGCCAGCCGGGTCGAGCAGTGCTCGAGGATCTCGGCGGCCAGCTCATCGGAGGGCTCGACGCCGTCGGCGGGCTCGATGACGGCCTTGATCTCCTCGCCCCAGTCGTCGTGCGGGATCCCGAAGACGGCCACGTCGCCGACCTTCGGGAACCCGAGGAGCACGCTCTCGATCTCGGCCGGGTAGATGTTCGCCCCGCCGGAGATGATCATGTCGATCTTGCGGTCCCGCAGGAACAGGTAGCCGTCCTCGTCGATCAGCCCGACATCACCCACCGTGAAGTACTTGCCGATGCGATTGCTCTTCGTCTTCTTCTCGTCCTTGTGGTACTCGAAGTCCCCGGTCGACATCGACATGTAGACGGTGCCGATCACGTTCGGCTCGTCGACCTTGTTGCCCTCGTCGTCGAAGATGGCGATCTCCGAGATCGGCCACGCCTTGCCGACGGTCCCCGGCTTGGTCAGCCACTCCTGGGCCGACACCAGGGTGCCACCGCCTTCGGAGGCGGCGTAGTACTCGTCGATGGCGTCGCCCCACCAGGCGATCATCTGGTGCTTGACGTCGACCGGGCACGGGGCGGCGGCGTGGATCATGTGCCGCAACGACGACACGTCGTAGCGCGCGCGGGTCTCGTCGGGCAGGGCCAGGAGCCGGTGGAACTGGGTGGGCACCATGTGCGACGTGGTCACCCGGTACTGCTGGATGAGGCGGAGCATGTCCTCGGGGAGCCACTTGTCCATCACCACGATCGTGTGGCCCAGGTGGATCGACGCACCCGAGAAGCGCATGACCGCGGTGTGGTAGAGCGGCGAGCCCACGATGTGGACGTTGTCATCCTCGGGCTGGATGTCGAAGAGGAAGAGGATCCCGGACTGGCCGAGGGCCGCATCCTCCGGGGAGAGGCCGCTGAGCTTGCGGAAGACGCCCTTCGGGTTGCCCGTGGTGCCCGACGTGTAGTTCATGACGTCACCGATGGTCCGGCCCTCGGGATCGGTGGTCGGCTGGGCGTCGCGCATGCGGGCATAGGAACCGAATCCGGGGATGTCGCCGACCGCGAAGCAGATCGACGAGGGTAGCTCCGCGTCCTCGGCGGCGTCGAGGGCCACATCGGCGAACCGCTCGTGGGCCACGAAGGCCTTGGCCCCGGAGTCGGTGAGGATGTAGGCGACCTCGGGACCGATGAGGTGGTGGTTGATGGGCACGAGGTACCAACCGGCCTGGAGGGCGGCCAGGTAGAGCTCGAACATCTCCACACCGTTGGGGAGGAGCGTGGCGACCACGTCACCGGGCTGGAGATTGAGCCCACGCAGTCCGTGGACGACCTGGTTGGTCCGACCGAGCAGCTCGCCCGAGGTGTACTCGGTGCCGTCCGGCGCCACCAGCGCCAGGTGCTCGGGATGCTCGTGTGCCAGTGCCCAGAAGCCGAGATCGCCCATGTCGTCGCATTCCCCCGTGTCGTCGTTCCTGCGGTGCCGTCGTACTGCGGTCGGCGGCTGCCCTCCGGACCGCCGCCGGGCCGGGCCCGAACGGGACGACCGGTGGCGGGGTGCGGGGTGGCGCCGACCCGGTGGGGACGCTAGAACAGGTTCCAGTGGATGGTCAACCTCCTGGTTGCGGCGCGCGCCCTTGCTGCGACGCACCGGATCGGGCCGGGACGCCGTCCGCCGCCTACCGTGACACCGGTGACCACGTGGTACCTGACGAACATGAGGAGCAACGCGCAATGACTGCATTCCTGGACGGCAAGGTCGTCGCCATCACCGGTGCCGGCGGGGGCATCGGCCGGGCCGTCGCCCTGGCCGCCGCGGCCGAGGGTGCCAAGGTGGTGGTGGCCGACATCGGCGTGTCGATGGCCGGCGAGGACCCGAAGAGCGAGGTGGCCGAGGCCGTCGTGGCCGAGATCGAGTCCGCCGGGGGTGAGGCCGTCGCCGTCGCCGAGAGCGTCACCACCCTGGCCGGGGGCGAGCGCATCGTCGGTACCGGCGTAGAGCGGTGGGGCCGGATCGACGGCGTGGTGGCGGTGGCCGGCATCCTCCGCGAGCGGATGCTCTTCAACATGGCGGAGGAAGAGTGGGACGCGGTGATCGAGACCCACCTGAAGGGCCACTTCACCGTGTTCCGTGCCGCTTCGGCCATCATGCGCAAGCAGGAGGGCGGCGGCTCGCTGGTGGCCTTCACGTCAGGAGCCTTCGCCGGAAGCGTGGCCCAGGCCAACTACGCCGCGGCAAAGGGCGGCATCGTGTCCCTGGTCCGGTCGGCCGCCGCCGGCCTCAACCGCTACGGCATCACCGCCAACGCCATCGCCCCGGTGGCACGGACCCGCATGTCGGCCAACGTGCCCATGGACCTCGCCGAGATGGGCGATCCCGAGGACGTGGCCCCGATGGTCGTGTACCTCCTGTCCGACCGTGCGAAGCACGTGACCGGCCAGGTCTACACGTCGGTGGGCCCGAAGATCGCCGTGTGGAACCAGCCCCGTGAGGTCCGTGCCGTCTACGCGGACGGGCGGTGGACGCCGGAGCAGATCGCCGTGCGGCTGGACTCGACGGTCGGCCAGGAGCGGATGCCCCTGCTGGACCAGCTCGAGGCGTATCGCAAGGCCGCCGAGGCCAAGGCCGCCGAGGCCGCCGCGGGCTGACCCCGCCCGGCGGTCGACGGGTCCGGACCCGGGCTCAGTCGCCCACCAGGTCGGGCTCGTCGAGCACGCAGAACTCGTTTCCCTCGGGATCGGCCAGTACCACCCACGACTCGTTCCCGGTCTGTCCGATGTCCGGGCGCGTGGCACCCAGCGCCTCCAACCGCTCGACCTCGGCTTCGTGGTCGTCGGGGACCAGGTCGAAGTGGAGCCGGTTCTTGCCGAACTTCTGCTCGAACACCCGGACGATCAGCAGCGGTCGGACGGTGCCCGCATCGGGGTGGGCGTCGCCGGGCTCGATCCAGATGTCGCCGTCCTCGTCCATCCGCTGGACCCAGTCGAGGGCTGCGCACCAGAACGCGGCAAGGGCCTCGGGGTCCACGGCGTCGATGGTCACCGTCTCGATGCGCAATCCCATGAATTCCTCCCCCGGCAGGTACCGGTCCGCCGACCGGCCGGGACGAGCCTAGGCGCGCTCGGTCGATCAGGTCCTGCGGACCGGGCCTGTGGCATCGCTCCCACCCGGGATCGAGGGCCGTACAGTGGGCGTACGCGAATGGGCGCGTGCCGGCCGTCGTCACCGCCCGACGCACCTGGAGGTCGGGCGTGGTCGCACTGGTCGTCATCCTGGGCCTGGTGGTGGTCGGCCTGGCCGTCCTGGTGGCAGGACTCCTGCGAAGTCATGCCGACATCCTCAAGGCCCTCCACGACCTGGGGGCCGGGGTCGGCGACCCTTCGGAGTCCCCGACCGCCGATCCCTCCCGAGACGGAAGTCGACCGAACCGGCCCGTGGCCGTGCCGTTCACCATGGGACCGCAGCTCCCCCCGGAGAGGAACTCGACCTCGGCGCCACCCATCGGCGGGGTGACCCCCGCCGGTGACGCCCGTGCCGTGGCCCCGGCCGGGTCCGGCGGGCTGACACTCCTGGCCTTCCTGTCGACGGGCTGCGCCTCGTGTGCCGGGTTCTGGGAGTCGTTCCGGGAGCCGGGCCGACTGGGCCTGCCCTCCGGCGCCCGGCTGGTGGTGGTCACCAAGGGCCCGGACCGGGAGATCCCGGGCGAGGTCGCCGGACTGGCGGCGCCGGGGCTGGATGTTGTGATGTCGGGTGCCGCATGGACGGACTACGAGGTCCCCGGTTCGCCGTTCTTCGTCCTCGTCGACGGCGCCACCGGGAGGCGCATCGGCGAGGGCGTCGCCACCCACTTCGCACAGGTGGCCGAACTGGTCCGCCGGGCCGAGGGGGACGGGACCGGGTTCGCCACGGACGCCCGGTCGGACCGGATGGTGGGGCTCGACGGACCCGGGCGCGAGTCGGACAACGATGCCGAACTGCGCGCCGCCGGTGTGCTTCCGGGTGACCCGAGCCTCTACCCGACGTCCCTGGAGGATCTCTACGGTCCGCCGGACGCCCGGATGCCGGCCACCGATCGCCACGTGCGCCGGGCCGGCTGACCATGGTCACCATGCTGGCCCACGGCATCGGCGTGGAGCTTCCCGCCGGATTCGAAGGCCGGATCTTCAAGCGCCAGACGGACGGGCCCGAGCTGCCGTACGCGGTCGCCCACTTCGCCACGTTCGCGCTGCCCGACGGCGTGGGCGATTTCGGGAGCGGTGCGGTGACCCTGATGGGGGAGGACGACATCTTCGCCGTCCTGTTCGAATACGGACCGGACAGCGGGGGCACCCGGCTGTTCGCCCGGGAGGGCATGCCCCGGGCCCTGTCGACGTCTGACTTCCTGCCCTACGTGCTTCGTCGCGGTCTGCCCGGGCAGTCGGGCACACAATGGTTCTTCACCGAGTCCGAGCGCCCGTTCACGCTGTACGTCGTGCTCGGGAGCCACGCCCGCCGCTCGGTGCTCGTGCCCAGGGCCAACGGCCTCCTGGCCCGGATGGCGGTGGGTCCCCAGCCCGGGCCGCCGCCGCCGGGGACACCGTGGAACTGATCGGCCCCTACCTGGCGGCATGCACCCTGCTGGTGGTCGCCGGGGCCACCAAGACCGTGCGTCCGCTGGACACCGCCCGCGCCGTGGCGGCTGTCCTCCCGGTGCGGTTGGCCGTCGTCGCACCGCTCGTCCGCATCGCTGCCGCCACCGAAGGCGCCATAGGGATCGCCGGCATCGTCCACCCGTCGCCGTGGACGGCATGGGCCGTGGCGGTGTCCTACCTGCTGTTCGCCGGTTTCGTCACCGTCGTGCTGACCCGCGGTGGCCCCCTGGCGAGCTGTGGGTGCTTCGGGACCCCGGACACCCCGGCCACGCGCCTGCATGTGGTGGTCGACCTGGTCCTGGCTGCGTCGGCCGCAACCGTGGCGGCCGGCGTATCCGCCGGCTGGCTGCCGGTCGTCCTCGACCCCCAGCCGTGGCACGGGGTGCCGCTCCTGCTGGCGAGCCTGGTCGGCGCGTGGGTCGCCGCGCTCACTCTCACCCGGCTGGCCGTGCTCGGTGCCTCCCGGCGGGAGCTCGGGATCACCCGGGGCGTCGCCCGGTGACCACCACCTTGGTGGACCGGGCGTCGACGTTCCTCGCCTCGCGGATCTCCCGACGGAGCTTCATCAGCCGGTCCGCCGTCGTGGGCAGCGCCGTGGCTGTCGGATCGGGGATGGACCTGCTCCTCCGCCCGGGGACGGCCTATGCCGCCGTGTGCACCTGCGCGAACACGTCGTGCGGCTGCGGGAGCACGTGCTGCGCAGGATTCTCGGAGTTCTGCTGCTCGATCAACGGCGGCTACAACTACTGCCCGACCGGCACCGTCATGGGCGGTTGGTGGAAAGCGGACAACTCCTCGTACTGCGGTGGCGCCCGCTACTACATGGACTGCCACGCCACGTGCGGATGCACGACGGGGTGCGGCAGCGGCTGGGGGTTCTGCGAACCCGGGTGCGACGGCACGAACTGCGGGTGTGGGCCCGACGGGTGCGACTCATGGGTGACCGGATGCTTCCAGTTCCGCTATGGACAGTGCAACCAGCAGATCGACTGCATCGGTCGGATCGTGTGCCGGGTGGTGGCCTGCGTCCCCCCGTGGACGATCGACCCGACGTGCACCACGACGCTGGCGGTCGACAACTCGACCGCGGAGATGAACGCGGCGTGCTGGACGTCGGCGCCGCCGTCACCTCCGCCGCCGACGTGCGGTTCGGCGCTGACCGGCTGCCAGGTCACGTCCATGGCGACCACCCCCGGTGGTGGCTACGCCATGGCGACGTCGTTCGGGCGGGTCCTGGCCTTCGGTGACTTCCCCGACCACGGCGACCTGGCGGGCGATGTCCTGGACCGGCCCGTCGTGGGGATGGCGGCGACCCCGACCGGTGCCGGCTACTGGCTGGTGGCCTCCGACGGCGGCATCTTCGCCTTCGGCGACGCCTCCTTCCGGGGGTCGATGGGCGGCCTTCCCCTGACCCGGCCCATCGTGGGCATGGCGGCGACCCCGACCGGTGCCGGCTACTGGCTGGTGGCCTCCGACGGCGGCATCTTCGCCTTCGGCGACGCCTCCTTCCAGGGGTCGATGGGCGGCCTCCCCCTCGACCGGCCCATCGTGGGCATGGCGGCGACCCCGACCGGTGCCGGCTACCGGATGGTGGCCTCCGACGGCGGCATCTTCGCCTTCGGCGACGCCTCCTTCCAGGGGTCGATGGGCGGCCTCCCCCTGGCCCAGCCCATCGTGGGGATGGCGGCGACCCCGACCGGACCGGGCTACTGGATGGTGGCCTCCGACGGCGGCATCTTCGCCTTCGACGCCCCATTCCTCGGATCGCCGGCCTGACACGGTGCCGACCCCCGTGCCCCCGTTGTGCCGAGCCACCCGTGCGGAACCCGTGAACAGCGACCGAGGTGTCCCGTGACCACCGTCCTCGCCCTGCTCGCCTTCGTGCTCGCCGTGGGCGCGGCAGCCCGCTCCACGTGGTCGCCGTGCGGATTGTCGATGCTGTCGACGATCACCCCGCTGGCCGAGCGGGGCCGCGGCCACCGCTACGGGGTCACCTGTGGGTGGTTCGTCCTGGGCGCCACGGCGGGCGGTCTCTTCCTCGGCGCGGTGACCTCCTTCCTGGCCGCCGCCGACCGGCTGGCCGGGCCGTCCCCCGTGGTCGCCGGGTCGGTCGGCCTGGCGGCCTCCCTGGTGGCGTTCACCTCGGACACCGGGCAGGCCGGGATCCGGGTGCCGGTCCATTTCCGCCAGGTCAACGAGCGATGGCTCGACGCCTACCGACCCTGGGTCTACGGCGTCGGGTTCGGGTTCCAGATCGGGTGCGGCCTCGCCACTTACATCACTACGGCCGCCGTGTACCTGATGGTGGTACTCGCCGCCCTGACCGGTGACCCGATGGTGGCGCTGGCCGTCGGTGGTGTCTTCGGCCTCGTCCGGGGACTGGCCGTCCTGGCCACCTGGCGGGCGACCACTGCGCCCGCCCTTCTCGCCTTCCACCGGCGCTTCGCGGCACGGGAGCCCGCAGCCCGCCGGGCCGTCCTCGGCTGCTCGGCAGTCGCCGCCGGCGTCCTGGCCGTGGCCGTCGGTCCCGGACCGGCCGTCACCGTGGGGGCCCCGGTACTGGTGGCCGCAGTGCTGGGCCGCACCGTCTGCGCCGTGGTGCGGCGCCGGCGGACCCCGGTGATGCCGGGTCCGGCCGCCGTCGCCACGATGCCGCGTCCGGGTTCCGGACGGCCGGCCGACGGTCCGGGCGGTTCAGTCCGCGTCGGCTGATTCCCGGGGTGTGCCGCTCGACGCCACCGGTGCGGCCGGCCCGTGGTCACTCCCGCCCGCCGACTCGGCGCCGCCGCCGCCGGGGACCGGTTCGTCGGCCGGTGGAGGAGCAGGGTCCGGGTGCGAACCACGCCACTCGCGGTAGGGGCGGATCCGGCTCGCCAGCACGAGGAGGCCGGCGATCACGAGGCCGATGCCGGCCAGCTCCACCAGGGTGGAACCCAGCGCGCCATCCTGACCGTGCAGCCACAGCTGCTCGTCCAGGTAGCGCTCGATCCCCCACAGGACCATCCCGACGGCCAGGACGATGCCGGCCGGTGGGAGCGGCGCGGTGGCCGCCGTCAGCGCCGATCCGTCGGAGGCGACCCTCGGGCCCCGGTTGCGCAGCCACCGTTCGACCAGCAGGAGGATGCCGAAGATGGCGAAGTCGCCGATCGCCTGGAAGATGGGCACCGGCACCCGCCGACCGACCTCGTCGGCGTAGTACATGCCGTACCAGGCGTTCGTGCGTGGCCCACCGCCCGCGACCATCAGCTGGGGCCCGAGGAGCCGTCCCATTCCCCAACAGGCCATGAGCACCGGGGCCATCAGGTCGGCGAAGCGGAGCGAGGGGAGCTCGGGGCAGCGTCGGCGCGAGCTGACGATCGCCACCGGGACCGCGGCGATCAGGCCACCGAAGGAGGAGAGCCCGCCCTGCCAGATGGCGATGATCTGCGACGGATGGGCGAGGTAGCCGGTCGGCCCGGTCAGGTTGGAGAGCACGGTCATCGCCCGGGCGCCGAGGATGGCGGCCACGATGACCCAGACGAACATGCCGGTCACCCACTGCCACGGGTAGCCGCGGTTGCGCAGGCGCCGCTCGGTGTAGCGCAGCCCGAACCAGAAGGTGAGGGCCAGTCCGATCCCGTAGGTGTGGACCTCGAGGAACCAGATGTGGAAGGCGACGGGGATCGGTCTCATGGTGGGCTCCCGGTCGGACCCGGGGGGGTTCCCCACCGGTGCCGGCCAGGCACTCAGTATGCCCCAGGGGGCCGATAGGGTGGCCTCGGCGTACCGTCCCCGCACCGGGGGACGGCCGTGCCGGTGCGCCGCAGGTGGCGGCCGCCGTCCGAGTGAAGGGTCGCAGGTGGTGCCATGGGATCGTTGGCAGGCAAGGTCGCGGTGGTGACCGGTGGGGGCTCGGGGATCGGTCTGTCGACCGCCACGCGGCTTGCCGCCGCCGGCGCATCGGTGGTCGTGGTCGACCTCGACGACGATTCGGCCGGGCGGGTGGCGTCCTCCCTCGGCGGACTGGCCGTCCAGGCCGACGTCGGACGCTCCGACGAGTGGCCGGGCATCGTGGACGCGGCCGTCAGCCGGTTCGGGGGTGTCGACCTCGCCCATCTGAACGCGGGAGTCACCACCGGCGAGTCCGACGTCACCGCTGTCACGGACGAGATCTACCGACGGGCCACCGGGGTCAATGTGGACGGCGTGTTCTTCGGCGTGCGGGCTCTCGTGCCGGCCATGGCCGCCCGCGGCGGCGGGTCGATCGTAGCCACGGCGTCGCTGGCCGGGCTCATCGGGTTCTCCCCGGACCCGGTCTACTGCCTGACCAAGCATGCCGTCGTCGGCCTGGTCCGGTCGCTGGAGCCGCAGCTGGCGGCCAAGGGGATCGCCATCAACGCCGTGTGCCCGAGCATCGTCGACACCCCGCTGATCGACGACATGCGTGAGGTGCTCGAGTCGAGTGGCTTCCCGCTCATCGACGTCGAGTCGGTGTCGACCGCGGTGGTGGACCTGCTGTCGGGCGAGACGTCGGGTCAGGCCATGGTGATCCAGGCCGGACGGGAGGCGATCCCGTTCCGGTTCGCCCGCCCGCCCGGGCCGCGGGCGGGTGGTGCCGTCGGGCAGATGCCCCCCGCGGAGTTCGCCGCGCACGACCAGGTCTGAGGCGCCGGCGCCGGACCCCGTGCGCCGTTCCCCGTGCGCCGTGGCGCGCCTCAGCTGTCCGGCGTCAGTTGGCCAGCGACGGCGGGATCACGGCCCACCCGCGCCGGCGCAGCTCGTCGACGAGCAGTTCCTCGGGCACCCGCTCGAGCTGCTTGGCCAACGTCTCGGACCGGGTGGCCGCCGTGCGTCGTGCGGACCGATCCGGTGCCGGACCCGCGACAGTCTCGGGAGCGCCATCCCGCGGGCCGTCACCCGGACCCTCCGCCGCACGTCGCTCGGCCTCGGCTTCGAGGAGCGCGATGAGCGCCACCGCCTCGTCCTGGGTGAACCGCCCACCCGCCTGGCGCTGGGTGAGGCCGAGCGGCCCGCGGGCATCCCGGAACCCGGTGTGCCCGGCGCCCTCGACCAGTGCGGTCAGCTCACGTAGCTGACGGGCCGTGGCCGGAGGCCCCGACGGTTGGCCGAATGCCATGGGGTGCGTCGGAGGGATCCGGACCGGGGGTGTGGCCGGCGCACCCCCACGGGGGTGCCGGCCACCGGAGCGGAGGCCCCTGGCTCAGACCACCCGGCCGACGCCGGCCAGGCCGTCGGTGCGGACTCCGGTGATCCAGACGTTGGCGCCCGTGTACGGGGCCTCGATCATCGAGCCACCGCCCACGTACATGGCCACGTGGTCGCCGCCGCCGGCGCCGTAGAACAGGAGGTCGCCCGGCTCGATGTCGGCCATCGAGATGTGCGTCGTGCTGGCGTACTGAGCGCCCGAGTAGTGGGGGAGGCTGATGCCGACCTGGGCGTAGGCCCACATGACCAGTCCGGAGCAGTCGAAGCCGGCCGGGGTGGTACCGCCCCACAGGTACTGGACGCCGATCTCACGCTCGGCGGCCTGCACCGCCCCGGCCGCCCCGGCCGAGAGCGGGGGAGGCGGAGCCGTCGGGGTGACCGTGACGGGAGCGCCGCCGGAGGAGCCGGGATTGCCGGTCGAGGACGATCCGGAGCCGGTGGTCCCGCCCGCCTGGTGGACGGGCGCGGCGGCCGCCTGCGCTGCGGCCTGCGCCTGTGCGGCCTTGGCGGCGGCCACCTTCTGGTTGAAGGCGGCCTGCGCTGCGGCCTGCGCCGCGGCCGCCTCGGCGGCCTGCTTCTGGGCCACGAGGTTCTGGATGTTGGCGTCGACACTGCTCAGCGTGGCCTGGTCCTGGGAGGCCAGGGCCGTGGCCTGCTGCTGGGAGGCGTGGAGGCTCGAGCTCGTCGCCTGCTCCTGGGACTTCTGCGTCTCGAGCGACGACTGGGTCGCGGCGAGCTGGGCCTGCGCCGTGTGCAGGTGGTCGATCGTCGACGTGACGTTGCCGGTGGCGATGGCCGAGTACTCGGATCGGATCCCACTGGTGTTCACGTTGGAGGTGAACAGCTGGGTGGCCGTGTTGGAGGTGCCCGAGCTCGTGTAGTCGGCGAGCGCCTGGGCCCGCAGCTGGGCCTGGTCGGTGGTGACCGTCTGCTGGTCCTTGGCCATCTCGGCCTGGCTGGCGGCGATCTGGCCCTGCAGCTGCGACAGCTTGTAGTCGGCGGCGTTGGCCTGCCCGGTGAGGGCGGCGATCTGACCCTCGGTGGCGCTGAGCTTGGCCGAGATGGCGGCCGCCTGTGCCTGGGCATCAGAGATCTGATCCGCGGAGGCAGGTGCGGCGATGGCGACCATCGTCGAGGTCGCCCCGAGGAGGGTGGCCACTGCGAGCGTCGCGACGACCCGGTTCCGTGTTCGGCTGTGGCGTGCGGGGCGGGCACCTGGCTCGACCGTCGAGTACTGCTCGGCGTGAGTCATATGCGAGCGCATGGTAGTCGGTCGCCAGGGGCGCCACAAGGACCCCCCGGGTTTGCAAGGCTCTGACCTGGGATTCTATCACCAGACCCGGGTGCAGGAAGGCTGCCGACCGTGGATGTCGCCCCGATCGTCCCCGTGGGTCGGATGCCGCCGGTCAGGCGTCGCGAGTAGGGTCGCCGGCATGGGTGAACGCATCGAATTCCCGGGCGACGGGACCGCCGTGCAGGGCTACCTGGCCGTGCCCGACGGAGGGTCGGACGGTTCCGTCGGGGTACTGGTCCTCCAGGAGTGGTGGGGTCTGGTCGACCAGATCACCCGGACCTGCGACCGGTTCGCGGCCGCCGGGTTCACCGCGCTGGCGCCGGACCTCTACGGCGGCACGGCCGTGCCGCTGACCGAGCCCGACGAAGCGGCCAAGCACATGATGGCACTCGAGATGGGACAGGCGGCCGGTCACCTGAGCGGCGCCGTCGACGAGCTCCGGCGGCGCACCGGCAAGGAGTCGGTCGGGGTGGTGGGATTCTGCATGGGCGGCGGCCTCGCCCTGGTGCTGGCCTGCCAGCGGCCCGACGCGGTGGCCGCCGTGGTGCCGGCCTACGGGGTCATCCCGTGGCCCGACGCACAGCCTGACTACCCGGCGATGACGGCCGCCGTCCTCGGCCACGTCGCCGAGCTCGACGGCTCGTTCACCCCCGAAGCCGCCTCGACCCTGGAGGCACGGCTCGTCGCCCTGGGGCGCGACGCCACGTTCCTCGTCTACCCCGGCGTGGACCACGCGTTCTTCAACGAGGACCGCGCCGAGGTGTACGACGCCGCGTCGGCCGAGCTGCTGTGGGAGCGCACGGTCGCCTTCCTCCACGCGCAGCTCGACTGAGCGGGCGGACGGGGCGCGGCGCATGGCCGGCAGCGAGGTGGCCGGGGGTGGCGCGGTCGAGGCATACCTGACCCTGGGTCTCCGACTGGGCCGGCACATCGACGGCATGGTCGACGCCTACTACGGACCGCCGGCACTTGCCGCGGCGGTCGCCGCGGAGCCGGTGGTCCCTCCGAAGCAGCTGGTGGCCGGGGCCCGGGCACTGCTCGCGGCGCTCGGCTCGGGCGCCCCCCTCGCCGGTCCGGGGTCCGAGGACTC
>Ga0302283_1002580_pt1 | contig 14530 bp, 13 predicted proteins | sample III_Fen_E1_4_FD_198770 | JGI IMG/M metagenome (GOLD analysis project Ga0302283, IMG submission 198770) | Peat permafrost microbial communities from Stordalen Mire near Abisko, Sweden - III_Fen_E1_4 | ecosystem: Environmental > Terrestrial > Soil > Wetlands > Permafrost | place: Sweden: Abisko...
CGCCGAGATGCGCCTCGTCGACGACCCCTTCGGGCTCCGCTTCTCCCGTCCCCTCGCCCGCTTCGCCCGCGCCGCGCGGCGGGTGCCGAGCCTGGCGCTGCGGGGCCTCCCTCGCGACCACCTGGTGTCCCTGCAGATCCGCACCCGGGTCCTCGACGACGTCCTCCGCGACTTCGTCGCCCAGGGCGGCCGGCAGGTGCTCCTCCTCGGGGCCGGCTTCGACTGCCGCGGCGCCCGCCTCCGCCGCGAGCTCGCCGGCGCCACCGTGTTCGAGGTCGACCACCCCGCCACCCAGGCCAAGAAGCGCCGCGTGCTCGCCGAGGCGGGCATCGAGAGCGCCCCCACGGCCTACCTCCCCTGGGACTTCGAGCACACGCCCATGGCCGACCTCCCCGGCCGCCTCGACGCGCTCGGGCACGACCGCGCGCGCGCCACGCTGACGATCTGGGAGGGCGTCACCATGTACCTGACGCTCCCCGCCATCGAGGCCACGGTCGCCGCCGTCCACGCCCTCTCCGCCCACGGCTCCCCGCTGGCGTTCACCTACCACGACCGCAGCGCCATCGAGCGCCCGCCCCTCCGCATGGCCGTCACCGGCGCCGTCCTGGCCCGCCTCGGCGAGCCCTTCCGCTTCGGCTGGGACCCGCAGGAGCTGCCCGGCTGGCTCGCCTCCCGCGGCTTCCAGCTCACCTCCGACCGCACCGACGCCGACTTCGCCCGGGAGCTCTTCCCGCCCCGCTACGCCGCCACCTACCACGGCGGCCTGCGCCACCTCGCGGTGGCCGCGCGCGGAGCCTGAGCGCGGCGTCGAGGACGCACTACCATCCCCGTCCTTTTGGGCGGAGGATGGCACCATGAGACAGCTTCGTTATGCGGGCTACGCCTGGTTCCTGGCGCCCCTGCTGGTCCTGTTGCCGCTGATCCTGACCGGCGAGGGCTGCGCCAGCTCGGTGCCGACCCAGCCCCTCGGCACGGGAGGGACGAGCGGGACGAGCACCGGCACCGGCACCGCCCCGCGGTGTCGCGCCGGCGGCAGCGCGTGCTCCGCCTACACCGACTGCTGCAGCGAATCGTGCGCCGCCGGCATCTGCGCCCAGAGCACCTGCGGCGGCGTCGGCGACACCTGCGTCACCTCCGCCGACTGCTGCAGCGCCACCTGCACCGCCGGCGCGTGCGCGGGGGCCACCTGCAAGGCCTCGGGCGGCGTCTGCGAGAAGGCCACCGACTGCTGCGGCGGCGCGTGCACCAACGGTGCCTGCGGCGCGCCCACCTGCGCCAGCATCGGCGCCTCGTGCGCCTCCAGCGCGGCGTGCTGCAGCCAGGACTGCGTCGCCGGCACCTGCCAGTCCTCGGCGTGCCTGAGCGCCGGCGCCGCCTGCACCACGGCCAGCCAGTGCTGTACGGGGGCGTGCACCGCGGGCGCGTGCAGCACGCCGGTCGCGTCGTGCAAGCCCGACGGCCAGGCGTGCGGCTCCAATGCCGACTGCTGCAACGCCGACTGCACCTCCGGCAAGTGCGGCTCGACCGCGTGCGAATCGAACGGCGCCGCCTGCTCCGGCTACGCCCAGTGCTGCTCGCTCTCCTGCTCCGCCGGCAAGTGCGGCCCCGCCAGCAGCAGCTCCAGCACCAGCTCGAGCAGCGGCCACACCAGCACCTCCAGCAGCTCGAGCAGCGGCCACACCAGCACCTCCAGCAGCTCGAGCAGCGGCGGCACCTGCACGACCTCGGACCCGAACTGCCAGAGCGACGAGGACTGCTGCAACACCAACGGCGATTGCTGCTCCAGCAACTGCGCCAAGGGTAAATGCCAGGCCGCGTGCGCCGGGCAGGACGGCGACTGCGACCCCACGGCGCCGGCGTGCTGCACCGGGTTCACCTGCGACGCGACCAGCAAGACCTGCCTCGCCGGCAGCGGCGGGGCCGACGGCGGGACCTGCGCCTCCAGCGGCCAGACCTGCGCCGCCGACACCGACTGCTGCGGCGCGCTCACCTGCGACACGACCAGCATGACCTGCGGCTGCCAGGCCTCGGGGGCGACCTGCACCGCCAGCAGCGACTGCTGCGCGCCGAGCATCTGCGGATCGGACGGCACCTGCGGCTGCGCCGACAGCGGGGCCACCTGCGCGCAGGACAGCGACTGCTGCGGCACCTTCCTGTGCACCAGCGGCACCTGCGGCGCGCCGGCGTGCGGCGTCCAGGGGTCCACCTGCGCGACCGACGCCGACTGCTGCAGCGCCGACGCCTTCGTGTGCACCAGCGGCGTCTGCGGGCCGCCCTGCGGCGCCGGCGCGACCTGCCAGGCCGACAGCGACTGCTGCGGCTCGACGTGCGGCACCTGCGACAACACCTGCGGGGGCACCTCGGGCGCGCAGGACGGGGAGACCTGCACGGCGGGCAGCGACTGCTGCACCGGGACCTGCGCGGGCGGGATGTGCGGCTGCGCTGACAGCGGGGGCACCTGCGCGGTGGACTCGGACTGCTGCGGGACCACCTCCTGCGGGACCTGCGATAGCACCTGCGGGGGCAAGACCGCCGCGGCGGACGGCGCCGGCTGCGCGGCGGACGACGACTGCTGCAACGGGAGCTGCGGCACCTGTGACAGCACCTGCGGCGGCACCTCGGGGGCGCAGAACGGCAGCGGCTGCGCGGCGGACAGCGACTGCTGCGGCGGGCAGTGCGTCAACGGCGCCTGCGGCTGCGCGGACGACGGGGCGACCTGTGCGGCGGACGGGGACTGCTGCGGCGGGACCTGCGGCACCTGCGACAACACCTGCGGCGGGGCCTCGGGCACGGCGTCGGGTGGGGGCTGCGCGCAGGACAGCGATTGCTGCAGCGGGTCGTGCGATACGGGATCGGGCACCTGCAACTGAGCGGGGCGGGCGGGGCGCGGGGGCGCCCTGCCTGGCTTCGAGGGTCTGGCGCTTCGGTCAGAAGCGCCAGGCGATGAGCCGGAGACGGTTTGGCCAGGGATGGAGCCGGAATTCATGAGCCACTTCATGAAACTCACGACCGCGGGCATGAAGCTCATGACCGCGGGCACGAAGCTCACGACCGCGGGCACGAAGCTCACGACCACGGGCACGAAGCTCACGACCGCGGCCATGAAGCTCACGACCGCAGGCACGAGGCTCATGACTGCGGGCACGAGGCTCACGACCGCGGCCACGAGGCTCACGACCGCAGGCACGAGGCTCACGACCGCGGGCACGAAGCTCAGTTCGAGCGCGCGATGAACCCGTGGGTGAACGGTCCGACGTTCAAGGGCCTGGGAAACCAGCGCGACCCGATCCTCGGCACCCAGGACCGCACCCCGCCTCCCGGACCACCCAGGCCGACCGCGCTGCGCGCGCGGGCTCGCCGGGAAGTCGGCGTGCCCGGTGACGCTGGAGTCCTCTGTGTCGGACGGGGACGGGACGCTCTTTCACGCAGCGAGAGCCACGGGCAAGCTCCGTACGCCGTGAAACAGGAGCGCCGTGCTCCACGCGAGGTCCTCTCGAGCGACCGCCAGCCGCAGCCCGGGCGACCGGCGCAAGAGCGCGGGGATCGCCACCTGGGCCTCGAGCCGCGCCAGCGGCGCGCCCAGACAGAAGTGGATGCCGGCGCCGAACGCGAGGTGCTTGTTCGGGGATCGCTGGATGTCGAATCGGTCCGGGTCGGGAAACCTCTCCTCGTCCCGGTTGGCGGAGAGGAGCAGAGCCAGGACCATCTGGCCCGCCGCGATGTGCTGGCCGCCGATCTCGAGGTCCTCGAGCGCCCAGCGCTCGGTGGCGTGCTTCACGGGCCCGCAATAGCGGAGCACCTCCTCCACCGCCGACCCGATCAGGGCGGGGCGACGCTGCAGGAGCTCTCGCTGATCGGGGTGGTCCATGAGCGCCATGGCCCCGTTGGCGAGGAGGCTCACGGTGGTCTCGTGGCCGGCCGCGAGCAGCAGGAACAGCGTCCCCAGGAGCTCCTCGGGGCCGAGCCGATCGCCCGCCTCCTCGGCGTGGACGAGCGCGCTCACCAGGTCCTCCCGCGGCTCGGCCCGCCGCGCCGCGATGAGGTCCCGGAAATATCCGGCGAACGCCTGGCCAGCGGCGCGCTGCAGCGCCATCTCCGGCTCGGTCACGGGGGTCGACACCAGCGTCGTGGTCCAGGCCCGGAAGCGGTCGCGGTCCGCCGCCGGGACCCCGAGCAGCTCGGCGATGACGGTCACCGGCAACGGAAACGCGAGCTCCGCGACGAGATCGACCGTCGCCCGGCCCTCGAAGGCGTCGAGCAAGGACTCGGTGATCGCCTCGACGCGCGGGCGGAGGCCCTCGACCCGCTGGGGCGTGAAGGCCCGGGAGACGAGCGCGCGGAGCCGCCCGTGATCGGGCGGATCCGACGTCAGCATGTGCCGCCTCAAGACCTCGCGGGGCTCCTCGATGGGTGCGTAGACCGCCTGGTGCTCCGGCGAGAGCTTGCGCAGATCCTTGGTGAGGCGCGGGTCGCGGAGGACGCTGGCGCAGTCGACGTAGCGAGCGACCAGCCAGAGCGGGAATCCACGCGGCTCGACGACCTGGCAGACGGGCTGTTCGGCGCGCAGGCGGCGGTAGATCGGGTGCGGATCGGCGCGGCCCGCCGGGGTGAAGAGGGGGTGAACGGCGGGGCCCATGGCGGGCGCATGGTCCCCGCGGCCCGGATCGTCAACGCAACGACCGCTTGACGCACCCCAGCGGCCGAGTCGAGCTTCCCCGATCCTGGCCCCGCCGACCCTCATGAGCTTCCTCTCCGCCACCTGCCACGCCGCGCCCCTCCTCTTCACCCTCGCCTGCTGCACCGCACCCCCAGCTCCCCCGGTAGCGCTCCTCCCCCCTCCCCTTCCTCCACCCCTCGCCATCCTCCCCCCGCCGGCCCCCGCCCCTCGAGCCGTCCCGCCGCCGGTCGACCCCAGCGCCGACGCCGACCAGCTCTCCCTGGCCTCCGCCCTGTGCCAGGCCGCCATCAAGCACGCGGACGGCAAGGTCCTGGTCGGCTGCCGGAGCTGCCCTCCCTTCTCCGACCCCGCCTCCCATCCCGACGGCACCGTCGCCGTCGATCCCGACTCGTTCTGGCCCATCGACGCCGTCTACCGGGGCGCCTTCACCACCGCCGGCGCCGACCAGCGCGCCGTCGTCTTCGAGGGCTGCGAGTCGCACGCGGAAAACTACGGCGGCACCCTCCTCGTCGACGTCGCCGCCACCGGCTACCGCGCGCGCTCCTACGTCTCCGGGCTTCACCCCACCTCGTGCAAGCCCTACCGCCGCCCCGACGGCCGCGACCTGCTCGTCTGCGAGCTCTCCGACGCCCACCAGTCCACGGGCACCAACACCGTCTTCGCCTTCGACTTCGCCGCCGGCACCGCGGACGATCCGCTGAAGGGCTGGACCAACCTCGTCACGGTCAGGGACAACGGCGGCGGGGCGTGCCTGGGCGTCGACCCGGGGATCGGCGTGCTCCAGGGCCACGTCCTCGGGTTCCGCTTCGAGGACCGGAACGGCGACGGCGTCCCCGATCTCGTGGTCGACCTCGACCATCGCCGGACGCCCGGTTCAAGAGCCCTCGACGCTCGGGTCCAGAAGGCGTGCAACGACGCGACGGCGGCGGGCGGCGAGCCCAGCATCGACGCCCTGAAGCTGTTCGGCGCGCCGAAGCGGGAGACGGTCGAGCTGCTCTTCGACGGCCACGGCTGGAAGCCGACGCCGAGGTCCGCGGCCGTCCTTCGCGGGCTCTGAGCTCCCGTCCCCGGTGCCCCGCGGCACATCCCCCTGGGGCCGAGCGCACCGCGTCACGGCGCCGGCAGCCATCGCGGACGACTTCGGCTAGGCTGCGCCGCCTGGCGCCTCGGTTCCCGGGGCTGCCCGTCGCCCTCGCCTCATGAAGCACATCTTCTCCTGCCTCTCCCTCGCCCTCGTCGCCGCCTCGGCCCTCTCGTGCGCCGACGAGACCGTGTACGTGAAGTACGCGCCCGGCTTCGCGCCGGGGCCCTCGACCGTGTCGGTGCTCGGCGTCTTCCGCGACGGGCGCATGAGCGCCGACGCCTGGGGGCCGCTCGGGCCCGCGCTGTCGAAGGCGCTCAACGCGCCGCTCGCGTGCGAGGCGGCCTTCGGCGAGCAGCTCGCGCGCAAGGACGTGGACCTCTACACGACCATCGACGACGACACGCGGCAGAACGGGATCACCGAGGACCTGCTCGGCAAGCTCGCGCCCAAGGCGCAGGGCGATCTCATCCTCACGGTGACCATGCACGGCAAGATTGCGTCGCCGGACGCGCGCCCCAACGACACCTCGCAGCCGACGCCGGGCAACGCGCCGCCGGTGCCGCGGGGCGGCCTCGGCGGCGGTCGCGGCGCGCGCGGTCAGGGCGGGCACCAGGGGGCGCCGATGCGGATGGCGACCAAGGCGCTCGAGCTCACCGCGTCGCTCTATTCGATCCGCCTGCAGAAGCCGGTGGCCCGCCTCACCATGAGCTACACGGGGACCAGCGCCGAGGAGGCCGTGACCACCTTCGGCGGTCGCGTGGCGGCGATGATGCCGGGGTCCACCTGCCGGGGCTGGAGCTTCCTCGACGAGGTGCGGCCGGATGCGAGGCCGACGGCGGCGCCGGTGATCCCCTCGACCGAGGGACCTTAGTCGGCCCGCCGACGACCGTCATCGGGCGGCGCACCAGGCAAAACGGCCCATCCACCCGCGTGTCACGTGAATGACACACGAGAGGGGTAGGTCCTCCGTCGATGTTTCGACGTGTCGTGGACGGGGTCGCCTGGGCGGTCGGGGTCGGGACCACCGCGGTCGCGGCGTTCACGGTCGTGGCCGGCGGCGTCGCCGCGTGCTCCCACGACGACGGGCAGAAGACCTCGCTCACCGGCGCGGGGGCGACGTTCCCCTACCCGCTCTACACCAAGTGGATCAGCGAGCTCACCCGCGCCGTGCCGGGGACGCGGATCAACTACCAGTCGATCGGCTCGGGCGGCGGGATCCGCCAGATCGCCGAGCGCACCGTCGACTTCGGGGCCACCGATGCGCCGATGAGCGACGAGCAGATGGCCAAGACGCCCGGCATCGTCCACATCCCCACCTGCCTCGGCGCGGTGGTGATCACCTACAACCTCCCCGGGGTGCCGAGCGGGCTGCACGTCACGCCGGAGACCGCGGCCGGCATCTTCCTCGGCACGGTCACCGACTGGAGCGATCCCCTCCTCCAGAAGGACAACCCCGGCGTCGCGCTGCCGAAGAGGCCGATCGTGTCCGTGCACCGCTCCGACGGCAGCGGGACCACGCGCATCTTCACCGACTGGCTCACCGCGGTGAGCCCGGCCTGGAAGGGCGGCCCCGGCGCCGGCATGAGCGTGTCCTTCCCCTCCGGCCTCGGCGCCAAGGGCAACGAGGGCGTCGCCGGCCAGGTGTCGACCACGCCCGGCGCGGTCGGCTACGTCGAGCTGGTCTATGCGGTGCAGAACAAGCTGGCGTACGCGGCCGTGCGCAACGCGGCGGGCGCCTTCGTGATGCCGACCCCGGCGAGCATCACCGCGGCGGGCACCGGCGCGCTCGCCCGGATGCCCGAGGACCTGCGCGGCTCGGCGGTGGACGCGCTCGGCGCGGACGCTTATCCGATCTCGGGGTTCACCTACATCCTGCTGTACGCGAAGCAGACCGACGCGGCCCGCGGCAAGGCCCTGGTCGACTTTTTGACGTGGTCCCTCCACGAGGGGCAAGCCTTCGCCGAGCCGTTGAGCTACGCGCCGCTCCCGCCGAGCCTGGTCGCCCGCATCGACGCCCGGCTCGCCGCGATCACCGGGCCCGACGGCAAGCCCGTCGGCTCCCCCCGCCCCTGACCGCTCGTCCCCGCCCCGAGGAACCCGATGTCCGTCCCCCTCCCCGAAACGTCGACCCTCGGGGAGAGCAGCGCCGGGTCGACGGGTGCCGGGGAAGCCGCGACGGCCGACCGCGCGTCCCGCCCCGGGGTGCAGGTGGGCGACCGCATCTTCGCGGGGGTGGTCCGGCTCTTCGGGCTGATCGTGCTGGCGGTGCCGGCGCTGATGCTGGTGGCCCTGGTGTTCGCCTCGGCGGCCTCGATCCGGCGGACGGGCTTCTCGTTCCTCACCTCGTCGCGCTGGGACCCGGTGCACGAGCACTTCGGCGCCTGGCCGTTCATCTACGGCACGGTGGTCTCCTCGCTGCTGGCGCTGTGCCTGGCGGTGCCGGTGTCGGTCGGGCTGGCGATCTTCCTCTCGGACCTGGCGCCGCACCGGGTGCGCCGGCCGCTCGGCTTCGTGGTGGAGCTGCTCGCCGCCATCCCCAGCGTGGTCTACGGGTTCTGGGGGATCTTCGTGCTGGTGCCGGTGCTGCGGGAGACGGTCGAGCCGTTCCTGATCGCGCACCTCGGCTTCCTCCCGCTCTTCCGCGGCGAGCCGCTCGGCTTCGGGATGCTGGCCTCGGGGATCATCCTGGCGATCATGATCGTGCCCACCATCACGTCCATCTCGCGCGAGGTGCTCGGCGCCGTGCCCGACACCCACCGCGAGGCCGCCCTCGGCCTGGGCGCGACCCCGTGGGACGTGATCCGGGTCGCGGTGCTGCCGGCGGCGCGCTCGGGGATCGTGGGCGCCATCATCCTCGGCCTCAACCGGGCCCTGGGCGAGACGATGGCGGTGACCATGGTCATCGGCAACCGGCCCAAGGTGAGCGCCTCGCTCCTCGATCCGGCCTACTCGATGGCCAGCGTCATCGCCAACGAGTTCGCCGAGGCCGACTCGGACACGTACCTCTCGGCCCTCTCGGAGGTGGCGCTCCTCCTCCTCGGCGTCGCGCTGGTGATGAACCTCCTGGCGCGCTGGCTGGTCCACGCCACCAAGCAGCGCATGGCGAGGGGCGCGTGAGCGCGCGTCGTCCGCAAGGGCTCGGCGCCGGCAGCCTCCTCGCGCCCAGCGCCGGCGAGCGCTGGCGCCTGTGGCGGAGCCGGTTCTTCACGGGGCTGTGCGGCCTCTGCGCGGCGGTGGTGCTGGTGCCGCTGCTGTCCATCGTGCTCTACATCGCGCGCCGGGGCCTGCCCGGGCTCTCGCTGGGGTTCTTCACCCACCTGCCCCGGCCGGTGGGCGAGCCGGGCGGGGGCATGGGCAACGCGGTGCTCGGCTCGCTCGAGCTGATCGGGCTCTCGTGCCTCTTCGGGCTGCCCGTCGGCGTCGGCGCCGGGCTCTACCTGGCCGAGGTCGGGCGCGGGCCGCTGTCGCGCGCGGTGCGCTTCACCGCCGACGTGCTCGGGGGCATCCCGTCGATCACCGTCGGCGTCTTCGTCTACTCGTTCGTGGTGGTACCGATGCGCCGCTTCTCGGCGATCGCCGGCGCGCTCGCGCTCGCGGTGGTGATGATCCCGACGCTGACGCGCACCTCCGAGGAGCTGCTCCGCCTGGTGCCCCCGCACCTGCGCGAGGCGTCCCTCGGCCTCGGCGTGCCGGCGTGGCGCACCACCCTCTTCGTGGTCCTGCGCACCGCCCTGCCCGGCATCGGCACCGGCGTGATGCTGGCGGTCGCCCGGGTCTCGGGCGAGACCGCGCCGCTGCTCTTCACCGCGTTCAACAACCGCTACCCGAGCGTGGCCCTCGACCGGCCCATCGCTTCGCTGCCGGTGCAGATCCTCACCTACGCGACCTCGCCGTACAAGGACTGGCAGGACCAGGCCTGGACGGGCGCGCTGGTGCTGGTGGGGCTGGTCTTCTTCCTCAACCTCACCGCGCGCGTGGCCGCCGCCCGGCGCTTCTCGGCCAGCCGCGCGCTCCCCCCCGACGCGCCGAGCCCGCCCACGGACACCGACGACGCCCCCACCCTCGAGGCCCCCCACCGATGAACGCCGCCCTCCCCCTCCCGCGTCTGACGTCCGCGGTCCACGCCCAGGGCCTGGAGGCGCCCCCCGGCGACGACGGGGCCGACGCCGCCGTGCGCGATCCCAAGCTCTCGGTGCGCGGGCTCTGCGCGTACTTCGAGGCGTTCCAGGCGGTCAAGGACATCGACATGGATGTCCCGGCGCGGCAGGTGACGGCCATCATCGGGCCCTCCGGCTGCGGGAAATCCACCTTCCTCCGCTGCCTCAACCGCATGCACGAGCACACCCCGGGCGCGCGGGTGACGGGCAGCGTCGCGCTCGACGGCGAGAACATCTACGACCGCGCGGTCGACCCGGTCCGGCTGCGGCGCCGCGTCGGCATGGTGTTCCAGAAGCCCAACCCCTTCCCGACCATGTCCATCCGCGAGAACGTGCTCGCCGGCTACCGCCTCAACGGCTTCCGCGTGGCGGACCCGGCCGAGCTGGTGGAGCGGCACCTCCGCCAGGTCACCCTCTGGGACGAGGTCAAGGACAAGCTCGGGGCGTCGGGGATGTCCCTCTCCGGCGGCCAGCAGCAGCGGCTCTGCATCGCCCGCGTCCTCGCCGTCGAGCCCGAGGTGGTCCTCCTCGACGAGCCCTGCTCGGCGCTCGACCCGATCGCCACCGCCCGGGTGGAAGAGCTGATGATCGAGCTCAAAGACCGCTACACTCTGGTCCTCGTCACCCACAACATGCAGCAGGCGGCGCGGGTCTCCGATCGCACCGCCTTCTTCCACCTCGGCACCCTGGTCGAGGTGGGCCCCACCAATCGCATCTTCACCAACCCGCGCGAGACCCGCACCGAGGACTACGTGACGGGCAAGTTCGGCTAGTCCCGATGGGGGCACCGCCCCCCTACCCCCGCCCCGCGACGGGCTTCGCCCTGAACTCCAGAGACGCAATGGCCGGCAGCTCCCACACCAGCAAGATCTACGACCAGGAGCTGCGCAGCCTGCGCGAGAAGCTGCTCCTCATGGGCAGCCTGGTCGAGGACATGATCAGCAAGGGCGACGCCGCCCTGCGCACCCGTGACACCGCCCTGGCCCAGGCGACGATGCGCGCCGACCGCCGCATCAACCGCCTCGAGTGCGAGGTGGACGAGCTGGCCATGCGCATCCTCGCCACCCGCCAGCCGGTCGCCTCCGACCTCCGCTTCATCACCACCGCGCTGAAGATCGTCACCGACCTGGAGCGCGTCGGGGACCTCTGCGTCAACATCTGCGAGCGCGTCATCGAGCTCAACGAGGAGCCTCCCCTCCCCCCCGTCGGCGACCTCACCAACCTCGCCGACGAGGCCATCGCCCTCGTCCACGACGCGCTCGACGCGCTGGTCGCCCGCGACGTCGACCGCGCCACCGCCCTCCTCGGGCGCGACGACATCATCGACGAGCACTACGGCCAGATCTTCCGCCAGGTGCTCGACCTGATGGCGCGGGAGCCGGCCGCCATCTACCGGGCGACGCGCGTGCAGTCGATCGCCAAGTACCTGGAGCGGATCGCCGACCACGCGGTGAACATCGCCGAGACGGTGGTCTTCCTGGTCAAGGGGACCGACATCCGGCACGGTCGCAGCCGCCAGCACGAGAGCGACGCGCCGCCCCCCCTGGACGAGGGCGGAGGCGACGGGCGAGCGAAGTAGGCTACCCTGCGCCGGAGCCGCTCGCCTCCCCTCGCCTCCCCTCGACAGAGCGCGCGGCATCACCCCGCGTGGCGCATCGCGCAGTGGGACCACCCGGCCTCGCGCAGCCAGCGGGCGCAGGGCGGCTGAGCTTCAGTCGAGGGTGACCGACTTGGAGACGCTGACCGTCCTCCCGTCGAAGGGCGGCACGTGCACCCCGCGGAAGATCGCGGCGATGCAGTCGCCCACCGCCGTGCCGCGGAGAGGAGGCGAGTCGACCGCAGCCCAGCTCGCGCTGCCGTCGGGCGCGAAGTTGACCCGGACCCGGGCGATGCCGGTGGGCCCCCCCTCCCTCTTGCAGCTCCGGGCCGCCTCGGCCGCCGCCACGAGCGCCACCAACGCCGCCCCGCGGTCGAAGCCCGCGGTGAGGGCCGGCGGTGGCGGCGGTGGGGGAGACCGGTCGAGCGTCGCGACGGCAGGCGGAGACGAGGCCGGGCTGGCCGCGGGCTGACGCGCGCACGCGGCGAGGAGGGCGAGGGCGGCGCAAGCGGCCGGCGGCGGGGTCACCATGGGCATTTCTAGCACCTGACCCGCCTCGCGGAGGGCGAGCTCGCCCGGCGCGACGACTTTCGGTGCGACGGTCGCGCCGGGTCCTCGTCCCTGGAGCAGAGGCCGGCCAATCCGACCGCAACCATCTTCCTTGGGCCACCGGGCCGCGCGACCTCCGTCGCTCGCCGCCGCGTGGTGAAAGGCTTCGACATGCTGAATCGAAAATCGTCGTTCGCCGTGCTCGTGCTCGCGGGGGTGCTGCTCCCGGGCGTGGCCCGCGCGGACTGCGCCGAGGGCGCGGACTACCAGGTGACCGTCGCTGCCAACACCGTCACGGTGTGCACCACCAGCGCCACCGAGCAGTGCGGGTCCGCGGGGCCCCTGCTGCGCCAGGACGAGACCCTGGGCACCGTCGTCGTGGTAGGCGACGCGTGCGACGCGAACCACTGCTACGTGGACGAGTGCGTGCCCGCGGGCACCTACCGCTACGGCTACGAGACGGCCTACTCGTGCAGCGAGGAGGGGTGCGGCGGCGTGGCGTTCTTCGAGGAGGGCGCCGTGACGACCGCGCTGCCGGCGACGTGCACGCGGACGGCCGGCAACACGGCGCCGACGGCGACCACGGCGGAGCCGCCCTGGGGCACCGGCGCCGACGTCGGCACCAGCAAGTCCTGCGGGGGGTGCTCGACGTCGCTGACGGGCACGCGCGGGAAGGTGCTCTCCTTCGACATGCTCGCCCTGGCCGCCGGCGCCCTGGCGATGACGCTGCGCCTGGTGCGCGCCCGGAAGAAGGCCTCGCGGGCGCAGCCGTGAAAGGAGCCCTCGTCGCGCTGGTCGTCACGCTGCTGCTGGAGGTGCCCCTGGTCGCGCTGCTCTACCCCCGCCAGCGCTCGCGCCTGGCGGTGGTGGCGCTCCTCGCCAATGCGTTCACCAACCTGACGCTCAACGTGGTCTTGCCCGCGGTGCCGCTCCTGCGGGGCAACCACGTGATGGTCGGCGAGATCCTCGCCGTCGTCGTCGAGGCGCTCGCCTACGCAGCGGCCAGCCGACCGCGCGACCTGGGCCGCGCGCTCGCCATCGCGGGGCTCACCAACGCGCTCAGCTTCGGCGCCGGCGGCGCGCTGGCCGCCCTGCTGCTGCGCTGAAGCCCCGAGGTGGCGAGACGCGGCGTGGAGCCCCCCCTCGCGGTCACCCGGGAGCCTCCGTTCAGCACGGACCAAATGCTTGTAATCGCATGACAAAGACGGAACATGCCTTTTCATTTTGACCGGATAGTCACACAATCGTCACCTTGGCGATCCTTCTCGAACCCCTCCCGGAGCGCGCCCCGCAGGAGGGAGCGCTGCCCGTTTCCCGCCCCGGCAAGCGCCGGCCGCGGGCCCGCCTCCGCGCGCTGGGGGAGGACGAGCTCGCCGTCGCCGACTGGGCTTCGCTGCACGGGGACCTCTCGCGGCGCCCGGTACCGGCCTCGGGATCGCCGATCGAGTGGCGCGTCCACGACCGCACCCACGTCGAGTTCGCCATCGACTATCCGCTCGGCCGGGAGCCCGCGGAGCACACCTGGGAGGCGTACTTCTTCGTTCCGGAGAGCTTTCGCCTCCACCAGGGCACCTACGACAAGAAGGCCATCTACGACGACCTCGGTTCGTACGTTCGCTATGCGGTGCCGACGATCCCCTTCTACCAGCTCGCGTCGATCGAGGAGGGGTCCCACCTGGCGGTCGCCAAGGCTGCGCTGATCGCTGCCGCGGGCCGCCCGGGCGACTCGCCGGAGGCGGCGCGGGCGATGCGCCGGCTGCGCCTGTTCGCGTGCCTGGTGCGCGCCTCCGGGCTGTCGGCGATGCGGGAGGTGGAGACGGGCGCGGAGCGCGGGCTGGGAGCGTCGTTCCTGGCCACGTGCAAGGCGGTGGCGGCGGCGTTCCGCGGGCTCCTCCACGACGCGGAGGGCCTCGGGCTGGCGGACGAGGTCCAGTTCGCCGCCCGCTGGACGGACGAGGACATCTCCCTGGTGCTCGAGACGCTGTGCGCCACGCTGGGCATCTCGCTGGAGGCGCGCGGGGCCGCGCCGCACTGCGAGATCGCCGAGCAGCTCGCGGCGTGCGCCGTCAAGGAGGCGCGGCACCGGCGCGCCCGGGGCTACGACTCGGTCGGGTCGGCGAGCAGCGACCCGCGCGGCACCGAGCACTTCGAGTTCCGCCGGCACCTGCTCAAGCGCTTCACCGCCTCGGTGCTGTGGCTCTCGCTCGACGTGCGCGAGGCGGCGCGGTGGGCGCTCCACGCGCTCTATGCGGTGGCCGCCGCGACCGCCATGGCCTTCGCCCTCGCGGCGAGCTTCGGCCGATCGCCCGGCTCGGCGAGCTTCGTGCGGTACGCGCTGCCGCTGGTGGTCGCCTACGCCATCCGCGACCGGATGAAGGCGGTCCTCCAGAGCGTGTTCGCGGGGTGGATCGCCCGCCGCTTCCCGGACCGCAACTGGGTGATCAAGGACCACGAGCGCGGGCGTC
>Ga0302283_1002584_pt1 | contig 14512 bp, 12 predicted proteins | sample III_Fen_E1_4_FD_198770 | JGI IMG/M metagenome (GOLD analysis project Ga0302283, IMG submission 198770) | Peat permafrost microbial communities from Stordalen Mire near Abisko, Sweden - III_Fen_E1_4 | ecosystem: Environmental > Terrestrial > Soil > Wetlands > Permafrost | place: Sweden: Abisko...
GTACTGACGACCGCCCTCATGCGTCCCTCCTGAGAGGGGTGTGGATCTTAACCTGACGGTACTTTGATCATGACAGCGGAATCGGCCGACACGGGTGCGGTTCACGCGTGCGGGCAGGCCCGGTGATGCGGTAGGTCGACACGCCATGAGCGACAAGGTGACGGTGCAGGTGCCGGCTTCGATGGCGAAACTCGCGGCGGCCATGACGGCGTTGGTCGAATTGGTCGAGACGCAGGTCGCGCGAGGCGGGGCCAGCGGTCCATCTGCCTATGACGCGTTCGAGGAGGCGCTGATGGCGCGCGTCGCTGCGGTCGAGTGTGCGGCGCACGAGCCGGCATTGAGCGCGCTCGATATCGATGCGCCGGCGGTCACGATCGATGGCCGTCGCTTTCGGCGGGTGCTGCGCTCGCCCGGCGACTACCACACGCGTGCGGGCAGCGTCTCGGTACTGCGATCGTTGTATCGCGAGGCGGGCAACAAGGAGTCTACATCGCTCGATCTGGTGTCGTTGCGCGCGGGAGCCGTGGCGGACGGGTGGCTGCCAGGGACTGCCAAGCAGATGGCTCATCTCCTTCAGCAAGGCACGTCTCGCGAGGCCGAGACGTCGGCGCGACAGCTACGCGTGCTGTTGTACTCGCGTTCGAGCTTCGAGCGCGTAGGCCACGCCGTGGGCAAGCGCTACGTCGAGCAGGCGCCTGTCATCGAGCGCGCACTCATCGACGACGAAGACGTTCCAGACGAAGCACGGTCCATCAGCGTCTCGATCGACCGGGTGTCCGTACCCATGGAGGAGCCGCGACCACGCCAAGCCGGCAGACCGCCAAAGGGGGCGCCGAAGAACCCCATCTCCCGCGTGTACCGCATGGGCTACGTCGGTACGGTGTGCCTTCACGACGCAAACGGACACGCCATTCGGGTTCTGCGTTACGGGACTATGCCAGGCGGCGATCCGGAGCGTCTCTGCATCGGGCTCGCGGACGACGTCCTGCGAATCCTCGCCAAGCGTCCGCGTCTGCGGCTGTCGCTGCTGTGCGATGGCGCTCCCGAGATGTGGAACTTACTCAACGCGCAGTTCGACCGCGCGACGTTTGGGCGTCGCCGAATCTACTGCCTGCTGGACTTCTGGCACACCGTAGAGAAGCTCGCCGCTGCCGCTAAGGCCATCGACCCGACGACGGCGGCCAACACGCGGGCCCGCTGGAAGCTTCGCCTGCTCAACGCGAGCGCGGCGCGCGCCGAGATTCTGCGAGAACTCCGCGCCTCGGGCGCTGAGCATACGAAGGTCGGCGACGAAGAGCCGGTTCACGATGCCATCACATATCTCGAGAACAATACGGGCCGCATGGACTACGCCCGCGCTCGCAAGCTCGGGCTCCCCATCGGCAGCGGCAACGTCGAGGCCACGTGTAAAAGTCTCGTGAATCTGAGACTGAATCGAAGCGGTGCCCGCTGGAAGATCGACACAGGCGAGCACATCATCCAACTTCGCGCCCTGGCGCTCTCGAACCGGTGGGACGCTGCCATGGCGCTTGCTCTCGCCCCGCCGAAGCCTCGCATTCGACGTGCCGCCTGACCGTCAGTTTGAGAGCCACACCCCATAGGGCCGGACGATTACGGGCCCGGGCAGGTCTTCGCCGCGTGGACCGACGGCGGAGTCCGAGATATTTTTTCCCCCGACGGCGGCGCTATCCTCGGCCTGGCAACCAATGCCGGCGGCATCTACGCGTCGTTCTCGAGCAACCCGCCAAGCCTCGCCAGCGTGCTGGTCGTGGCGATCGACGGAGGCGCGCCGAAGACGATCTACACGCGGCCCGTCGGCGGGCTCGGCGCCGGTGCGGGTGCGCTGGCAGTCAACTCCAAGAGCCTTGCCTGGGTCGTAGGCACTGCCTACCCCTACGGCGGCATCCTCTCCGGATCTCTGGACGGATCAACGGAGCTCGTGAACGTCGCCCTCGGAGCGGACCTCGGCTTCGCGAGGATCGCGATGGACGAAACGTACGTCTACTGGCAAGGCAACGAGTCGCAGACGGTGCGCAACCGGATCTACCGCGCGCCCATCCGCGGCGGCGGGCCGATCGAGCTCTTCCTGGAGGACGACATCATCGAGGCCTTCGCGGTGGATGACACCAGTTTTTACTGGGCCGCGGCCCACCCCGGCGGCACGCCCTATCTCTATTCGCAGGCGAAGATCCCGACCGCTGGCGGCCCGGTCACCCTCTCGAGCTGCGAGGAGGCGGGCGGGATCTCGATCGACGACGCCTACGTTTACGTCACATCCGACAGCATCGTGTGGCGCGCGCCGAAGTGAGGCCATGTGTGGTGTGGGTTCGATTCCGACTCCACCGACCCCAAGGGCGAGGTGTGGTGCGAAGTCGCCCGAAGCCCGTCGCGCCGATGTTCTGGCACGCAACACAGGACGCCTACATGCCAATGCCAGAATGATACGGTGACTTCCTCCGCGATCTGTCTGCTAGCTCTCCAAATTGCATCGTGTGCTCGTCGTCTCGAGTGGGCGGCGAAAGAGGGCGCATGAACGGGAAGAAGAAGATCCATGAGCTGGTGGTCCGGTGGGATGCCGCGAGGTTTCCCGAAGCGTGCCTGCAGTGTGGGGGCGTGGCCATGGCTGGCTACGAGCTCGAGGACAAGCAAGGTCGAATCCGGCTGACGCTTCCGGCGCCGTTCTGCCGTACCTGCGGCGAGCGCGCGAAGCGGCTCCGCATCCTGTGGCACGTCGTCGGGCTCGTGGCGATCGGGGGTTTCGTGGTGCTGGTGGGCGTGCTCCAGGACACAGCGTACTTCGTTGCACACAACGGGCAACTGGGCCTGATCGCCTTGCCTGGGATTGCGGTCATCGGCTGGTGGCTCATGCTCCGCGAGCGACAGGCCTTCCACGAGCGATACAGCCGCGTGTGGATCCGACGGTTCGTTCCCAGGAGCACGGTCACGCTGGCCAGCTTCGACCGACAGCGACTCGATGCGATCTCCACCGCGTCCGGCCTCGACGCGGCGCCCGACCCGGAGAAAAAAGTGAGAGCGCTGGCGAGGGCCAGAGCGAAGGACGCTTTCGGACGGATGTAGTTTGTCATGACGACCCCCTTGCTCTTGCCGACGGTCGCGAGCATGTCGTCGGTCATGTTGCGGGGGACATCGCAGAGCGCGCGCGCCGAGGAGTGCGACGCGAAGACGGGCGCCTTGGAGATGCGCGCCACGGCGTAGAACGTCTCGTCGCTCACGTGCGAGACGTCGACGAGCATGCCGAGCCGGTTCATCGAGCGCACAACCTCCTCGCCGAACTTCGTGAGTCCGTGGTGCTTCGGCGCGTCCATGGATGAATCCGCCCAGTGGTTCGTGACGAAGTGGGTGAGCGTCATGTACCTCGCGCCGAGGCGCTGGAACGTCGCGAGGACGGCGAGTGAATCCTCGATCGCGTGCCCCCCCTTCGACCCCGATGATGATGGCGCGGCGGCCTTCGCGCGCGAGTCGGCGCACGTCGTCCACCGACAGCGCGATCGCCGCGAGGTCGGGGTGCGGGTCTACCATCTGGTGGATCGCGTCGATCTCCTTGAGCGCCCGCGCCGCGCCGCCGTGCTCGGCGTACGCGTCGTCGACGTATGCCGCGAAGCCCTCCACGTCGACGCTACCCTCCTTCATCCGCGGGAAGTCGACGAATCCGTGACCGCCCACGCGGCGCGTGGCCAGATCGAACGGGGCCCTGAGCCACGCATTGGGCGTGTCGACGTGGGCGTCGACGACGAGGGGGCGCGACCTCTCTGGCGCATGCTCTCGCGTGTACGGGAGGGATGCGACGGCGGGGATCGGCCCCGCTGGACACGCGCCGGGCGGTGTAGAGGGCGCGCTCGGATGGCAGGCCGCGGACAGTGCGAGAGAAGCGAGGACCAGGGTGGAGCGGCGCAAGGTGGAGGCCCAGTGTCACACGTACGGACGATCACTGCTATTCTGGCCACGGTGGAGCGCATACCTCGTTTCCGATCGACCCCTCTCTGGGGCGTTCTCTTGGGGATCGGCGCGCTCGCGTCGGCGGCCTGCTCGAGCTCCTCGAAGACGAACGGCGCCGGCGGAGGCGACGGCGGCGCGTCGGCGACCGACAGCAGCATGACGACCCCTGCGAGCGACAGCGGCTCGTCGGGCGACACCTCCCAGAACGCATTCGAAGACAGTGCGGCCAGCGCGGGAGACAGCGGGACCTCCGTCGACGCGAGCGACGGCGACTCCCAGGGCACGATGGATACAGGCACCACCTCGCCGACCGATGGTTCAGTCGCGGTGCCCGCGCCCGCGGCCTCCGCCGGATTCACGGAGATCGTCTTCGAGGACGACTTCACGACGACCGACACGATCGCGCCGACCGCATCCGCGCCGTCCGGCTACAAGTGGTACTGGTCGTACGACGTCACGTCGCCCGTGCCCTGGGCCGTCAGCACGACGGCGACGGCCGCCAGCATCTCGAACGGCAACACCGGCGGCGGCGCGAACGCGAGCCCCGCGGGCGGGATCCTCACGATCACCGGCCCCGGAGCCCCCAACGACGCGCTCATCACGGTCCCCGGCGGTGCGCTCAACGACAGCCACGCGACGTTGCCGGCCGAGGGGGACGGGTGCTGGTCGCACGCGTACTTCGAGGCGTACTTGCAGTTCAAGATCGACGGCGACCCGGTGAACCAGGAGTCGAACGGCTGGCCGGCCTTCTGGTCGTGGTCGGCGCAGGGGCTCAAGGGCTACGGCTACGGAAGCTCGGCCATCAGCACGGCCAACTACACCGAGATCGACTTCATGGAGACCTACGATCAGCTCTTCAGCGATCAACCCGGCGACTGGACGGCGACGATGCACCAGTGGCCCGCCAACACGACCAGCGACGGCGACACCGAGCACGTCGACAGCAACTGGCACACGTACGGGTGCCTGTGGACGTCGACGGGCACGGGGACCGGGCAGGTGCTGTTCTACCTCGACGGTGCGCAGGTCGATCACACGGTCGACACCGGGACGAATCAGACGCAGTTCTCCCTCGAAGGGATGTACCAGTTTCTCATCCTGGGGTCGGGCAAGGATTGGCCGCTCAACGTCGACTGGGTGCGCGTCTGGCAATGAGGTAGCCACTCGGAACCACGGGAGCGTCAGATGGCGGAGCGCCGGCCCATCGCACGCGGAATGGAGAGAGGTGCGCCGGCGTATCATTGCCGTGAATCCGCGGATAACGCCCGCCCTCGTCGGTCTGGCGACCCTCCCTCTCGGCATGGGGCTGGGCGCCGCCCTGAAGGGCGCGATGACCGTTGTTCCGCACGCCGCGACCGTGCCGAGCGGGCCGTGTCCCGTCCTGGCCGCTCCAAGCTCCGCGCCGCGTGGGTCAAACGAGGCGTTTGCTTCGGACGCGTCTTCCGTCGACGGGTCGACCGCGGGCGACGCCGCACCAGCACCGGAAGGCTACGGGCCACCGTTGTGCCGTCTCGCGCTTGCGTCGACGCCGCGCAAAGGGGAGGAGGTCTCCGACGAAGACCTCCTCCGAACGCTGGTACCAGGCCTCGACTCTGCGACCGGGTTCGTGAGGGGACGCCAGGTGAAGGGTGAGGACCCCCACTACGAGGTGAGGGACTGCCTGGGGAGGTGGCGTGGAGGTTTCGACAGTGTCGACGCTCGACCCGATATCCTCGCTCGGCGTCCCCTGCGCGACGGCGTCTCGGGCGCATGGGTCGCCCTCGGTCACAAGCGGGGGTACTGCACGGGTCCTATTGGCGTCCTCGTCGTGTTCGACGTCAACGGCCCAGAGCTCAGGATCCTGGGCGTCGCTCCGGACGACCTCGGGTGTCGGCTCGAGACGCTCCTTGAGCCCGTACCCTTCCCCGGCGGCCGTGGCCTCATCACGCAGTCTTCGGGGGACAAGGACGGGCACGGCGGGTTCACGTCAGACACGGTCTGGTCGCTCGATTCCGCGGGTCTTCGCCGACTCGGGGAGATTCCGCGCGACGGAGATACGTTACCGCTCGGCGTCGATGGCGCGGACCCGCACTCATGGACCCACTACCGGGCAAACATCGACTATAGCGACGAGAGCGTCGCCGTCGCCCGCATCACGAAGACCGGAGGCCTGAGGCGAACGTCGCAAGAGCTCGATACCTACGTGGCCGTCGACGGCGGACTGCGAAAGCGGAGGTAATGCGTGTCGATGGTGATGGGTTTGTGGCGTCGGGCGGTCACGCAACCTGTTTGCGAACCGCACGTCTCCGCTCGCAGCGAGCGCTGCCGCCCCGCGGGAGAGTAGGCCCCGCAAGGCGCAAGCGGTCAGGTCGACCGCGGCGAAGCGGGGACGAGCTGCCGGAGTTGCCACGCCTGCACCTTCAGGCTCCGCTCGGCGTCGGCGACGGACCGCCGGATGTACACGCCAGCCAAGACGGCGAGCGCCAGTACGGCGACGGCCGACACAGCGAGAACGACGAGGGTCGGAACCGCGTGGAAGAGAAAGACTCGGGGCAGGATGGTCATCCCGGCCTCGCTGAACGCGTACGACGGCGGTAGCACACCGACCCACTGCAGGAAGAGCGGTACGACGACCGGGGAGCTTCCGATGGCGACGCCCACCGCACGGTAGCGCTCCAGGAGGAGGAGGTTGCCAAAGAGGCCCAGGGCCGCAAATCCGGGGGCGACGAGCAGCGGACCCGTCGCGGCCGCCATCATGTACAGGGGAACCGACGCGAACGACATCGACAGCAGCACGTGGCCCTCTCCCGGATGCTCCACGCGACGGAGGTAGAGCAGCAGCGCGACGAAGGCCGCCGACGACACGACGTACGCGGCGAACCAGGGCCAGCTCGCCACGCCGAGCAGCGCGTTCAAGGGGATGAGGAGCAGGAACGGCACGAAGGCAATGGAGCCGCCCCTCGCCGCCTCTCGCCTCCGCTTCTGCGCGTCGGCCTTCTCCTCCTCCAGCACCTCGGCGGGTATCTCGCGCGGCGGCTCGGTCAACAGGCGGAGCATGACCCGCATGGCCTCCTCGTTGCCCGGATCGAGCGCCAGCGCGCGCCCCGCCTCTGCCAGTCCCCGGCGACGGTCCAGGGGCGCGCCCGCTGCCCCCGACGCGGCGCCCAGCGCGCGGTCTGCGGCGCCGGACGCGGCCCGCGCGTGCTCGGCTGCCAGATCCCGACGCAGCTCGACGTTGCGATCATGGCTCAAGGACCGCTCGATCTCGTCGGAGAGCTCGCGCGCGCTCCCGAGCCGCCGGGCGGGCTCGAGCGCCGTGGCCTTCACACAGACGGCGTCGAGCTCGGGAGGCGCGTCCCGCTCCGGCGCGCGAACGTGCACGCGCGCGTCGACGCCCTCCACGGTTGTGTGGATCTTGTCGAGCGCGGAGCCCACATGGAGCGGCGTGCCGGCCAGAACCTCGAAGAGGATGGCCCCTAGCGCGTACACGTCCGTGCGCTCGTCGATGCGGTCCGTGGTCGCGGTGCACTGTTCAGGGGACATGTACCCGGGGGTCCCGATGAGGGACCCCGCCGCGGTCCCGCCGGCGCTCGTGCTGGGCTCGGGCACGTGTACCGGCTCGCCGTCGTGGTCGCCCATGCTCACGACCTTCGCCACGCCCCAGTCGAGCACGTAGACCTCGCCGAACTCTCCGAGCATGAGGTTGTCCGGCTTGAGATCGCGGTGAATGACGCCGCGGCTGTGCGCGAACGCGACGCCCAGGCACACGTTGGCGAGGGCGCCGAGCAGCTTGCGGAGAGGAAACTGCTCGTGGGTCTTCTCGTCACCCTGACGGAGCGCCGCGAGGATGTTCTTCAGCGTGCGCCCGCGAACGCGCTTCATCGTGAAGTAGACCTGCCCGTCCGTCCCGACGCCGAGATCGTGGAGCGGCACGATCGTCGGGTGCTCGAGCTGGCCCTGCACGCAGATCTCGCGGAGGAACCGGTCGGACCCCGCTTCGAGCGCGGCGGCGGTGGTGCTGCGCTTCAGCGCGACCTGACGCCCGATGCGCCGATCGAAGCAGAGCTGCACCTCGCCCATCCCGCCGCGCCCCAGCTCGCGCAGGACGTCGTAGCGCGGGGCTGCGTCGTCGAGGGTGAGGGCGAGTCGCACGGGTCCCGCGTCGGAGTCGCCGGGATCGAGGTGCGTGCGCGCGTCCTCCGTCGGCGCGAGGAGCGTCGGGGCCTCGGGCCCTGCCTTCGCGTGAGGATCGATCGTCATGCTCGCGATCCTGCACGAGAGCGCTCGTTAGGACCAGCGCTCCGCTCACACGAGTACGGGCTCGGCGGAGCCGAGCGGAACCCGGAACGAAGCTCCGGCCGGCCGTACTAGATCGTACTTTGCCCACGTTTGTTCGTGCTGCGCGCCGGACTGCGCAGGCAGGGTATTGCGTGTTTGGCGCCACGATCCCGGCCGCCGGAGGCCGCGTCACGGGAAGCTGACGGGGCCGAGAGCACAGAAGTTCTCGCTGGTATCGGCCGGCTCGCAGACCCCGCGACCCTGCTCGCCCTGCTCGTTGTGTCCGGCGCACGACACGCCGCCGTCCTCGAGCTGGAAGCACGCGAAGGTGGAGTCGGACGGGCTGAGCGAGGCGTGGCGGACGCTGGACAGCGCGGCGACGAGGAACGGGCTGGTCCCCGTTTCGCCGAACCGGAACGTGGAGACATCGCCCCAGCAGGCGACGCCGCCGTCCCCAAGCACGGCGCAGGTCCCTGTCAGTCCGCAGCCGATGTCCACCGCGCCCGTGACGGAGCCGAAGCCGTTCGCGAACCGGGGCAATACGGCGTCCGAGCTGCTCGTCGTCGTGCCGTCGCCTAGCTGACCGCTGGCGTTGTACCCCCAGCAGCGCACCGTCGTGTCCTCCATGACGGCGCATGCGTGGTTGCCGCCGACGGAGAGCCGCGTCGCCCTTCCGGCATCGCCCAACGAGACGGGCAGCGGCGCTGGCGTGCAAATCGCGCCCGCTTCGCACGGGAAGTCGCCGCTGGGTGTCGCGTTCGTCCCCCAACAGTCGACGCCCCCATCCTCGAGGCGGGCACAGGCTAGCTGCACGCCCAGGGCGATCTCCACGGCCCCCGAGAGATTCACGACCGGGGCGCTCACCTGGACCGACGCGTCGAGATTGCCGGCCCCAAGCGACCCCGCGCTATTGTCTCCCCAGCAGAAGACGCCGCCGTCCGCACCGAGAGCGCACGTGACGGCGTTGCCGGCGGAAATCTGGACGTACGGGCCGCCCATGACCCGCCCGAATCCACCCAGGAGCGGGGTGGGGCCTACGCCCAGCTCGCCGCTGCCGTTGTCGCCCCAGCAGAGCGCCGATTGGTCGCCGAACAGGGCGCACGAATGGGAGACGCCTGCGGCGACCTGCACGGGCGCCGCCCCGCCGTCGAACGTGACCGCCGCCGGTTCCGCGCACTGCAACGCGCCGCAGTCCGCGTAGGGGCCGACCTGACCGTTCCCGTCTGCCCCCCAGCCGTAGACCACCCCTCCGACGATCGCGCAGACGTGCGTCCCGTTGGCGGTCAGCGTGGCAAGGAAGCCGCCGCCTCCGCCCTCGGCGCTGGATGCATCGTCGGGGCTCGAATCCTGGGCCCCGGCGTCGGAGGCATCGCCACCCTCCACGCCTCCGGACTGCTCGTAGTCGCTGCCGAGGTTTGCCACGAGCGCGCAGCTGCTGACTCCGGCGAGGAACAAGCCAACACCGAATGGTCGCAGTCTGCTCGAGACCATGACCGCATCGTCGCTGCGTTGAGGTGCAAATACCAGCACATGCGCATCGTCGCCGCCATCGCGGCCCAATCTGGGACCACGAACCGATCTTGGGTACCTCGAGCCCGGTGACAAGGCGGCCCCTCACGCACCGTTCGAACCCGTCCGGATACGGCGGTCCTCTTCTGCGTCGTGCGGCTGACATTGCCAACTTCACGGACTCGCGTATGCGCTTGGGCTCGGGAATCGCGACTCGAGCGGCGACGGAGTCGCCTCGGCGCCTTGACAGGCCAGTTTGGCGAAGCCAAGTGTGCGGACCGCGCGATGACAACACGCACACAACCCGGAGATCGCGTCCTCCTGTCCCGCGCGAGCTTTGCGAAGCTGCTCCTCGCACTCTGCGCGGACGGCTTTCAGCTCGTCGGGCCTACCGTGCGCGACGGGGCCATCGTTCACGCCCCCATCGATGGCGTCGAGGATCTTGCCGAGGGCTGGACCGAGATCCAGGAGGCAGGAACCTACCGCCTGCGACGCCGCGAGGATCGCGCCCTCTTCGGCTACACGCTCGGCCCGCAATCTTGGAAGCAATTCTTCTTCGTCCCTACCCTCCAGCTATGGCGCGCGCGGCGGCAAGACGGAAGTTTCGTGGTTCTCGAGAAGACGAGAGCCGTTCCTCGCCTGGCCCTGATCGGCGCGCTCGTATGACCTTCATGCCATTGCCATCCAGGACAAGGTTTTCCTGGACGGCGCAGCGCCCGACCTCGAGTACGGGGCGCGCCGCGCCCGGCACCTTCGTGGTGGCGGTCAACTGCGGGCACGCGGGCGGGACCTGTTTTTGCGTGTCGATGGGGACGGGCCCGCATGTGACCAAGGGGTTCGATCTGGCCCTGACCGAGCTTCTCGACGGGAGCGGGCACCGTTTCGTCGTCGAGATCGGAAGCGAGGCGGGCGCCGCGGTGCTCGAGCGGGTCGGCTACGCGACGGCCACTCCCGTGGACTGCGAGCTAGCCGATGGTCTGGTCGCGCGCACCGCCTCCCAGATGGGACGGACCGTGGAGACCGACGGCATCAAAGAGCTCCTCTACCGTTCGTCTCGTCTTCTTGCTGCTCCCAGTTCATGTCCGTCGGGACGATGCTCAGCTCGTCGCCACCGGGGATCCACACGGGTTTCTTCTTGCCCTCTCGCAGGTAGATGGTTTTCTTGAAATGCTTCGGCACGTAGATATGTTGAATATCGTCGCCGTCCAGCTTGGCGCACGCCAGAGCTTTCCTCCAGATCAGCTGATCGTTGGGCTGGAGACAGATCACGGCGCGCATCGAGCCCGAGCATTGCCCGCTCGTCGCTGCGTGGCCAATTTTGGAAGGTGGTTGCTTCCTCCTCTTCTTCGAGCCGCCTCGTCGTCTGGACGAGGCCTCCGCCCTAGGGGCCCAATCGGTCGGCGCCGACGACCTTCTTCTCGAGGTCGGCCAGGGGCACGTGGCGCCCCGGGCTCGTCACCGCGGGCCAACGTCCTTTTCCCGCGCGCGGTGCGGTAGCGACGACGCGGGTTCCCGCGGACGGCGCGAAGATGAAGCTTCGCAGCGTGACCTTCGCCGGCCCATCGGTGAGGCGCAACGAAGCCCGTGGCAGCAGCGTCGCCAGCACGACGCGCATCTCGTAGAGCGCGAACGCCATTCCGATGCAGCGTCGCGCGCCTCCCCCGAACGGGACCCAGGCGAATGGGTGGGGCTTGCCCGCGAGGAAGCGCTCGGGACGGAACTCGCCGGGGGCGTACCAGTACGCGGGGTGGCGCTGCGCGAGATAAACGCACGGAACAAGCACGGTCCCCGCGGGGATCCGGTACTCGCGCAGCGCGATCGGCGCCGTCACCTTGCGCACGAGCAGCGGGACGAGCGGCCGCAGGCGCAGCACCTCCTTGATCGTGGCGTCCAGGTAAAGGGATGCACCGCCCGGCTGGGCGACCTCATCGAGGATGCGCGCGAGCACGTCAGGCCGCGGGAGGATCTCTTCTATCGCCCAGCATAGCGCCGTGGCGGTCGTCTCGTAGCCCGCGATGAGCAACGTGAGGAGCTCGTCGCGCAGCTGCGCGTCGGTCATTCCCTCGCCCGCGTCGTCCACCGCGGCGAGGAGGAGCGAGAGCACGTCAGGCCGCGCCTCGCCTGTCGGCACAGCTCCCGCGCTCGTGCTGGCCCGCGCCGCGCGTGCCCGGCCGATGAGCGCGTAGATGCACTCGTCGGCCGCGCGCATCTCGCGTTGAAACGAGGCCCAGCTCGTCAGCGGCCCGAGATCGCGCTGGAGAGCCGGCACGAGCAGGAGCATGCCGAGCGGCGACTGCGCCCGCTCGACGACGGCGAGGAGGCGCGCGCGCAGCGTCTCGAGCTCCGGTCCCTGCCGCGCGCCGAAGACGGTCCGCATGACCACGTCGAACGTGATGCTCTGCATGCTGGGAAGGAGCGAGAAGAGCTCGCCGCGGGGCCAGCCGTCGACCGCACGCACGGTGGCCTCGCGCATGACGTCGGCGTAGGCGCCCAGCCGGTCGCCGTGGAACGGAGGCATGAGGAGCTTGCGCTCGCGGTGATGCGCAGGGCCGTCGAGGACGAGGACCGAGCGATCACCGAGGAGCGGCCGCAGCGTCTGGTTTGGCTCGCCTCCGTGAAAAACGTCGGGGTCTCCCGTGAAGATGGCCTTGAGGAGCTCCGGATCGCTGACGACGACCTCCCGTCCGTAGACCGGGTTGTTGATCGTGTAGAGATCGCCGTACTCGAGGAAATCCTCCTCCATCGACTCGGCCGGGCGGGCCATCCAGCGAGCGAGCGCGATGACGCCGGGGTATCGAGGGCCGGGGGGAAGCGCCATGCCCAACGGATGGGGGCATCCGGCGACGGGGTCAAGGCTCGAGTTGCATTGGCCGTCCTTACATCACATCCGCGTCGAGCGGAGCGAGGGCGTCCGCGTGAGCACCGGGAGAGGCACGGGAAGTGGGGAGAGAGGCGAAAGAAGCGGGTGGGGCGGCCCTCGGGGCACGTCGGGCGGCCGAGGGAGTCGAGCGCTGCGCTCCTTCCATTCGAAGAGCGGCTCGACGAGCAGGGACGGCGGCCGTGGTCTTGAAATGGAGACGCTCGAGGAACGGGCGGGGAGGCGCCCGCTGCGCGGAGGGCGGCGCAACGAGGAAGCCTGAGCGGCTCGAGCGGATGAGAGAGAGGACGAGCTCGGTCGGGGAGCGGCGCGCCAAATCCGCGGCGCCTCTCGGGGTCCGGCGAGCGCGGCCCGATTGCCCAAGAACAGGCGCTCCACGAATGCGCGAAGCCGCTGTGCGAAGGCGCGGGCGGCTCCAGGCGCTCGTGGGGGCGGCGCTCGTCGAAGCTCGGGCGGCTCTTGTCGAAACTTGCGACGCTCTCGGCGTGACCTGGGAGGCTCCAGGCAATGGCGGAGAGGCGCTGCGAAGTCGCGGCGAGGATTCCCGTGGAATCTCGCGACCGCCGCGCACGGACGCGGGCGCTCGAACTACACGACTGGCGGCTCGACGAGGAAGCAGAGCAGCCCCGGCTTCTGCCTGGGGCGGCCAGAGGAGAGTCCGGGAGGTGCGCGCGAGGAGGAGCGAGCATCCGTGTGGAGGAAGGTCCGCTCGACCCGCGCCCCGGTCCTCGCGCGTCTCGGCACGGGAGGACCGCGTCGGGGGCGAGGAGTCGCTGTCCCCTGTCGTCGATTTCCCCGTACACGGCGAGCGAGCGCGACCCGTCAGGGAAGAGGCTCGCGCGCGTCGCGCCACTCCCGGGGAATACCCTCCTCGCCGACCTGAAGGCTCACGATCCCGCCGACGATGGCGCAGGTCGTGTCCCGGTCCCCGAGGGCGGAAACCGTCTGCCACATCGCCTCGGTGAAATCGTGCGAGTACCAGGACGCGATCCAGAGGCAGAAGGGAACGGTGTCGCGCGCGGTCACGTCAGACCCGCTTCCAAGGACCAGCGCGGCGCGGGAGGTCTTCGTCTTCGCGTCGAGGCCGAGAGCTGCCTCGATTCCTTCGCGAACGAAGCCCGCCGGCACGCCGTCTCTCACCTGCTTGAGCCAGCTCCGCCCGAGCGGTAGCTCGTGCCCTCGCCTGGCCCACGCGAGCGCTGCGCCCCCAGCCACTGCGATCGCTCCGGCGATACCGTCCTCGTGCGCGTGCGTCACCTCCGCCGAGAGCCGCGCCTCGCGCAGGCACCGCTCGACGTCGTCCGCGAAGAAGGCGCCCAAAGGGGCTGCCCGCATGGCAGCGCCATTACCGAATGAGCCATGGCCGCGAAAGTTCTCGTAGGACGCTCGCCGCCAGCTCACGCCTTCGCGGATTTGGGTCAGCACGCGGTAGGCGCCGATGCCGTAGCCGCGCGCGGGGTCCATGCGCTGCGCGAACATCGCGGCCAGCGCGTCCTGGTCGATTCCCCCGGATAGAGTCAGGAGCTCGACGATCGATAGAGCCATCTCCGTGTCGTCGGTGTAGCGCCACCGACCACGAGGAGGCGTGCGCCGCTCCACCCGGTGCAGGACCTCTTCGTCGAACCCGAAGAAACGCTCGCCGAAGGCGTCTCCGACCGACAGGCCTTCGAGCGAGAGCTTGGCGCGCGCGGTAGGATCCACAGAATGGCAACACGGCATTGTTGCCGAAGCTTCCGCGCCGATCGATCACCGCGCTCATCTAACGCTCGACAGGAGCCAGGCTGTTCGCGAGCGACAGGTTGACCCTGTCGAAGGCACCAAAGTTTGGCTCTCTTGACGGTTTAGTGGGTGCACGGGATGGTTCGCGCGGGGCTGAGACGGATACCTGAGCAGCAGAGGAAGAGCATGCCG
>Ga0302283_1002585_pt1 | contig 14512 bp, 8 predicted proteins | sample III_Fen_E1_4_FD_198770 | JGI IMG/M metagenome (GOLD analysis project Ga0302283, IMG submission 198770) | Peat permafrost microbial communities from Stordalen Mire near Abisko, Sweden - III_Fen_E1_4 | ecosystem: Environmental > Terrestrial > Soil > Wetlands > Permafrost | place: Sweden: Abisko...
GTTCGAGGACGACGAAGGCGTGCTGCCGTCCAGGGTGTAGTAGATGGTCGCACCCGAGGTTGCCGAGGCCAAGGTCACGCTTTGGGCTGCGGTGTAGGTGCTTCCCGTCGGACTGAAGGTGGGACTGGCCGTCACGCCGGGAATGGTGATCGCGTACACCGCGCTGGAAACGGAACTCGCGCTGTAGTTGGTCGCCACGGCGATGGCCTTGATGGTCTCGGAGGCAGCCACGCCGATGGGCGTGGAGTAGACGGTCGAGGACGACGAGGGCGTGCTTCCGTCCAAGGTGTAGTAGATGACGGCGCCCGGGGTGGTCGAGGTCAAGGTCACGCTTTGGGCCGTGGTGAAGGAACCCCCCGCTGGACTGAAGGTGGGAGCTGCGGCGGGAGACTGGAACGTGAAGGTGGCACTGGCCACCAAACTGTTGGTGGACCCCGCGGCGACGGCCATGGCCTTGATGGTCTCGGAGGTGGCGATGGGTATCGGGGCGCTGTAGACGCTGGACGCGCTCGTGGGTTGGGATCCGTCCACGGTGTAGTAGATGGTGGCCCCGGAGGTCGCGCAGCTGAGGGCCACGTTTTGGGCGGTCGAGTAGGTGCCTGCGGCTGGCGTGAATGTGGGAGAGGCCGTTTGCCCGGGGATGGAGATGGTATAGACGGATGCGGCCGTGGCACTTGCGAAACCACCGGCGATGGCGATGGCCTTGATGGTTTCCGAGCCGACGACGGCGATGGCCGTGTCGTTGTATTTGGTGGAGGCCGAAGTCGGGGTGGAGCCGTCGGTGGTGTAGTAGAAGGTGGCTCCGGGGGTGGCGCTGGTCAGGACCACGTTTTGGACGGTCGAGTAGGTTCCGGCCGCGGGAGCGAATGTCGGGGCGCCGGTGGATCCGATGGCGTAGACGGCGCTCGCTGTCGTACTGGTGGCCATCCCGCCTTCGACGGCGATGGCTTGGATGGTTTCGCTCGCGACCACGGGGATGGAGGCTCCGGTGTACTTGGTGGAGGCGGTGGTGGGGGCCGAACCGTCCGTGGTGTAGTAGATGGTGGCTCCCGGAGTCGCGGAACTCAGCGATACGCTCTGGGCCGTCGAATAGGTTCCCGCCGCAGGACTGAAGGACGGGGAACCCGCCACCCCGATGATGTACGTCGCGCTGCCGACCGCACTGGTGGGGTGCCCGGTTTCCGTCGCGATGGCCTGGATGGTCTCCCCGACGGGCACCGAGACGGCGGTGTCGGCATACTTGGTGGAGGCGGTGGTGGGGACCGAGCCGTCCGTGGTGTAGTAGATCTGGGCCCCGGCCGAGGAACAGGTCAAGGAGACGCTCTGGGCGGTGGCATACGCGCCCGCGGCGGGTGTGAAGCCTGGCGTCGCCAAGGTGGTGGCAGGCATCACCGTGAAGGTCGTGGAAGAGGTGGCGCTGTGCCCCGCGCTGTCCGAGAGCGTGATCACCAACGTGTCGATTCCGGCCGCGGCCGCAGTGTCGGCCTGGAGGGTCAAATTCCCGTCCAGGTTCCATGTGGTGTCGGAGGGAAGGAATCGTTCCTTCGGCATGGAGATGTTCGCGGAATCGCCCGGAGTGGACGTCCCCACTCGAATCAGAGGCTTGGTATTGTACCCCGAGGTCCAGGTGAAGGCACCCGTGACGTTCACGGCGCTGCCGCCGGCGGTGAGGTTCCCGGCCACGGCGATCGGGGTGGTCACCCGCACCGGATAGGCGGGGAAGATCCGGGTGGAATCCGAAGTGACCAGGAGCTTGGCCTGGATCAGGACGGAGATGTCCATCCGGATGGTGTTGGAGTCCAGGGTGAGCGTGGTGGAGCCCAGTTGGATGCTCAGCGACGTCAGCTGCAACAGGGTCTTGCCGCTGTCCACGCCGACACGGACGAGCTCCTTCTTCACGGAATCGAGGCTCATGCCCACCGGCAGGGGTTTGCCCAGGACGGTGGTGTCCTTGGCGAGGATCAGGCTCGCGTAGTAGGCGACCAGTCCGGAAGGCCCGCTCCCGAAGGAGGACCTCTGTCCGGCGGACAGATCCGCGAATTTCGAGAGCAGGAGGGTATCCAGGCTCTCCACCGAGTCCGACGCGAAAGCGAGTGTCGGGGAGCGCCCGGATTCGGTGAAGAACAGCGTGTAGGTCTGGATCCCCAGTGTCCAAAGCCGCAGAGCGACGGAGTCCCTGCCCAGCGGTTGGGGGAGATCGAATGTTTCCGTGCATGTGGTCGTGTTCGCCCCGTTGGCTGGGGCCGGGCAGTTCGGAGGCTTGACCACGGTGTCCTTCTGGAGGAACCAAGTCGCGTTGTCGGGTACCCGGGGAGCGGCGATCGGGAAGGAGGCGGTTGCCACGACCGAGCTGTCGGAGTTTGAGTTGGAATCGGTCGCGTTCTGGCAGGCCACCAACGCCAGGAGACCGGCTGTTATCGTCGCGAGAGTCCGAACGGATTGGCGGTCGAATTTCATGGAGTGTCTCCGTGCCGGTGCACAGGCTATGGGGGGAGTCCCAGCAGCAAGCGCCAATCTATGTTCCGGGGTGGACTCTTGGAAAGCACGGGGATGGCCCATCCGGGCGGTCCCCGTAGGGACGGAAGATCTTCCGTCCCTACGGGGCGTCCGGTTCCAGCGGTTTGCGATCGTCGTCCGGGAGCTGGGTGAGGAGCCCCTGGATGTGGAAGGAATTCTCCAGGTTCCGGTCGTGCAGGAAGCGCAGCGTGGGCATGTGCCGCAGCTTGAGGCGGTGCGCCAGTTCCCGTCGGATCCAGCCCGCCGACTGCTCCAGGCCGATCTCCGTGTCCCGCAGGCTCTTGTCGGAGCCCAGCACCGTGTAGTTCACGGTGGCCACGCCCATGTCCGAGGAGACCTTGACCGTGGAGACCGTGACGAACCCGATGCGCGGATCCTTCAGCCCCTCCAGGAGGAGCTGGGAGAATTCGCGGCGGATCTGTTCCCCGACCGAAGTGGTGCGGCTCGCGCCGCTCCGCTTCGCACCGCGGTTCACGCCTGCACCCGCGGGCGGCTCACGCCTTGGTGTCCGACAATTTCCGGGCGACCTCGAACTGCCGGAAGAAGGCGATGACGTCCCCTTCCTTGTAGTCGTCGAAGTTGTCCAGGCCGATGCCGCATTCGAAACCGGAGCGGACTTCGGTGACGTCGTCCTTGAAGCGCTTGAGCGTGATGACCTTGGACTCGGCCACTTCCACGCCGTTGCGGTACACGCGGGCCTTGGCCTTGCGCTCCACGGTCCCGGACTGCACGTAGCAACCGGCCACCGCTCCCTGCTTGGGAACGCGGAACACGGCGCGGACCTCGGCCTCGGCGGAGACCTCTTCCTTGATCTCGGGCTTGAGCATGCCCTCCATCGCCTTGCGGATGTCGTCCACCACCTCGTAGATGATGCGGTAGGACCGGATCTCCACGCCTTCGCGGCTGGCGAGCTCGCGGGTGTTGGCGTCCGGGCGCACGTGGAAGGCCACGATGATGGCGTCCGAGGCGGCGGCCAGCATGACGTCGGCTTCCTTGATGCCGCCCACGGCGCGGGACAGGATCTGCACCCGCACTTCCTTGGTGGTCAGCTGTTCCAGGGAAGCGGCGATGGCTTCCACGGAGCCGTCCACGTCGCCCTTGACGATGACGCGCAGCGTCTGCTGCTCCTCCCCGGCGGCGATCTTGTTGGAGAGGTCCTCCAGCGACATCCGCTGGGCCCGGCGCAGTTCGCGCTCCTTCTGGGCGCGCAGTCGGCGGCCGGCGATCTCCCGGGCTTCGCGGTCGTCGTCCATCTGCAGGAAGGTGTCGCCCGCCTGCGGGACGCCGTCGATGCCCAGCACCTGCACGGGGACCGAGGGACCGGCCTCTTCGCGCGGGTTGCCCCGTTCGTCCATCAGTTGGCGGATCTTGCCGGCGTAGGAGCCCACCAGGATGGCGTCGCCCACGCGGAGCGTTCCTTCCTGCACCAGCATGGTGGCGATGGAACCCTTGCCCTTGTCCAGGCGGGATTCGATGACGGTTCCCTTGGCGCGCACGGTGGGATTGGCGCGCAGGCCCAGCACCTCGGCCTCCAGGAGGAGGGCGTCGAGGAGCTTGTCCATGTTGGTCCCCTTCTTGGCGGAGATCTCCACGCACTGGACCTTGCCGCCCCACTGCTCCACTTCGATTCCGTAGGCGCCCAGTTGGGCGCGGACGTTGTCGGGGTTGGCGGCGGGGAGGTCGATCTTGTTGATGGCCACGACGATGGGCACGTTGGCGGCGCGGGCGTGGTCGATGGCTTCCTTGGTCTGGGGCATCACGTTGCTGTCCGCGGCCACCACCAGGACGACGATGTCCGTCACCTTGGCGCCGCGGGCGCGCATGGCGCTGAACGCCTCGTGTCCGGGCGTGTCCAGGAAGGTCACCGTGCCGTGGTCGGTCTTCACCTCGTAGGCGCCGATGTGCTGGGTGATGCCGCCGGCCTCGCCGGTGATCACGTGGGTCTTGCGCAGGTAGTCCAGGAGCGACGTCTTGCCGTGGTCCACGTGGCCCATGACGGTGACGATGGGCGAGCGGGGGCCGTCGGCCGCCTCCTCGCCGAGGTCTTCCTGCGATTCGCCGATGTCCTCGGCGTATTCGTCCATCAGGATCGCCTGGAACCCGAACTCGTCGGCGATGATGCCGATGGTCTCGTGGTCCAGCCGCGCGTTGATGGTCACCATGAGGCCCATGCCCATCGCCTTGGCGATGACCTGCGCCGGCGCCACGTCCAGGAGGTTGGCCAGTTCGGCGATGGTGATGAATTCGGCGACCTTGAGGACCTTCTTCTCTTCCCCTTGGTCTTCCATGTGGCCGCCGCCGCCGCGGGCGTAGCGGCGTTGGATCTTGCCCCGATCCAGCGAAACCATCACCTTGTTGACGTTCTGCTGCGTCTGGTAGAAGATCTCGCTCTCGATCTGGTCCTTGGTCTTGCGCTTGCGTCCCGCCGTGCCCTTGCCCACGGGCGCGCCGAACGCCCCCGCCTGCTGGCCGGGTTGGAGGGTGCCTTGTCCGGGAGTGCCGGTGCCGGGAGGTCCGCCGAATCCGGGGCGCGGACCACCCGGTCCGCCGCGGTAGGGATTGCCGGAAGGAGGTGCGCTGCGGTAGGGCCCCTGCTGACCGGGTGCGCCGCCGCGATACGGCCCGCTCTGGCCCGGCCTTCCGCCTTGGTAGCCACCAGGTCCGGCGGGTCCGGCGGGTCCCCGTCCATCGGGACGCGGACCGACACCTGCCGGGCGGGCACCCACGGAAACGCCGCGGTCGGTACGACCGTCGCGAGGAGGGCCGTTCCGGTCGGGGCGGCCATCGCGACCCACGGCTCCGGGAGCGGCTGGTGCGCCGGGGCGTCCGGTCGCGGGTGCGCCGGGGGCTCCCGCGGGGCGTTCCCCGCCGGGTCCGAAGCCGGGGCGAGGGCCACCCGTGATGCCGCGCGGAGTGGGCTGGTAGGAGGGGGCTGCCGCGGGGGGGCGGGGCCGGTCGGGCCGGTCCGGATTGAAGGACGGTTGCCGACGAACGGGTGCCGTCAGGGCGGGGCGGATCGAGTCCGCGGCGGCCGGTGCGGCTTCCGGTGCGGGGGGAGTCGGAGCCTGGGTTGGAGCATGGACCGCCACCGGAGCAGGGGGTGGGGCCTGCGGCGAGGGAGCCGCGGCCACCGGAACCGGTTTGGGGGCGGGCGTCGGCACGGGAGCGGAGACCACTTCGGCGACGGCGGCAGGCGCAGGGATGGCGGTTGCCGGGGGATGTCCGGGTGCCGCATGAAGTCCGGGTGCCGGGGAGGGAGGGGCTGCCTGTCCGGGTTCGGTTTCGGCCTTCTTCTTGGGCGCGGCCTTCTTGGGCTTCGGTTCCCCGGAGGCTTCGCCGGTCGGTTCGGCCTTCTTCTTGGGCGCGGCCTTCTTGGGCTTGGACTTCCCGGTCTTCGCGCGCTCGTCCTCCAGGACCGGACGGATCTTGTCCACCCAGGCGCTCTCGATGGGCGAAAGGACGGATCGCACCTCGAACCCGGCATCCTTCAGATGCTTGAGGACGGATTCCTTGGCGATCTCGAACTCGGTCGCTACATCGGTGATTCTGGTCTTGCTCACGAAGCCTCTCTCTCGGTGTATTGGTGCGACGGTGGCAGGATACGGGCCGCTCATTCGGCGGCGACGTTCTCCTCCACGGTCCCCTTCTCTTCCTGCACTTCCGGCTCGGGTGCCGCCGCGGTGGCCGGTTCCGGCTCGACGGGGGCCTGGACCGCCGCGGGCACCGGTGCCGGTTCGCCCAGGATGGAACAGCGTTCCTCCTCGGGCAGCTGGGCGAATTCGTCTTCGCCGAAGACGTCCAGTTCCTTGCCCAGGAGCTTGGTGGCCAGCTTCACGTTCTGTCCCTGCCTGCCGATGGCCAGGGAGAGGTCGTCGTTGGCCACGACCACCACGAAACGGGTCCCCAGGACCTCGAAGACCTTCTTGATCTCGGCCGGCGCGAACAGGCGGCGGACGTAGACCTGCATGTCTTCCGTCCAGTGGATGATGTCGATGCGCTCGTTGGACAGCTCGCGGACGATGGCCTGGACGCGGTTGCCGCGCATGCCCACGCAGGCGCCCACCGGGTCGATGCGCTCGTCCCGGCTGGAGACGCTGATCTTGGCGCGGAAGCCCGGATCGCGGGCCACGGCGCGGATCTCGACGATCTCGTCGTAGATCTCGGGCACTTCCAGTTCGAAGAGCTTGGCGAGGAATTCCGGGTGGGTGCGCGAGAGCACCACCTGCGGACCCTTGGAGTTGTTGGAGACGTCGCAGATGTAGGCTCGGATGCTGTCGCCCTGGCGGTAGCGCTCCTTGCGGATCTGCTCGCGCAGCGGCACGATGGCCTCGGTGCGCCCCAGGTTCACCAGGATGTCGCCGCGGTCCACCTGCTGGACGGTTCCCGTCACGATGGTCCCGATGCGGTCGCGGTAGTCGTCGAAGACGCGCTGGCGTTCCACTTCGCGCACCCGCTGGGTCAGGCTCTGCTTGGCGATGGAGATGGCGGCGCGGCCGAATCCGGCGATGGGGATCTCGTGCTCCAGGGTTTCGCCGATCTGGATGCCGGGGCGGAATTCGCGGGCCTGCTCCTCGAGCATGTACTTCTCGTCCAGGACCAGGGCGTCCTCGGCGCTCACGTCGGCGGGGAGGTCGGGGAGGTCGTCCACCACCTCCACGCGCAGGAAGGCGCGGATGCTTCCGCGCTCGCGGTCGATGTCGACCTCGATGTTCTTCTGGATCCCGGTGTACTTGCGGGCGGCCTGGACGAGCGACGTGCGCAACGTCTGCAGGACCACGTCCATGCCGATGTTCTTCTCCTTGGCGACTTGGCCCAAGGCCTCGACGATGTTGACTTCAGGATCCTTGGTGGCGGCTCTAGGCATGTTCAATCCTCGAAACGGACATCGACGCGGGCCAGTTGGACCGCGGTGAAAGGAATGCGCACCTGCGCGGAGCCGTCTTCCGGCGCGAGCAGAGCGCTTTGTTCGTCGCTTTCGACGAGGCGACCGATCCACTGGACCCGACCCTCGACTTCCACGGAAAGGTGCGCGCGCACCCATTCCCCGACGCGGCGAGCCCAGTCCTGCGGCGTCCGCAGGGGTCGATCGAGTCCCGGAGAGGAGACCTCGAGGGTGTATGGGTTTTGGAAGTCTTCATCGGCATCGAGCAGAACTGAAATGTGGTGGCTGGCCTGGGAGCAATCGTCCAGGGTGATCCCGCCGGGCTTGTGCAAGTAGACGCGAAGCACTTCCCTGCGCCCGGCCCGGAAAAACTCGACGTCGACCAGTTCCAGGCCTCGGGCCTCGGCCACTTCGGCGGAACAGGTGAGAAGACGCTCTTTCCGAGTCAGGACAAACCCCTTTAGATCGCCAGTGCCCAAAACGGGCAAGCAACAAGAACGAGGAGCGAATTCTAACAATTCCCCGGTCTGCCCATCGCCAAAATCTCCGCAGGCCCCGGAATAGCTCGTGGCCGGAAGGGACTTCGGGAGTGGCTTCAGCGGGTTGCGAACCCCTTGGCGACCAAGAGGCGGTGGAAGGCCGCGAAGGATTCGCGTTCGGCGTCGGCATTGTAGGCCATCCCCTTGGATGGGTCGGTTCCGTTGGCCGGATTGGTGAAGGCGTGGACCGCGTGGGGCAGGATCAGGACCGAGTAATCGGCCTTGGCGGCCTCCGCGTCCTTGACGAAATCGGACAGGTCCGCCAGGGTCACGAACGGATCCGCGCCCCCCTGGAGCACCAGGATGGTTCCCTTGATGGCACCAACCGCCGTGGGCTCGCCGGGCTTCACGCCGCCATGGAAGGAACTCACCACCTTCAGGGGCAATCCGGCGCGCGCGCCTTCCAGGACCGCCGTGCCGCCGAAGCAGAACCCAAGGGCCCCGATCCGGGAGGTGTCGACGTCGGGCCGGTGGGAGAGGCTGTCGAATGCCCAGCGGACCGCGTTGCGGAATTTGGAACGGTCGGCGTAGAAGGTTCCGGCCAGCTCGCTGGCCTTCTTGAAGTCATGCGTCTGTTCGCGTGCGCCGTAGAGGTCCAGGCCCAGGACCACGTAACCCTCTTCCGCGAACTGCTTGGCGCGCCCGATCGCGTAGTCGTTCAGGCCCCACCACTCGGGGGCCAGGATCAGGGCCGGGTGCTTGCCCGGGGTCTTGGGCAGCGCCAGGATGCTGATCGACCCGTTGGGACCTTTTTGGGTGAGGGTGTCCACCGGCGCGGCCAGCGAGAGGGTGGAAAGGACCAGAAGGAGCGAACCGAGTGTCTTCATGCCCCCTAAGATCCATTCTCAAGCACGAATTCGGCAAGTTTTTGTCAGCGCACCACGCTCAGAAGCGCGACTTGGCGGGTGCGGCTCCCCTGGACCGACACCAGATAGGTCCCGCGGGAGAGGGCCACCGGCAGGGACAGGTTCTGCGCCGAGGCCGCTTCCCGGAAGGAGGCGATGCGGGCGCCGTCCAAGCTCCGGACCTCGATTTGCCCCGCGGTCCCATCCACGGCGTAGCTGAGCTGCAAGGCTCCGGTGTAGGAGGCGCGGAGGGCGGTGGTTCTGGTTTGGGAACCTTCGATTCCAGAACAGGGGAGACACACACCATAGAACTTCACATTGCCGACTGCGATGGTGTTGTTCGCCGAGGTGTGCTTGGTGGGATCCGTCTGGTCCTCGATCTGGATCTGCCAGGAGAGCTTGGTGAGGTCGTTCGCGGAGAAGGCAACCGGTGTCCCGCCCAAGTTGTTGGTAACGTACCAGCCGGGCTGTTGGAGCGAAGTGGCGTCCACGCAGAAATTGTTGGCGGTCAGGTTCGTCGCCATGTCGACCGGGATGTCCACGGAATAGCCCTCCGCATCGTTCACCGAGGCCTTGGAGACCCTGAAAATGATCCGGCGGATTTTGTCCGTGTCGATGGTGTAGCCGGCACCCAAGGCTGGACCGGCGTAGAGATCGAAGGAAATGGCCGTGAGAGCACCCCCCTGTGGTCCTGGCTGGAGATCCAATGACCCGCCATTGCCGCCCGGCAGGGTGGTTCCCAATCCCGCCCAACCGGCGTATCTGTGGTACAGAAAGGTGCTCGAGGGGACATCCTTCTCCAGCGTCGCCGTCATGAGCGCACCGTGTGTCGCGCTCGGCAGCCAAGTGGAGTCTCCAGCGGGGAGAGTGATCTTGGAAGACCCGATCGCGGAGTCGTTCAACTTGGCCGGGTCACTACTGGTGTCCGAGTAGGCGTACCAGGACCCACCCAGATAGTTCTGGGCGAGATTTGGCTTGGTAGCGGCGAAATCCTCCACGATCAAACCTTTACCAATGCACCCGCTCCCCTGTGGGAAGAAGGGGGGGATTCCCACACCGATCACCTTCACGTTCCGGATGTAAAACGTGCCAGTCGCTCCGGACTTGATGTCCGTGGCGCTTGTCCACCCGATCTGCGGCTGGAAATTCAGGTTCTTCACCGTCTTGCCGATGTTGTAGGTGTAGACCGTCGGATCATACCAGCCCGTGATGGCGGCATCGGAACCGGTGTACCAACTGTTCATGGCGAGAGTGCTGGTGAGAACCTTGACGGTCTGGTAGCTAGCGGTCAGCGGGGTCCACCTGGGCTGGGCCAAGGCGGCGTTTTCAGCCTTGGCGGAGTCGCCGTAGAGGTTGGACCCGATCTCCATCTGTACGCTGTTGGCGGGGAAGGCGGAGGCCGCCTTGACGTCGTAGTCGATTTCCGGGGACATGCTCAAGTCCTTGATATCCCAAGCGGGGGTCAGCGGCAACAGGAGGCTCACCGAAGTTCCGTAGGGTCCGTCCGCCGGATCGTAGACAAGTGACCACTTCAGAAGCAACTCGCCTTGGGCCGTCTCCGTCAGGCTGGCCGAACTGGACTTCCCGGTGGTGTAGGTGGCGCCGGTCAGGCTCTTGATCTGCACCGCACCCGCGCTGGTGGAGTCGACCCCGACGCCGAAGGTGGTGGAAACATCCGCGGCCGGTGCCGGGATCGCGATGTTCAGTTGGGCCTGGGCGGCGATGCAGGAGAGCGCCAGGATGGGGCCGATTGGATTGGGGTATCGCATGGGGGACTCCTACTGGGCAGGATGACGGATGCGGTCGGGTCCTTTGCGAAGGTGTCCGGGAGGATCTTTCCCGGCGCGGTCCGCGACCATCCTGCCCTGTCTGTTGCGAAAGCTACACGCGGCGTTCACGGACCACGCCGGATTCCGACACCGTCTAGCTCGCGGATTCCACGGGCTCCCCGCGCGCCTTGCGGACTTCCTTCCAGAGGGATTCCAGAAGCGGCTTGAAGCCGGTCTTGGATTGGGCCGACACGTAATGGGAGCGAGGGAGAAGCGACGCCTCCATGGGGCGGCCCAGGTCGCACTTGTTGACCGCCACCAACCAGGGCTTCTCGGAGAGCTTGGGGTGGTAGGCGAGCAACTCGTCGCGCAGGGTCTTGACCTGGCTCCGCACGCGCAGGGCGCGCTGTTCCTCGGTTTCTTCTAGGTGCTCCGGATTCCAGGGGTCCACCACGAACAGAAGGACGCGGGTGCGTTCGATGTGGCGGAGGAACTGGTGGCCCAAGCCCTTCCCCTGCGAGGCGCCCTCGATCAGGCCGGGGATGTCCGCCATGACGAACGAATAGCCTTCCCCCACCGGCACGATGCCCAGGCTGGGCTCCAGGGTGGTGAAAGGGTAGTCCCCGATCCGGGGCCGGGCCCGCGACAGCCCCGCCAGAAGCGAACTTTTGCCGGCGTTGGGGAAGCCCACCAGGCCGACGTCCGCCACCAGCTTCAGTTCCAGCAGCAGTTCGCGCCGCTCGCCCGGGAGTCCCGGCAAGGCTTTGCGCGGAGCCTGGTTGCGCGCGGTGGCGAAGTGCTGGTTCCCCAGGCCCCCCTTGCCTCCGTGGGAGGCGATCCAGGTCTGGTCGGGCTGGGTGAGATCGGCCAGAAGCAGGCCGTCCAGGTCCTTGACCAGGGTTCCCACCGGGACCCGCACCACCATGTCTTCGCCGTCGCGGCCTTTGCAGTTGGAACCCTGCCCGTGCTCGCCGCGCTCGCCGCGGAAGGTGCGCACCGATCCGATGTCGTACAGGGTGTGGACTTGCGGGTCGGTGTGGAGGACCACATGTCCCCCGCGGCCGCCGTCGCCGCCGTTGGGGCCGCCGAAGGGCACGTACTTCTCCCGGCGGAAGGAGGAGCAGCCGTTGCCCCCGTCGCCGGCATGGACTTGGATTCGACTTTCGTCGAGGAACATTGGGATCGCCTCAAAAAAAGAAAGGGGGGATCCGGATCGGTCCCCCCCGTGAGCCTCTCGACCTGGACCCAGGTGTTACTTGAAAAGTTCCTTGATCTTGGTCCAGTTGGACTGCTTGGCCTGGACCTTCGCCATGGAGGCCTGGGCCGTCCCGGCGACCACCAGAGAGAGGATGAGTACGGATAGGACTCGCATTTGCACCGAATGTACCTCCGGGTCCCGAATCCTGCAATGCGATTCTGGGACCTGGATGATTAGTCGCGGAAGAACTGGTCCAGGTTGTTCTTGATCTTCGCTTCGCGACGCCGGGAGGCCAGCCATTCGTCGATGGCCTGCCTTGCGGCGTAGCCTTCCTTGTGCTCGCCTCCCGCCTGCGTCGGCCGGGCAAGGTCCGCATCGCTGGGCGCGTGGATGGAGTCCAGGCGCAGGACCAAGGCACCGTGGGGGTCGTAGCCAGGTCCCACCCAAGTCCTCAAGGCATGGGAGGCGGGCGTCAGCAACCCGTAGAGGCCCAGAGGAGAATAGCCCAGGCCACCGACCCAGGAGGCGGCGGGACGTTCGACGAAGGGCGTGCTGGAAAGCTTCCCGATCCGGTCCAGGCAGAGGGTGGACGTGTCGCAGGCCTGGATCTTGGAAAGATTGGCCTGGAGATAGGCGTTGGCCAGCCGGATGGACTCGACCCGGGCCAGGTGCTTTGCCACGGCGGATCTCGCCAAGTCGAAGTCCCGTCCCGGCTTGTAGACGCGGGGTTGCGAGAGAACCATCAGGCTCCTGGAGTTTTCCAGGATTTCGGAGGCTTCGTTCTCCTGGCCGTGGAACGCCCAGGCGGAGGCTCCGGGGACGGCGCCGATGGAGCTTTGACCCAGGTCGCTTTCGCTCACGCGGACCGAGTCGATGGAGGCATTGACCTTGGCGGCGGCGGCGGCGAAATTCGCACCGGCCTTCACCTGGGTGCGGATCTCCTCCAGCTTCTGCTTGAGGGTATCGATGGTTTCGGGGCTGACCGCGATGGTGATCAGGACGTGCTGCAGGTCGTAGAGGGTGTCCGAACCGACGGCGGGAGGGGTGCGGGGCTTGATCTGCTTGTCGACGCAGCGGATGATGTGGTAGCCGAACGGCGACAGGATGGGGTCGGAGATCTGACCCTTCTCCATCTTGGCCACGGCCTGGGCGAAGGCGGGCACCCAACGGTCCTTGGTCTGCAATCCCCCCAAGGAGCCCCCGTTCTTGGCCGAACCCGGATCTTCGCTGAACTGCTGGGCGAGGTCCTCGAACTTGTCGCCGCGGTGGGCACGGGCGGCCACGGTGTCGGCGTCCTGGAGCGCGTGCAGGGAGTCCTGCGCCGAAGCCGTCTTCAGGAAGTAGGCCCCTTGGATCTCGGCGAAGGGCTTTCCGATCCAGAAGCTGTCGGCCAGGGTCTGGAATTCCGCCCGCACGGCGTCGGTGGAGGGCGTCGGGGCTGGGAAGGAATCCGAGGAGGCGGCCACGGCCAGTCCCCAGGACTTCGTCATCTCCATGCGGGTCTCGAACTGCGTCTCCAGGGAGGTCTTCTGCTGCCCGTCGATCAGGATGCGCCCCAGGGACTGTTCGGGGATGGTCTTGTTCTGCGTCTCCTGCTCCACCATCTGCATGAAGCGGTCGTCGAAGGTCTTGGGGTTGGAGAGCCATCGCTCGTAGAGGGCCTGGTTGAACTGGGAGTCGGCGCCCATGAAGATGGGGGCCTTCTCCGCGCCGGGGGGGGGATTGCGGCGGATGAAGTCCAGGACCTGCTCGGGGGTTCCAAAGAGGTCGTACTTGTCGATGACCCGGGCCAGGAGGCGTTCGCGCACCATGTCGACGAACACCTGCTGGCGGAGGTTCGCGTAGGCCTCGGCATTGAGTTCCTTGCCCTGGTCGGTCTGGGCCTTGGCCCTCTGCTGGACGATCTGGTCGAACTCCTCGAACCGGATGTCCTCTCCGACCACGGACCCCACCACGGTCTTGTGGGTCATGCTGTTGCCGGGGCTCATCCCCCAGTCGACGAAGATGAGGGCCACGAAGCACAGCACCGCGATTCCCACCACCCAGGCGGCGTTGTCGCGAATCTTTTGCATCAGCATGGACTACGGCTCCAAGAGACGAAAGGGGCTCCGCGCCCAGTTGCGCGGAGCCCCGAGAAGTTAGCAACAATCGCGGAGCATCCGGTCAGATGGAGAGGCCGGCTCCGACGTTCACGACGAAGGGATACTTGCTTGCGGCGGAAGACGTGGCCACGTGCAGGTACCACTTGCCGTCGATGAACAGGGCGATGGGAACCACCGGGATCTTGAGCTGGGCACCCACGGCCAAGTGCGCGCCCCAGGTGTTGGTGGTCAGGTTGTTGACGAAGGTGGTCCTGGCCGCGGCTGGCGTGGAGAAACTGCCCGCCGTCCCGTAGATGGCCTCCAAGTCGGATTGATCCACCACGCGGCTGGCGATCACGTAGGTGGGACCGGCGCCGACCCAGATCTTGAGGGGCTGGATGGGCGACAGCGGCGGCAATTGCAGGATGGGGTAGCGCAGCGTCAGGTCGGTGAGCACGGAGAAGTAGGGGGTCTCGCCGCTCTTCTTGGTGGCGCCGGGTACTGGGGCGGGGATGTCCACCTTGATGGTGTCCGGAGTGCCGGTCGAGGGCTTCAGGATCAGGGAGCTCGAGTAGTAGCCCCACGCGATGTTCGATGCCGCTTCGAATTCAACCGGAATCACCGGGAGTTCCAGCCAGGCCTTCACGCCAAACTGCGTCATGCCAGAGAGCTTGCCGCGGT
>Ga0302283_1002597_pt1 | contig 14445 bp, 12 predicted proteins | sample III_Fen_E1_4_FD_198770 | JGI IMG/M metagenome (GOLD analysis project Ga0302283, IMG submission 198770) | Peat permafrost microbial communities from Stordalen Mire near Abisko, Sweden - III_Fen_E1_4 | ecosystem: Environmental > Terrestrial > Soil > Wetlands > Permafrost | place: Sweden: Abisko...
AAGATCGCGAAGATGTCGACGTACGCGAGGACCACCGCCTGGCGCTGCACCATCCCGTAGATGGCCGCTTGCGCGAGGCGCGCGGCATCCGCGGCGCCGCTTCCGGCGTGCTCCAGCGCGGCGCTCAGGCGATCCGCGGTCTGTCGGAACGCCGGATTCAGGGCCGTGAGGTCCTTGACCAGAATGCTCTGGTGCAGCTGCGATCGGCGCGCGAGGAGCGTGGTGACCAGCGAGATGCCGACGCTGCCGCCGATGTTGCGAGAGAGGTTCAGGATGCCGGAAGCTTCATCGTTCTTGTTGGGCGGGAGCCCCACGAAGGCCGCGGTGTTGATTGGCACGAAGAGGAACGCCAGGCCCGCCATCTGAAAGGTGCGCCAGAGGACGGCCGTGCCGAAGCTGATGCCCAAGTCGAGGTTCGTCATGTGCGCGAGCCCGAGGGCGGTCACCACGAACCCGAACGCCACGAGCCAGCGTGAAGCCACGCGGGACACGAGAAAGCCGACGATCGGCATCAGGACCATGATGAACACGCCGGCGGGCGACAGGCTCATGCCGGCGCTAGAAGCGGAGTACCCGAGCAGCGTCTGCTCGAACTGCGGAAGGAGCACCGTGGAGCTGAAGAGGACAGCGCCCACCATGGCGAGGAGCAGATTGCAGAGCGCGAAGTTGCGGTTCGCGAGCAGGCGCAGATCGATGACCGGGTGCTTCGTACGGAGCTCCCAGATGACAAGGCACACGAGAGACGTTGCCGAGCAGATCAAGAGCCAGACGATGAAGTGCGACCCGAGCCAGTCGTCCTCCTGGCCCTTGTCGAGCGCGATCTGCAGCGCGCCGAAGGCGGTCACGACGAGCCCCAGGCCGATGAAGTCGACGGGCAGGCCCTTTTTCTTCCTCGCGAGGACCAGGTAGGGCGGATCGGTGACCATGCGATGGGTCAGAAAGAGGGACAGGGCACCCACCGGAACGTTGAGGAAGAAGATCCATCGCCAGCTCGCATGGTCGGTGATGTAGCCACCCAGCGTCGGACCGATCGCGGGGGCGACGACGACGGCCATCCCGTAGATCGCGAAGGCGGCGCCCCGCATCTTCGGCTCGAAGGTGTCCGCGAGGATCGACTGCTCGCTGGGGGCGAGCCCCCCGCCACCCGCGCCCTGCAGTACGCGAAAGAAGATGAGCCAGCCCAGGGATGGCGCGATCCCGCACAAGAACGAGCTGCCGGTGAAGAGGGCAACGCAGATCATGTAGAACCGCTTGCGTCCGATGCGCCGCGAGATCCACGCTCCGAGGGGCAGGATGACGGCGTTCGATACGAGGTACGAAGTGAGCACCCACGTCGACTGGTCCTCCGAGGCGGCCAGGTCGCCCGCGATGTGTGGCAAGGCGACATTGGCGATGCTCGTGTCGAGCACCTCCATGAACGTCGCGAGCGTAACGGTCAGCGCGATCGCGAACGGGTTGTGTCCGGGATGAAAGCCGCCTGGCGCCTTTGCCGTGCCCGCCTCACGCGTGGGGGCTTCGCTCATGAGCAGCGCATCAGGGGAGCCAGACCTTCGGCTCGACAGACATGCCCGGCCTCACGCGATCGATCCCAGGCTGGTCCGGGTCGAGGCGAATGCGGACGGAGAGCCGCTGCACCACCTTGACGTAGTTTCCCGTCGCGTTCTCGGGCGGGAAGAGGCTGAAGGTGGCGCCGCTCGCTCCCGGCAAGCTCTCGACGACCCCGTGCAGATCGAGGTCGAGCGCGTCGACGTGGATGTCGCTCCGCTGACCGGGGTGCATCCTCCGCAACTGGGTCTCCTTGAAGTTCGCCGTGACCCAGACGCTCGCCACCTGAACGATTCCGAGCAGCGCCTGCCCGGGTACAGCGTGGTCGCCGACGTTGACGCTCTTTCGGCCCACGACGCCGGCTACCGGCGCCGTGACGCGCGTGTAGGACAGGTTCAGCCGGGCCTGCTCCGCGGCAGCCGTTGCGAGCGCCGCGCTCGCTCGACGGCTCGCGATCGTCGCGATGGCCGTCTCGAGCTGTCTTGGCCCGTTGACGCGGACCTGCGTCAGCCGGCTTTCGGCCTGGGACAGGTGCGCACGCTTCTCATCCACGTGGCGGCGCGCCGCGTCCGCGGTCGCGCGTGCCGCAGCGAGCTGCGCCTTGGTCGCGTCGGCGGTGGCCTGGCTCTGATCGAGTGTCTGCTGAGGCACGGCAGCCGCGCGAAAGAGATCTCGGGAGCGTGTGAGCTCCAGGTCTGCGAGGCCGCCGTTGGCGGCGACCAGCTTCACGTTGGCGAGGGATGCCTCGTAGTCCTCCTGCGATGCCTGCAGATCGGCCTCCGCCGTCGCTACGTCCTGGCCGCCCGTCGCTACGTTGGTGCTGTTCGTGAGGGTGATGATCGGGTTCGTCGGAGCCTCGGCGTTCGCCATCGCCTTCGCCTGGTCTTCGGAGGCCAGAGCTTCCGCGAGCGCGACGCGGTAGTCGGCCGGATCGAGCTCCACGAGGAGGTCTCCCGTCCTCACCCGCTGGTTGTCCTCGACGTACACGGCGGTGACAGTGCCGCTAACCCGAGCCCCGATCGCGCTGATGTTGCCCTCGATCTGCGCGTCGTCCGTGCTCTCGAACGAGTCGAGGTACCGCAGGAGAAGGATCCCCGCGACGGCCGCGACGACGATGCCGGCGACGGTCAGCAAGAGCGCCCGTCGGTGCGCGCGGGCGAAGCGCGCGACGCGCTTGCTCGGTGTCAACGTCCTTGGCGCGACGTCGTCGGGGCTTGGCTCGACGCCGGCGAGGAATCCAGGCGCTGATTGTTGAGCCATTCGCGGGGCACGGCTGCATGGGACGTGCCCACCTGCTGGGCGCGGGGCCCCGGCCCGGTTTCAGACAGCGAATCGCGATCCGCCAGCTACTGCTTCGCGTTTTGCCCGAGGTCGGCGGCGGTGGTCGAGGCTCTCGTGCTTCAGCCTGGCCTGACCGCCGCCGGGGCTCCCACGCCGGGCGCAGTCCATCCGAGCGTGAGGACGAAGGCGCTGTCGACGTCCGCCTCGACGTCGTGCTTGAGCCCGCGCTCGAGCGTGAGAAGCTGCCCGGCTGGCACGTTGACGACCCTTCCCTCCACGTGAACCCGGAGGCGGCCCGAGATTGCGTGGAGCGCTGCAGACTCGTTCGCGTGGTGTTCCGCGATGCGATTGCCCGCCATGATCGCGACTAGCACGACTCGCATGTCGGACGCGTGCACGAGTGTGCGCGCGGTATGACCCTCGCGCCGGTACGCGTCGCCCTGCCGAAGCTCGCGCTCGATGGCGCCAAGGTCCGAGACCACCCCGTGTTGTCCGCATTCTGTCTCCGCCATGGCTGTCCTCGCTCTGGGCCCCAGTACACGGGCTCGCACCAGGCACGCACACGTCGTGCCGTCGTACCGAGCCGGGACTTGGGTCAGAGCTTCGGAGGCTCTGCGACTCCCTGAGCATCCCGGGGGAGGGATGCGTGCCGCGCGACGAGAACCGAACATGACGCTCCGCGGACGACACGCTCGGCGACGCCGCCGAGCAAGAGGCGGCGGAGGCCCGAGCGCCCGCGGCTTCCCAGCACGATGACCTCGGCCTCCACGGCGGCCGCGCGCGACAAGAGCACCTCTGCCGCTCGCCCGTCCACCTGCTCGAAGTGCGCGAAGCCATGCTGCTTGGCCAGTCCGCCAAGCGTGCTCATACCGAGCGCGCGGAGCTCGTCCATGCTGCCCTTGGTGGGCGTCATCCACGTGCTGCCGAGCGGAGACAGGAGATCGGGGGGCACGCTCGAAGGAACATCCATCGCGTGTATCAGCGTGATCTCCAGACCGACGCGGTGGAGCTCCTCGCCCGCCTCGATGGCCGGCAGAGAGCCGGGCCAGAAGTCCGTCGCGACGAGGGCCTTGCCCGTAGCCGGACCCGGACGCGCGACGAGCACGGAGGCATGGGTGTAACGAACCACGCGCTCGGCGACGCGCCCTAGCTCCGGCCTGCCGCCCACCAGGACGAGCGAGGCGCCCTCCTGCTCGGCGAGCCGCACGATCTCGTCGGCCGCGCTCCCCGTTTCAACCGCGACGCGATACTCCCCCGCGCGGTCCCCGAGCACGCGCTGCACCTGCGCGTTGACGAGATCCGACGCACGCTTGGCCAGGTCGCTGGCGAGCACAGCGTCATCCTGGTCGCGACGTGGCGCCAGGGGGTGGTGCCGGAATACGTCCGGCACGACGTGGCAAACGATGAGCGAGGCGCGTGTTACGTCGGCGTGAAGCCGGCCCCGCTTCAGGGCGAGGTCGGAGGCCTCCGTGAGGTCGGTCGCGACGAGGACGGCGGAGGGCTGGTTCACGACGACAACTTGGGTCGCGTCCCGTCCTTGCACAAGAGGTTCTGCCCGCGGCTCTGCTTCGTCCGGTGTGATCGTCATGCGTTCCCGGCCTCTCGCAAGCGCCGCCCGTCGTTCGGCTGCGGGGCGGCGCGGCGGTCATGCGCGTCGCGGTCCCCTCCCGCGCGCCGCAGCAGGACGCTGCTCGCGAGCATCGCGACGCTGAGGACGGGCCACATGGCTGCGTATCCGCCCGTGGATGCAAAGAGCGGCCGCATGAGGTCGATTGCCCCGCCTGTGATCGTCGGCCCGAGGAGCGTGCCGACGCCGCTACTCAGGAGGTAAAGGCCGGCCACCGCGCCGTGGCTCCGGGATGGCGTGAGCCGCATCAGCAGCGCATAGGGCAGGGCGACGGCAGCCCCGGCGGAGAGGGCGATGATCGGAAACGCGGCGCCGAGGAGGTACGTCGATCTGGAGAAGGTGCCGAGTGCGAGCCCTCCGCCAAAGACGGAGAGCGAGATAGAGAGCACGCGGGACGGGCCATAGCGGTCCGCGAGCTTGCCTGAAACCATTGCGCCGATGACGGCCCCGAGGGCCACGACCGTCATGGCGCAGGCCGTAAACGTCATGCTCTTGCCGAGTCCCTCGGTCAACCAGAGCACGACGAAGCTCTTGAGGCCGCCGAGAGCGAGCGTGAGCAGCGCGTTGCCGGTCACGAAGCTTCGGATATCGGGATGCTCGCGCACGAGCTGCCATACGTCGGCGGCCGGTGCGCGGAGATCCCGCTCGGGCGACATGCGTCGGGTGGCGCGCCCGCCGAGCACGCCCACGAGTAGGGCCGTACCCAGCAGCAGAACGGCCGCCGCGAGCAGGTAGGGCAGCGGCCGCCAGACCTCGAGAAGAAATCCGCCGCCGACGAGCGCGCAGCCCAGGCCGACCCCGGTGAAGACTCCCTGCACGCCCTGCGCACGCCCGCCGGCAGCCTCCGCAATGAGATCGGGATAGAGCGCCTGGTACGGCGCGAAGTAAGTGAAGTAGGCGAGGTAGAAGAAGAATACCTCCACGGCCATGACTTCGAGCGACGGTGCAAATGGGATGACGCTGATCGCTATCGCCACGACCGGCGCGGTTGCAATCAGGAACGGGAGGCGGCGCCCAAGGCGGGTCTCTGTCCGGTCGGAGATCCTGCCCACCCAGACCGGAATGAGCACCGCGATGAGCCCCTCGCCGCCGACGAGCATGCCGATGACCGTGGTCGACGAGGTGAACTGGCGCGCGAGGACAGGGAGATAGGTGGAGAGGACAGTGAGGCACGACGACAGCCCGGCGCTGGGAATGCCGAGGAGAAGGATCAGTCGTCGCTCCTTGCTCGAGAGGACGGGGCCGGGGACGTCCTTCATGGGCTTGTCGCGTTGACACCCACCGCTCGAACGGCGACCCGCCCCGCGGCGCGCAGCCGACGGCAAGCTCTTCCGACTCTCACACGCGCCCGACGATGGGCGGGTTCTTCAAATCGAGCCGGCGCGTTGCAATTTGCGAATGGCGCCCCACCCGTCGCGTTGCCCGGCAGGTCAGGAGACCAGTCCTGTCATTCGTACGGTCCATGGGAGCATTCTCCTGCGCGGCCTTCGCGGCGAGCCCGACTGGAGGCTCGAGAATCGGGCTGCGGGCCTCACCCCCAAAGCGAGAAGCGTACCTGTGCCGGCGACCTGTCCGCCGAAGGTTTCGACGGCGCGTGCCGCCGACGGGCCAGTCGACTGGAAGGGTGTCGTGATCGCCGGCGTTCGTGTTCCCGAAGCCCGCAAGGCGCTCGAGCCGCCAGGCTACGTAGTTTCGAGCGCGTGGGCCACGGATCTTGATGATGGGCATCGGTGGTGGGCCGGGCCAGATTGCAAGTCGCGACGGCCGAAGGCGGTCGCAGGCGTCCAACCTCCCAACGATGAGCGAAAACATGAATGACCTTGGGGGCACCATGCCCAAACGTGGTCGTGCGGGGGCCGCCCCGGCTCTCGTGGCGTTTGGCTGCCTCGTCGCCGTGGTCGCGGCTTGCCGCGATGATACGGCGACGACCGTGGTGACCGCCGCATCGGCGGCCGCCTCGGCCCAGGCACCGGAGGAGAGGCACCCGCCGCCGCTCCCCGATTCCGACATCGCAAGGGCGACCCAGAGGCACTTTCAGGACGAGCGCCTGCTGCGCTCGGAGCACGTCCAGGTCGCCGTCACGCAGGGCATCGCCACGCTCTCCGGGTCGGTGGGCAACCCTCTGGCGAAGCAGCGCGCCGTGAGCGTCACCGAGACCATCAAGGGGATCCGAGCCGTCGTCGACCAGATCAAGGTCACTCCCGTCGCTCGCACGGACGGACAGCTGAAGAGCGACGTGACGACCGCCCTCCAGCTCGATCCCGCGACGCGCGCCTACGCGGTCGACGTCACGGCGAACGACGGCCGGGTGACCCTCTCGGGTGCGGCGGACTCCTGGCAGCTGAAGGAGCTGGTCGGCGACGTGGCCAAGATGGTCGAGGGCGTGAAGGCGGTCGACAATACGATGATCCTTCGCTACGGGCAGCCCCGGTCCGAGGAGGAGATCGCCACCGAGGTGAGGCATCGCATCTCCGACGACGCGTGGCTGGACGCGGACGTGCTCGGTGTGGGCGTCAGCGGGCACACGGTGTACCTGAGCGGCGTCGTCAGCACCGTCGCGCAGCGGTCCCGCGCGCACCTCGACGCGTGGGTGGCCGGGGTCGACGCCGTCGACGTCGGTGCCATCGTCGTAGACTGGTTCGCTCAGGTCGATCAGAGGCGCTTGACGGACTACCCCGTGAAGTCGGACGCCGACGTCGCAGAGGCCGTGCGCGACGCGTTCCGCCTCGATCCGCGCCTGAAGACCCTCGCGCCGCAGGTGGCCGTGCACAACGGAACCGCTCTCCTGAGCGGGTCCGTCGACGGCGCGAAGGCGCGGCGGGCCGCGGAGGCCGACGCGCGGGACACCGTGGGTGTGTGGCGCGTCCGGGACGAGGCCATCGCGCAGCCGGGCCCGGTGCCGACCGACACGGACGTGGAGCTCGGCGCCAACCGCATGCTCGCGTTGGATCTGCTCTTCTTGCCCGAGGGTAAGCCCATCCACGTGTCGAGCGTGAAGGGAAAGGTGGCGCTGACGGGGAACGTCTCATCGGCGTTCGCGCGCTTCGACGCTATCGCGGACGTCGAGGCCGTGCCGGGGGTCGCCGAGGTCGAAGACAATCTGACCGTCGTGCTGCCGCCGGTGGAGGTTCGGGACGCCATCGAAGATCGCCTGTTCTGGGATCCGCGGGTCCAGCGCGACCGCGTCACCGTCGCCGTGGCGCCGGGCGGCGTCGCGAACTTGACCGGGTCGCTGGACGTGTGGAGCGAGATCAAGGCTGCGGGGGAGGACGCCCGGTGGGGCGGCGCCTCGCGCGTCGTCAACATGATCAAGCTGAAGAAGCACCCCGAGGTCATCGCCGATTGAGGTCTCCGCGGCCACCAAGGCCGTGTCTGCGCTCAAGGGCAAGGCGACACGCAAGGAGCGGGGCACCGTCTCCAAGAAGGAGAGAGCGAAGATCAAGGGACAGATCGACGACACCATCCTCGCCACCCTGCGCGGCGAACCGGACGACGACAAGGCGCCCGACGCGGTGAAGGCCGCGGCCGAGGTCCTGCGGATCGGAAAGGGCTCCGGCGAAGGCAAGAAGCGCTAGGGGCTTCCGCCGGCCTTACCCCATCACTTCACGCGATCCGGCGCGTCGTAGAAGCCCACGGCGTGCTCGTCGCCTGGTAGTCGCGTCCGACGATGGACAGGCTCTTCCTATCGAGGCGGTGTTTTGCAATTCGCGAATGGCGGCCTCCGCGTCCTGGTGCCGTTCGCATACGTCCTGCCGCCGTGGCGGCGCTACACAGCGTGTCCGAACGACTCGCCACCCGCACATCGTCACGCGGCCTCCGGGGACCATGGGAGTTGCTCTTCTGCGCAAGGACTACGCACCCCGGCGTCTTGGTGAGGCAGGCTCACCCGCGACGGGGCCGACGGTCCGGGCGTTGCAGTGAGACGCGGAATGACGACACGCACAGACCCCATCCACCCACGGCCGCTGGCGGAGAAGAACGCCGTGAAGACCGGCGACCGCTTCTTGGCTCCGGCATCTCGCCACGCGCAGAAAACCACGCCAACCCGCCTCCGGGTGAAGCCGTGAACGTCGTCGTCGCCGACGAGCAGCGGATCATGCGGGAAGGCCTCCGCGCCTTGCTCGAGAATGCCGGAATTCACGTGGTCGGGGACGCGGGAACGGGCCATGACGCCATCGCGGAGGCGGCTCGATTGCGTCCCGACGTCGTGATCATCGATACCGCCATGCCCGGGTTGAACGGGACGGACGCCACTCGGCGGATCAGGGCGGAGACGCCGGCCACCAGGGTCCTCGCGCTCAGCATGAGCTCGGATCGACGCTTCGTCATCGCCATGCTGGAGGCGGGCGCTGCGGGATACCTGCTCAAGGACGCGGCCTCCAAGGAGCTCGTCGCCGGCCTCGTCGCCGTGAATCGAGGGGAGATCTACCTGAGCCCCGCGATCGCACAGAGCGTCGTCCTCCAGGCAACCCATGGAGGGTTGACCACACCACGAGCCGGCGCGCCAAAGCCCGTGACGGCCAGGGAGCGCGAGGTCTTGCAGCTCATCGCCGAGGGCAAGTCCTCCAAGGAAATCGCGACGACCCTGCGTATCGCGGTGTCGACCACGGAGACGCATCGGCGCCAGATCATGGAGAAGCTGAAGCTGCGGAGCATCGCCGCGCTCACAAAGTACGCAATCCGCGAGGGGCTGACCTCGGTCGCGTGCTGACGTGCGCGACGGGGCTCACCTCCCCGTAGAGGCATCGGCCGTCGACCGGCTGCAGGTCGCCTTCGCTCACGCCGATCTCTGCTCGAGCGAGCGAGGCCATCTTCGTCTTCGCCCTGGACCGCCACCAGCGGTGCCCTCGAGTAGTCCACGGTTCCGCGCGGATCGGCCCGGCCGCCGAGCCGCACGGAGCTTCGCATCGGAGCCTCCCTGTCAGCGTCCTGCCGCGGGGTACATGGCGACGTCCGCCGCGCCGGTGGTCAGAATCGAGCGCGCGCGCTCCAGATCGGCTGCGCTGCCGTTCACGGTGACGACGAACTTCCCGGCGCCGATCGCGGTCTGGTACTTCACGACGCTGTCCTTGGGAATTCCCGCGCCCACGAGTGCCGCGCCGAGCACACCGGCGCCTGCGCCCACCGTCGCTCCCTCCAGGGCTCCAACGATCCAGCCGACGAGGGGACCGAGGACGAGGATGTGACCGATGCCTGGGATGAGGAACATGCCGGCACCGAAGAGCCAGCCCCACAGGCCGCCCCAGAAGGCTCCGAGCTTGCCCCAGTACCTCATGCGATCACCGGAGTTGTAGAAGCCGACCGCGTGTTCCTCGGTGTGGTAATCCTTCCCGACGATCGAAAGCTGCTTCATGTTGAAGCTCGCGTCGTTGAGCGCCTTGATGGCCTTTTCGGCAGCGGTGTGCGTATCGAAGATCGCGACTGCAGAAGTCGATTCAGCCATGGGGCCTCCAAGCCTTTCAGTGAGACGGTCTGTCTTCACGCACAACGTGACGCCTCGCCCTGCGACCGCCCATCCCCAAAAACCGTGACAGTGCGATTCGAAACCGGGGATGGTTCCATGTCGACGGCGGTTCGAACCGGTCACGGAGAGGTTTCCGAGCCCAAGCTCCACGGGCATTCGATCAGCCGAGGCTGCCCAGCTCGGCTCTCGCCTCGCGCAGCCGCTCTTGCTGCGCGACGAGCGCAGCTTTCAGGTCGCCGGGCAAGTCCAGATGTAGGGCGTTCCTGTACTGCGCCTCGGTCCTCTGCTGCGAACGCTGGCACGCGGCGACGGATTGGCGGGCGTCGCGCCCCGCCATCCGCGTCCACAGATTGCGCCTGAGCTCCCGCGCGAGAGCGCCCCAGGATTCCCGGGACCCTTGTCCGTTGAAGCGCTCGAGCTCCTCGGCGAAGCTGCGGCGTTCGCCGGCGAGGCGCGTGAGCACGGCCCTCAGCGGGTCACCAACGCGCCTGCTCTCCTGGATGAGCGTCCTCTCGTCGTCGAGGAGCGACTGGGTGACCTTTGCGACGGCTCTCGACGCAGACATCGTTCTGCCCATCAGCGTGGTGCGCCGGGCGCTGCCTGCATATCCTCAAGATCCAGGAGAGGGGTACTGGAAGCTGGGTATGGGCAGGCGGGCAAGATTGGGCCACTAACTCGTCCTTTATGAACGGCGAAGGGCGAGCAGTCCGAGATTTAGTCGTTGTCTAACGTGCACGGTGTGACAGATAACTCGTCCGCGTCGCCCAACGAAACGGACCGTCGAGCTGAGGAGGACGACCATGCTGCGAAGCCTGAAGGATCTCGAGCGATACACCGCGTGTGCCACCGACGGTGACGTCGGCGGAGTGGAAAACTTCCTCGTGGACGACGAGCGGTGGGTCGTTCGCTATCTAGTCGTGGCAGCGGGCGGGCTCCTCGGCGGGCGCCGCGTGCTCATCTCGCCCATCTCCGTCCGTCAGGCCGAGTGGGTGACCCATCGCCTGCATCTCGCGCTGACGACCGAGAAGATTAAGGGGAGCCCGAGCGTCGACCTGGACAAGCCCGTCTCCCGCCAGCACGAGCAGGACTACTTTCGATATTATGGATACCACTACTACTGGGGCGCCCTCGGGCTTTGGGGGATGGGCTCCCATCCCGATGTGCTCGTGCACAGCGAGCGCGACGATGGCCCTCCGGCGCAACCGCAAGCCCAGAGCGCGTCGACCGATGTCCACCTGCGCAGCGTGGATGAGGTCCGTGGATACTCCGTCGAGGGTACCGACGGAACGCTCGGTCACGTCGCAGACTTCGTCATCGACGACGACAGCTGGGCCGTCCGCTATCTCGTGATCGACGTCGGGCACTGGTGGTCGGGCAAGAAGGTGCTGGTTGCGCCGCACTGGGCCACCCGGATCAGCTGGAGCGAGCGGAAGGTCCACCTGGACCTTGCCCGAGCGACGGTCAAGGGTAGCCCTGCCTGGGATCCGGCGGCGGCGGTAAATCGCGAGTATGAAGCGCGGCTTTACGACTACTACGGACGGCCCGTGTACTGGCCCACTGGCGGTTCGACGGATGCCGCGAAGCCGCCGCACACCCGCTAGGAGCCCGTCCGGAAACTACGTTTCCGAACGGTCCCCGTGGTGGATGTCTCGAGCGACCGTGCCGGCCCGGCGCGGCAGGCCCCTCAAGCTCATCAGGCGCACGGGCCCCCCCCGCGGAACGCCTAGGTACAATGAGAACATCGGGCTTCGGCGCGCAGAGAAAGTGAACCGGCTCCTCGTCAGAAACAGCATCGACGCGGCTCGCGTCGTGCTGGCGTCCATGGGCGCGGAAGATGCAGCGCGGCACGGAGGGAATGAGCGACGGATCGGCGTGGCTGGATCCAGCCCGTTCCCGGAGCACAACGAGGACCTCGCCATGACTCGATCGCTATCTCTTTTGCTCGGGGCCGCCGCGGCGCTTGCCTGCGTGACCGCGTGCCGGGATGAGCACGGCATCGCCGGGCCGGCTCCCACCTCCTCTGGCGCTCCGAGCGCCGCGAGCGCCCCCCCCCCAGCGCCCCTGACCGCGCCGATCGCCGACGCGAAGCTCGCGAGCGCGCTCGAGGAGGCCTTTGCGCTCGATCCGGTGCTGCATGCCGCTGCCCTCCGCGCGTCCGTGGCGAATGGTGCCGTCACGATCGCCGGAAGCGTTCCCACACTCGCGGCAAAGTGGAGAGCGGCACGGCTCGCAGCGACCTTCAAGGGCGCGACCGCCGTCACGAACGGCATCGTCGTGAGCTCGCCCGCGCGGCCGGACGCAGAGCTCTCGAAGGCCGTGAACGAGGCCATCAAGCTCGACCCGGCGACCCGGAACGCGAAGGTCGAAGTGACCGCCAGCGCTTCGACCGTCACGATGCGCGGCGCCGCCGATTCGTACATGCAACGCAAGCTCCTCACCGACCTGGCGTCCCGGGTCCGGGGGGTTCAGGACGTCAACACGACGGCGGTGATCCTCACCCGGGCGGCGGATCGCAGCGACGCCGAGGTTCTGGCGGACGTGGAGGACAGGCTTCGCGAAGACGCGATGCTCGACGGCACACAGGTCACCGCCGCCGTGCACGGGCGTGGCGCGGCGTTGTCCGGGGTCGTTGGGAGCCTCGCGCAGCGTGATGCAGCGGTTGCGGATGTCGAGACCGCTGGCGTCACGACCGTCGATACGCAGGCGTTGCGTGTCGACTGGTCCGAGAACGACCGCGCAATGGCGACGGCTCAACAGCCGCCTCCGAGCGACCAACGGATCTCCGAAACCATAGGCCGTCGACTCTCGGACGATGGACGCGTGGGGGCGCCTTTTCCGACCGTGCACGTCGATCAGGGGGTGACCACGCTCTCCGGAACGGTCATGGATTTCCGGGCCGACAAGGCCGCGATCGAGGACACGCGGGGCGTCAGAGGCGTCTCGCGGATCGAGGACCGAATGACGGTCGTCCCGGCGGAGCACGAGGGCGACGCAGCGATCCAGGCGCTGGTTCTGCGGAGCATTTACGAGGACACGACCGCGCCCGACTCGCGCAACGTGCGGGTCACGACGGTCGGCGCGAGAGTGACGCTGGAGGGGCCCGTGGCGTCCGAGGTCGAACAGAGGGAGCTCGTGTACGACGTCGAGGGCGTGCCGGGTGTCGTGGCCGTCGACGATCGGCTGCAGGTGCAGGGATACGGCACGCAGACGCACCCCGTGCAGCCGGGTTGGCTCCAGCACAGGATTGCGGAGTGTATCTGGTGGGATCCCCGCGTCGGGACCAACAAGGTGACGGTCGACGTCACCCCCGCCGGCGAGGCGACGCTGTCGGGCACCGTCGACTCCGCGGGCGAGGCACGCGCGGCAAACGACGATGCCGTCCGCGCCGGGGCGGCACATGTGCAAGACCACCTGCGCGTGACCGGCGCGCCGCCTCCGGCCACTGCCCCACCAGGGCGTTAGGCCATCTTGGCTTCCCAGAGCGAGAAAGCGCTACCTGGTTCGGCATGGACATCCTCGATGACGACGGATGGCGCACCCTCTCTCGAAGTCCCACATTAGGACCCACCAGGAGCAGGACATGCAATCCAAGGGTTTCATCATCGCGGCAGCTGTAGCGGCTGTCGGTGCCGCAATGTTGATCGGCACCCCGGCCGCGGCCCAGTTCTTCCCCCCGCCGCCAGAGTACATCGCGTCGACGGAGCCCGTGTACTTCGAGGGGCACGCGATCTACTGGTACGACCATCACTGGGTCTGGCGCGACGAGCACGGCGTCTGGAACCACTACGACCGCGAGCCGGCTTTCCTGGCCGATCGTCGGTCTCATTCCCCGCCTATCCGAAGGTCCTGGGGGCGGGCGCTGTAGACACTCCTCGTCACCCTTCGCGTTTGTAATCTTGGCGCAAGGCGCGGGCAACGGAGGACACCCAGGATGTTGCCAGGACGGCACGAGGTCGGTTCGCGAGACTCCCCCGCGTCACCTCGGGCGGTGCGAAGGACTCTTCATGATGCTACGAAGCAGGATTGCCCCTCGTACGGCGGTGCTCGGGCTCGCGTTGGCCGTGAGCACGATGGGGCTGGGCGGCCAGCCGTCCGCGCAGCCTGGCGCCCCGACGACGGAGGCCAACATCACCCGCGTCACGACCAACCTCCTCGAGCACTCGCAGTTCGCACACCACCCGTTCGACCGCGAGTTGGCCGGAACCCTCCTGGATCGCTACCTCGACTCCCTCGACGGAACGCGAACGCTCTTCCTGCAGTCGGACCTGCAAGAATTCGCTTCGTACCGCGCCACGCTTGCGCAGGCCACCCGCGGGGCGGGAGACACCAGCGCGGCGCAGGCCATCTTTCACCGGTACCTGCTGCGCCTGGGTCAGCGCGCCTCCTACGTGACGAACGAGCTGCAGACGGGCGTCTTCGATTTCACGGGCCACGACGTCTATTCGTTCGATCGGGAGCACGCCGAGCGGCCGCGCGATCTTGCGGCGGCCCGGGAGCTCTGGCGACAGGATCTGCGCGCGGAGTACTT
>Ga0302283_1002602_pt1 | contig 14432 bp, 6 predicted proteins | sample III_Fen_E1_4_FD_198770 | JGI IMG/M metagenome (GOLD analysis project Ga0302283, IMG submission 198770) | Peat permafrost microbial communities from Stordalen Mire near Abisko, Sweden - III_Fen_E1_4 | ecosystem: Environmental > Terrestrial > Soil > Wetlands > Permafrost | place: Sweden: Abisko...
CAGTTTTATCAATTAACACCTTGGCCGCTGGCGCGGATAAAGTGGCGCTGAAATGAAAACCGCCCGCGAAGAAAAATTTTACGAAGCCAGCCTGGCGGAAGACATGGATTGCCAAAAAGGTTCAGCCCCGGATTTTCTTGTCCAAAGACCAGTAGCACTCCGCCATCAAAATGAAAAACACCGCGTCCGCAACGCCGAACACCGCGCCGAAGGCGACGTGCGGCAGGCTGCCTTGCGCCCAGTAATAAAAGGCCGTCGCGGAATAGGCCAGTTTGTAAAGCGTGCCGACGAGGATCAAATCCGCATTTTGCCGCAGGTCGCCGCGCGCGATCAAAAAATAGCCGATGCCGATGACCAGCACGAACGCGCCGAGCAGCGTCAGATAACCACGGATTGCCGGCAGCTTGTCGCTGATGCCCAGCGCCGCAAACGCACGCTCGGCAAAAAACATGAACGTGACGCCGAGAAGAAAGTCGTAAATGGCGGAGATGCTGAACAGGAAACGATAATACTTTTCTCTGGCCGGATTCATGCCATAAGTCTATAGCTCAAAACAAAAACGCATCAAATGAAATCTAACCCCAATCTTATTCTCGCCTGGCTCTGGATCTTGCTCGGCTTCGTCTCCGGCATGGTGCTGGGAATGTTCTTTCACGGCGAGCAATGGCTCGGCGGCTACGCGAGCCTCAAGCGCCGGATGTATCGGCTCGGCCATATTTCTTTCTTCGGCCTCGGCGTGTTGAATCTGCTCTTTTGCCTGACGGTGCAAAACCTTTCGCCGGTCGGTTCGCTGGTTCATGTCGCGTCGCTGGCCTTCATCATCGGCGCGATTGCGATGCCGGTCTGCTGTGTGGTGATGGCGCATTTTCCGAAAGCGCATTTGATTTTCGCCGTGCCGGTCGTCAGCCTGATTACAGGCGGTGTGCTGACGTTGGCTCTGCTAGTGGAGGAACCGCAAGCCCCCGGCACGGCGAATACGCAGCCACTGACTTTCAGCCTGCAAATTTCCGGCTCCAGCTCAAAATGAAACGCATCGGCCTCATCGCCATGAGCGGCGTCCGCGCGCACAACGCGGAGCTCACCGCGCTCGGCCTCACGCTGCCCGGCTTCGTGGACCGCAACAAGATCATCGCCTCGCTGCCAAGCCTCGGCCTGCTCACGCTCGCCGGGCTGACGCCAGATAAATTCCATGTCAGCTATCACGAAATCGCCGACCTGAAAACTTTGCCGGAGCTGCCGGTGGATTTTGACCTCGTCGCCATCAGCACCTTCACCGCGCAGTTTTACGAGGCGTGCGACGTGGCGGATTATTACCGCGCCAAAAACATTCCCGTCGTCATGGGCGGCATCACCGCCACGTCGCTGCGCGAGCAGGCGAAGGAGCATTGCACCAGCGTGGTCATCGGCGAAGGCGAACTGCTCTGGCCGGAATTGCTCGCCGATTTTGAGCGTGGCGTGCTGAAACCATTTTACGCCACCAACCGCGAGTTTGATCTGGCCGACGCGCCAATGCCGCGCTTCGATTTGCTGAACCCGGAGAAATACAACCGCCTCACTGTGCAGACGAGCCGCGGCTGTCCGCACAAATGCGAGTTCTGCGCGAGTTCCATTTTGCTCACGCCGCGTTACAAGGTGAAGCCGGTGGAAAAAGTCATTGCCGAAATCCGCGAGATTAAAAAAATCTGGCCGCGTCCGTTCATCGAGTTTGCTGACGACAACAGCTTTGTCCACCGCAAGCATTACAAAAAACTCCTGCGTGAGCTGGCAAAGGAAAACGTCCGCTGGTTCACCGAGGCGGACGTGCGCGTGGCCGAGGATGACGAACTGCTCGCGCTCATCCGCGATTCCGGCTGCCAGCAGATTCTCATCGGCCTAGAAAGCCCAAGCCGCACGAGCCTTTACGGTATCGAGACAAAATCAAACTGGAAGCTGCGCCAGAAGGATTATTACAAAACCGCGATTGAAAAAATCCAGTCCTACGGCATCACGGTGAACGGCTGCTTCATCCTCGGACTCGACGGCGACACGCGCGACGTGTTTGCCGACGTGCTGGCGTTTGTGCGCGACTCCGCGCTTTACGAGGTGCAGGTGACGTTCATGACCGCATTTCCCGGCACGCCGCTTTACGCGCGGCTGAAAAACGAGGGCCGCATCCTGCGCGACCGCGCGTGGGAGCTTTGCACCTTGTTCGACATCAACTTTCAGCCGAAGAACATGAGCATCGCCGAGCTGCAATCCGGTTTTCTCGGCCTGGTGAAGCAGCTTTATTCCGCCGAAGAGACGCAGACGCGGCGTTCACAGTTCAAGCGGATGCTGAAAACCTCCCCGCACTTTGGCCGCAAGGTGAGAGGTGGGGAACAACTGCTGGCGGTGTGACGGCCGGCGCGGGGCAAAATTTGCATTGAACATTTTCCAAAAAGGCGCATCAATCAGGACATGAAGAAAACCATCCTCCCCGCCATTGCCGCCGTGGCGCTGCTCTGCTCGTGCGTGCCGTCGGTCAACCCGTTTTACACCGCCAAAGATGTCGTTACCGATCCGCGCCTACCGGGTGTGTGGCAGGAAGCCGGCAAGGACAAGCCGGAGGTCTGGAAATTTGAGAACGCCGAGACGAACGCCTACAAGCTCACCGTCACCGAGGAGGGCGACAAGACCGGCGTGTTCACCGCGCACCTGTTCAAGCTTGGTGAAGAGCATTTTCTCGACCTCATGCCGGCGGACTGCAATTATGCCACGAATCAGGCCGGGCTGGTCGCCGTGGCGATGATTCCCGGCCATCTGCTTGTTCGCGTGTCGCAGCTTGAACCCAATCTGCACCTGGCATTCATTGATCCGGATTGGCTGAAAAAATTCCTCGAAGCGAGTCCCAAGGCCATCGCGCATCGCGACGAGCAGGATTCCATCGTCCTCACGGCGACGACGCGCGACCTACAGAAATTTGTCCTCCAGCATCTCGCCAAGGGCGAATTGTTTTCCGAAGGCGGCGACCTCGTCCGCCAGACAAACGGCGTGCCCGCCACGGCTCCGGCGAAATGAGCGGCCATCGCCTGCATCAATACAGGAAATAAGTTTTTCGATTCACCTTTCGCGGCGTAATCGGTTAGCTTGGGCGGGTGACGAGCGATAATCCGCAATCCCCAATCCGCGCTCCGCAATCCTCACGCGGTTTCTGGGCGCTCATCGTCACGCAGTTCCAGGGCGCGTTCAGCGACAACGCGCTCAAGTGGCTCGCCATCTTTCTCATCACGCAGGCTGTCACGTCGGCCGGCGAGCGCGACCGGCTGGTCATGATTGTCGGCGGGCTGTTCGCCGTGCCGTTCATCCTATTTTCGATGGCCGGCGGGTTTCTCGCCGACCGTTTCAGCAAGCGCCGCGTGATCCTCGGCGTGAAGGTCTTTGAAATCTTCGTGATGCTGCTCGCGCTGGCCGGCCTGGCCGGCCACCATCTCTACCTCACCATTTTCTGCGTGTTCCTGATGGGTGTCCACAGCGCGATTTTCGGCCCGTCCAAATACGGCTTGCTGCCGGAGCTGCTGCCGGAGAAAAAACTTTCCTGGGGCAACGGCGTTTTGGAATTCGGCACGTTCATCGCCATCATCGCCGGCACGGTCGCGGGCGGAATTTTCTGCAAAATCTTTTCCACGCAGCCCGCGTGGTCGGGCGTCATTTTGATTGCGCTTGCCTTCGCCGGTCTCGGCACCGGCCAGTGCATCACGAAAGTCCCCGCCGCCGACCCGCAGAAAAAATTCCGCGCCAACTTTGTCGCGGAGCTGTGGACGCAGGTGAAAATCATCCGCCGCGACCGGCCGCTGTGGCTGGCGCTCATCGGCAACACCTATTTTTTTTTCATCGCCGCGCTCATCCAGTTCGTCATCGTCATCTACGCTAAGGACGTGCTGGGCATCAGCGATTCCGCGCAGACGAGCTACTTGCAGGCGGCTACGGCCATCGGCATCGGGTCGGGCTGCCTGCTCGCGGGCTTTCTTTCCGCCGGCAAAATCGAGACCGGCCTGATTCCGCTTGGCGCGGTCGGCCTGACGGTTTGCGCGGCGCTGCTGGGGCGGACGGGAATTTCTTTTGTCGGCGTCGCGACGAACCTTTCCGTGCTCGGATTTTTCGGAGGCTTCTACATCGTGCCGATTTCCGCGATGCTGCAATACCGTCCGGCGCCCGAAGGAAAGGGCGGCGTGCTGGCGGCGGCAAATTTAATTTCCTTCGTCGGCATCGCGCTCGCGTCGGTGGTTTTTGGTTTGCTCACGACCGTCCTAAAACTTTCGCCGCCGCAGATCTTCCTCGTCATCGCCGGCCTGACGCTTGCGGCCACGATCTATCTGCTCGTCCTCATGCCCGACGCGCTGCTGCGGTTTGGGCTGTGGTGCTTGACGCACACCATCTACCGCCTCCGCATCGTCGGGCGCGATCACATTCCCGAAAAAGGCGGCGCGCTCTTCGTTTGCAACCACGTTTCCTTTGCCGACGCGCTGCTGCTGCTGGCCGCGACCGACCGGCCGGTGCGCTTTCTGATGTTCAAGGATTTTTACGAGAAGCCGTGGGTGAAACCTTTTGCAAAAATCCACAAGACCATTCCCGTCTCCTCCGAGCAGCGGCCGCGCGAATTGCTCACCGCGTTGAAGGAAGCCAGCGACGCCATCCGCAATGGCGAGGTCGTCTGCATTTTTGCCGAGGGGCAGATCACGCGCATCGGCCAGCTCCTGCCGTTCCGGCGCGGCATCGAGCATATCATGAAAAACGTGGACGCGCCCATCATCCCCGTCGCGCTCGACGGCGTGCTCGGCGGGCCGGCGAGTTACCGGCGCGGCAAGTTTGTGCATCTGCTCACCTCGCACGTTCCGCATGCCGTCACCGTGAGTTTCGGCGCGCCGCTGCCGCCGACCACCACGCCCTTTGCCGTGCGTGAGGCCGTGCAGGAATTGCAGGTCAACGCCTGGCAGCTCCGCCGTGCGCGGATGAAGCCGCTTCAGCGCAATTTCATCCAGATGGCGCGCGAGCATTCGCACCGGTTCGCGTTCGCCGATGCGACCAGCGGCAAAATCAGCTTCGGCGCCGCGCTGGTGAAAACCATTTTCCTCGCGCGCCGCCTGGAAAAAGTCTGGCTCAATCAAAAAATGGTGGGCATCTATCTGCCGCCAAGCATTCCGGGCGCGCTGGTGAACTACGCCGCGTTCCTTTGCGGCAAGGTGCCGGTGAATTTGAACTACACGCTGTCCGAGCCCACGCTGGCCGACACCGTGAAGCAGTGCGAAATCCAGACCGTCATCTCCTCGCGCAAATTTCTGGAGAAGATCAAGCTCACGCCGCCCGGCAAAATCATCTTCCTCGAAGACCTCGCCGCCAACCCGACGCTGCCGGAAAAGATTTCCGCCTTCCTGCTCGCCAAATTTGTGCCCGCGTTCCTGCTGGAACGGCGGTTCGGCTCCGCGCGCGTGAAGATGGATGATCTGGCCACGGTCATCTTCTCCAGCGGCAGCACCGGCGAGCCCAAGGGCGTCATGCTCTCGCACTTCAACCTCATCGCCAACATCGCGCAATGCGGCGAGGTCGTCGCGCTGGACGAATCGCAGCGGCTGCTCGGCATCCTGCCGTTCTTCCACTCGTTCGGCTTCACCGTCACGCTCTGCCTGCCGTTCGTCCTCGGCACCGGCGTCGTTTATTATCCGAACCCGCTCGATGCCAAGGCCGTCGGCGCGGCCGTGCGCGAACACAAGGTCACCGTCCTGCTCGCCACCGCCACGTTGCTGCAAATCTACCTGCGCGGCGTCGCGCCGGAAGATTTCGGCAGCCTGACGCTCGTGGTCACCGGCGCGGAAAAACTGCCCACGCCGCTTGCCGCCGCCTTCGAGGCGCGCTTCGGCATCCGGCCGTTCGAGGGCTACGGATGCACCGAATGTTCGCCCGCCGTGGCGGTGAACACCTGGGACTATCGTGCCGCCGGCTTTTTCCAGGTCGGTGGCAAGCACGGCAAGATCGGCCAGCCCGTGCCCGGCATGTGCGTGCGCATCACCGAGGCGGAAAATCCGTGGGGCGGAAAAATCCTTCCGCCCGGCGAGGCTGGCATGATGCTCGTGCGCGGACCCAACCTCATGCTCGGCTACCTCAACGACCCGGCCAAAACCGCCGACGTCCTGCGCGACGGCTGGTATTGCACCGGCGACGTGGCGTTCCTCGACGAGGACGGCTTCCTGCAAATCACCGGGCGGCTGAACCGGTTCAGCAAGATCGGCGGCGAAATGGTTCCGCATTTGAAGATTGAGGACACGCTGGCGGAGCTGGCCGGCTCGACCGAGGCCATGTTTGTGGTGGTGGGCGTGCCGGACGAGAAGAAGGGCGAACGGCTCGTCGTCCTGCACCGGCTGGCGGACGCGGCGCTGGCTGTCGTGCTGGAAAAGTTTGCCGCCTGCGACCTGCCGAATTTGTGGAAGCCCAAGGCCGGCGATTTTTACCGCGTGGAAAATTTCCCGATGCTCGGCACCGGCAAGCTGGACATGCGCGGCGTCAAGGAGACGGCGGCGTGGCTGGCGGGCAAGCAGAAAATTTAAGTCGGGCAGGGGTAATTACAGCCTGTTCTCGTATTAGGCGCAGCGTCAATTTGGGACTTCATAACAAGGATAAAAACCAAAATAGAAATATGTCATGATAATCGCGCATGGAAGGACGACGCCGATAATCATCCATAAAGTAAATGGCAAAACAAATCCCCCTGCCGTTCAGAAATCAAAGCCAACATCATCCAAGCCACAGGCAAAACCAACATAAACAGCTGGGCGTGCCGCAAAAATAGAGCTAGGTGACTCCAATGATAAATCCCAAAACTAGAAATCTGAAAAACATAAGGCTCGCCAGGATACCCATATCCTCGCATACGCATTGCCAAAAAAGAAAAACCGCAAATCACGCACACAAACTGCGCCAAACATAGAAGTGTAATCGAGCGTGGCATATGCGCCTAGAAGATAGGGGTCAGCTGGCTTTGCGGTCTATGCTTTTTCATGGAGTCCGAGCTTGCGCCGGACGGGGCGGGTTGCCGACCAAGTGCAAGCCGTCTTGAAGAAACGCTTTAGATGGTCATCACTCGTGAGGCCGTCCAAACCAAAATCTTTTCTTCGCCTCTTGCATTGTGCGACCTGTAGCGGTGCTATCACCGCAGAGATTCAGAAAGGCCACATCTATTATCGTTGCACCAAGAAAAGCCGCAAAACAACAATTTGCAAGCAGCCTTACATTCGCGAAGAAGACCTGAATATTCAGATTGCTGGAACACAAAGCCAATCCGAACGTGCGGAACATTGATGGCAAAACGCCAGTGGAACGCGCATTTCGAGTCTTCACAATTAAAACATTCTTGTAACATTTCCCCAATTTTTTGGTAATTTCAATATGGATGATGTCAACAACCACCGGGAACGCCGCCGGGCGAAATCAACCGGTCTTTGTCACGACCCGGTGGACGGTCGTGTTGGCGGCGGGCGGTATCGATACCACGCATGCGCGGCAGGCGCTGGAGCACCTGTGCCGAACGTATTGGTATCCACTCTATGCCTATGTGCGCCGCCGGGGCTATTCCGCGCATGACGCCCAAGACTTGACGCAGGCGTTTTTTGCGCGGTTGCTGGCGCAGCAGTCACTGGCCAACGCGGATCCGGATCGCGGGCGATTTCGCTGTTTCATACTGACGGCCATGAATAACTTTCTGGCCAGCGAATGGAAGCGGGGCATGGCCCAAAAACGGGGCGGCGGGTGTGAGATGATGTCACTAGAATTGGCGGCCGCCGAAAAACGCTATGAACTCGAGCCGGCCATCCATTCCTCGCCTGACAAAATCTTCGAAAAGCAATGGGCCATGACTCTGCTCGAAGAAGTGCTCAACCGACTGGATCTCGAATTTCAAAACGATGGCAAAGCGGAGTTGTTCGCCGCCCTCAAGCCAGCGCTTCTGGGACTTCGCGAGTCCCAGCCTTATGCCACGCTCGGAATGCAGCTCGGTATGAATGAAAGCGCCGTGAAAGTCGCCGTGCATCGGCTGCGCAAGCGCTACCGGGAACTGATTCGCGGCGAAATTGCAAATACCCTCGACTCCTCGGAGGAAATCGAGTCCGAGATGCGGCATCTACTGCGCGTGCTGGCGGAATGAACATTGCGGGCGGGTTCGCTTGCCGTGTAACCTTTGCCGTTAATTTGGGTAGTAATCAGCATGGATACAACACCACTTTGCCCCAACTGCGGCAAACCGCTTCCGCTGGGCGCCCCCAAGAGTCTTTGCCCCGCCTGCCTGATGCTGGCGGCCTTTCCGACCGGCACCGACCCCGGCGGCAAAACCCCGCGCTTCACTCCGCCCACCGTCGCGGAGCTGGCCCCCAAATTCCCCCAGCTCGAGATTCTTGATTTCATCGGCCAAGGCGGCATGGGTGCCGTTTACAAGGCCCGCCAGAAGGAACTCGACCGGATCGTCGCCCTCAAAATCCTTCCGCCCGACATCGGTCAAGACGCCGCCTTCGCCGAACGCTTCACCCGAGAAGCCAAGGCTCTGGCCAAGCTGAATCATCCCGGCATCGTCACCATTCACGAATTCGGTCGCGCCGATGACCTCTACTTTTTCCTCATGGAATTCGTGGACGGCGTGAATCTGCGGCAATTGCTCGCGGGCAGCCGCGTGTCCGCGCGCGAGGCGTTGGCCATCGTGCCGCAGATTTGCGACGCGCTGCAATTCGCGCACGATCAGGGCATCGTCCACCGCGACATCAAGCCGGAAAATATTTTGCTCGACCGTCGTGGCCGCGTGAAAGTGGCGGATTTCGGGCTGGCGAAAATTATTGAAAACCGCGACGACGTAACGAAATTTTCGGCGTCCGAAAATATTCCGGGAAATTTGACCGACGCCGGCAAGACGATGGGCACGCCAAATTATATGTCGCCGGAGCAGAAGGAAAATCCCGGCGAGGTGGACAATCGCGCGGACATTTACGCGCTGGGCGTGGTGTTTTACCAGATGCTCACCGGCGAACTGCCCGGCAAAAAAATCGCGCCGCCGTCCACGAAAGTCCAGATTGACGTGCGGCTGGATGAAATTGTTTTGCGCGCGCTGGAAAAAAATCCCGAACATCGCTACCAGCAAGTCAGCGAAGTGAAAACCTGCGTGGAAACAATTGCGGTCACGCCTGATTCGAGCCGCCCGTCTCTTGCAATGTTGAAATCAGAGCGGGCACGTTTGGCTGTGCAAGAAGCTCCCAGAGCGAATGTGAAATATCCGGCCATGGGCGAGGTCGCTTTATATGCGGATCGCCTCGTCATATCCTCCGGTTACGATCAGCGTTCCATTCCATTGACGGATATTCGCGGACTGGGTGAAGCCGTGATGCCTTTTTGGTTTAGTCCTGGGGCGCATCGTTATGCTTCGGTGGCCTTCGACGAGGCGGGCCAGCGCCGCCATCTGGTTTTTCTGGCCGGAAGCTCCGTATTTCGCTCGCCCGGCGATACGCGGTTGCACGCGGCTGAATGGCTGATGGCAATTCAGCAGGTGGTGAAATCCGCCAGCGGACGCGAAGTGCCCATCACGCAGGTGCCGACCGTTGTGCCGGTGAAAACTTGGTGGACTCTACTATGGCTGGCGGTGTCTTTGGTCGCCTTCCTGCCGCTGCTCGCCAAGTTTCTTCTGATGCCACAACGCGGACCCGCCTGGGCTTCGTTGCTGGATGCCGGCTTTTTAAGCGGGGCGTTTCTGCTGGTGCCCGCGCTCGCGCTGTTTGTCGTTTATGTTGTGCGCTCCATTTCACTCCGGCATACCAAGCTGAAACCAATCGGCGGGGATGGGAGCGGCACGGATGTTCCTCCGGTCGAACCGCGCTGCTCACCCACGGACAACGTGGGCACGGCGATGTCAGGACCGGCGTTGGGGCAGGCCATCCGTGCGCGGATGAATCCGGTCGAAAAGGCGAAGTTTGAAAAAATAAAAATCATCTGTCTTCTGGCCACCTTCGTCCCGCCAATGATTTTGGCTTTATCGGCTTTATGGTTCGATGCTTCGTCCGGGCTGGCGGTCTTGATCAAGGATGTGGTTGGGGCGCTGTGGGGACCGGCCATCGTGGTGGCATTATGTCTGAACACAAAATTTTTGGCCTCGACCGAATGGGCGAAGCAGCAAGGCATCCGTCATGCCCAGCTTTGGTTCTTTTCTTTCAAACGAGGCAAACGCGAATCCGAAATGGGAGCCAATGTTCTGCCGCACTTCTCGCGCACGGCCATCGTGGGCGCGTGCGGGGTGGGCGTGACGTTGCTGGCCGTTCTTTTATGGATGGTTGTTTATGGCCAGCCCGCGAAAACTTGGATGGCGATGTCCCAAGTTGAGAAAGTCGGCTTTGTCGTTGCGGACAGCATTGTGCTTGCCGCCTGTTTCGCGCCTTTCATCACCACGATACTCGGCTGGATTGCGGTTTCGCAAATCCGCCGCTCGGCGGGGAAAATTTACGGGCTGTGGCTGGCGGTGTTTGACGGATTATTTTTCCCGCTGCTCGTGCTTGATTTTGTCATTTATCTCGTTGCCAGCCATCTGCAAGGCGTCTGGATCATGGCCATGAGAAATTCGGAGACGAATTCCGCTTCGGAAGAAGATTTGGTCCGGCCGATCCTTGCTATTGTGGTGTTCTTCATCTGCGCATTGGTGGACTGGCTTATCATCCGCCGCGTCTGGCGCGCGGTGAACCAGCCAGTTGAAGGTTCGGCAACTTTAATGGCAACTGCGCCAGCGGAGAAATCCAAATCCGGCCAGACCGCGCTGGCGGTCTGTGCGCTCTGTTTTGCCGGCTTGAGCGGAGTGATGGGCACGATGGCTTTCTGCATCATGCCGGAATCGTCGCGGGTTCTTGACTTGGCAATTCCTTTGGCAGCATTGCTGGGAATTTCTCTGGGAATCCTGACGCGCAAAATCTTGCTCGGTAAAACAGCCATGATCGTCGGGAGCATCAACCTGCTGATTTGCCTTTTTGTTCAGGCCGCGACGGTTCACTCATCAAGCTCTCAACCGGCTTCACCATCGAGTGTTGAGTTTCACTACCGCGTTTTCGAGGCGGATGCGGCGTTGGTGGACAAACTGATTCCCCCTGCCTCGCGTTTCACCGTCAGCGCGCCATCGGATGAATTTACCATATCGTTGGGTGGGGTCGGATATGCTGATGCACAAGCCGCGAAAATCAGCCGCGAAACGCTGGACTCATTGCTGGCGGGTCTCTCGGAAAACCACGGGATGCTTGAGGAACAATCGCGGGGAGTTGGCTCTGACTGGTGGCGTCCGGGTCTGGCTGATAGCTGGAATTACTCCTGTTCTGACTTAAATGGTCTCACAGGCAGCGGTGATGGAAGGGGTTTTCTTGGCTTCGGGCACTTCCATGGAACTGACGAAATCCGCGTTGCTTATTATGTGGATCACTCGTTGGATTTGTCCGGGCACGACTCAGTGAATGTGCATTCAAAATTGTTTTACCAGGGCGACATTCCGGCGTCGCATACGCTGGCGTTCCTCGCGCCGTTTTCCCGGAGCGATCATTCGGCGCACTATCTTGTGGTGGTTTTTGAAATCGGCAATTCAAAAGAACAGACGGAGCCAGCCGCCACCGCGCAAAATATTTCGTTCGGGCGGGTGATGCAATTCACCTTGCCGATGGACAAAGACGGAATGACGCCGCTCTTTGACCTTGATCAAGACCAACCAGTTTTCGATCCGAATCCGAACGATACGGCGGCGGGAATGGCGCAACTTCTCAAGCCCGGCGTGGTCATCCGCCACGATGAGCCGGAGCACAAAATCGTCCTCTTAGGCATGTCCGGCACAGTGGTGTATTGGGCGCACGCGCCTCTCGGCGACCAGTGGGAAAACTTAACCGATATGAATGCTCTCGCGACGGTTCGGCGGAACACGACGAGTCCCGGTGTCATTCAAGGCATTGACTGGCCGGACACGTTGCCGCTAACCGTCTTTTTCAAGACCGGCGCGGGCAGTCTGGGCATTCTGCAAATCACCGGACTCACCGAGAACCCGTCCGGCGTGAAGATTCGCTACAAGCTGGTGCAAAACTCAACCGCATCTCCCGCACCAACGCCCATCCCGGCAGCCGCGCAAAATCTTTCCTTCGGCCCAGTGATGGAGCGGACGATTGAGCGCGGCAGTTCGCCGCACCGCGCCTTGAACCTCGCCACGGGCGAATTCATGTCACCTTCGCGCGAACGGGAATTCGTTTTCCGGCCTGACGGCGCGGACACCTTGCGCGTGGCGGGCGTGGATGTGTATTCCAGCTACGATGCGAGGGCCGCAGACAATCTCAACAGCCTGGACATGCGCTATATCGCAGGGCTTTACCCGCAAAAAGGCGACAAGGCCATCAGCATTGACGACATCAACGCAGAGGAATTTAGCGAGCTGCTTGCCAAGGGGCAGTATTTCCAGACGACGTTGGAGAAAACCGGCATGTTCGGCGGTTATCGTTTTGATTTGAGCAAGGTCGAACCCGTGCTGCGTGGCACGAATGTTTATCTGTTCATCACCCGCGACGGCGCGCAAGGCTTGCTGCAAATCAGCGGCGTGACCGAAAACCCGAGCGGCGTGAAGATTCGCTACAAGCTGGTGCGGCAGACGCCAGCGCCCGGTGGGGTTTATGACAAAATCTGGTTGAATCCGAATTCCTCGATTTATGATGATCTCGACAAGGCACCTCCTACGTTGATTGTCCGCCCCACGCACTTTCCATCCTCTCCCTCTGGAGGCGTAAGCATGAGCAACGGCAAAGCGGTCTATGTTAACGAATCATTGCCGAGTTTGCTTGGCATTGCTGGAGGGAAGGCGACATGGCAGATGGTGCTGCCGGGCGGTTTGCCTGAAGGTCACTTTGATTATATGGCTACTCTGCCAGCCGGGCAAAACGGGCCCGCGTTGCGAGAGGAGATCGAGCGGCAATTTGGCCTAATCGCTGAGAGGGCCGAGCCACACGAGACCGACGTTTATCTTTTGAAAATCAAGGACCCGGTCAAATTGCGGGCGCAACTCACGAAAGGTGGCGAGTCATACCGTGGAGAGTTCGGTGTTGATCCGATGAATACCACTTTTCAAAACGAACCGCTCTCTGATCCCGAAGGCCGGGAATCCCAGGCAAATATCCGGCGCGAACTTGAGACTTACCTGAAAAAACCGGTGCTCGACAAGACGGGAAGCACTGACAAATACGACCTGAAGCTCGTTTTATCCCGGGCGCTCTACTTGGACATCGGTGATCAAAATGCCAAGCTTGCGGCCATCCAAGACCAGCTTGCCGCTTACGGTTTAGAACTGTCCTCGGCTCGGGCGACCATCGAAATGCTGGTAGTGGAGAAAGTGCAAAACGCGATATCGAATCTGCCGCCGGAATCGGTCGCGGCACCCACCGTCGAAGCCGACTTAAAGTTCCTCGAAGTGCCCGCCGGGCTGCCGCTCGACTTGAACAAATTCGACCTCGTCGTCGTGGAAAAACAACCGGGCGTCAATCTCCTCTCCGCGCCGCGCGTCACCACCAGCAGTGGACGGGAATGTGAAATCGAAGTAGTGCGCGGCGCGACGAAGGATGCCTTTACGCCCACGCCCACCGGCGTCACCGCGCGGCTGCGACCCACGCTCGCTGGCGACACCGTCCACTATGAGGTCAAGTTCACCATCTCCACGCACCCGGCTCCCGGCGACGCCGCGCGCACGACCATTCAGGAATTCACCCGCAGCGGTGACGCACCATTGGACAAGCCGGTGGTCTTCGAGGTGGGCACGGCAGAAAACGGGAAACGCTCGCTGGCCTGGATGGTTTTTCGTCGGGTGGAAAATACGCCGCCAGTGCATGCATCGTCGGCCGCACTGACAGGCACTTCCCAGATCGAAATCAGAAGTCCCACCGGTGAATTAAAACCCGGCGCTCCCGTTGACGTGCGCTTGTTGCTGGACAAAGCAAAAATTGACTTTCCGCCGACGCAAGCACCATCGCCATCCAACGCGGTGATTGCATGGGGCAAGCCGGTCAATGGTTTGACTGTCGGTTTCTCTTGCGAGACCACCCACAGCGATTCCCGCAAGCTGCCAAAGATTTACTTCTATGTTGCCAACGCTGGCGACACGGAGATTCCGGGCATTATTCAGAGCTGCTCGGAGTGCATCTTGACGGTCAACGGGCAGCACTACGCTCAACGCTCCTGGGGCGGCAAGAGTTCGGCGATGCCGCCAGGCAGGAAATATGGGCCGATTGCGATTGCCACCGATGAGTTCCGGCAGATCCCTGAATTGAGGGCGTGGCCTGTGCCCGATATTGATCTGACTGCACCACGCCCTGAATTGCGGGAAGGCACGAACACGCTGCGAGTGGATTATATCCGCGACCACATGCTGGTCGCGAGTGGAGAAATTCAGATCGTTG
>Ga0302283_1002615_pt1 | contig 14397 bp, 13 predicted proteins | sample III_Fen_E1_4_FD_198770 | JGI IMG/M metagenome (GOLD analysis project Ga0302283, IMG submission 198770) | Peat permafrost microbial communities from Stordalen Mire near Abisko, Sweden - III_Fen_E1_4 | ecosystem: Environmental > Terrestrial > Soil > Wetlands > Permafrost | place: Sweden: Abisko...
GCCGCTGGCGCAGATGTCGGCCGGCTGGGAGATGCTGACCCGCGCCGGCCTCACTCACCACCGCCCGGACTACGGCTTCCGCAGCGTGCGCGTGGGCGCCGAGGACGTGCCGGTGACGGAGCAGGTGGTCGCCGGCAGCGTGTTCGGAAACCTGGTCCGCTTCCGCAAGGAGGGCGACCCCGAGCAGCCGCGGGTGCTGCTGGTGGCGCCGCTGTCGGGCCACTTCGCTACCTTGCTCCGGGGCACGGTGGAGACCCTGCTGCCGGACAACGACGTCTACATCACCGACTGGCGCAACGCCCGCGACGCGCCGCTGTCCGCCGGCCAGTTCGGATTCGACGACTACGTCGCCCACGTGATCGGCTTCCTGGAGGCGATCGGCCCCGGCGCGCACCTGATCGGCGTCTGCCAGCCCTGCGCCCACGCCCTGGCGGCGGTGGCGGTGATGGCCGAGGAGGACCATCCGGCGACCCCGCTCAGCATGACCCTGATGGCCGGCCCGGTGGACACCCGGGTGAGCCCGACCAAGGTCAACGAACTGGCCACCAATCACTCCATCGAGTGGTTCGAGCGCGAACTGATCGGCGTGGTGCCGGCCCGCTTCGCCGGCGCCGGCCGGCGGGTCTATCCCGGCTTCACCCAGCTCACCGCCTTCATGCTGATGAACCTGGCCCGGCACGTCGACGCGCACGTCGACATGTTCACCCACCTCTCGGTCGGCCGGATGGCCGAAGCCGAGACCTCGAAGAGCTTCTACGACGAATATTTCGCCGTCCTCGACCTCACCGCCGAGTTCTATCTGGAGACCGTCTCGCGGGTGTTCCAGGAGCACCTGTTGCCCAAGGGCGAGCTCGTCTGGCGCAACCGCAAGGTCGACCCCTCCGCCATCCGCCGCACGGCCCTGTTCACCGTCGAGGGCGAGCGCGACGACATCTGCTCGGTGGGCCAGACCGTCGCCGCCCACGACCTCTGCAGCAACATCTTCGCCAACCGCAAGCGCCACCACCTGCAGCCCGGCGTCGGCCACTACGGCGTCTTCAGCGGCCGCAAATGGTCGACCCAGATCTATCCGCTGGTGCGCAACATGATCCTGGCGACGAACTAAGGGGCTGGGACCGGTGCGTCCGGTTCGACCTCGTCCCCGCCCGGCCCCATCAGCGCCGGCTGGAAGATCAAAGCCGAGACCAGGGTCCAGACCAGGGAGATCATCAGCAGCTTGCCCATGCTGGCGGTGCCGGGATGGCTGGAGAGCCACAGCGAGCCGAATCCCGTGGCGGTCGTCAGGGCGCTGAAGAAAATCGCCCGCGCCAGGCTGGAAGACAGCAGGTGCGAGCCGCCGGAGCGCCAGGACATCACGAAATAGATGTGGAAGGCGACGCCGATACCGAACAGCAGCGGCAGGGCGATGATGTTGGCGAAGTTGAGCGGCTGGCCGATCAGCACGCAGGTGCCCAGAGTCAGAAGGCCGGTGAGCACGATCGGGGCCATTGTGATGGCGACGTCCTTCACCCGCCGCAGCACGGCGAAAAGGAGGCCGGTGATGGCGATGAACGACAGCACGCCGGCCTCCAGGAACGCCCGCACCACCACCCGGCCGCCCTCGCGGGTGCCGATGGGCGTTCCGGTGGCGTCCGGGGCGATCTTGGTCACCGCGTCGATGAACCGTCCGAGCACGGCGTTGTCGTTGGAGTCGCCCCTGGGCGTGATCGACACCCGGGCGCGGCCATCGGTGGCGATCCAGTCGGAAACGATGTCCGTCGGCAGCGACTGCAGGGTGACCGGCTGGGCGGCGAGAGCGCCGTGGATCTGGTCCAGCTCGGTGTTGAGCGGGGTGATCAGCTCGCCCGCCGCCGCGGTCCGCGCGGCCGGAGGGGCCTTGGCCAGCCAGTCGAGGTCCGCGGCCAGCCGCAGTGCGTCGCGGTCGGCGGGATCGGGCGACGCGGCGGCGGCGCGCAGGTCGGCGGCGGTGGCGGTCAGGCTCTGGACTACCTCCGCGTCGCTGGGCGGCGGCGTGGTCACCAGCGGATCGAGAGTGAGGTCGAGCAGGGTCGAGGCGTCCTGGATGATCGCCAGCTTCGCCGGCTGATCGGCGGGCACGAAATCGGCGAGGGTGCGGACGCTGGCCACCGCGGGCAGCCGCGCCGCCCGGACGCCGAGAGCCTGGGCCTGCGGCAGCGTGGGAAGCAGCACTTCGAGGGTGTTGGGCGACTGGTTGGGGTCCTTCATCAGGTCCAGCAGTGTCGCCACCGACTCGGTCTTGGGGCTGCGCAGGTGCAGCGGGTTGAAGTCGAAGCGCACGAACGGCAGCAGCGCCGCACAGAGCGCCGCCGCGCCCAGCGCCGTGCCGACCACCCGCCAGCGGTTGGCCAGGATCAGGTTGTCGAGGGCGTTGATCTGGGCGGTGGCGACGGTGCGCGCCGGCCGGGCGGGCTTGGTCACCGCGATCAGCGCCGGCAGCATGGTGAGATTGAGAGCCAGGGCGATCAGCATGCCGCCGCCGGCGATCACCCCCAGCTGCGAGACGCCGTAGTAGTCGGTGGGGGCAAAGGCGAGGAAGCCGACGGCGATGGCGCTGGCGGCCAGGGCCAGGGGCGTGCCCATCCGCGCGCCGGCGCCGGTCAGGGCCGTCTTCCAGTCGCCGCCCTCGGCGTGCTCCGTGCGATAGCGGACGCTGAACTGGATGCCGAAGTCGATTCCTAACCCCACGAACAGTGGGATGAAGGCGATCGAGATGGCGTTGAAGGTGTGGAAGATCAGCAGTCCCAGCGCCGCCGCCAGCGCCAGGCCGGCCAGGGTGGTGACCAGGATAGAGGCGATGATCCTGGGCGAGCGCACCGCCATCCACAGCATCAGCACGATGGCGCAGAAGGAGACGATGGCGATCGGCAGCGCCCGCTCGGTCAGGGTGCCGAATTCCTCGTCCTGCAGCGGGATCTGACCGGTCAGCCGCACGGTGACGCCGTGGGCGGCGTCGAGGCCGAGCGCCCTGACATCGTCGCGGATCGCCTGGCTGGCCGCCTCGCCGGGGCGCAGCTGGCCGAAATCCAGTTTCGGGCTGACCAGCACCAGCCGGCGCAGCTCCCGGGGATCCGGCGCGCCGCCGGTGATCAGGGTGCGCCAGGAGAAATAGGCCGGTCGGCCGGCGCGCTGGGTCTCCAGGGTGTCGGCGATGTGGGCGATCGGCGTGCGCATGGCCGAGAGGGTCGTCTGGCCGGCGCCGACGCCCTTCAGGGCGGTGGAGAGCGCGCCCATCAGTCCGCGCAGCGACGGATCGGCGGCCATCGGCCCCAGGAACGGCTGGGCGGCGATCAGCCGGTCCATGTCGTTCTTGACGTCGGCGGTGGGGGCGAACAGCAGCCCCTCCTGCGACCAGAACGGCCCGCCGTCCGGGCGCCTCACGCTGGCGAAGTGCGCGGTGTCGGCGGTCATCTTGTCGGTCAGCGAGGCGGCTGCGGCCTCGGCCAGCTCAGGCGTCTTGCCGTCCACCACCACAACGATCTGGTTGGCGTTCTGCGGGAACAGCTTGGCGAAGGCGTCCTCGCGCACCCGGTAGGCCAGCTTCGGCGACAGCAAGGCGCCGGTGTCGGTGTTGATCGAGAAGTGGGTGACCACGAAGATCACCGCGGCGATCACCAGCACGCTCGCCGCCAGCAGCACCAGCGGCGCGCGGGCTGCGCAGGCGCCGACGAGCCGGGCGATCGGGGGCTGGCGTTCGGGGACGTCGCTCACGCGGGCTTCAGGCCGCCGAGCCGGCGGTGGGGCCGGCGGGCGCGCCGGCGGCCAGCGCCGGGCGCCAGTCGCGGGCGGTGACCACCGGCGCATCGGGATCGGGATGCTCGACGCTGGCGATGCTGCCCGGCGCCGGGGGCGGGGCGGCGGGCGCGGCGACCGAGGCGTCCTCGGCGGCGGCCGACGCCGGCTCGGCCCCTGTCGGCGGGGTCAGCTGGCTGGCGGGCGGGATGTCCAGCGGCGTCAGCGCCGGCGCGCTGTCGTTGTCCTCGACCGCCGCCTCGCGGCTCTGCAGATAGACCGAGCGCAGGGTGGCGTAGGGGTCGTCGGCGTCGGCGAGCAGGGCGGTGAGTTGCGCCTCCGAACGGTCGCGCAGGTCGAGGCCGCCGGCCACCGTCTTGCTCACCGCCACCGCCACCCGGTCCGGGTAGCTGACGAAGTTCAGCGGATCCATCGCCGTGTCGGCGCCCAGGCCGAACATGTCCCGGGGCGTCGTCGGCCCGATCAGCGGCAGGTAGAGATAGGGTCCGCTCTTGAACCCCCAGCGGCCGAGGGTGATGCCGAAGTCGGTGTCCTGGCGCGGCAGGCCGGCCGGGGTCGCCACGTCCATCAGCCCGACGAAGCCGGCGGTGGTGTTGGCGGTCAGCCGCAGCGTTTCACGCCCCGCGCGCTTCAGGCGGCCCTGCAGCACATCGTTGATGATCACCACCGGCTCGGAGAGGTTTTGCAGCACATTGTGGATGCCCTGGCCGATCGGGCCGGGCGTCAGCGCGTGGTAGAGCTTGGCCAGCGGCAACAGGATGGTCCGGTCGAGACCGTCCTCGAGGGCGTACATCTGCCGGTTGGAGGCCTCGTAGGGGTCGTCCGGCGAGGCGGCGGCGGGCTGGGCGCAGGCGGGGGTGGCGACGAGCATCCCCAGGAGCACGGTCACGGCGGCACGGCGCAAGGGCGGCTCCAGCGGCAGTCAGGCCCCCGCTTGTTCGCAGACCGGCGGGCGAGACTCAAGTGAGACGTTGAATCGGGCGGCTTCAGGGCGATTTCCGAAGCGCGGCCCGGCTCTTAGCCAAATTCGCGGCCCTCGGCGAACGGTTTCTGGGCCGCGGCCCGACGCGGGGACGAATCGCCGCGCCGCTGCGAGAGCCGGTCGGGTGGCTTTAGGCCTGTCCGGTCTATAGGGTCGCGCCAACGATTGGGGGGACGGCCGACCGTGCTTCGGGCGCTGAAATCGCTCTATATCCAGGTGCTGATCGGGATCGCCCTGGGAATACTGGTCGGCTGGGTCTGGCCGGATGTCGGTAAGGGGCTCGAGCCGCTCGGCGTCGGCTTCGTCAAGCTGATCAGGATGCTGATCGCGCCGATCATCTTCTGCACTGTCGCCGGGGCCATCGCTAGGTCCAGTGATATCAGAAGACTCGGTCGGATCGGCGGCAAGGCCCTTATCTATTTCGAGGTGATGTCCACTTTCGCCCTGGCGCTCGGCCTAGTGGTGGGCGAACTGGTCCAGCCGGGCGCGGGCTTCAACGTCGATCCACATACTCTCGATCCCAAGGCGGTGGCTGACTACGCCGCCAAGGCCCAACAGCTGGGTACGCCTGTCGAGATCATCATCAGCATGATCGCGCACATCATCCCAGGCACCTTCTTCGGCGCCCTGGCCGACGGAGACATCCTGCAGGTGCTGCTGGTGGCGATCCTCACCGGCTTCGCGGTCGCTCGGCTGCAGGGGCCGGCGGCCCCGGTCACCGGCGCCCTCGACCGACTGGGCGAGGTGTTCTTCGGCATCATCCGCATCGTCGTCCGCGCCGCGCCGGTGGGCGCTTTCGGCGCCATGGCCTTCACCGTCGGCAAGTACGGCCCGGCGGCGCTGATCAAGCTGGCCGGACTGGTCGGCTGCTTCTATCTGACCTCGATCCTGTTCGTGCTGGTGGTGCTTGGCGCGGTCGGCCTTCTGGTCGGGTTCTCGATCTTCCGGCTGATCAGCTACCTGCGCGAAGAATTGCTGATCGTGCTGGGCGCCTCCTCGTCCGAGGCCGCCCTGCCGCAGCTGATGGCCAAGCTGCAGACCCTGGGCGCGCCGGCGCAGGTCACCGGCCTGGTGGTGCCGGCCGGCTACAGCTTCAACCTCGACGGCACCAACATCTACATGACCCTGGCCAGCCTGTTCCTGGCCCAGGCCACCAACACCCACCTCACCCTGGTGCAACTGGCCACCCTGCTGGGCGTGGCCATGCTGACTTCCAAGGGCGCCAGCGGCGTCACCGGCGCGGGCTTCATCACCCTGGCGGCGACCCTGCAGGTGGTGCCGTCGATCCCGGTGGCGGCGATGGTGCTGGTGATCGGGGTCGACCGGTTCATGAGCGAGTGCCGGGCGCTGACCAATGTGGTCGGCAACGCCGTCGCCGCCCTGGTGATCGCCCGCTGGGAGGGCGTGCTGGACCGCCAGGCGCTCGCCGCCGGGCTGAAGGCCGGCCCGGCCGCACATCAGGTCGAGGCCCCCGCGTGAGCGCGCCGCGCATCCTGGTGATCGAGGACGACGGCCTGCAGGCGATGACCCTGGAGGACCTGCTTGAGGACATAGGCTGCGAGGTGGCCGCCTCCTTCGGGGCCATGACTCAGGCGACGGCGTGGCTGCAAGCCGGCGGCCAGGCCGACGCGGCCCTGCTGGACGTCAACGTCGATGGTGAGCCCGTCTATCCGTTCGCCGACCTGCTGGTGGCCCGCCGCATGCCGTTCTGCTTCACCAGCGGCTACGGCCACGTGACGGAGCGGCGTTTCGAAAACGCTCTGGTGCTGGGCAAGCCGCTGAGCCGCCAGATGCTGCTGACGGCTCTCCGCGGCTTCGGATTGTCTGTCTAGGCGGCCTTCTGCAGGCTCTTGTGCAGGATGCCGATGGCGGCTTCGCGGTCGATCTGCTCGATCGCCGCCACTTCCCGGGCCATCCGGTCCAGCGCCGACTCATAGAGCTGGCGTTCGGAGTAGGACTGCTCCGGCTGGCTTTCCGAGCGGTGCAGGTCGCGGACCACCTCGGCGATGGAGATCAGGTCGCCGGAGTTGATCTTGGCTTCGTATTCCTGGGCGCGGCGGCTCCACATGGTGCGCTTCACCCGGGCGCGGCCCTTCAGGGTGGTCAGCGCCTGGGAAACGACGTTGCCGGCGGCCAGGGCGCGCAGGCCGGCGGTCTTGGCCTTCTTGGTCGGCACGCGCAGGGTCATCTTCTCGTGGTCGAAGGTGATGACGTAGACCTCGAGCGCGTAGCCGGCGACTTCCTGGGTCTCGACGCCCACCACCGCGCCCACGCCATGGGCCGGATAGACGACGCTGTCGCCGATGCTGAATTCCAGATCGCTCTTGGTGCTCACGGTCATGTCTAGTCCTTTCAATCGCGCCGCGCCCACCCGCGGCGGCCATCCGTCTCTTCCGCCAGCGACAACAGCCTGACCTCCGCGAAAGAGGGGCGGCGCAGCCGTCGCAGCGGGTTGGGGTCGTCCGTTCAGGACGCCTTCGACTTCGCAAAGCGCTCAAAGAGGGAGGAGCAGCGCTTCATCCATGTGACGCGTTCCAAGGGCTTCCTTGTCCCGACGTCGCTGGCGACCATAGCACAAAAGTCAGCGGTTTGAAAGGTTTGTAACACCCACCTCATAGATGGGCGTTCGCCGACCCGGAGGCTTCAGCTCGGAGGGATTCTCTACGAGCCCTTGCCCGGCTTCTCGCTGAAGAAGCGCTCCAGCTTGTCGGTCTCGCGCTCGAACGCCTCGGCGTCCTCCGGCGGCTCGCCCTTCAGGGTGATGTTCGGCCAGACCTTGGCGTAGTCGGTGTTGACCTTCAGCCACTTGCCGTCGGGATCGTCCTCGGTGTCCGGCTTGATCGCGTCGACCGGGCACTCCGGCTCGCAGACGCCGCAGTCGATACATTCGTCCGGGTTGATCACCAGGAAGTTCTCGCCCTCATAGAAGCAGTCCACGGGACACACTTCCACGCAGTCCATGTACTTACATTTGATGCAGGGGTCGGTGACGATGTAGGTCATGCGGGCTCTTCGGGGTGGGGCGCGGGTGTTTGTCAGGCGCGGGCGCGACTTGTCAATGCCGACGCTCTGATCGAACCATCAGCTTTCCTGAAGCGGCGTGTAGAGCGCCCGGGCTTCCGGCGGCGGACCGCGCCGTATGCCGAGCGCCTCGACCTTTACCGCCGTCAGCCGGCCGCCCAGCGCGAACACCAGCGCGTCGCCGGGTTTCACCAGCCGGGCGGGCTTGTCGATGCGGGTCTCGACGCCCGCCCGGGTCAGCCGCACCCGGCCCTCGTCGACGATCCGCGCGGCCAGCGAGCGGGTCTTGAAGAAGCGGGCGCGCCACAGCCACACGTCGACCCGGACCGACTCCTCAGCCATGGGCCTTGCGGGGCGCGCGGCGGCGGCGACGCCGGGGCGGGGCCGCCGGCTGCAGGGCGGCGAGGGCGGCGAACGGCGAAGCGGTGACCTGCTCGCCGGCCTTCGGCTTCGGCACGGCGGCCGGGCGGCGGCGCCAGACCTGGGTCTCGCCCCGGGCGGCGGAAAAACCGAGGCCGCGCATCACCGCCGACGCCTCCGCCTCGCTCCAGCCGAGTTCCTCCCGGGCCTGGTCGGAGAACAGCACGCCGTCGCCCTGTTTCGCCGCCCCGCGCAGCAGTTCGTCCAGCCGCTCCAGTTGCTCGACCGGCGCGGCGAGGGTTCCCGCCGGCGCAAAGCCGCGCAGGCTGAGCGCCCGGGGCGAGGGTCGCGGCGTGGGCAGGGCGGCGAGAGCGCCCGCCACCGGCCGCCAGTCCGGCGCGGCGGCCAGGGCGAAAGCGGCGGCGAAGGGCCGGCCGCGTCCGGTGAGTTCCGCCAGATGCAGCGAGAACGCGCCGATCCGCACCCCCAGCGACCGAAGCGAGCGCCGCTCGGCCTGGCTGAGGCCCCTCAGCTCCTTTTCCAGGCCCTGGCGCGGCAGCACCCCGCCGGCCTCGATCAGCTGGTAGGCGAGGCCCCGCGCCAGGCCCTTCAGCGAGCCCGAGGCCACCGCCGCCTCCAGCTTGCGCAGCGACGGCAGCCGCCGGCCGGCCTCGGCCGCCAGGAACGCCTCCAGCCGCCGGCCGGCGCGCTCCCGCGCGGGCGCCGCGCCCAGTTCGCCGAACAGACGCACCCGGGGCGCGAAGGGTCGGTCGCTGGTGAGCGCCGCCGCCGCATCGCCCCGCCACAGCACCACGCCGTCGGGAGTCAGGGCGAAGGCGTCGTCCGGTTCGGCGGCCAGGCGCCCGAGTCGCCGGGCCACCTCCGGCGCCACGGCCCGCTGGGCGGCGGCGCGCAGGGCCTTGTCCTCCAGGCTGGAGGCGCCGCGCTCGCCTTCGAAAGCCAGGCCCAGCAGCCGGCCGACGAAATGCCCCTCGACGGTCACCGTGCCGTCGGCCGAGACACCGGCCATCAGCTCCGCCGACTGGCCAAGCCCGCGGATCAGCGCGCTGGTGCGCCGGTCGATGAACCGGGCCATCAGTTTCTCGTGCAGGGTGTCGCTGAGGCGATCTTCCAGCGCCCGGGTCAACCCCTGCCAGTGGGCGGGGTCGCCCAGCCATTCGGGGCGGTTGGCGATGTAGGCCAGGGTTCGCACCCCGGCGAGGCGCGTCGACAGAGCGTCGATCTCGCCGTCGGTCCGGTCGACCTGGTTCAGTTGCCCGGCCATCCACTCGTCGGGAATGCGGCCCTCACCGATGGTCAGGTGCTCGAACAGGGTCTTGGCCAGGCGGACGTGGTCCTCCAGCGTGGTCTTGCGGAAATCCGGCGTCTGGCAGGCGTCCCACAGCCGGAACAGGGCCGAGCGGTCCCGGGCCCGGTCGGTGACCCCTTCGTCGGCGGCCAGTTGGCGCAGGGTGGTCTCATCCAGGGCTTCCTCGGAGGCCTTCAGGCCTTCCCGCGGCGCGGGTTGCGAGAGCGAGCGCAGCAGGTCGGCCAGGGAGTCGAAGTCCAGCGCTGCATTGCGCCACAGCGCCTGGGTGATCGGCTCGAACTGGTGCTCCTCGACGTCGTGGACCAGGTCGTCGTCCATCGGCTCGCAGGCGCCGGTGACGCCGAAGGTGCCGTCACGGCGGAACCGCCCGGCGCGGCCGGCGATCTGGCCGACCTCCTGCGGATAGAGCGGCCGGGTGCGCTTGCCGTCGAATTTGCTGAGGCCCGCGAAGGCCACGTGGCCGAGGTCCATGTTCAGACCCATGCCGATAGCGTCGGTGGCCACCAGGAAATCGACTTCGCCGGACTGGTAGAGCGCCACCTGGGCGTTGCGGGTGCGCGGGCTCAAGCTTCCCATCACCACCGCCGCCCCGCCGCGCTGACGGCGGATCAGCTCGGCGATGGCGTAGACTTCGCCCGCGGAAAAGGCGACCGCGGCGGTGCGCCGGGGCAGGCGGGTGATCTTCTTCGGGCCATCGTAGGAAAGCGCCGAGAACCGCTCGCGGGTGATGATCTCCACCCCCGGCAGCAGCCGCCGGATCAGCGGAGCCATGGTTCCGGACCCTAGAAACATGGTCTCGTAACGGCCGCGGGCGCTCAAGAGCCGCTGGGTGAACACGTGCCCGCGCTCGGGGTCGGCGCAGAGCTGGATCTCGTCTACCGCCAGGAACTCCACCTCACGATTCAGCGGCATGGCCTCGACGGTGCAGACGAAATAGTGCGCCCGAGGCGGGACGATCTTCTCCTCGCCAGTGATCAGCGCCACTGCCCGGGCGCCCCGCAGGGAGACCACCCGGTCGTAGATCTCCCGCGCCAATAGCCGCAGCGGCAGGCCGATCATGCCCGAGGCGTGGCCGAGCATCCGCTCGACCGCCAGGTGCGTCTTGCCGGTGTTGGTCGGCCCCAGCACCGCGACCAGCCGCGACGGCGCCAGTCCGGGAGCGAGGGTCGTCATGTCCCAGATTTGGGGGAAGACTCAGCGTCTGGCAACGGCGCACCTGCCGGGCGGCGCTATTCCTCCAGCAACCGCTGGTTAACCCATGCGCGCTCTCCGCTCCCGGTAGCGCGTCTCGAGGCCATCGAAGACGTCGTCGATCGGAATGCCGCGCGATGGGTCGGTCATGTAGGCGTGGTAGGTCGGAATGAGCTGTTCGCGCGGCCATGGCGCGACTTCGGCGCCCCGGTCCTGAAGCGGCCGCTGCCCTTCCGTGACCTCGTCCTTGACCTTGTCGGCCAGGGTCGCTGGTGAGGAGATTCTGAGTTGCTTGGTGGATCGCATGGTTGTCGTCCGGGCGATCTAGAAACAGTCGTACGTCTTGACGCGAGATCGGTCCAGCGGCGTCCGTGCAGGCCGGCGAACACTGGTTTCCAAGGCGTAAAGGCTTATGGTTAACAGATGGAACGGGAACGAAACGAACCGTGTCCGAATCACTTACCCGCCGCGATTCGGGCTTTGTTCCCCACAAGCTGTTGTATCTGAATCAGTTTTCACCACTAGACGCCGGCGCCGCGCCGACCTCCGCCAGGAACGCGGCGCGGTCGGATTCGGACGAAATCCTAAGACCGAGACGCTGGCAGAGATCGTCCCGGTTGCTCGCCAGCGGGCGTTCGCGCCGGATCAGCTGCGGCGCGATCGGGCCGATGTGACGCATCAGCGCGGTGGTGATGGCGTCGAGATCCGGGTCGAAAAGCGGATCGGCGAATTCATCGACGGCGGTCGGTGCGGCGTCGGCCGCGACCCCGGCGAGGAAGGCGGCGCGGTCGGCCGGACCGGCGATGCCCTCGGCCAGCCGGACGTAGAGGTCGGCCTCGCCCGACGCCCGCACCGCCGCCTCACGCACCAGCACACCGGCGATCGGTCCGAGATAGTGGGTCAGCCGCCGTTCCGCCTCGGCCAGCAGTTCGGGGGCGAAGCTCACCGGCGACGGAACTGTCGCCGGCCCGGTCTCGCCGGCGATGGCGGCCAGGCAGCGCTTCAGCGCGCCGGCGTAGTCGTGGCGGGCGTCGATGAACTGCATCCGGGTCAAGCGCAGCGGCGGCGTGCAGGCCTCGATCAGGATCGGGATCACCCGCTTGCCGGCGTCCAGCGCCACCGACACCTCGTCGGCGACATTGGGGGAGGCGGCCGAGTGCGGCGACAGCACCACGATCAACCCGTCGCAGCCACGCACCGCCGCTTCCACCGCCCGATCCCAATGCTCGCTGGGCTGGATGTCGTACTGGTCGACCCAGACCTTCACCCCGGCGGCGATCAGGTCGCCGGCGATGCGCAGCGCCAGAGCGTCGGCGCGGGCATAGCTGAGGAAATAGCCGGTCATGGATGGGCGGGGCGCATGGCCGCGCCAGACTTCACTGGCCCGACAGCATGCGCAAGGCTTCCTGCAAGCTGCGACGCAGGCGGTTGATGGCGCCCGACAGCCGGGCGATCTGGTCGTACCCGCCGCGCACATACTCCGGCGTGTCCAGCTTACCGAGGCTGACCGCCTCGGCGGCGCTCGCCATCTGGTCGATCGGGCCGATCACCAGCTGGTCGAGCAGCAGGTTGAGCAGCAGGAACAGCAGCAGGATCACCCCGACGTAGGGGATCAAAAGCAGCAGCCGCACCCGCGCCGCGCGGGCCAGCGGCACCGCCATCGGCACGCTGACGATCTGCGCGGCGACGATCTCATTCGGCTTCCAGCCGAAGCCGTTCTGGGCGCCATAGAGGGCGATCATCGACTTCGGGGCCGCGTCCGGGGTGGAATGGCAGGTCAGGCACGGGGCGGTGTTGACGATCGGCCGGGCCAGATCCAGCACCGGCCCCATCGGTGTCTGCCGCTGCAGCACGATCTCCTGCTTGTCCGGGTGCTGGCGGAAGTCGTTGATGATGTCGGCCTCCCAGTCGGCCGCCCGGTCCTCCGGATTGGTCGGATTGAGCGCCGCCTCGCGGTAGGCGTAGTCGGTGAACTTGGCGCTGAGCACCGCGAAGCCCTTCTTGGCCGCATAGGCCGACACCGCCTGCGGATGGAAGGTGGTCGCCATGCCGGGCTCCAGCAGCGGCGCCACCTCTGCGACGGTGTAGTCGCGGGTCCCGGCCGAGCTCTCCATCATGATCCGCGAGCTTTGCAGCACTTCGTCGCGGGCCAGCCCTTCGAGCAGCGGCGTCGCGGCGAAGGCGAACATCACCACGCCGGTCACGGCCACGGCCAGCAGCATCAGATTGAACTTGGCCCTCAGGCCCATCCGCCCGACTCCCCCGCGTCCTTCGATGCTTACACTGGCGCGGCGGCGTGGGCCAAGGCGGCGACCTTGACGCTGACCCGGCCTTGCGACTATATCCCCGCCTCCCGCGCGAGGCCTGACGCTTCGCGCGGCGCCGTTTTTATTGCGAAGGCACTATCCCATGTCGCGCCGCTGCGAACTCACGGGCGTTGGCCCCATGATCGGCCACCACGTGAGCCACTCCAACGTCAAGTCCAAGCGCCGCTTCCTGCCGGCGCTGTCGCCGGTGAAGCTGGCCTCGGATTCGCTGGGCCAGAGCTTCGCCCTGCGCATCTCCAACGCCGCCCTGCGCACCGTCGACTTCCGCGGCGGCCTCGACGCCTTCCTGCTCAACGCCAAGGACGCCCAGCTCTCGCCGCGCGCCCTGAAGATCAAGAAGCAGGTCAAGGCCAAGCAAGCCCCCGCCGAAGCCGCGGCGGCCTAAGTGTCGAAGCTATGAAGGTTGTTCACCCGAGGAGGGGCTGAGAAGCTGGGGTTGCGAAGCACCAACCCTAAGCCCGGAGCTCCCCGGATGAACGTGCACAAGAATGCCCGCCTGACGCCTGCGGGTCGAGCCTTGCTGGCCGATCGAGTGATGCGTGGCTGGACGGTGAAGTCGGCGGCGCAGGCGGCCGGGGTGTCGCCCAGGACAGCGCACAAGTGGTTGGGTCGGCATCGGCTCGGGGGCGAGCGAAGGCATCACGACCGCAGCTCGGCGCCGAGGCGATGTCCGCGCAGGACCCCGCCGGAGCGTCTGGCCGAGATCGAGGCGCTGCGTCGCCAACGGATGAGCGGACCACAGATCGCCCGGGCTCTGGGCATGGCGCGCTCGACCGTCGGTCTGCTGCTGCGGCGGCTGGGGCTTGGCAAGCTGGCGGCGCTCGATCCGAAGCCGCCGGTGGTGCGCTACGAGAAGGCTACGCCCGGCGAGCTGATCCACATCGACATCAAGAGCCTGGGCAAGATCGACGGCGTCGGCCATCGCATCACCGGCTATCACGAGCGCCAACACCGAGCTCGCGGGATCGGTCACGAGCATCTGCATGTGGCCATCGATGACGCCTCGCGCCTGGCCTATACCGAGATCCTGCCGAGCCTGGGCCAGCAGGACGCCACCGACTTCCTTCGAAGAGCCCTGGCCTGGTACGGCCGCCTCGGCGTGAAGGTCGAGCGCGTCATGACCGACAACGGCTCGGCCTATCGCTCCAAGCTCTTCGCCAGCGCGCTGCGCGAAGCCGGCGCCCGCCACATCCGAACCCGGCCCTACACGCCGCGCACCAATGGCAAGGCCGAGCGCTTCATCCAGACCAGTCTGCGAGAATGGGCCTACGCCAGAGCCTACGCCTCGTCAGACCAGCGCACCTCAGCCATCGGACCGTGGATCGACGACTACAACCTCAAGCGGCCCCACGCCGGCATCGGCGGCCTTACCCCTTGGGCTCGCGTGAACAACCTGCTTGGAAACGACACCTAAG
>Ga0302283_1002618_pt1 | contig 14393 bp, 14 predicted proteins | sample III_Fen_E1_4_FD_198770 | JGI IMG/M metagenome (GOLD analysis project Ga0302283, IMG submission 198770) | Peat permafrost microbial communities from Stordalen Mire near Abisko, Sweden - III_Fen_E1_4 | ecosystem: Environmental > Terrestrial > Soil > Wetlands > Permafrost | place: Sweden: Abisko...
CCTCGTGGGGCGAGGGTCGGGCCTCGTGGCACGAGGGCCCGGCCTCGTGGGGCGAGGGTCGGGCCTCGTGGCACGAGGGCCCGGCCTCGTGGGGCGAGGGTCGGGCCTCGTGGCACGAGGGCCAGGCCTCGTGGGGCGAGGGCCGGTCCTCGCCGGGCTCCCTCCCCCTGACGGAGCGGTTGCTCGGCGGCGGCAGCGCGACGGCGCTTCCAGCTCCGCCGCCGCAGCCGGCCCCGGATCACCGCTCCCGATAGGCCTGGAGCACGCCGTCCACCGCGGCGTGGGTCGCGTCGCGCATCCGCGCCACCGCCTCGGCGTCGCCGGCCTCGCCGTCGGGCGCGATGGGCGGCAGCACGAAGTAGTCGAGGGGCACCCGGCGGGGCCGCAGGCTCGAGGGAAGGGGGATGTCGTAACGGGCCGATCCGAGCAGAAAGCGTCCGATCACGCTCTCACGCCGCGACACGGCGAACAGCTCGTCGACCCCGGTGGCCGCCACGGGCACGATGGGAGCGCGCGCCCGCAGCGCCACCCGGGCGAAGCCGGCGCGCTCGCCCCATTTGAGGGTGTACGCCTCGGTGGAGAGCTTGAAGGAGTCGTCGACGCCGCCGGGGTAGACCATCACCAGCTCGCCGGCCTCCAGCAGGGCGACCGCCTCGTCCGGGTGGCCGGGGATGGCGCCGACGGCGGCCAGCGCGCTGCGCACGCCGGGGAGGCGGAAGAGGTTCTTCTCCGCGAGGAAGCGCGGGACGCGGTGGCCCGCGGCGAGGAGCAGCGCGGCGAGCACGATCGAGTCGAGGCCGAAGAGCGAATGGTTGCCGACGAGCAGCGCCGGCCCGGTGCGCGGGATGTGCTCGGCGTCGTGGAGCGTGCCCTGGAAGCGCTCGGCGAGGGCGCGGGCGGCGCGGGCGCCCGAGTCGCTCTCCGAGACGATGCGGAAGAAAGGGGACGGGAGGAGGGGCATGCGGGGCAGTCGTTACAGCGGCTTGCTCATGAGGATGCCGCGCTGTCCGCGGGCATAGGCGTGCTCCAGCGTGAGCAGGCGCTGGAAGCCGGCCGCGGCGAAGAGCCGCCGCGCCCGGGTGTTGGTCTCGGCGGTCATCAGCGTGAGCGTGACCGCGCCCTGGTCCCGCGCGACCGCCTCGGCGTGCTCGAGGAGCAGGCGGCCCACGCCGCGCCCGTGCAGGTCGGGCTGGACGCCGATGGCGTTGAGCCGGGCCACCGCTGGTCGCTGCCAGGGGCCGAAGCTCCGCGCGAGGTGCTCGAAGCCGAGCACGAAGAAGCCAACGACCGCCGGCTTCGAGGTGCCGTTCGCGCGCTCCGCGACCCAGCTCAGCGCGCCGCGCTCGGCCAGCATCGACGCCATCGCGCCGGTGGGGTGGATCGAATAGGGCGCGAAGACGCGGTCGCTGAGGCGGTAGAGCGGGGCGTCGTCGGCGGCGCGGCGAGGGCGGAGGATGAGGTCGGCGGTGGTCTTCCGCATGCGGTTCCTATGCTCCATCGGGGGGAGCGGTGTCCAGGGCGAGGGGGCCGGAGCGAACGGACGACCGACTCGTCCTCGACGTCGGCATGGCTCCGTCGCGCAGGCTGTTCCGCGCCGGGTTACGCGGCGGTTACGCTGGCGCGTGACGCCGCTCCTCCTCGGCCGCTGCAAATTCCGGCCGAAACCGCGGGTCTCCGCTGGCTCTGGCGCTGGCCCGCCGGTTGCTCTAGCTCCTCCCCGAACGGCGATGAGGACGAGGCCGCTCTCGAAGGCCCGAAGCGGGTCAGGTTCGAACGGGAGACGATCATGAAGCTCGACGGCACGATGATGATGGCGGTGGTGATGATGGTCGGCACGCTGGCGGCGACCGGCTGCAGCACGGCGAGCGCGGCCGACAGCGGGCCCGTGGCGCCCGAGGAGACGGCGGCGACGGCGCCGGTGGATGACGGCAGCGCGGCGACCAGCGCCAGCAGCGGCGTCGAGCAGGACGCGCGGGGCTTCCACTACTTCGCCCCCCACGGGCCGCCGGCGGCGCGCGTCGAGTTTCGCGGGGTGGCGCCGAGCGCGCGACACTTCTGGGCGCCCGGGTACTACCGCTACAACGGGCGTGAGCACGTGTGGACGGGCGGGCGCTGGGAGCTGCGGCGCGACGGCTTCGAGTTCATCGCGCCGCACTGGGTGAACCGCTTCGGCCGGTTCGAGTACCTCCCGGGCCGCTGGGTTCGCCGGTTCTGATCGGCGCCGGCGAGCGACCGTCGAGGAGACGGGCGTCGCCGCCGAGGTCCGCGGGCTGGCCAGAGGCGGGACGGGGTTCGCCACGCTCGATCGGCTTCTCCTGGCGTTCCCCTGAATTGCGCTGCCGCTACCCGCCGTCGCCGCCGTCGGCTCCGCTGTCGATCTCGGTCCCCCCGTCGATCTCGGTCCCTCCGTCGGCCCCGCTGTCGATCTCGTCCCCGCCATCGGCTCCGCCGTCGATGGCGACAGGGGTGCTGACGAGGCCGATCCAGAAGTTCTCCTGCGTTCCCAGCGTGGACTTGAGGAGGAAGGACTCGGTGCCGCGCTTGCCGGCGGTCATGACCGTGATGGTCAGGTGGAGGACGTCTCCGTTGCTGCCGGTGCTGGTGTCGAAGCTGAACGCGAGCTGCGGGGTCGTGGACCCGTTCTCGGCCGTGACCGTCCACGGGCCGGAGGTGGCCGCCTCGCTGAAGAGCTCGACGTCGATGGTCTTCGACTGCCCGACCGCGATGTCGATCCCCTTGGCGACCGCCGGGTTGCCGAGGACGGTCACCGCGACGTCGTCGGGGAGGACCGGGCTCGCGTTGAAGTAAACCTCCCCGGTGAGCTCGGGCTGGCAGGGATCGTGACCGGCCTTCGCCTGCTTGTTCGACCAGATTCGCTGCACCGTGTAGGCCAGGCCGGGGAACCTGGTGAACTCGCCGGGGAACTGAGCGCACATGTCGCCCACCTCGCCGCCGCCGAGGACGCGCGTCCAGTAGAAGTGCGGGTCGTCGAGGGTGAGGTAGGCCGGGTCGTCCTGCGGGTAAGGATCGGTCACGGCCTCCACCAGCTCGTGGCTCTCGGCGCCGGTCACCGCGTCGATGCCCGTGAGCGGCGGGGTGGTCATGAAGGTCATGCAGCGGGGGATGACCGCATATGCGGTGTAGAAGGACCCGTGATTGGCGTCGAGCTGGGTGTCGCTGTGGTAGCCGCCGAAGCTGGTGCAGCTCGAGGATCCATCGAGGGTGATGGTGGTGCCCGCCGGGTAGTGCAGGGCATAGACGGTGTTGTGGTCGGCGGCGGGCCAGAGCGGATCGTTGCCGTTGAGCTTGCCCTGGAGCCAGGTCTGGATGGCCGTGTCGTCGATCGTCGCCGGCGCCGTCTCGGTGAGCTGCACGGGGGGGAGCGCGGTGGCCGGGCCGACCCCGTACTCGGCGACGGCCGTCGTCCAGTACGCGCTGGAGCCGACCTTGGAGACGAAATCCGCGAGCTCGGCCTGGAAGGTGGGGTCGTCGCCGGCGAAGAAGACTGGCACGATCCGCGGCGCCTTGAGCACGGGACCGCCATAGTCGGCGACCTGCGGCGGCGGCGCGAACGCGGCCGGGTACACCTCGCTCGACGCGTCGCTGCCCGCGTCGCCGCCGCCGCTGCTGCTGCTGCTGCTGCTCGTGGACCCGAGCGCGCCGCCCGAGCCGCCCGAGCCGGCGGTGGTGCCGCTGCTCTTCGTCGCGCCGCTCCCGTTGCCGCAGGCCGCGCCGACGGCGGCGCAGAGAGAGAAGAGACCAAGGCACGCGAAACGGGGAAAGCTCATGGTACCGCTCCGGAGGGCTGGGGTCGGGGAAGGGCGGCACCCTAACGGAGAGCGGGCACGCTTGCACGCGGGTTGCGCACGACGCAGGTCGTCGCGGGTCCCGCGGGTTGATCTGACCACGGCCGCCACCTACCCTCCGCTCACCATGAGATCCACCCTGCGGAGCTCGAAGCTGCCCCTCCTCGCCGCCGCCCTGCTCCCGCTCGTCGCCGGCAGTTGCCACAGCGCGTCGACCACCACCGCCACTGGCACCGGCACCGGCACCGGCGCTGCGATGGGGAGCGGCGGCGGTTCCACCGGCACCGGAGGGGCTGGCACCGGCGGGTCGGGCACGGGCGGGGGCACGAGCACCGGAACCGGTGGCAGCGACGGCGGCGCAACCACCCACGGGACGGTGATCGGCGCGTTCACCGGCGTCAACGCCAACATCGGAGACGCCCCGGCGAACCTCGCGCCCCTCGGGACGGTGCGCGAATATCACAACTGGGGGTGGATCTGTGACAACTACGCATCGGGCCCAGCCTATCCGGGCATGCTCTATACCTTCATGAACTTCAACGGATGGGACTGGGATCAGTACTTCTCCGCGCTGAAGGCCCAGGGATCCATGGGATTCCCGGCGGTGCAGGGCAGCGTCCCCTGGATGAACGACTCGGCCATCCCGCCCGTCGCCGCCGGCGCCGACGCCACGGCGGCCGCCTCCTACGTGGCCCACGCGGATGCCATGTTCCAGATCGCGGCGCGCTACGGCTCGGCCGCGGTGCCGGACGCCCTGCTCAAGCTCAAGGCCAACCAGACTCGGCTGAGCGGCCTCGGCACGGTCCAGTACTTCGAGGACTTCAACGAGGAGGACAACGCGGCGGCCTTCACCCCGGCCGCCATGGCCGCGATGGCCAGCGCCGACTACGACGGCGATCAGAAGAAGCTCGGTGCGACCTTTGGAGTCAAGAACGCCGACCCTGCGGCGAAGCTCGTCATGGGCGGCCTCTCCGGGGCGTACCCCTCCTCCAAGTGGCAGGCGTCGATCACCACGTACCTGGACGGCATGCGCACCTGGGCGGCGGCCCACCGGGGCGGCAGCTTTCCGGCCGACGTGATCAACGTCCACTACTACAGCTTCGCGGCCTCGTCCGGACAGGCCGCGCCGAGCCCCGAGGAGGACCAGGTGCAGGCCAAGCTGGCCGCCGTGGTCGCCTACCGGGATCAGAATCTGCCTGGCAAGGAGGTGTGGTGGACCGAGTTCGGCTACGACACCTTCGCGCAATCGCCGCTCCACGCGCCGGCGCTCGGCGGCAACTCGGCGTTCATCGTCCAGGGGCAGTGGCTCGTCCGCGCGTTCCTCGCAGCGCTGGCCGCCGGGATCGATCGCGCCACGCTCTTCGAGCTCGACGACACCTGCAACATCGCCAGCTCGACGTGCGACGCGGCGCAGCAGTTCACGACCTGCGGCCTGATCGACGGCACCGGGACGAAGAAGGCGTCATGGTTCTTCGTCGCCGCCTTCCGCGCGCGACTGGCCACGATGGCGTTCAGCGCCGACCTGAGCGCCGCGCAGAGCGCCGGCGTCTCCGTGTACGCCTTCAAGGACACGGCGGGCCCCGGCGGCGCCCTGGTCGCCTGGAGCCCGACGAGCACCGCGCACGTGGTGAGCGGCTACTCGCTCACCTTGCCGAGCGCGGCGACGACGGCGAAGGCGGTGGTGCTGGCCGACCAGACGGCCACTGGCAACGAGGCGACGCTGACGCCCACGGGTGGCAAGGTGACGCTCGATGTCAGCGAGACGCCCACGATCGTGCTCGTGGACGCGATGTAGCGGCGCCCGAAGCGGGCGGCCCCGTCCGGCGAGGCGTCCCCTCGACACGACGACGCCCCCGCCGGAGCGTGGCTCACCAGCCCTTCACGCGGCTGCTGAACCTGCTCCGCGCGGAGGCGTTCCGCAGGGTGGTCGCGGAACGCTCTCGGGCGTTCCGCAGGGTGACTAACCGCCGCAGCCAGGCTCCTTGGCGCCGCCCGGCTTGGGGGCCGCCTGGCCGCTGAGCTTGACGTCGCAGCCGGCGAGCTTGGGGTTGTGAGCGCAGAGGTTGCTCTTGATGGTCTCGGGGTCGATGCCGGAGAACTTGAACTTGTTGTTGGCGAGCCAGGTCGGGCTGGCCTGCATGCCCGTGGACTTGGAGTCCGCGAAGGAGGCTTGCACGAGCAGGCGGCCCTCGTCGCCCTCCGAGCACTTCTTGAGGACGTCGGTGTCGATGCCGGTCGAGCCGCCGGTGCACGCCTGCCAGTTCGGATCACGGATGCTCTTGTCGCGGCACCAGATGTAATCCATGTACTTGAGGCCCTTGGCGAAGTGCTTGATGGCGCACGCCTCGCGGACGTCCTCGTCGACCTCGCCCGCCCCGTGCATCGAGGTGAGGGCCTTGGCGTCTCCGTCGCCGATGTAGTGGATCGAGAAGTCGATGGTCTCGCCGGCCTTCTTGAAGTTCTCGACGACCTCCTTCATGGCGTCGAGCCCCTTCACGCCGTAGGGGCACTGGCTCATCACGAAGACGTCGAGCTTCTTGGGGATCTCGGCGCGGCACTGCATGGTGCTCTTGCACTCGTCGAGCTTGCAGCCGCCGTCGTCGGCGCAGGCCGGGTTCCAGCCGCCCATGGAGAGCACCTTGAAGTCGCCGGCGGGCTTGAGGCCGCGGGAGAAGGCCGCGACCGCGTCCTTGTCGGCGTCGAGCGTGCCGTCGAAGATCACCGCGGGCAGGCTGGCCGACTTGATCTGGCCGAAGAGCTTCTTGCCCTCCGGGGAGCTGTAGTCGAGCTTGGTGATGACGGGGTTGCCCACGTTGCTGCGGACGTTGCCCTCGGTGCGGGAGGTGTCGCAATCCGCGCCGCAGCGGGTGTCGCCGAGCACGGTGACGTTGACGCGGGGCGACTCGGGGATGGACGAGCAGGCGGCCGGCTTCTTCCCGCCCGCCGCGTTGCAGATGCCCTTCATCAGGTCGACCGGCTTGCGGCCGCCCTCGTACTTGGTGCCGGCGATCATGATGGTCGGGCTCCCGCGGGCACCCGAGTCGCTGGCGCGCTTGAACGAGGCCGCCAGGAGATCCTTGCCCTCTTTGCCGTCGGCGCAGGCGAGGATCTTGTCGGCGGGGGCGCCGACCTGCCTGGCGCAGGACTCGCCGTTGGTGGCGACCTCCTTGGAGTTGACGTTCTGGCAGAGGACGAAGTCGAACGACTTGGCGGGGGCGTACTTCTGGGCGCAGAGCTGGAGGAGGTCGCCCTTGACCTCGTTGGGCCCGTGCATCGAGGTGAGCTCGCCGGTGGGGCCGGTCTGCCCGATGTACTCGACGTGGAGGTCGAGGTCGGAGCCGAACTTGGCGACCACGTCCTTGAAGGCCGCCTCGGCCTGCACGCCGTAGGGGCACTGGGCCATCACGTAGAGGTCGACGCGGACGGCGCCGGGGTTCACCTGCCGGGAGCTCACCACGGAGCCCTCGGAGTGCTGTTCAGCCGTGGCGATCGGGCTCCGGGGCGCGCTGGCGTCGATGGTGCGCATGCCCACCATGCCGAACGCGAACGCGACAAAGAAGCCGAGGATGCCGGTGCCTTTGGTGAATCTGTCTTGTCTCATGGGGGTTGCTCTGAACTCCGGGTTCCGTAGCCGTGTGGCCTTTCAGGCCCGCAGGTTACAAGAAGATCGGCGCGAGCGCTGCGACGGCGTTGAAGACGGGCGGGGGCGGGGGGGCAGGCGGGACGGCGGCGCGCGTCCGTGCTGCCCCGGTGCTCACCCCGGGGCGGGCGCCGGGGCTGCCAGGGAGCGGGGCTTCTGGTCTCCGTCCGCGGTCGGTCTCCCCGGTCAGAGAAAGCGCACGTGGAGCTCGTCCCGCTCCACCATCGCCAGGGCCCGGTTGTACTCGGCGAAGTGGCAGCGGGTGCAGCCCGAGGTCGACAGCCCGCGGATGATGGCGCGGTGGTGCTCCGTGCCCCAGAGGTCCATGAAGCGCGCCTCCTTCAGGCTCCCCAGGAACGGGTCCGGCACGCGGGGGTTGAAGGAGGCCGAGCGCACCATCGTGCAGATGGACACCTTGCCATCGGGGAGCACGTAGGCCACGAGCGGCGTCGAGCGGCAATGGATGTGCTCGCGCGCGGCGGGCGACGGGGAGGTCGCCCCGACGATCTCGTGGAAGCGGCGGGTGATCCCGTACACCGAGAAGCGCCCTCCGGGGGCCGGCAGCGCCTGCAGGCGGGCGACGATGGCCTCGATCTCGACGGGATCGAGCTGGCGGTCGAGCTCGGTGTCGGGCCCCTGGAAGGCCGGACGGAAGTGGACGTAGGCGGCGCCGCTGTCCCGCGCCAGCTCCGCGGAGCGCTCGATGCCGCCCGCGTTCCAGGAGGTGACGACGAACGACACCCCCACCGTCAGCGCGGGGAAGCGGGACCGGTCGGCCGCGCGCCGCACCTGCTCCCACACCGCGTCCCAGGCCTCGACTCCGACGCCGTGGACGCGCGCATAGCCCTCCGCGTCGCCGGCGTTGATGCTGAAGCGCACCCAGCGCAGGCCGCGCAGGGTCTCATCCGCGAGGCGTGAGAGGCGCGATCCGTTGGTGATCAGCGCGTGGGCGAGCCCGAGCGCGCGGCAGCGAGAGAGGATCTCGTCGGCCCGCGGGTGGAGGAGCGGCTCCCCGCCCCCGGTGAACATCACGCCCTGCACACCGGCCGCCGCGAGCTCGTCGACGAGCTCGAGGACGCGGTCACCGTCGAGCCGATCCTTCACCTGGGGATCGCTGACGATGCGCCGGTAGGCGCAGAAGTGGCAGTCGTGGTTGCAGACGCTGGTGAGCTCGATCTTCACGGAGACGGGCGGAGGGAAGCCGCCTCGCGCGATGACCTCGAGGTGCGGCCGCTGCGCGAGCGCCTTGGCCACCTGATCGAAGGGACCCAGCTGCATCGCGCCTTCCTTTCCCGCGCCCGGGTCAGAGCCCGAGCGCCTCGATGACCTGCGTCGCCCCGTCGCCCACCGGGGCGCGCGGGGGAGCGGGGGGCCGCGTCACGAAGCGCGTCACCGCCGCCGACGTGAGGCGCGGCGCCACCGATCCGAGGCCCCAGCGCTCGATCTGGTGGGCGTTGTAGAGCTCCTCGTACTGGCCGCCGAAGGGGATGCTGAGGACGGGCTTGTGCAGCACGGCGGCCTCGCACACGCCCTGGAAGGAGCCGTTGAGGATCACCCCCTCGCACGCGGCGAGATCGCGGACGAAGGCGCGCCGATCGGTGCGCGCGAACGTCACCGGGCCGTGGGTCTCGTCGCGATCGAAGCCGTAGACGCGGAACCGGCCGGGCGCCCCCCCCAGCGCCGCGAGCACGCGAGCCTGCGGATAGGCGTAGAGGTACGCCAGGGTGAAGCCCCCCGCCGAGGGCGCCGCGTCGCGCACGGCGGCGTCGACGATGGGATCCACCACCTGCGTGGCGCGGCGCGTGGCCCGCGCCGGCGAGAAGGTGACGGCGAAGTAGCGCGCCAGCCCGGGCGTCCAGGCCTCCATGATCGCGAGTGAGGCCGCGCGGGTCGCCCCCGCCCGCGGGCCGCGCGCGTCGGTGCGAGTGAGCCGGTACTGCCCGGCGATCCCCGCCGCGGGCACCCCGGCGAGGCGCGCCGCCAGCGCGGAGATCGGCTCGAAGTCGGTGAGCACGAGGTCCACCCGGTCGCTCGCGAACCGCCGCGCGAGCGCGCGGACCGCCGCCAGGCGCGCCGGGAGCGAGGCGCCGAACGATCGCGCCGTGGCCCACCGCCGCAGCTCGCCGGAGGCGATGACCAGGTTCGGCAGGTCGAGCCTCTCGAAGGGCCCGATGGCGGCCTCGGCATAGGCCGGCGGCGCCTGGCCGGCGAGCAGCACGCGGAGGTCGTGCCCCCGCGCGCGCAGGCGACGGGTGAGCTCCGCCGCGCGGTTCAGGTGCCCCTGCCCCTGCATCAGCACGCCGACGTGGATCCTCACGCGGGTCCGGCCGCCCCGCGGGTCACGAGGCGCGCTCGTACCCGCCGAAGAAGGAGCACCGCTCGCACTCGCCGGGGAGGCGCCGCTCGCGGTAGCGCTCGAGGAGGCGGTCCCGCTCGAACTCCGGCGCGGAGTAGCGCGGATCGTTGAGCACGCAGCAAGGCGTGCGGCCCCCCTCCCACAGATAGTAGGGCAGATCGTAGGCGAGCTGCGCGCAGGGGCGCACCCGCGCGACGCGCTGGTGGCTGACCACGAAATCGAGGGCGCGGCGGAGCGAGGCGGGGATCCCGTCGACGGCCGGCGCGCGATAGCCCCCGATGCGGTTGTCGTACGAGGCGTTGAGCTGCTTGTAGTAAACGATGTCGAGGCCGATGCCGTTGAAGGAGCGCAGCGCGGCCTCCACCTCGGCGTCGAAGGGCCCGTGCACGATCGACAGGAGGCCGAGCACCATGGGCCGCATGGAGCGCGTCGAGCGTGTCGGCGCGCGGCGGCCCGCGGCGAGAGCGCGGATCCCGGCCAGCACCCGGTGGTATTTCATGCCCCGGCGCTCCTCCATGTTGCGCTCGGGAGACACGCAGTCGACGCTGAAGAGCAGCATGTCCGGCCCCTCGCGCCGGAGCCGCTCGTTCATCGCCTCGCCGAGGAGCGACCCGTTGGAGATGATCTGGGTGGCGATGCGGCGCTCGCGGCAGGCCGCGATCTTCTCGAACACGCCGGGATCCATCAGCGGCTCGCCCTGGCCCTGGATCACCACCAGCGCCGCCCGCGGGTGCCGATCGAGGATGGCGCGGAAGGTGTCGAGCGTCATGTGCCCCTTCCGCACCTTGAAGAGCGAGCGCTCGGAGTGGGTCGGGCAGTACGTGCAGCGGTAGTTGCAGGTGTTGGTGTTCTCGATCTGCAGCAGCGCTCCGTCCGCGCGGTGGAGGAGGCGCGCGAGGCGGAGCGGCGCCGGCGCCCGCGCGAACGCCAGCGCCGCGGTCCCGGCCTTCCTCCAGCGCGCCAGGCTCGCCGTCAGCATCCGGCTCATTCCCGCACGATACCACCCATCCAAGGCGCGCCTACAAGCGCGAACGGTGCGCGACCGTCAGAGCTCGTCGAGGACCGGCAGCGGCACCGCGAGGTCTCTTCGCAGCAGCGCCAGCGCGAGCGACCGCCCTTCCTCGGTTCGAGCGCGTGGCCGAGGCAGCGCGCGCCGCGGCGGTGGTCCACGGGGAAGCGCTCGGCCGTGAATTGCCACTGCGCCTCGGTCGCCTCGACGAGCCTCCGCGCCTCGGCGACGGCGACCTCGGGGCGGTCGGCCAGCAGGTGCACGCGCACGCCGAAGACCGCCGCGCCGTGGGCGAAGCGCCAGAGCAGCGTGGCCTTCGGTATCATCGGCAGATCCTACCGTCCAACGGCCAAGGGCTCGCCGCCCCTCGCGTCACTCTTGACGTCACGGTGTGACGCGCTCTGACGGAGACCCGAGATCTGCCGCCGTTTCCTGGGGGCTTGCCGGCGGCACGCGGGTTGCTCTGCAGGTCCGTGTCGCCGCCCGAACGCGGCGCAGCTCAAAGGATACGCCGATGATTGCCCTCCTGCTCCTCCCCCTCGTCCTCTTCGCGTCGCTGTTCAGCTTCATGGGTCGCGGCTTCTGGGGCCGCGGGTCGTGGATGCGGCCGATGGGCTTCCGCGGCCACGGCTTCCACCGCGGCTTCGGGCGCCACGGGCGCCGCTGAGCAGGCATTCGCGGTGCGCCAGCGCTCCGCACAGCCCGCGCTCGAGGCCGGCGGCCCACGACGCGAGCGCGGGAATCGCTGCCCGGCCACCCGGCGTTCCCGGGTCCCATGCGCTCCCGCCGCGACCTCTCGCTCGTCGTCGTGGCCGCCACCCTCGGCTGGCCGGCCGCCTTCGCCGGCCACCTGCTCCATCGCCCCACCGGACATCCCCCGACCGCCGTCCCCTGCGAGCGCGCCATGACGCCCTCGCCGCAATCGCCTCACCACATCGGCGAAACCTCCGCGGCGGCGCCGCCCGTTCAGCCCCCGACGCTGCTGGCTCGAGCCTCGGTGGGCTGGCAGGCGCGTGCCATCACCGAGGCGCTCGACCGGCGCGACTGGGCCGGGGTGGCAGCGTTCGTGAGCGAGGTGCACGGGATCGATTTCCTGGATCGCGCGGAGGGGACGGACTCTCCACGGCACCTGACGGCGGAGGAGCTCCGCGGCTGCGGCCGCGATCGGCGGGAGAGCCGATGGATTCGGTTCGGACCACCCGCCACCACCTGCGCGCGGCACCTGGAGAACATGCTCGGATCCGACGGGGGGAGGTACGCGACCGGGCGCGTCACCTACGACCTCGACCACGACGAAGGCTGCTTCCTGGGCCTGCGCTCCAGGTACCCCGGCGCCCTCCGGGTCGACTATCGCCGATTCGAAACAGGACCGCCCGATGGCTGCGGGGGGAACGACAGCCTCCTCACGCTCGTGTTCGTGCCCGCGGGTGACGCGTGGCGCCTCGCAGCGGTCGTCGGGAACTGAAGCGCGGATCCGGCCGATCACGCGCCTCCCGGAATGGCGCCGCACCTCCCTGGCGTTCCAGGGGCCATGGACCCCTACCGCGATCGCCACCCCACGGACGCCTCGCCGGCGCGCTCCCGCTGGCGGCGGCTCTCCAGCAGCGCCGGCCGCTTGATCCCCCGCCCCCTCTCGCTCCTGGTGGTCGCCGGCGCCCTCGGCTGGCCCGCCGTCTTCGTGAATCACCTGCTGCGCCGGCTCGCGGAGCCCCTGCCGGTGGCGCCCGCGTGCTCCGTGTTCACCGCGCCGGTCCTCACCGAGGCGGTTGCCGAGCCGGCGCCGACCCCCGCCGAAGAAAGCCCCGCGCCCGTCGTGCTCGCCCCTCGTGCGGCCCAGGCCTCGGTGGCCAGGACGGCGCACGCCATCGTCGAGGCCCTCGACGCGCACGACTACGCCGGGGTGGCCGGCCATGCGAGCCGCGAGCACGGGCTCGACGTGCTGGGGAGCACCGACGTCGTGACCGACGCGCCCCACTTCACGCAGGCCGAGCTCCGCGACTGCGCCCGCGATCGGATCCGGCGCGTGTGGATCTCGGGCGAGGTCAAGACCACCTGCGCCGGCTACTTCGCGCGCACGCTCAAGGGCCAGGCGTTCGCCACCAGCGTGCGCGTGGTCTTCAACGGCGACGCCGACACCAACCCGACCGCGCGCGCCGATCTCCGGGCGCGCTACGCGAGCGCCATCCTCGTCGACCACCGCGTGCTCGACGTCGAGGACGCGACCGGCGACCGCTCCGACAGCGTGCTCACCCTCGTCTTTCAGCCCGAAGCCGACGCCTGGCGCCTCGCTGCCATCGTGGGGCCCTGAAGCGCCGGGAGCGTGGCGTTCGCCCCTGGCGAGACGAGCGACGAAGAAGCGAGGATGCGCATGCGGCCGCTTCTTGGGCTCGTCGAGTCCGCGGGAGAGCGCGACCGCGCGCCGGCGGTCCGATCCGGCGCCCGCCTCACCCGTTGACCCGCGTGGGGGCCCGCGCCACCGTCGCGCCGTGACCGAACCGTCCTGGATCGTCGAGGTATGCGCCAAGCTGTCGGCGCTGCGCACCCTCACCCCCGAGCAAGGGCAGGAGGCGCTCGGGCCCCCGGTCCTCGCCTGAGCTCCTGGCGAGCCTCACCGCCGATCCATCGCGCGACGTCATCGATGCCCTCTCTCACGCCGGGGCGCTCCCTGCCGAGGACCGAGCCGTCCTCGAGCTCCACCCCCACCACTGCGCCCAGCGGGGCTCGCGATGCCTTCGGCCGCTGGCTCTACCTCGGCCGGGCCCGCGGACCGGTGCTGCGGCTCGACGCCTCCATCGCCGAGGCGCAGAGATACGGAGTCTACTCCCACCCATCCTTTCCCACGCCGCTCCTGGCCACGCACATCGAGGAGCAGTACCGCATCGGCGGCTACGAGATGGCGCTTCACCCCTGGCTCCCGGCCGATCTCCTGGAGGCGCTGAGCCAGGACGGGTACGGCTACACCCGGGCTCGGATCGCCGGGCTCGCGGCCACGCCGGCGGAGATCGTGGAGCGGCTCTCCCGCGACCCGCTCGGGATCGTCCGCGCCGCCGCCGCAGCGAGCGCCAGGCTCTCCCCGGAGAGCTGGGAGCGACTCTCCTGCGACGAGGACAAGGACGTGCGCGCGGGCGCCGCGGAGAGCGCCCTCGCTCCGACTCCAGGGCTGGGCCGGCTGGCCCGTGATCCCGAGCGGTGGGTGCGCCGCGCGGTGCTCGGTAATCCAGCGACGCCGGCCGCCGTCCTCGAGGAGCTCTGCCAGGACCCCGACGGCGCGGTCCGGAAGTGCGCGTGCGTCAATCCGGCCCTCCCCGCCGCCGCGGCGGCCCGGCTCCGCAGCGACGAAGAGGCCGAGGTCAGAGCCAGCGCCGAGTGGCGAACGCGGCTCGACGCCCGGCGGGCCCGGGCTCCATTCGACACGAGAGCACCCTGAACTGCCCCACGTTCATGGACTCGATGGGCATCGCGCTCCGTCGCAGGTACCATCGCCTGCCATGGGATACGTCTTCGAACGAGCCAGATCAGCGTTCACTCCGGCCACGTTGCTCAAGCGCCAGCAGTGCACGCGGTTCGACATGCGGCTTCTGA
>Ga0302283_1002623_pt1 | contig 14355 bp, 11 predicted proteins | sample III_Fen_E1_4_FD_198770 | JGI IMG/M metagenome (GOLD analysis project Ga0302283, IMG submission 198770) | Peat permafrost microbial communities from Stordalen Mire near Abisko, Sweden - III_Fen_E1_4 | ecosystem: Environmental > Terrestrial > Soil > Wetlands > Permafrost | place: Sweden: Abisko...
GCCGAACTCGAAGGCGGTCCCGCGGGATCGCACGACCCGTCGACCGCGGCGCTGATCGGGCGGTTGAAGGCGTAGGTTCCCCTCAAATCATCCCTTTCCAATCCACCGTCATGGCCGGGCCTTGTCCCAGCCACCCATGATCTCGATGCATCGAGGCGAGGCCGTGAGGCCGGAGCCACGCTGTCGGCGGCTCGCTCTCGCCGGTGTACTGGACAACAGTGCTCCTGGGTCCGCAGGGGGCGATTATGTCTTTGACAAACCCACGATGGACGGGGCGAAATCGTCCGTTCAACCGAGCTTCCGTTCGGAGAGCCGTCGTCGTGATTGCGACTCTTTTGACTCACCGAAATTCGACAAACCCCACGGTAGCCAAGGTCGCCAACGCTCCGGGGGCCGCTAAGAAGCGGGAGAAGTGACAATCCCAAGCTGGTCCACCCTCGTCTACGTCGGGTGGTGGATTGCCCTCAGCTATGTCATCGCGGTGTGCGCCATAGCTTTCCGCCTAAATCGCCTCCACGGCGAGCGGCGGGCTAACGAAACGCCGGCCGGCTTTGGCTTTCTGTGGCGATGGTTCGGGATGTTCCCGCTGCGCTTCATCTTCAGTCGCCGCTATCGCCAGATTGGCGATCCAACGTTATCGGCCTTGGTGATCGTGGGACGCGTCCTCTTCCTTTTGTATCTACCCCTCTTTGTCTATCTCGCCGTCACTCCACCCGCCTAACTGGCAGGTTGGTACGGATTGTACTATAACGCCAATGCGTTGGACTAGATTTCTTCCATTCTTCATATGGGAGCGCCGGGCGCAATTGTGAAACCCACGTCGGCTGCTGGGCGAAGGTGAAGAAGGTGGCGACAGCACCCCAGCCGAAGTCGGGCTCAAAGGCGCGCTAGCGCATTGCTGCTACTCCCCGTCATATTGTTGTCAGGGCTATGGGGCGGCGTGACGAGTATCTATCTCGTGACTGGCCTTCGCTCTGGGACAATGCGGAGTTTCATGGGCACCGGCCCGTTTGCTCAATACGATAGGAGCAAACATCCGATCCGGTTTTGGATGTCGGCGGTGTTGAACCTCGTGATCGTCGCGATCTGCGCAGGGGTAATCGTGGCCATCATCGCCAACACGCAGCGCTAGACTTCGCGCGGCGGTGGGTTCGCGAAAGGGCATAATCGCCCCGCGGAACGACGCCCGGGGATGACGGAGAGTGGGGTGACTACAGCCTCCCCCGTGCGTCCAGCAACTCCGCGTCGAACACGTGGTCGTGGCCGCCGATCCGGCCCGGGCGCCAGTAGCCTTCGGCGGTGATCCGCTCCTTGGGAAAACCGCGGGCAATAAGGGCCTGGCGCTGGGCGCGCACGGTGCTGGTTTCGCCGATCAGATAGACCTGGCCGTCGCCGGCCGGCGGCGTGAACTGGGCCACCGTCTCCGTCAGCGCCGGGCAGGGCGCCTGCGGCGGGCCGCCCCGATGCAGCCAGCGCAGGTCCACCTCCGCGGCGCTCTCCAGCGGCTGCTCTTCCTCGGGTCCGGCCACCGCCAGCACCACGCTGGCCTTCGCTCCGGCCGGCAGGGCCTCGACCATCGCGAAGATCCCCGGCAGGCAGGTCTCGTCGCCGACGAAATAGTGCCAATCGGCGTTCGGGGCGACGAAGGTGCGCCCGCGCGGCCCCTCGGCGTCGATGGTGTCGTCCAGGCGCGCGCTTCTGGCCCAGGTCACCGCCGGGCTGTCGCCGTGCAGCACCACGTCGATGTCGATCAGCTGCTCGGCCGGATCGAAGGCGCGGATGGTGTAGTGGCGCCGGGCGGTGCCGCCGTCGGCCGCGGGAATGTTCAGCACCAGGTCCTGCCCGGGGCGATAGGCAAAGCCGTCCAGGGTCTCGCCGACCAGACGCACCCGGCGCATGCGCGCAGTGACGTCGAAGGCGTCGACGACGGTCAGGGACCAGCGCGGCAGGGGCGGGCGGCGAAAGGCGGCGGCGGGGGCGATATCGTTCATCGGGCAATCTTCGTCTGTTATTAGATATATCGGAGATACGATATATCGGTCGTGCGTCTTCTGCAACAGGTGGCGATTCGAACGCCGTTCCGCCAGAAGCTGAGCCTTGGAAGGGTGGGGCCTGTCACCGCGGCGCAACGGTTGGCGGCGCCGCGAGCCATCTGACGCATTCCGCGAGATCGAACGCTTGGTGCGCGGCGCAAGGCGCCGTTACAGTGTTCGCTGTCCCGACCGGCGATGAAGGTCTCGGGCGCCAAGGTCCCGTGCGTAACTTCGGGGCAGGCGCAGCGGCTGTCTGGTGGCGCAGCCGGTGGGGATGACAAGCGTCAAGGCGCCGCAGGCGGCCGTTCACGGTCTCTCAGCGGCTCGGGGCGCTCGTCTGTCATCGTGCGCAGAGGAACCAGACGTCACATGGGGCAGTCCCAGCAGTTAAGCGTATTTCAGCGCCGCGCGCCGCAGCAGGCCCGCGGCCAGGCCACCGTCGATGCGATCCTGGAGGGCGCGGCGCGGATCATCCGCCGCGAAGGACCGGAAGCCTTGACCACCAACCGTATCGCCGAGGTCGCCGGCGTCAGCATCGGCACCCTGTACGGCTACTTTCCGGACAAGACCGCCGTGCTGGTCGGTCTGGCCCGGCGCCAACTGGCCGACGACGAGGCCGACGTCCTGGCGGCCTTGGCTGACATGTCGGAGCCGGATCCGGTCCGGGCCCTGGTCCGGGTCATCCTGGAACTTCATCGCAACGACCGGTCGATGCGCCGGGCGGTGCTGGGGGTGCACCTGGGGCTCGGCCTCGGCGGCGAACTGGTCGACCAGACCCAGCGCGTCGCCGGCAAGCTGATGGACGGCGGCGCGCGCTGGCAGGGCAGCGGCGTCTGCCGCCCGGACGCCCTGCGGCTGTTCGTGGTCACCCAGGCGGTGCTCGGCGTCGCCCGGGCGTTGCTCGACGAGGGCCACGCCGACGACATCCCGCCGGAGCAGCTGGAGGACGAGCTGGTGCGGCTGGTCAGATCCTACCTGGGCGAGACCGGGACCATCCGGCTCGAACCCTAGGGCCTCACACCCCTAGGAACATCCCGCGAATGCCGGCTCGAAAGGCGTCGATGCCGCCTGACAGCCGCTGGGCGTAGGTGGCCTTGGCGTCTTCGCCGGCGACGAAGGTGACTCGGTCGCTCTCGTCGGTGGCGGCCTGGAACACCACCTCGGCGATCTGCTCGGCGCTGGAGCCGCCGGCCCGGCGCTCGGGGTTGGTGAAGGCCGCCATGACCTTGCCCATCGCTTCGGCGTAGGCCGGATGCATGGCCAGCACCAGCGAACGGCCGGCGAAGTCGGTGGCGATGCCGCCCGGGGCCACCGTCTTCACCCGGATGCCGAACGGGGCCAGCTCGAAGGCCAGGCTCTCGCTCCAGCCTTCCAGGCCCCACTTGGTCGCGTGATAGACCGAGTTGAACGGGAAGGTGACCAGCCCGCCGATCGAGGTGGTGGTGACGATGCTCCCCTGGCCGCGCTCGCGCATGGCCGGCAGGAACGCTTGGGTCACCCGCATCACGCCTAGGAGATTGGTGTCCAGCTCGTCGACCAGCTGCGCGTCGGTCGTGCCCTCGAAGGCGCCGGCCAGGCCGTAGCCGGCATTGTTGAACAGCACGTCGATCGGTCCCAGCGCCAGCGCCTTGGCGGCCGTGTCGGCGATCTGCGCCTTGTCGGTGACGTCGAGCGGCAGCACGGTGATCCCCGGCGTGGCGCCGAGGCCGCCGTCGTTCGCCGGATTGCGCATGGTGGCGATCACCTCCCAGCCGCGGCTGGCGAACAATAGGGCGCTCGCCCGCCCAAGGCCGGTCGAGCTGCCGGTGATGAAGATGGTCTTGCTCACGTGAGGTCTCCGTCCATGGCGATGTCAGAGCGGCCATAGCACAGCGGCGCCAGGGCTTCTCGCGCGGAGAATTCAGGCTTTGCGGAACGACAGCGCCGTCGCCGGCGCGCCGACCTCGAACGGGGTCACATCCGACCAGAACCGCCGCTTGAACTTCGATCCGTCGACCACATACGGCCGATCCCAGGTGAAGCCGACATCGGCGACCTCGCGCATGAAGCTGGAGACGAGGCCCAGGATCGGCAGCAGGGCCAGCGGCACGGCGGCGAGCTTCAGCTTCACCCCCAGCGCCTCGGCGCCCAGCTTGAGGATCTGCCGCGGGGTCCGCGTCGGCGCGCAGGGCATGTTCCATACCTGGCCGTAGGCGTCGTCGGCCGCGTCCAGCAGGCTGAGCACCGCCCGGGCGATGTCGGGCACATAGGCGAAGTCGTGCGGCGTATCCGGCGGCGCCAGCAGCAGGGCGCTCTTGCCCGCGGCCAGCGCCCCGAACCCGGTCGATCCGAGGTGCGAGACCGGCACGCCCGGGCCATAGAAGTCGGTACAACGCAGCGCCGCCACCCGAACGCGCCCGCTGGCCGCCGCGTCGGTCCAGATACGGGTGGCCGCGGTCAGGATGGCCGGCTTGGCGCCGCGAGAGGTCAGCGGCATGTCCTCCCGCCGGGGCTCGTTCTGCGGTCCCAACTGATAGAGGTTGTCGACGAACACCAGCCGCGCGCCGGCGTCGGCGCAGGCGTCCACGACGTTGGTCATCGTCGGGCCCCACACCGCCTGCCAGACCTTTCGGTCGTAGGCGAAGCCCACCGCCAGCACCACTTGGTCCGCCCCGCCGATGGCGCTGCGGACGCTGGCCGGATCCAGGACGTCACATGAGCGGAAGTCGGCGGCTGCCGGCAGATTGGCCGGCCGGCTACGCTGGGCCACGCGGACTGCGTCGCCTCGCGCCAGCAACGCGTCGGCGGTGGCGCGTCCCACCGCTCCGTAGCCAAGGATCACGGTCAGTCGGGTCATGGCGTCTCTCCGTTTCCAGGCGAGACATAGGGCCGGCATTTGTATCCGTCCAATGCATGGTTATGATCATAATCATGCGTGAACTGAATGTCTCCGGTCTCGACCTGAATTTGCTCCCGTCGCTGGAGGCGTTGCTGCGCCGGCGCAACGTCACCCGTGCTGCCGACGACGTAGGCCTCAGCCAGCCGGCGATGAGCCGCGCCCTCGCCCGGCTGCGCGATCTGCTGGCCGATCCGCTGCTGGTGCGCGCCGGCGCCGGCTATGTGCTCACCGCCCGGGCGGCGGCGATCCAGCCGCAGGTCGCGGCGCTGATCGGCCAGGTGCGCGAGGTGTTCCAGTCGCGCCCGTTCGATCCGGCGGGCGAGCATCGCGTGCTGCGGCTGGCGGCGGCGGACAGCCACACGGTGCTTATCCTTCCCGGCGTTATCGCCCGGCTGGCGATCGAAGCGCCTGGGGTGGATCTGCGCGTCACCGCCTATGGCCCGGATCTGTTCGCGCGGCTGCAGAGTGGCGAGCTCGACCTGGCCTTCGCGCTGGCCGGCAGCCCGCTGCCGCCAGGCGCGCATAGCGAGATCGTTTGCCGAGACGAGGTCGCCCTGGTCATGCGTCGTGGCCATCCCGCCGCCGGCCGCGCGTGGACCCTCGCCGACTATGGACGCCATCCGCACGTCGGCGTCGCGCTCACCGGCGACGGCCAGTCGGAGATCGACGCCACCCTTGCCGCCGAGGGGGTCAGCCGGCGGATCGTGCTGGTTACCCCGCACTTCATGGCCGCCCTGGCGGCGGTCGCCGTCAGCGATGCGGTGACCACCCTCTCCGCCACCCTGGCTCGCCGTTTCGCCGCCGCCTTCGACCTGACGCTGCGGACGCCACCGTTCGGCGAGACGTTGTTTACCACCACCCTGGTGTCCTCGCACGTGCGGGCGTCCGATCCCTTCCTGGTCTGGTTCCGCCGGCTGGTCCGCGAGGTGGCGACGGTCGCCGCCCCGTAGCCGCCGGTTGGCCAGTCGCCCGAAAATCCGCTATACGCCCGCGCATGATCGCTCTGGGCCATCACCACGCGACCTCACCGACCCGCTCCGGCGGGCCGGGCCGGATGCGCTTGGCCTAAGACCTTCGCCTCCTCCCGCGCCCCGCCGAAACCGGATGGGGCGCTGAAAAGCGGCTCCATCCGTCCCACGAAAAGGACTGATCCGATGGACGCCCGTTGCCCCTTTCGTCCCCAGCCGTTAAGCGCCCGGCCATGACCGGCGATGCTCCCATGCGACCTAAGGCCCGCGCCCCGCGCGGCTTCCTCGATCGGCGGGCGGAGTCCCTGCGCGCCGAGCGCCGCATCGTCGAGGCGGTGAGCGGGGTCTACGAGTCCTACGGCTTCGAAGCCCTGGAGACCGGGGCGTTCGAATACGCCGACGCGCTCGGCAAGTTCCTGCCCGACGCCGATCGGCCCAACGAGGGCGTGTTCGCCCTGCAGGACGACGACGAAGAGTGGATGGCGCTGCGCTACGACCTCACCGCGCCGCTGGCTCGCTTCGTCGCCCAGAACTGGGAGAGCCTGCCCAAGCCGTTCCGCCGCTATGCCGTCGGCAAGGTCTGGCGCGATGAGAAGCCCGGGCCCGGACGCTACCGCGAATTCGTCCAGTGCGACGCCGACACCGTCGGCTCGTCGCGGCCGGAAGCCGACGCCGAGATCATCGCCATGGCGGTGGAAGGCTATGCCGCCGCCGGCCTGCCGCGCGGCGCCTGCGTCTTAAAGATCAACAATCGCAAGCTGCTCAACGGCCTGCTCACCGCCGCCGGCGTCGCCGACGAGGGCCAGAAGCTGGCCGCTCTACGCGCCGTCGACAAGCTCGACCGCCTCGGTCTGGACGGGGTCAAGCTGCTCTTGGGCGAGGGCCGGTTGGACGAGTCCGGCGCCTTCACCCGCGGCGCCGGCTTGGCGAGCGCAGGGGTCGACGCGGTGCTGGCCTTTGTCTCGGCCGGCCGGGGGGAACGGTCCGCGACCCTCGATCGCCTGGCCAACGTCATCGGCGGCTCGACCGAGGGCGAGGAGGGCCTGAACGAGCTTTCCCGCATCGGCGCCTCACTGAGCGCCTTCGGCGTCGCCGACGACCAGGCGCTGTTCGACCCCTCGGTGGTGCGGGGGCTGGAATATTACACCGGCGCGGTGTTCGAGGCCGAGCTGATGGCCGAGGTCACCGACGAGGCGGGCGCTCGCGTCAGCTTCGGCTCCATCGGCGGCGGCGGCCGCTATGACGACCTGGTCGCACGCTTCACCGGCCAGAGCGTGCCGGCCACCGGCTTTTCCTTCGGCGTCTCGCGGCTGGCGGCGGCCCTGGCGGCCAGCGGTTCGACGGCGGGCGCCGAGGGCCGCGGCCCTGTGGTGGTGATCGCCTTCGACGAAGCGCGGATGGCCGACTATCAGGCGGTTGCCACCGAGCTGCGTGGGGCCGGCCTGGCCGCCGAGGTCTATCTCGGCAGTTCCGGCATGCGCGCCCAGATGCGCTACGCCGACAAGCGCCTGTCGCCGGCCGCGGTGATCATCGGCGAGGACGAGTTCGCCGCCGGCCAGGTGACGGTGAAGGACCTCGATCTCGGCCGCCAGCTCGCCGCCGGGGTCGCCGACAACGCCACCTGGAAAGCCGAGCGTCCGGGCCAGATCACCGCGCCCCGCGGCGAACTGGTCGCCATCGTCCGCGCCATCGTCGGCGGCGCGGCATGAGGATCGAGCCCCCCGTTCCGGCCGAGGTGCTGAAGGCGGTGCGCGCGCCTTTCGCCGCCATGCGCGCCCAGACCATCGACCCGCCGGTGCTGCAGCCCCTCGGCCTTATCCTCGATCTGGCCGGCGAGGCGATGCGCGAGCGGCTGATCCTGGTCCAGGCCGACGGCGGCGACGAGGCGGCGCTGCGCCCGGACTTCACCATCCCGGCCGCCCGCGCCCACATCGAAGGCAAGCGCCCCAGCGGCCGCTATTTCTACGAGGGCAAGGCCTTCCGCGCTCAGCCCCGCGGCCGCCAGGCGTTCGAGGAATTCCTGCAGATCGGCCTGGAGGTGTTCGGTCCTGGCGACGCCGCCGAGGCCGACGCCCAGATCGCCGCCCTGGCCTGGCGTTCAGCCGGCGCCGGCGGGCGCGACGATCTCTCACTGCATCTGGGCGACGTCGGCCTGTTCGCCGCCTTCGTCGATACTCTGCGTCTGGCCGAGCCCCTGGCGGCGCGCATCCGCCGGTCCTTCGCCAGTCCCCGGCGCCTGCGCGAAGCGCTGGAGCGGGCCGCCGATGGCCGTCCGACCCAGTCGGCGCCGGCCGGAGAGCGGTTGGCCGCCGTACTCAGCGGCCTGCCCGAGGACGAAGCCACCGCGGTGCTGGAGGATCTCTGGTCGCTGGCCGGCATCGAGCCCGCCGGCGGCCGTTCGGCCGGCGAGATCGTCCACCGGCTGGCCGAGCGCGCGGCGGTGGCCCGGGCCCCTGACCTCGATCCGGATCAGGCCGCGCTGATCGGCCGCTTCCTGGCCATCTCCGATACGCCGGCCAAGGCGCTGGACGCCGTGGCCCGCCTCGCCGGCCCCGGCGGGGCCAAGTTGGAGGCGGCGCTGAAGGCCTGGACCCAGCGACTGACGGCGCTGGAAGACGACGGCGCGCCGCCGGATCGCATGCGACTCTCCACCGCCTTCGGCCGCGACTTCGGCTACTATGACGGCGTGCTGTTCGAGGTGCGTAGCGCCGCCCTCGGCGAGCATCGCCCGGTGGCCGCCGGCGGGCGCTACGACAGCCTGCCCGCGCGCCTGGGCGCCGCCCACGTCTCCGCCGCCGTCGGCTGCATGGTCCGGCCCGGCCGCGCCTGGCGCGAGGGCGCGGTATGAGCGAGCCTTTGATCCTCGCCCTGCCGTCCAAAGGGCGGCTGAAGGAACAGGTCGAGGCCTGGCTGGCCGATTGCGGCCTGCCCATTCGCGCGGCTGGCGGCGAGCGCGGCTACAGCGCCCGGCTGGACGGTCTCGCCGACATCGAAGTGCGCCTGCTGTCGGCGGCCGAGATCGCCACCAGTCTGTTCACCGGCCAAATCCACCTCGGCGTCACCGGCGAGGACCTGCTGCGCGAGCTGGCCGACGACCTGGAGAGCCGGGTGCTGCTGTTGCGCGCGCTGGGCTTCGGCCAGGCCGACCTGGTGGTGGCCGCGCCGAAGAGCTGGATCGATGTCGAGACCATGGCCGACGTGGACGAGGTGGCGCATCTCTACCTGGCCCGCACCGGCCGCCGGCTGCGGGTGGCGACCAAGTATCTGACCCAGACCCGAGCCTTCTTCGCGCGCCACGGGGTGATCGACTACCGGATCGTCGAGAGCGGCGGCGCCACCGAGGGCGCGCCGGCCGCCGGAACCGCCGAGCTCGTCGCCGACATCACTTCCTCGGGCGCGACCCTGGAAGCCAACGGACTGAAGGTGCTCAGCGACGGGCTGATCCTTTCCAGCCAGGCGCAACTGGCGGCCGGACTCGCCGCCCACTGGGACCCCGCTCGACTGGACCTGGCCCGCCGGCTCTGCCGCATCGTCGAGGCCCGCGGACGCGGCCTGGCCACCGCCACCCTGACCTGGCCCGCCGAGGCGGACGGCGTCGCCCGCGCGGCGATCGAGGAACTGGGCGCTGAGGGCGTTCACGCGCGCCCGTTCGGCGTGCTGGTCGCCTCGCGAGACGTATTCGCCGCCGCCGAGGCCCTCGCCGCCCGCGGCGTCGGCCCGGTCAGCGTCACCCACCCGGGCTATGTGTTCGAGGCCGAAAGCGCGCCGATCGAAGCCCTGGCGTTGCGTCTGGGGCGGCGCTAACTGACGCTACCGTCAAAAATGTCGGGTCGAATTGACCACTCAGTCCAAAATTCACCCGGTTGTGTAGGCGTCAGCGAACAATATGCCCTTGCCGTCGGGTGCGTGGCGTTGACAGCCGCAAGAATTTGCCGTTCTCTCCAGCCCGCGAGAGACAGACAGGCCTCCTTAAAGGTCTGAAGTCTCCGGCGTTTCGGGGAGGAAACGCCCTCTTGGATCGACTGACCAAGCTCTTTCAAACCCGTCGCGACTATCCCCCGCGACGGGTTTGATTTTTTCAGCGTCGGCGTCAGTTTTCTCTCCCCCTACCAGATACGGACCCGCTGCTCGGGCGGCAGATAGAGCGGATCGCCAGGTTTGATCCCCCAGGCGTCGTACCAGGCGTCGACGTTGCGCACGACGCCGTTGACCCGGGCCGTGAGCGGCGAGTGGACGTCGGCGACCAGTTGCTGACGCAGGGCGTCGGGACGCATGGCGCCGCGCCAGATCTGCGCCCAGCCGAGGAACACCCGCTGGTCGCCGGTCAGCCCGTCCAGCACCGGCGCGGGCTGACCGGCCAGGTAGAGATGGTAGGCGTCGAGCCCCAACAGCACCCCGCCCAGATCGGCGATATTCTCACCCATGGTCTGATTGCCCTTGATATGCGCCCCGGGGATCGGCTCGAAGGCGGAATACTGTTCGCCGAGCCGCTTGGTCTGAGCCCGGAACTTGGCGTCATCGTCAGGCGCCCACCAGTCGGTGAGCCGGCCGGCGCCGTCGAACAGCCGGCCCTGGTCGTCATAGCCGTGGGTCATCTCATGGCCGATCACCGCGCCGATCGCGCCGTAGTTCACCGCCATGTCGCCATCCGGGTCGAAGAACGGCGGCTGCAGAATCGCCGCCGGAAAGACGATCTCGTTCATGGTCGGATCGTAGTAGGCGTTCACCGTCTGCGGGGTGATGCCCCACTCGCTGTGGTCCACCGGCCCGTTCAGCCGCCGCACCTGCCGCCGCCACTCGAACGCCATCGAGCGCACGACGTCGCCAAACAGGTCGCCATCGGTGATCGTCAGCGCGCTGTAGTCACGCCACTTGACCGGATAGCCGACCTTGACGTTCAGCTGCGACAGCTTCTCCAGCGCCTTGGCCTTGGTGGCGTCGCTCATCCAGCTGACCCGCTGCATGCGCGCGGCCAGAGCGGTGCGCACATTGCCGACCAGCTGCAGCATCTTGGCCTTGCCGTCCGGCGGGAAATAGGCCGACACATAGGCGCGGCCGACCGCTTCGCCCATGTCGCCGGAGACGGCGTCGCCGGCGCGCTTCCAGCGCGGCGACTGTTGCTGCTGCCCCGTCAGCGCTTTGCCGCGAAAGGCGTAGCGGGCGTCCACGAAAGGCTTCGACAGTTCCGGGGCGGCGGCGTCGGTGGCGGTGAACGCCTGCCAGGCCTGCAGAGTGCTGATCGGCGTGCGGGCGAAGATCCCGGCGATCTTCGGAAAGGCGGTGTCCTGCCGCACGATCACCCGACGCGCGTCGCCCAGGCCGCCGGCGGCCAGGAACGCCTTCCAGTCGAACCCCGGCGCGGCGGCGGCCAGCGCCTCGGGGGTCATTGGGGTATAGCTCTTCGATTGGTCGCGCCGGTCGATCCGCGACCAGCTTACCTCGGCGATCTGAGTCTCCAGCGCCACCACCGCCGCGGCCCTCGGCCGGGCGTTCGGCCAGTGGGCCAGAGTCAGCATGCGGGCCACATAGGCCTGGTAGGCGGCCTTCTGCGGCGCGAAGCTGGGGTCAAGGTAGTAGTCGCGGTCGGGCAGGCCGAGGCCGGACTGGCTGAGGTAGACCGCGTAGTGCGCCGGATCCTTGGCGTCGACGCCGATGCCGGGATCGAACCAGCTGCCGTAGAAGCCCTCGGCCGCATGGCCCATCAGCGCCGCCAGCGCCGAGCGGGTCGTGGCGGCGCGAATCCGCGCCAGATCGGGCTGCAGCGGCCGCGCGCCCAGGGCGTCGACGTGCGCCTCGTCCATATAGGCCCGATAGAAGGCGCCGATCTTGGCGTCGTCGCCCCTGGCCGCCGGATCGTGGGCGACCTTTTCCAGGATGATGTGCACCCGGTCCTCCGACAACGCCGAAAGCGCCGCGAATGACCCGTAGCCCGGGCGATCCGCCGGGATCACCAGTTGCTTCAAATAGGTCCCGTTGGCGTAGGCGTAAAAGTCCGCCCCCGGCGCGACCGTGGTGTCGCGCCCGGCCAAGTCGAAGCCCCAGGGGGCGATGTGCGCGCCGACCGGCGCGTCCGCCAGCGACAGGCCGGCGAGGCCGGCGGCGACGCCAATCGCCGCGGCGGCGAGAAGGGTTTTCATCGGTATGGAGGGGTCCTTGCAAGCGGTGTCCCCGGTCCAAGCATTTCGCGGCGAGCATCGCCCCTTAAAAAATGTTCATGGGCCGGGGCCGCGCGCAGGGCGCCATCGACCCGCCATTGTCACACTCTCGTTACCCTGGAAAACGGCGGTTGGCGCAAAGCCTTGATCGCACAGAGCCAGGATCGTTTTCGACACCCGCGATCAACAGAAATATCTGGCCTGCGACGGTGGCGCCCGTTGACCAGTTGGCAACCATGTGTCCCCATATTCTGGGCTTTCGGGGCGCGTCGCCCACAAGATGTAGATGCTGAGGGGGCGAATCGCCTCTGAACGGCTGTCGGGGTTTATAGGTGTGGTGATGATGGGAAGCGAAGCAAAGAAGGTCGTCATCGGGTCGGCTGGCGCCGCGGCGGTCAGGCCGGTCGAGCGACCGCAGCTGCAGCTGGTGCGCAAGGTCGAGATCGACCGAAGCCGTGATTCGCTCTTGACCGACTTCGGCAAGACCACGCTGGAGGACCGCTATCTGCTGGCGGGCGAATCCTACCAGGACATGTTCGCCCGGGTGGCCACCACCTACGCCGACGGCGCAGACCACGCCCAACGCATCTATGACTACATCTCCCGGCTCTGGCTGATGCCCTCGACGCCGGTGCTGTCCAATGGCGGCGCCGATCGCGGCCTGCCGATCTCCTGTTTCCTGAACGCCGTCGGCGACTCGCTGGAAAGCATCGTCGGCACCTGGAACGAGAACGTCTTCCTGGCGGCCAACGGCGGCGGCATCGGCACTTACTGGGGCGGAGTCCGCTCGATCGGCGAGAAGGTGAAGGGGGCCGGCCAGACCAGCGGCATCATCCCGTTCATCCGGGTGATGGATTCGCTCACCCTGGCGATCAGCCAGGGCTCCCTGCGGCGCGGCTCGGCGGCCGTCTACATCGACGTCTGGCACCCGGAGATCGAGGAGTTCCTGGAGATACGCAAACCCTCCGGCGACTTCAATCGCAAGTCGCTGAACCTGCATCACGGGGTCTGCGTCACCGACGAGTTCATGGAGGCGGTCCGCGACGGCCTGCCGTTCTCGCTGCGCTCGCCGAAGACCGGCGAGGCCCTGCGCGACGTCGACGCCCGCACCCTCTGGCAGAAGCTGCTGGAGCTGCGGCTGCAGACCGGCGAGCCCTATCTGATCTTCTCCGACACGGTGAACCGGGCGATGCCGCAGCATCAGCGCGAGCTGGGCCTGAAGGTGCGCCAGTCGAACCTCTGCTCGGAGATCATGCTGCACTCCGGCAAGGACCACCTGGGCAACGAGCGGACCGCCGTCTGCTGCCTCTCGTCGATCAACGCCGAGATGTTCCTGGAGTGGCGTGACCATCCGACCTTCATCGAGGACACCATGCGGTTCCTCGACAATGTGCTGCAGGATTTCATCGACCGCGCGCCGCCGGAAATGGCCGCCGCCGCCTATGCGGCCTGGCGCGAGCGTTCCGTGGGCCTGGGGCTGATGGGCTTCCACTCGTTCCTGCAGAGCCAGAACGTGCCCTTCGAGAGCGCCCTGGCGAAAAGCTGGAATATGCGCCTGTTCAAGCACTTGCGCCGGGGCTGCGACGCCGCCAGCGTCAAGCTGGCCGAGGAGCGGGGCGCCTGCCCCGACGCCGCCGAGCGGGGCGTGATGGAGCGCTTCAGCCACAAGATCGCCATCGCGCCGACCGCCTCGATCTCGATCATCTGCGGCGGCACCAGCGCCGGCATCGAGCCGATCCCGGCCAATATCTACACCCACAAGACCCTGTCCGGCTCGTTCGCGGTTAAGAACCCGTATCTCGAGCGGCTGCTGGACGAGAAGGACGCCAACACCACCGCAACCTGGAACTCGATCCTGGAGAACGAGGGCTCGGTCCAGCATCTGGACTTCCTCTCGACCGACGAGAAGGACGTCTACAAGACCGCCTTCGAGATCGACCAGCGCTGGGTGGTCGAGCTGGCCGCCGACCGGGCGCCGGAGATCTGCCAATCGCAGTCGGTGAATATCTTCCTGCCCGGCGACGTGGATAAATGGGACCTGCACATGCTTCATTGGCAGGCGTGGGAGCGGGGCGTGAAGAGCCTCTACTACCTGCGCTCCAAGTCGGTGCAGCGGGCCGCCTTCGCCGGCGCCGACATGGCCTCCGAGAGCGCCGCCCGCGCCGCCGAAGCCCGCACCGATTACGACGAGTGCTTGGCCTGCCAATAGAGGCGCCGCGATTGTGACAGCCTAGAGCGGGAACTGGCGCCGCATTTGCACCTTAATTCCTGTGAGCGGTCCGGAGCGCCCAGTGCGCCTCTTCTCCGCCCCTTGGGAACGG
>Ga0302283_1002631_pt1 | contig 14324 bp, 10 predicted proteins | sample III_Fen_E1_4_FD_198770 | JGI IMG/M metagenome (GOLD analysis project Ga0302283, IMG submission 198770) | Peat permafrost microbial communities from Stordalen Mire near Abisko, Sweden - III_Fen_E1_4 | ecosystem: Environmental > Terrestrial > Soil > Wetlands > Permafrost | place: Sweden: Abisko...
CAGCATTTCCAGCGCGATCGCGTTCGGCTTTTCGCCCGTGTCGAGCAATTTGTATTGCCCGTCTTCCTTCACGATGTAGACCGTCACTGTATTTCCGCCCAGAGCGTCGACCTTCTCGCGGTAGCCAACTGTGTCATCGCCTTCGCCCTTGGGATCGAGCATGTGCAGCACGATGTCTTCCGTAACATCCAGCGAGCTCCCTTCGCGCGCCAGTTGGCTGTTCATCTTCTTGCCGTTTTCGAACTCTTCCTTCAGCTCGTCGGCGTCCATCGCGTTCAGCACCTTGATGGCGTTGCGGCTGAGCATGGTGGCGAAGCGCTCCTTGGTCAGATCGGGATCGAAGGGCACCAGGGAGAAGCGCTTCAAGAGGTCTGCCGGAGTGTTCGCGAATTGCGTGTCCTCGTGGCGCGGCGCGCCGCGCAGCATGTTCGCCAGGCCCAATGTCCGCGCGGCATCGTCGCCCCCTGCGCCCGCCTGGAAAAAGTCGGCGGCCTGCGCATACTGCCTCATATTCATGAGCATTTCGCCGGCAGTGCGATCGGTCTCTTTGAAACCGTTATCGTCTGTCGCGCGCTTATTGGCTTCGTCCAGACCCGCCTTGCTGCCCCGCAACATGGCCACGCAGGCCGCCATCAGCGGCTTGGGCTCGGGATTGAGGGTCTGTGCCACTTTGTACGCGCCTGCGTAATCGCCGCTGTAGAAAAGCGAGAAGGCAAGATTATCGATGAGTCCGAGATCGGCAAGCTTGTCCTGGCCCAGCTTCTGATATTCCGCGACCGCTTCTTTCATGTGCGCTTGACCGCTGTAGCGGCGTCCCACGGAGTCGTATTCCAGCAGGATTGCCAGATTGGCTTGCGCGGTGTGATCGTCGGGATCGAGCTTGATGGCAGCGCGATACGCGTCGGCCGCGCCGGTCAAATCGCTTCCGGGGCGCAGCTCGCGGCCCACCAGGTCGTGCTTCAGGATTTCCGCGAGCACGCGCTCGGCAAGAGCGGAACTTGGGTCAAGCTTCACAGCCAGGCGCGCCTCCGAGCGCGCGGCTTCTCCCATGCCGGCCTGAAGCAGCACATTGGCCACTTGCAAATGGTGCACGGCCGCATTGGGATTGAGCGCCACCAGCGCGCGATAGCTGGCCAGCGCCTCCTTCACTTTGCCGTCGCGCAGCAGCGCCTCGCCCTGCGGCTCAAAGTCGATGAGAATCGCGGGGCCGCTGATCAGATCGGCAATCTGGTTGCGCAGCGCAGTAGCCTCGGCCGCGGTGTAGCGGCGCTTAACGGAATCGAAGACCAGGTGCGCCAGCACCACTCCGTCCTTTTCCGTGGTGAACGTCTCCGTAAGCTGCGCCGGACCGAGCGCTACGTTCAAGTCCTTGGGCAGTTCCTTGGGAACAAATCCCGCGGGCGGAGTGAAGCGATAGTTCCACTCCGTGGTGAGAGCCGCATTCAGCCACCAGTCTTCGGTGCGCGGCTTCTTGGGCTTATCGGGGCCGGTAATCTTCTTCTCGTCGGAATCGTCCTTCTGCCTGAGTTCCTCCGGCAGAAACTGGAAGAGCCGGTCGACGCGGATGGCGGCCTGCGCGCTTTCAAGCTCCGTGTAACCGCGCCGCGCCTTTTCGCAGGCGATGGTCAGCTTGAACGGCTGCGAAAGATCGGCGGGATCGGTGCGGTCCACTTTGCTGAGATCGTCGCAGAGGTACTCTGACTTGATGTAGCCGCGCAGCACGTCGCGTGTGTCTTTGTCGGGCTTGTCGGCATAAAAGCCGCGATAACTAGATCCCAGAATGCCTTTGGGCTGCGTGATCTCGACCACGTTGGCGGGGCCGTTGTCTGTCAGCGTGAACTCGCGCGTCTCCACCACGCCGTTGTCGCGCGACGTGGCTTCAGGAATTTTGACGAGTGCCGTAGTCCCATCGCTCGTAATCAGCGATAAGCGGCCCTGGTCGCCCATCGGCACCTGACCCAGTTGCGCATAGCGATCGGTGGCATCGATCCATAGTGGAGTTTTTCCCGGCACATAAACAATCGCGTGATCGAACATCCCCATGCCGGGCAGATCCACGGGCACATCCATGCGCACTCCCGCGTCGAGAATCGCCACGTACGCAGGAATGCCCGCCGCGCGCAACATCGCCACCAGCAGCGTGGCCTTGTCTTTGCAGTCACCGTATTTCTTCGCCAGCGTTTCTGCCGGATCGTGAGGCACGATCGCCGCTTCGCCGAATTCGATGCCCGTGTAACGGACCTCGCGATCGAGATAATCGAGAATAGCGGCTTCCTTCTCGGCCGCAGATTTCTTACCGGCGATCAGCGGAGTTACAACAGCCTGCACAGCCGGCGAATTCGCGCGGTCGTCCACAATCTTTCCGTACTCCGCCGCGATGCTTTGCCACGAAGCGCCCGTGGAAAATTCGATCATCGGGAAGAACACGGCCTCGGGAGGCAGATACGAAATGCGGGAGTCGATCGCATCCAGCGGAGCCACGTCGAACGTGAGCGTCACGCGCCCTCCGGACTCGGAGCGCACCGGCTTGATGCCGGGCAGCAACAGAAGATTGGTACGCAGCGGCAGAGCCGCAGGAGCATCGAAAACCACGTGGCTGTGCGCAACGGGCACGTCTTCCTGGCCCAGCACAACTCGTCCCACGCGGCCCGCACGAAACAGCGTCTCCGTTTCCGTCTCGGTGTATTCCTCTTCCACCACCACGCCGGGCGCAATGGCCGGAAGCGGCGCGTGCAGGCGCTTGCCGTCGCTGTAAGTTTTGTAGTCGCCGCCGCGGGCCGGCGCTTCGGTGATGGTATTGGGATCGAGCGTATGCACCGTGAAGTCGGGCGCGATCACCCGCGCGCGGATGACGGGCCGCGCTTCGTGCCATGGTTCCCAGCCCACGGAAAGCGAGTCCCAGACTTCCGCGCCCTTCTGCGTAAGTACCTTGTAGACCAAATGACCAACGTGAACCATGCGTCCGGCATCGTCGAAGGTATAACTCTCGTCGTCGCAGAGTTCCGTCACGTTCACGCCATCCGGCGCAGGCGCGGCGGATGCGGCCTGGTACAGCGTCTTGGGATCAATGGAGAAATGCGGCGCGCTCCACGGCTCAGCCGACGGCGCAGCGTAGGGAGCTTCAGGCAACGATTGCGCGGACGCGACGGCAGACAGTGCGGATGCAATCAGCGCGGCGAGCAGGCAGGGCAGAGGAGAACGCAGAAATGAAGAAGGCACAGGGCACCCGGCGATTTAGATTGTGAAAACCACACTAAACTGCTTCGCGCGGATGAGCAAGCGCTGCCTTGGCGGGCTGGTTCAAGCCGATTTCACGACCTGCGCCGCAATCTTTCTCAGCTCCGGCAGCACGTTGCCCAGCGCGGCCGGCGCGGCGTCACGTTTGCCCAGCGCAAAGTACACGTCGCGATAGAGCGGATACAGTTGCTCGTAGACCGCAGCAGCCTTCGCGTCCGGCTCCACGGTGCGGAAGGGCAGACACACCGCATCCTGCGCCTCTTCAATCGTCTTGTACACTCCAGCGGCAAGCAGCGCAAAAATCCCTGAGCCCAGGCTGGTGGGAATGGCCGCCGGCACCAGCACCGGCTTGTTCAGCACGTTGGCATAGACGCGATTCAGGATTTCGTTCTTCTGCGGAATGCCGCCCGCATTAATGATGCGATCGATGCGCACGCCGTGCTCGGCCATGCGCTCCAGAATGATGCGCGTGTGGAATGCGGTGCCTTCAATCGCGGCGAACAGCTCGTCCTGCGCGGTGTGCACCAGGTTCCAGCCCAGCGTCACGCCGCCCAGCTCGGGATTCACCAGCACAGTGCGATCACCGTTATCCCAGCTCAGCCGCAGCAGTCCGGTCTGGCCCGCCTTCCACGCATCCAGACCCTCCGAGAGCGCGGCCACCGTCGTATTCGCGCGCCTGGCAATGGCGTCGAAGATGTCGCCTACCGCCGACAACCCCGCTTCAATGCCGGTGTAGTGCGGATGCACGCTGCCCGGCACCACGCCGCAGACGCCGGGAATCAGTTCCGACTTTGGCGCGATGGCGATAATGCAGGTTGAAGTGCCGACCACGTTCACCACGTCGCCTTCGCGGATATTGGCTCCGATGGCGTCCCAGTGCGCGTCGAACGCGCCCACAGGAATCGGAATCCCAGCGCGCAGCCCCAGCTCCGCGGCCCACTTTGGCGAAAGATGCCCGGCGATTTTGTCGCTGGTCAGGTATTCGCCGCCCATCTTGGCGCGCACGCCTGCCAGCAGAGGGTCCACCGCGGCCAGAAACTCCTCCGGCGGCAGGCCGCCCCACTTGGGATTCCACATCCATTTGTGGCCCATGGCGCAAGCGCTGCGCTTCAGCGCGCTCACTTCGGTTACGCCCGAAAGCGTGGCCGCAACCATGTCGCAGTGTTCCAGCGCGGTCACAAATTTTTCTCTTAGTTTTGGATTGGAGCGCAGCCAATGCAGAAGTTTGGCAAAGCCCCACTCGTGCGAGTAGACGCCGCCGCACCATGCAATGCCTTCAAAACCCAGCTCGTGCGCCTTGCGGGTGATCTCCTCTGCCTCAGCAAAGGCGCGATGGTCGCACCACAAGTAGTACTCGTCAAGCGGCTCCAATCCTTCGCTCACCGGAATCACGCTGGAGCCGGTGGTGTCGAGCGCGATGGCGGCGACTTCGGACCCATTCACGCCCGTAGCCTTCAGCACGTCCTTTGTGGCCGCGGCCAGAGCCGCCATCTGATCGGCATGCGACTGCGTGGCGTAGTTGGGATCGTCGCGGCGGCGGTGCAGCGCATACGACGCCGACCCGGTGCCGATTGGCCCTTTCTTGCTGTCAACAAGAGTGACGCGAACGCTGAGTGTGCCGAAATCTACCCCGGCGACGATAGCCATGGAACCAGCCCTCCGGTAAACGCTTTCTGATCCGCAGACCAGATTACACCATGCCGGCAGTTGAAGTTGTGGACCGATCTCCCACGCCGCGACCTGCCGTCACGCCGTTGTCAGGATGCGATGCACGATTTCAGCGTTCTGACGAATCTGATCGCTGTCTTTCGGGAACATGCCGACCCAAACGCCGTCGATCGGCTTGATGCTCGAGAACGCCGTGCGAAACGCCTGCTCCACCTGGTCAGGCGCAACCCGGCCGGCGGCCAGGATTTTGAAGGCAAAACACGGTTTGGCAGTTTGGCGCATCACTTTGTACATACGCGGCGGGTCGCTTTGTATATAGATCTCGCGGGTCATCTCCATCAATTCGCCGTTCAGAACCTTTCTCCACTCGTCTTCAGTCCGCGTGCGGTTGTAGACGCAGCCGCAGAAGTAATCGATGTCCCAGCCCTGCTCCTCGATGAGCGCGATCACCTCCGGCTTGTGCGTAGCCACGCCCACCATGGTTCCCGTGTCGCGCACTCGCTTGCACCACTCCCTCACGTCGTCCATCTTGCCGGTCCTGAAAGCAACGTCCACCACCTCGCCCTGGCGATGGAAGGCATGCGGCTTCAGGTTCTGCACCGCCGCCACCGGGTCGTCCTGGCTCTGATCGCCCGCAATCAAATGCATTTGGCCGCCCTCGGCTTGGAATTGTTTCCAATACTGTGGGCAATGACCACCGTTGCTATGTTGGAATGCATTGATCCCGAACGAAACGGCGCGGTGCATCGTCGCGCAGGAGCGTTCAGCGGTGAACCACTCGCGCATCAGCCCGTTGTAGGTTGCGTTGAAATGCGAAGTGCCGTTGATCGGGTTGCAACCGAGGACGAGGCGTCCGATTTCCACGCCGCCGAATTTCATCTTCGGAACCTGGACGTTTGCACCGGCATCGGGCGTCGCGACGGCTGGCGTCGCTGCTTCTTGCCCCGCCGGAAGTGGTTGCGATGGTTCGCCCTTGGGCCGTTCGCTGGAACGGGCTGCTACCGCCATCCCCATCACGCCCATCGTCAGGCCGGCTCCGGAACGCAGGAATTCTCTTCGCGTTTTGGGCATTTGGACTCTCCTTCTGCGGTGGCACACCGCATCCTGGAGTGAAACCAGGCAATTGTAGCATCGCCCGAAAAGTCAGGCTTCAGGCGGTTGTGCGGCGCTGCCGGGCATCGTCTCCAGCACATCCTGAATTGTTCCGATGCTACGGTTTCTTAGCCCCTGGCAACAATCCCCTGAGCTTACTGAGGATACCGGATTTCGCAGGCGTTGCGGGCGACGGCTTGGCAGGCGTCCCAGCGGGCGGTTTCGCAACAGCGGCCGGCGGATTGGCCGGAACAGCAGGCGCCGCAGACGGAGTTGGCGCACCGGGCGCAGGTCCAGAAGGTGCCGACCCTGGAGCGCCACCCACCACCTCCGCGTGCTTCAGCGAGGGCGGCGGCGCACTGTCGCTGTTCTTCACCAGGATGGAGATGCGGCGGTTGGAGGGGTCGTACGGATTGCTTTTTACGCGCAGTAGCTGATCTGCGTAGCCGCGCACCTGCGTCACCTGGTCGGCGCGCACCCCATCCTGCTGTAGCAGGCGGCGCGCAGAGTTGGCGCGGTCGGCCGAGAGCTCCCAGTTGCTGTAGTTGTTGTCATTCGAGTATTGCGAGGCATCGGTGTGGCCTTCGATCTGAAGTTGATTCGGCAGCGTCTTCAGCTCCTTGGCCAGCAACGCCAGCAACTCCTGGCCGCTGGGACTCAGTTGCGCGCTGCCGCTTTGGTAGAACGTGCCGTTTTTATCTTCGAGCAACTCGACGCGCAGACCCTCCGATGTAATCGTCATCTCAATCTGCTTGTTCAGCTTTTCCAGTTCCTTGCTCGCCTGGATTTGCTGCTCCAGCTTTTCTTTCAGATCCTGTAGTTGCTTCTGGTTCTGTTCCGGTGTGGGTGTGCTGCCGTTGCCCGTGCCCGAAAGAGTTGTGCCCAGCAGCGTGGCCGTCCCTTTGGGGTCGTTAAAGTAGCCGGCCACGGCTTTTTTCACCGCATCGCTCTGGCTCATCAGCCAGAGCACGATGAACAGCGCCATCATCGCCGTAACAAAGTCGGCGTAGGCCACCTTCCATGCGCCGCCGTGGTGGCCTCCGTGGCCGCCTTTCTTCTTGATCACGATGATCGGTTGCGCCTTGCTCGCCATAGAATCGCCTGGCCCTTGTCTTTGGCCCTCTACTCCCTATTCCCTATTCCCTACTCCCTGCTTCTACGCTGCCGCTGCCGTCGTCTCCACCGCCTCGCTCTTGTTCTTGCAGGTCTTCTCCATCTCGTCGAACCCCGGCCTTGCGTGCGCGGGAATCGCGCGGCGTCCCATTTCGATGGCGATCATCGGCGCCGAGCCTTTGAGAAACGCCAGCAAGAGCACCCGCAGCACGTGCAGATACTCGTTGTGCTCGGCAGCCGCCTTGCCCATATTGGCGGCCAACGGTCCCACCACTCCGTAGCACATCAGAATGCCTAAGAAGGTCCCCACCAGCGCCGCGGCCACGTGCTTGCCGATCTCTTCGGGCGGTCCGCCCAGCGCCCCCATGGTGATGACCACGCCCAGCACCGCGGCCACAATGCCGAGGCCGGGCAGGGCATCCGCCACGGTGGTCAGCGAGTCGACCGGCTGTACCGCGTCATGATGGTGCACTTCCATGTCCAGCTCCATCATCTGATCCATGTCGAACGGCTCCACGCCGCCGGTGATGGCCGTGCGTAGCGTATCGCAAACAAAGTCGCGCGCGTGATGGTCCTTGAGAAACTCCGGAAAATTCTTGAAGATCGCGCTTTCCTCGGGCTTCTCCACGTCCATCTCCACCGCCAGCAGCCCCTCTTTGCGCACTTTATTCAGGAATTGGTACAGCATCTTGAGCGTGTTAAGGTAGCGCTCCTTGGTGAAGGGTGAGCCTTTGAGCGTGCCGGCAAGACCGCCGGCGATGGCTTTGACAATGCGCATCGGATTAGCGATCAGCAGTGTTCCCGCAGCCGCTCCGGCAATGATCAGCAACTCGGCCGGCTGAACAAGGACAGCCATCTGCCCCTTCTCCATAAGGAAGCCACCGATGATGGCGGCGAAGACAACAAAGATGCCTATGATCGCGAACATGGGGAATCCTCTTGCGCAGCGGATGCGGCGCTGTTGTTAACAGCAGCGGTTACACGGTTCCCGCCCTCACGGCTGCTCGTTTCCATCGCTTCGCGAGCCCGCTTGAGCAGCTGGATCAACGTTTCGGTGGCATCTTGGGTCGCCTGCGCCGCGCCGATGCTCACCGTGATCGAGATACGATCGCCCCACCAGCGAAAGTCCGTAGTTCGCGCCAGGCCGTCAAGCATCTGGGCATGCGCGGCCAGCATGTCTGCACTGCGCTCATGCGCCACGACGAGGAATTCATCGTCGCCCCAGCGGCCTATTTCCTCCGCCGGACGTAGGCCCTGCGCCATGGCGTGTCCTACCTTCTCCATCATGGCGTTGCACGCCGCCGCCCCGTGGGTCTTGTGCAGCTCCTCCGCCTGATCCACGCCGATCCACAAAACCCCCAGCGGACTCCCGCCGCGTGCGAAGTCGTCAAACTCCGTTTGCAGCCGCTCTTCCAGTTCGGCGCGGCTCTCCGTCATTCCCTGATTTGCGCTCGATTCCCCGTGTGGCAACGCATCGAGGCTCGCCGCGGGATGAAACAGCAAAGCGGTGCCGATGCGTTCGCCCAGCCCGTTGCACAGATCTAGAACGCGCGCGATGACAGCCACCGCATGGCCCAGCTTGTGCCGCGCCTGCGCCAGCGATCGCTGCCCTTCTGCCCTGGCAGCCGGCGCGAGCAATTCCTTGCCGCTTCCGGCCACAAGCAGCGGCTCCAGGCACTCGGGAAGCCGCCGCCCCACCAATTCCACAGCGGGGTAACCGGTGATGCCTTGCGCCGCCTGATTCCAAAGCACCACTGCATCCTCCGCGTCAAAAAGTCCCACGCCCTCAGGAACGCTGTCGAAGGCGGTTTCGAGCAGTTCTGTGCGATCGGTCATCGAAGCCTCTCCACTGCGCACAAATTCCCCCGGCGATTTGCTCGTACGACACCGGAGTGAGGGCGCACCGAATGGCGTCCATATTCTGCATCGGCGCAACGCGACATAACTTCATCGCGCGCTTGCACAATGAGGGAATTCAATTGTGGAAAAGGAGACAGGGCCGCCCACGACCCGCATGGAGACAGTTTCCGGGCAACTCTTCAGCAGATCGGCAAGAGCGTGATTCAAAAACTAGTTTTGTATCAGCCCCCCACCGGCGTTTCCGACCCACGCGTCATGAAATTGTAACGCCGGTCTCCAGACCGGCTGTCGTGCGGGCGTCCACGCCCGCACAATAGGATATTCACGAGGGTCGATTCTTTCTAGGGCATGATTTCACACGACCATTTTGGAACCACGCGGCGCAGATCCTAATAGCTCCGCACCCACTCCAGAATCGACCGCACCGCAATGCCGCTCGGGCCCTTGGCAATATGCGGCCGCGACTCCTCAACCCACGCCACTCCCGCAATGTCGAGATGAATCCAGGGCACGTCTTCCGCGAACGTGTGCAGGAACTCGGCCGCAATGCTGGCCCCGCCGTATCGCCCACCCGTGTTCTTGATGTCGCCGATATCCGACTTGATCAATTCCGCGTACTCCTCGCCCAGCGGAAGCCGCCAGAATTTTTCCCCGGATACCGCCAGCGCGGCTTCAAATTTTGCATGCGTGGCATCGTCGTTCGAGAAGACGCCGGCGGTGGTTTTGCCCAGAGCGACGGAAATGGCGCCCGTCAGCGTGGCCGCGTCAATCAAATGCGTTGCGCCGAGTTGCCGCGCGTAGGTGATCCCGTCGGCCAGCACCAGCCGCCCCTCAGCGTCGGTGTTGATAATCTCGATGGTCTTGCCGGGCTTGTCTGAAGCGAGCGGCATGGCGGTTTGCACGTCGCCGGGTTTTTGCGCCGTGCCCGAAGGCATGTTTTCCGCCGCGCACACGATCGCGATCACGCGCACCCGCGGCTTCAGCAGCGCAATGGCGCGCATCGCGCCCAACATCGCCGCGCCGCCCGCCATGTCGTACTTCATCTTCTCCATATTGTCGGAAGGCTTAATGGAAATTCCGCCGGTATCGAACGTAATCCCCTTGCCGACGAGGCCGAGAACGGGACCTTCTTTCACGCCTTCGGGCTCGTAGCGCAGAACGATCAGGGCCGGGGGCTCGGCCGATCCCTGCGCCACGCTCCAGAACGCTCCCATTTTCAGCTCGTGCAGCATTTCGGTCGAGTAGACATCCCATCCCAGGCCCACCTCCTGCGCCATCACTGCCGCGCGCTGGCCCAGAATCGTGGGCGTCAGCTTGTTGCCCGGCTCATTCACCAGCGCACGCGCGAAGTTCTGGCTCTCGCCAACAATCACGCCCTCTTGAACCGCGGCTTCGATCGCCGGGCGGTCCGCATCCACCGCGGCCGCACTAGCCGCCGCAATGGTCAAGCTCTGAATGCTCTGATCCTTACGGTCGCTTCGGTAGGTATCGGCATCGAAATCGCCCACCAGCGCACCTTCGACGACCGCCCGCGCCACCATTGCATGAGGCAGCCCTTCGGAGAAGTTTTCGGGGATCGCCAACGCCAGCTCTCGAATCCCCCGCGGCTTGGCAAACCGCACCGCCGTTCCCGCAGCCTCGCGCACGCCGTGCACCGTAGCCTTGGCCAGCTTGCCAAGGCCCACAATCAGCAGACGCTTGGCCCCAAGTCCCACCGGCGCGTGGATCAGGACCGTCTCATTTTTCCCAGCTTTGTACTCGCCCGTCCCGAGCACCGCGGCCGCGGCTGCCTCGACGGCGGCGTCCGTGGTCAGCAGCGTAGGCTGCGGTTTGGCGTCGGGGCCCTTGGCGGTTTGCGTGTCGACGGCCAGAACGGCCAACAGTTCAGTAGCAATTCCAGCGATTTGAGCAAAAGAAAGTTCAGTCTTCATGCCCCTATTCTTTATGCAGGGCCGGGATTGTGGCAAACGCTCGATGCGATATTCCGCAATCGGGCGGGAGCTTCAAGAAAATGTCGCGGTTTTGTTAATTGACATTATAGTTTTATATGTCATATTATTTATATATGTCATCATCACTCACACTTCCGAATAGTGTCACAAATCAAGAATATGTCACATCAAGAATAAATGACAATGGCCGCATCGTGATTCCAGCTGAGATACGGAAGAGCATGGGACTGAATCCAGGGGACGTCGTTGTCATGTCGCTTGAGGACGGGGTCCTCCGCATCGAGTCGCAACTCGCAAGAATCCGCAGGATTCAGGCTGAGTTCGCGCCGTTCGCCAACCCCGCATCTCTTGCGTCCGACGAGCTGATTGCCGAGCGACGCGAGGAAGCGCGGCGCGAAATGGAGGAGTGGCTTGGCTAGCCCGGCGGTTCTCGATTCCTCCGCAATCCTGGCCGTGGTGTTCAACGAGCGAGGAGGCGATCAAGTTCTCCCCCTTCTGGACGGTGGCCTTCTCAGCGCCGTGAACCTCGCCGAGGTACACACCCGGCTGCTGCTCCGCGGAGCCGGCGCCGACTTCGCCTGGCGCCGCGTAATGGAATTTGGCTGCGAAATATGCTTCTTTGACGATCGACAGGCACGGGTCGCCGCAGAGATGATCGCCCAAACCCGCCCCTACGGCCTCTCCCTCGGCGACCGCGCCTGCCTCGCTCTCGCCATCCAGCGCAAGGCCGCCGTTTACACCACCGACACCGTCTGGAAGAACCTAAGCCTCAGCATCCAAGTCAACCTGATCCGCTGAGATCAATTAGCGGTCCTGCGAGATGGGTCGTTGCCATTTATCGACTTCGAGGCCGCAGTGAGGGCAGGTACTTCCGCCCCACAGGAACTGCCGCAGGTTACGAGGCATCCGGAAAATCCCTCGAACGAGGTGGCACCCCGGGCATTCAATAGAGGATATAAAGTTGATTCCCCAGCGTGTCTTGTAGATCGTCCCGTGGACGATCAATGCTGCCGAAACGAGAAAGACAGCAGCCAATGCGGCAAGAATGATAATCAGGGAGCGATCTAACATGCTCACCTCCCAACTCAGGACACGCCCAATTTTACAGCTGAATTGAGTAACTGTCTGACATTATCGCCAACCGCGGCTTATATCGTGCCTAAAACGCCGACTCCCCGTCGCACGACCAGCTACTGGCTACCGGCTCCAGCTACCGTCCGCCCCTATGCTTATTCACCTTAATCGCCGCCCGCGCCTCCCGGTCGGCCTCCCGCCGCCGTTCCGTCTCCCGCTTGTCCCAGTCCTGCTTGCCCTTGGCCACGGCCAGCTCGCACTTCACTCGACCGTTTCTAAAATAGAGCCGGGTGGGGATGAGCGTATGCCCTTTGATCTGCGTCTTGGAGAGTAGCTTGCTAACTTCCTCGCGGTGCAGCAGGAGTTTGCGGGTACGCGTCTCGTCGTGGTTGGCCATGTTGCCGTGGGAGTAAGGCCCGATATGCAGGTTCAGCAGGAACGCTTCGCCATCCTTGATGAGTCCGTAGGAGTCCTTGAGGTTGGCCTTGCCCTCGCGGATGGACTTCACCTCGGTGCCGCGCAGCGCCACGCCGGCTTCGAATTTCTCGAGGAGAAAGTAGTTATGGCTGGCAGCCCGGTTGTGCGCGGCGTCGCGCTCGCCACTGGCCACGGGGTCGCGCGGCTGGGTAGCCTTTTTCGCGGCCGGCGCGTCTTTGGGAACGATAATGTGGCTGCTTTGGCGGGGCACAGGCGAGCGTCCTTGAGTCTTCATCCTAGCATCGGCGCGGATTTCGATGGACAGCAGCTGAGCTTTGCTAGAATGAAGCAGCGTTTTTCACCGAGTATAGGCATAAGAAATCTCATCAGGACGCCCGCCCGAGACCTCGAACCCAAGCTCGAAAACGCAGCCGGGGAGGTCGCGGGCGAATCTGGAGAAACGCCGGGGAATAGGATGAATCGCACGCCCGCTCCGGCCTTAGCCGGAATCATGAAATCGAGATTTATCTTCGCCATCGTCCTGTTTGCCGCAGCGGCAGGCTTTGGCTTGCCGTGCGCGAGGGTCTACGCGGAGTCAGCCAACACCGATTTCAAGCAGGGCCAGGCCGCCGAGGCCCGCGAAGACTACGACACGGCCTTTGACGACTTCCAGAAAGCCTTCAACAAGGATCCCAGGGATTCTCGCTTCAAGATTGCGCTTGCGCGCGTGCGCGTCACCGCGTCCTCAGTGCACGTGAGCCGGGGCCGCAAGCTGGCGCAGGCTGGCGATTCCCAGGGCGCGCTGGGCGAGTTCCTCCACGCCGCCGAAATCGACCCCGGCAACGAAGCCGCGCAGCAGGAAATTGCCCACATCCGCCAGAAGCAGGGCGAAAGCGCGCCGGTGTCTGAGGTAGGGCTTCCCGAGCCTCCCGCAGAAGCCCAGCAACTCCAGTCCATCGAGTCTCCGCCGGAGCTCAAGCCGGTCTCGAATGAGCCGCTTTCCCTGCACATGGCCGAGGACTCCAAGGTGGTGTATCAGACCGTGGGCAAGGCCGCCGGCGTCAATGTCATGTTCGATCCCGACTACCACGGCACCCGCATCGATGTGGATCTGAACAACGTTTCACTGCTCGATGCCCTGCGCATTGTAAGCGTGATGTCGAATACCTTCTGGCGTCCGGTCACCAGCAATACCATCTTCGTGGCCCAGAACACTCCCTCCAAGCGGCGCGATCTGGACGAGCAGGCCGTGCAGACCTTCTATCTCACCAACGCCTGGCAGCAGAACGACCTCAACGACGTCGCCACGGCCATCCGCAATGTGATGACGTCCACCAAGGTCTTTCCGGTGCAGAGCCAGAACGCCATCGTCATGCGCGGCACGCCCGACGAGCTCATGCTGGCGCAGCAATTGATCGACGACCTCGACAAGGCCCGTGGCGAAGTCGTAGTCGACATCGCGGTGCTCGAAGTGAGCAAGAACTGGGAGAAGACGCTGGGAATGCAATGGCCCAGCAGCTTCGGCGTCACCTTGCAGCCGAACTGCTCGGCAACTAATTCCTGTAGTTCCACGACATCCGGCACATCCGGCTCTGGTTCCAGCGGCAGTTCCACCACAACCACCAGCCCCACGCTCTACAGCCTCGCCCATCTCAACGCCACTGACTTCGCGGTTACCGTGGGCTCGGCCACGCTCAATCTGCTGCTCACCGACAACAACACCAAGGTCCTTCAGAGCCCGCGCATGCGCGCCACCGACGCGCAAAAAGCCACCATGAAGATCGGCTCGCGCATCCCCATCGCCACCGGCTCCTATCAAACCGGCGCAGCCACGGCGCTGGTCAGCTCGCTGGTCAACACCCAATTCCAATACCAGGACGTAGGCGTGAACATCGAGATGACACCCAGCGT
>Ga0302283_1002647_pt1 | contig 14266 bp, 5 predicted proteins | sample III_Fen_E1_4_FD_198770 | JGI IMG/M metagenome (GOLD analysis project Ga0302283, IMG submission 198770) | Peat permafrost microbial communities from Stordalen Mire near Abisko, Sweden - III_Fen_E1_4 | ecosystem: Environmental > Terrestrial > Soil > Wetlands > Permafrost | place: Sweden: Abisko...
CACCGTCCGCATCGAACACGAGAACGGGACCGTCGTTCAGCCGGCTCTCGGAGACGAGCGCCGGGCAATCGAGGCTTTCAAAGTGCGCGGCGGCGTCCGCGACAAGGGCGCGCGTAGGGTCCGCTGGTGTCCCTCCAATGACAACGTCGTCCCTGTCGTCGCCGTTCAGGTCGCCTACTGCAAGTCCCGGCCCCCTTCGGTTCTGGCGCATCGGCAGGAGCCTCTGCTGAACCAACTCGTCGACCGGTGTTTCGCGGGAGAGCGCCGCGAAGTTGGCGATGCGGGACACGTCCGCAAACAGGCCGGGCGCCCCAAGGGCCTGGGTCGAGAGTGACACGGGCTCGGAGGTCTCCGTTATCGTGAATTTCCGATCGACCAGGAGGTTGGCGAAGACCTGCGTGTGGCCGCTGGGCCACGACACGGTGAGGCGCCCTATCCTGTCATCCTCGCCAAGGCCGAAATGCAGCATCGGCTCGGAGCTCGACAGAACGCCGCGAGCGAGCACCAGGGTGCGGACCTGCACGCCGGAGTTCGTCTCTATGCGGACGGTCGCACCCACGCCGAAGCGGTTCGATCGCACGCCCAGCAGCGCCACCGTGATCCTATGCCCGGAGTCGGAACCGTTTCTCAGCAGCGTCACGCCCTTGCGGAAGTTCGAATAGACGATGTCGAGGTTACCGTTGCCCGAAAAGTCGCCGAGCGCCGTTCCAAAGCTCACGCCCCTTTGGTTAAGGCCCCAGGCCACGCTCACGTCCTCGAACCGAAGGTCCCCCAGGTTCCTGTAGGCAACGTGCTGCTCGACCAGCACGGGGCTTGCGCGCTCCAGGCGCACCTTCTCCGCGGGACTCTCCGCCATCGCCAGGCGCATCACCAAGTCCGCGTTGTGCACCTCCCGGTGCATGCCATTCGTCACAAAGAGATCCAGGCGTCCGTCGTTGTCCAAATCCTCGAGGCGAACCGACCACGTCCAGTCCGTCGCGCCCAGCCCCGAGAGAAGCGCGCACTCCATGCAGCGGCCTACGCCCGTGTTGATGTAAAGCGCATTTCGGTTGTACTGCGGCGCCGCGGCCGATCGCTCCGGGGGGTCGAGGTTGAAGCTGCGCGCCACCGCCATCGTGCGCTGGTCCTTCTGGTGCGTCGTTGCGGCCATGTCCGCGACAAACATGTCCATGATACCGTCGTTGTTCACGTCCCCGAGGTCGGAGCCCATGGACGAGAAGGGCATGTGCGGAACCACCGAGTCGATCACGTCCGTGAACGTTCCGTCGCGGTTGTTGTGATAGAGCTTGTCAGGCGCGGCGAAGTCGTTTGCGACATAGAGGTCGGGCCAGCCGTCCCCGTCATAGTCCCACCAGATTGCGGAGTGCCCCTGCGCCTCGCCCGTGATTCCCGCGCGGTCGGTGACATCCGTGAACGTCCCGTCCCCGTTGTTGTGGAAAAGGTAGTCGCGCTGGCCGGTCGGGTGCGCCGCGGCGTCGAGCAGGTTTGTCTGCACGAAGACGTCAAGAAAGCCGTCGCGGTCGTAGTCGCAGAACGCGGCCATGACGGAGGCGTCCGTGACCGCGAGCCCGCGCTTGGCCGCCTCCTCCCTGAAGGTGCCGTCGCCCTGGTTCATGTAGAGCAGGTTCGGCGCGTTGAATCTGCAGACGTAGATGTCGAGCAGCCCGTCGTTGTCGACATCCACGAAGGTGGCTCCCTGCTTCCAGATTGCCGCGGATTCGCCGTTGTCTCCCACCCCGGCCCGCTCGGTCACGTCCTCGAATTTCCAGTTCCCAAGGTTGCGGAAGAGCCGGCAGCTCTCGGTCTTGCTGACGACGAAGATGTCCGGACGGCCGTCGCCGTTGTAGTCGCCGATCGCGATCCCCGTGCCGACCGAGCCCACGTCAAACTCGTGGACCCGGTCGGCCCAGAGTCTCGGGTCGGTGCGTCCGCCCGAGGTCGCGACCGGATCCGCATAGGTGTTGAGCGTGGCCACGCCGGTCAGCTCAGGGGGAAGCTCCTCAAAGAGGGTCTTGCCGCTCCGCCCGGCCCGAGGCGCGAACGGCTTCTCCTGGATCGAACCCGAGTTGGAGGAAGCGGGCTGGGTGGATGCCGCCGCACTCGCCATGAGCGCAAGGGGTCGGCCAAGGACGACCACCCCTCCCGCCGCCATGATCTCTAGGAATTGTTTGCGGTTCACTTCGGCTTGGACTTTGAGGACTGCTTTGGCACCCCTGGCAGGGGACTCAAGGCAAACCCGCGGGGGGATGGCTCGCGCTCATGCCTTCGGTGCGGAAAGGACAGCGGTTGCGAAATCCGGCGCAAGTTCGTGCTGCGTCTCGGCGCCGGACGGCCATCGGACGCGCGCGCGCCGGGGAAAATTTGAACCTGTCCAGCCGAAGAACGAGGCAGAGGTGGACTGGGTGTAATAGCCGGACCCCGCGTAGACTTCACTTGTCTGCGAGGTACCGTCCGCAAATTGGACCGCTATCCGCGCCCCGACGCCGGTTGGGTTTCCCGGCGGCCCCTTGAGCGTGACCTTCAGGGATTTCCTTCCCGGGAGCCCGTTGTTTCGAAACACCATCGTCGTGCTGTTGTTTCGTGAAAGCACGAAGTCCGGCCAACCATCCCCGTCGAGGTCCAGGACGGCGAGCGCCTTCGCATCTCCCGGAACGACGAGGTTGCTCTCCGCCGGCGGCACGGGGGTGAACCCGCCGAGGCCGTCCCCGCGCAGCAGCTGGCTAAGGCCGCCGTCAAAGCGGCCGACGCTGGGGATAGGCGCGTAGGAATTCTGGACGGCGTAGATGTCGGCGCTGCCGTCGCCGTCAAAGTCCCCTGCAACGAGCCCCTGGATCGGCGAGATCTGGGCTATCCGCGGAAGCGGCGCAAAGCGGTAGCTGCCGTCAGGCTGGCTAAGGAACACCCCGCTCCGCAACTCCGTCGCGGCAAACCTGCGGGCGGCGGCAAGCTTCTCCTCTCCTAGGATCTCGCCGAGCGACGCCCGGGCATAATAATCATTCCGGGGAAAGCGCTTCAGGATGGACGGAATTACAGCACCCAGGTCCTTGCGCGTCCGCCACGGGTAGAGGCGGCCTCCCTCATAGTAGCCCTCGACCAGCTGAGGAATCCCGTCGCCCTTGAAATCACCGCGGAAAAGGACTGCGGGTTGCTCCGCGCTCGCACGGTATTGGGTGTTTAGCCCGACGTTGCCCACGACAAAGTCGGGCCTGCCGTCGCCGTTGAAGTCCGCCGCGGCAATCGAGGTCCACCATCCCGTGCCCGCCGAGGCGAATCCCGCCCGCTCGCTCCAGTCCTCAAAGCCCCGACCCTTGTCATTGTGGAAATACCTCACCAGGCCCCATTCGGTGGTGAGGACCAGATCGGGCCAGCCGTCGCCGTCGACATCGCTCCAGAGGGCGCCGGTGACCATCCCCACCTCACGCAGTGCCGGGGCGACCGAGTCGGTCACGTCTTCAAACCGCCCGCCTCGGTTCGCAAGGAGGGCGCTCCTTGGCGGAAGCGGGTATTGCCCGGGTAGCACGCGGCCGCCGATAAAGATACCAAGGCGCCCGCTCCGGTCAAAGTCCGCGGCGGCCACGGCACCGGTGCTAATGGGCAGTGGCGGCAGGGCGTCGGCGGCCGCGGGCCTGAAGGCGCCAAACCCGTCGTTCAGGAGGAGCCGCGGCTGGAACTCGGCTGAGCCCGCGGGACGGCTGTTTCCCCCCTTTGTGATCAGCAGGTCGTTTGCGCCGTCACCGTCGGCATCAAAAAGGAGGATCGGGCCGTCGTTTAGGGGGCTATCCGCTGAAAGCGCCGCCGATTCCGCCGGGAAAAAGCGGGAGGCGGAGGTCTCGATCAGGATCCGCGCGGGATCAAGAGGCGTTCCTCCAAGCACCAGGTCCTCCCTTCCGTCGCCATTCACGTCGCCAATCGCGAGCGCCGGGCCTCTTCGATTCTGTCGCATCGGAAGAAGCGGCTCCGCCACGGTCTCATCCACGACCGTCTCCCGTGAACGGAGCGAAAGGTTCACGGCCCCGCTCACATCCGTGAACTGCCCCGCCGCGGTCGCCCGTGGCTCCGCCGTCGTCGCACTCAGATTCGGCTCGGTGATCGTGTACTTTCGGTCGACCGCAAGATCCGAAAACGACTGGGAAACCCCGTTCGGCCACACAACCGTCAGGCGCCTGATGCTTGTGTCCTCGCCCAGTCCGAAATGGAGGATCGGCTCAGAACTCGACTGGAAGCCCCGCGCGAGGACGAGCGGCCGGACTTGCACGCCTGTGCGGGTCTCGATGTGAACCGTGGACCCCACTCCAAACCTATTTGACCGCGTGCCGCGGAGGGCGACGGTCACGCGGTGACCCGTGTCCGAGTCGTTCCTGAGCAGCGTCACCCCTCCGTGATAGTTCGCGTACACGAGGTCGAGGTTGCCATCGCCGTCCAAGTCTCCAAAAGCGGCGCCGAAGCTGATACCGCGCTGGTTGAGGCCCCACTCCGCGCTCACGTCCTCGAACCTTAGATCGCCCATGTTGCGGAATGCCAGGTGCTGCTCCGGCATCTCGGGGCTCGCCCTTACGGCGCTCACCTTCGCCTCGACCGAGTCGGCGGTCATCATCCGGCTCATCAGGTCCGCGTTGTTGATCTCGCGGTACATGCCGTTCGTGACGAAGAGGTCCAGCCGGCCGTCGTTGTCCAAGTCCTCGAGACGAACCGACCACGTCCAGTCGGTCGCCGCCAAGCCGGCGAGGTTGGCCGCCTCAAGGCACCGGCCCGTGCCCGTGTTGATATAGAGGGCGTTGCGCATGTACTCCGGCGCGTCCGCCGAGTCGTCGGGAGGGTCCATCACGAGCCTCCGGTCGTTGGCGATCGTCCGCTGGTCCTTCTGGTGGGTGGTCGCGGCCATGTCGGCCACGAACAGGTCGATCAGCCCGTCGTTGTTAACGTCCCCCAGGTCCGCGCCCATCGACGAGAAGGGCATGTGGGGTACGACCGAGTTGATGGTATCCGAGAACGTCCCGTCCCGGTTGTTGTGGTAAAGCTTGTCGGGCGGAGTGAAGTCGTTGGCGATGTAGAGATCGGGCCATCCGTCCCCGTCGTAGTCCCACCATGTCGCCGAATGGCCCTGGGCCTTGCCGCCTATCCCCGCCCGTTCCGTCACATCCGCGAAGGTGCCGTCGCCATTGTTATGGAAGAGGTAATTGCGCTGCGGGCTCGGGCGACCCTCGGATTCGGGCTGGTTGGTCTGGATGAAGACATCGAGGAAGCCGTCCCGGTCATAGTCGCAGAATGAGGCCATGATGCAGCCGTCGTTCACCGCCAGGCCTCGGGCCGCGGCCTCCTCCTTGAACGTCCCGTCACCCTGGTTCATGTAGAGCAGGTTCGGCGCGTTGAATCGGCAGACGTAGATGTCGAGGAGTCCGTCATTGTTCACGTCCACGAACGTCGCACCCTGCTTCCAGATCTTTGCCGCATCGCCCGCGTCGCCCACGCCCGCCTTTTCAGTCACATCCTCAAACTTCCAGTCCCCGAGGTTCCTGAAGAGGCGGCAGCTCTCGGTCTTGCTCACGACAAAGATGTCGGGCCTGCCGTCACCGTCATAGTCCCCGACGGCGACGCCCGTCCCGATCGAGCCGGCCTCGAATTCCGCGTAGCGCTCGCCCCAGATCCTGGGGTCGGCGTAATTGTTCTCCGTTAGGACCCCGGTCTCCTGCGGCGACAGGGTCTTGAACATCGTCGCGCCGCGGCGGCCCGCCCGCGAGGCCAGCGGTTGCACTGATATGCCGCCGGGGGCGCCGGCGCCGGACCCGGCCGGGCCCCTCGGTGCCGGGACCTGCCCAAGCAGCGCAAGCGGCCGGCCCACCAGGACCGCGCTCCCGGTCGCCATGATTTCGATGAATTTCTTTCGGTTCACTTCAGGGGCTGAGTTTCGGTGCCTCAGGAAGCACCGGACTCGGCTAGGGAAAGGGTCGGCTCGCGCGTGGCGACCTCGTGGACCGTGGTCTCGCCTCCGGGCCACCGGACCCGGATGCGGGCGGGCGGATTTGCGTCGGGATACCCGAAGAAGCAGGCGGAGGTGGACTGCGAGTAGTAGCCCGAACCCGCGTAGATTTCGCCGACCTGGATGGACCCGTCCCTGTGCTCGAGGGTCACGCGCGCGCCCACGCCTGTGGGGTTGCCGCCTCGTCCCTTCAGGGCCACCCGCAGCGGGTTTCGCCCGGCCACGCCGGTGTTTCGAAAGGCCATCGTCGTGCTGTTGTTCCTTGTGACGAGAAAATCGGGCCATCCGTCCTGGTTCAAGTCGAGCACCGCGAGGGCCTTGGCGTCACCGGGGACCACAAGCCCGCTGGCTGCTGCAGGCACGGGCAGCGTTGCTCCAAGCCCGTTGCCGCGAAGCAGCTGGCTTAGGCCGCCGTCAAACCGACCCACGGAGGGGAGCGGCGAATAGGAATTCTGGACCGCGTAGACATCCGCGCGCCCGTCCCCGTCGAAATCCCCGGCGGCGATCCCCTGGATGGGCGAGATCTGGGCAATGCGCGGGAGCGGCTCGAAACGGTAGGTTCCGTCGGGCCGGCTGAGGAATACGCCGCTCCTGAGTTCAGTTGCCGCGAACCGCTGCGCGGCAGCGAGCCTGTCCTCCCCGAGGATCTCACCAAGCGTGGCGCGCGCATAGTAGTCTGTCCGGGGAAAGCGCTTCAAGACCGAGGGGATCGAGGCCCCGAGGTCCTTCCTCGTGCGCCGGGGATAGATCCGGTCATTCTCGTAATAGGCCTCCACGAGCTGGCGGCCGCCGTCGCCCTTGAAGTCGCCGTAGTAGAGGAGCGCGGGCCGGTCGGCCGTAGCGTGGTATGGCGTGTTCAGGCCAAGGTTGCCCACGATATAGTCCAATCTCCCGTCACCGTTTAGGTCCGCGGCGGCCACCGAGTTCCACCAGCCCGTTCCGCCCGATGAAAATCCGGCCTTTTCGGACCAGTCCTCAAACCCCTTTCCCTCATTGTTGTGGAAGTACCGGACGGTCCCCCACTCAAGCGTCAGCAGGAGGTCCGGCCACCCGTCCCCGTCCACGTCGCTCCACAGCGCCGAGGTCACCATCCCCACCTCCCTAAGCGCCGGCGCAAGCGCATCCGTCACGTCCTCGAACCTGCCCCCGCGATTCGCCCACAGGGCGCTCCTAGGCGCCACGGGATACTGGCCCGGGAGGACGCGACCGCCGATAAACAGGCTGAGGCGGCCGCTCCGGTCAAAGTCAGCCGCAACCACTGCACCCGCGCTCACGGGAAGCGGCGGAAGCGCCCCAGGCGGAGCCGGCCTGAGGCCCCCTCGGCCGTCGCCTAGGTAAAGTCTCGGCTGGTAGTCGGCAGAGCCCGCGGGAAGGCTGGTGCCGCCCTTGGTGACGATCAGGTCGTTTTTCCCGTCGCCATCCGCGTCAAAGATAAGCAGCGGCCCGTCGTTGAGAGGGCTTTCTGCCACGAGCACAGAGGCGTCCACCGCGGAGAAATGCGAGAAAGTGTCGGGGGTAAGGATGCGCACGGGGTCCGTCTGCGTCCCGCCCAACACGATCTCGTCGCGCCCGTCGCCGTTCAGGTCCCCGACGGCGACCGCGGGGCCGCGTCGATTCTGTCGCATTGGGAGGAGCGGCTCCTGGATCGTCTCGTCGACCGCCATCTCCCGTGAGCGAAGCGACAGGCCGGATGATGCGCTCACGTCCTCAAACTGGCCTGGGCTGGGGGGCGCGGCGGCGGTCGGGATGGTCGGGGTCGAAGGCTCCGTGATGGTGAAGCGCTGGTCGGCAGCGAGGCCCTCGAACTCCTGGACATGCCCGCTAGGCCATGAAACGGACATCCGCCTGATCTGGGTGTCCCCACCCAGCCCAAAATGTAGGATGGGCTCGGAGTTCGACAGCACGCCTCGCGCGAGGACCAGCGTTCGCACCTGGACACCGCTGCCCGTTTCAATCCGAACGGTGGAGCCGACGCCAAACCTGTTGGAAACCGTTCCCCGAAGGGAAACGGTTATCCGGTGACCCGTGTCGCAGTCGTTCCGGAGAAGCGTCACACCCGCCTTGAAGTTTGAATACACGATGTCGAGGTTTCCGTCCCCATCAAGGTCTCCGAGTGCAGAACCGAAGCTTACCCCCTTGTGGTCGAGCCCCCATGCCGCGCTCACGTCCTCGAACTTGAGGTCGCCCAGGTTCCTGAAGGCAAGATGCTGCTGCGCCAGGACCGGGCTGGCCTCCTCGATCCGCACCTTCTGGTCCGCGGTTTCAGCCATCTCCTTGCGCTTGGTAAGGTCGGCATTGTTCGACTCGCGGTTCATGCCGTTGGTCACGAAGAGGTCTATCCTGCCGTCGTTATCGAGGTCCTCGAGGCGCGGCGACCAGGTCCAGTCCGATGCGGAAAGGCCAGCGAGGAACGCCGCCTCGAGGCAGCGGCCGGTGCCCGTGTTGACGTAGACCGCGTTGCGCATGTACTGCGGCGCATGCGTCGAGTCGTCCGGCGGGTCGTTGAGGAAGGTCCGCATGACCGCGATTCCCCGCTGGTCACCCTGGTGGGTCGTGGACGCCATGTCCGCGGCGAAAAAGTCGATCAGCCCGTCGTTGTTCACGTCGCCCAGGTCCGAGCCCATCGAGGAGTAGGGCATGTGCGGCACCACCGAGTCGATGACGTCCGTGAAGGTGCCGCTCCGGTTGTTGTGGTAGAGCTTGTCCGGGGCCGCAAAGTCGTTTGAGACGTAGAGGTCGGGCCAGCCGTCGCCGTCATAATCCCACCAGATGGCGGAATGGCCCTGGGCCTCGCCGCTGATACCCGCACGGTCCGTCACGTCGGTGAACGTGCCGTCGCCGTTGTTGTGAAAGAGGTAATCCTTCTGGCCCGCGGGGTGGCCCTCCGAGTCTAGGATGTTGGTCTGGACGAAGACATCCAGCCAGCCGTCGCGGTCATAGTCGCAGAATGCCGCCATAACCGAGGCGTCCTTCACGGCGAGGCCGCGGATCGCTGCCTCCTCCTTGAAGGTACCGTCCCCCTGGTTCATGTACAACAGGTTCGGCGCGCCGAACCGGCAGACATAGATGTCGAGCAGGCCGTCATTGTTCACATCAACGAAGGTCGCCCCCTGCTTCCACACCTTGGCGGCGTCGCCTTTGTCGCCGACGCCGGCCTTCTCCGTGACATCCTCGAATTTCCAGCCGCCGAGGTTGCGGAAGAGGCGGCAGCTCTCGGTCTTGCTCACCACGAAGATGTCCGGTCGGCCGTCCCCGTCGTAGTCCCCGATCGCGATCCCTGTCCCGATGGAACCCGTCTCGTTCTCGCTGTACAGGGAGCCCCACATCCGCGGGTCGTCGAACTTGTTCTCCATAACGACCCCAGTCTCCTCCGCCGGCAGGACCTTGAACATCGTCGGCCCCCGGCGTCCGGAGCGCGGCGCCAGCGGCTGCGCGGCGATGGAGCCCGGCGCCCCCGGTTGTACAGGCGCCTTTGGGCCGCCCGGATCCTGGCCTCCCAGGAGGGTGAACGGCCGGCTCGCAAGCACTGCTCCCCCAGCCGCCATCATCCCAATGAATTTCTTGCGGTTCACGGCGGCTTAGAGACGGCGAGGCATCGGGGCGGCAAACATGAAGCGACGAGAGAAAGACAATCCCACCATGGTCGAGTCAAGGATCGTCTGCCCTCGCAGGAGGCCCCGGGAGCGTGAAATTTCCTTGGCGTCCCTCGAATCTGAGGCCACTGCAATTGACCGATGAGAAACCCCGGACGGCTTCTGGCACGCGCATGGATGATCATCCCCGCGTGCACGCTCGCGTTCATAGCTTGGGCCGACTACGGGCGCATGCTGCGGGTCGATTTCGTCTCGAGGGTTGCGAGTGAGGAGTCGAGAATCGATGCGGATTCCGTGACGGGTTATGCGGATGGGAAGCGCTGGTTGGTCGTGCCGGAGCACAACAACCCGACCTACCAATGGATCGAGGAGACCCAGCTCATGCTTGCCCGGGGCGACTGGAGGGTCAGGTCGGTGGACTATGAGAACAGCCCTTTCGGACGCGAGGTCCACGCGGCTTCTCCCTACCGGTGGTGGCTCCTCGCGGTGGGCTGGTGTTACCATGAAGCGACGGGCCGCCCAATGGGCCTATCGATAGAGAGGGCGGCGCTATTCGCCGATCCGCTCCTGCAACTGATCCTCCTCGTGACGGCCACCCTTTTCGTCGCACGGCGCTTCGGCATCCTTGCCGCCATGGTTGTTTCCCTCGGGATCGCAGGGGCCTACCCGCTCGCCGCCGCCTTTCTCCCGGGAATTGCAAACGACTACGCCCTTTCGCAGGTAGCCGCCTTCTGGAGCGTGCTCCTGGTGGTGGCCGGAGCGCTCGCTCCGAGGCGAACCTTCCTCTGGTTCTTCGCCGCAGGAGCCGCCGGGGGATGCGGGATGTGGCTGAGCGCCTCGGGACAGGTTCCCGTTGTTATCGGCATCGCGCTCGGAGCCCTCGTGGCGGCCGGAGTCAGCCGGATCCGCGCCCAGGCGAAGGAGGAGCAGCCTTTAGCGTTGCCGTGGAGGGCATGGGCCTTTGGCGGAGCCGTCACCAGCCTGTTAGCCTATCTCGTCGAGTATTTCCCAAACCACATGGGTCCCGAGCTGAGGGTGAACTACCCCCTCTACGGGGTCGCTTGGATCGGACTAGGCGAAGTGCTCAGGTGGTTTGCCCGGTGGATGCGCAGAGAAGGTGGTCCCGGCGGCCGCAGGAACCTGGATCCTTTCGCTTTCTGTTGCTGCAGTCGTGTCGCTGCCGATCGCCATTTCCCGCAGCGGAGACCATGCGTTCCTAGCGGGCGACCTTCTTTCCACGCGCCTCACGAACCTTCCCGACGGCGTCGTGGCCGGCAGCATGCCAGCGTGGGCCGCTCAGGGCGGACTCAACGCGCCCCTGGCTGCGACGCTCCTGCTGCTCCTCCTCGTTGTCCCGGCAGCATGGGTTCTCGCGAAGCGCGGGGTACCCAGCACACAACGGCTGGCGGTCGCGCTCGCGATGGGGCCGGTTATGGTCGCCGTCGCGATGGCCGCCCACCAGATTCGCTGGTGGAACTCGTTCGATGTGGCGCTCCTGCCGCTTCTGGTCGCGGCGACGGCGGCCTCGGCCGCAGCGGCCAAGTCCCTCAGGCAGCGCCTTCTTTGGGCCGGCGCTGCCGCGTTGCCCCTGGCCGTGGGCGCCGCGGCGCTCATTCCAGCGAGGTCCACCTTTAGCGAAACCGACTTCAAGTTCACCCGAGCGGAGATTGAGGGGCTCTATGAGCGCGCCCTGGCGCACTGGATCTCGGACCGCGTGGGACCCGATGGCGCCACGGTGCTCCTGCCCCCGTTCCGCACGTCAAGCTTCTGCTTTTACGGCAGCCTCCGCGGTCTCGGGACCCAGAACTGGGAGAACCGGGACGGGCTATCGGCCACCTTCAGGATAGTGAATTCCACCCGACCCGACGAGACCCTGGCCCTCGTCAACCAGAGGGGCATCACCCACATCGTGATCCCGAGCTGGGATACCGACCTAGACGACTTTGCTCGGATGGGCCTAAAGCAGCCCATGGACTCGTTCATCTTCGCGCTGCACCAGACCGACGGGGGGATCTTCAACTGGCTTCGCGCGCTGCCCTATAACCTGCCGGCGGTCCAGGGATTCAAGGAGCAGTCGGTCCTCGTGCTCGAGGTGACCGACGAGACGGATCCAGCCACGCTGCGAAGCCGCCTGGTCGAGTACCTGGTCGAAATGCACCAGCTCGACGCGGCAGCGTATTCCAGCAAGGCGCTCTCGCGTTACCCCGCCGACCTGGGCGCGCTGGTCGCCCTGGCGGAGGTCCAGAAGGCCCGCGAGGATGACGACGCCTTCGGCAAGGCCTTCAACGCGGTGCTGTCCAACCTCTCGAGCGGCACCGACAGGTCGTTGGCCTGGGACAGGCGGGTGAGCCTCGCCGTGGTACTGGCGCTGGGCAAGCGCAGCGACCTCTCACGGGAGCAGGTCAGGCGCTGCATGGCGGACATCAACGAGGCGCGCATCCGTTCGCTAACCACGGGCTCCCTGTATCATCTCCTGGTCATGGCCAAGGCCTATGGCTTCGAGCTCTCCGACGCAAAGCTGCAGGGAGTCGCGATGAAACTCCTGCCGTCGGAGCTCCGGGAGCGCCTATAGGCGCCCCGGAGCAGCCTTCGAAGTTTACGGTCAAGTAACGGGGGGGTCGTTTCTGCGCAGCCGCCCCCTATCACAAAACCCATGACCCTACCCCTTCTTCGCGGGGCCGCGATGCTCGCCGTCCTCGCCTCCCCCGTCCTCGCCTCCCCGGACCCGGACACGCAGCTGATCGTTCACGCGGACCAGTCGGGTCCCGTCATCAACAGGAACATCTACGGACAGTTCTCGGAGCACCTTGGCCATTGCATCTACGGGGGCATGTGGGTCGGGCCTGATTCCGCGGTACCCAACACAAACGGCTACAACACCGCGGTCATGGAGGCACTCAAGAACCTCCACGTGCCGATCCTGCGCTGGCCAGGCGGATGCTTCGCGGACGAGTACCATTGGAAGGACGGGATCGGCCCGCGCGAGAAGCGGCCCAAGATTTACAACTCCCACTGGGGCGGCGTCGTCGAGGACAACCATTTCGGCACGCATGAGTTCCTAGACATGTGCGAGATGCTCGGCATCGAGCCCTACGTGTGCGTGAACGTGGGAAGCGGCACGGTGAAGGAGGCGATGGAATGGGTCGAATACATGACCTCGGACGCCGACTCGCCCATGGCCAACCTGCGGCGGGCGAACGGGCGTGATAAGCCGTGGAAGGTCCGCTACATCGCGGTCGGAAACGAGAGCTGGGGATGCGGCGGCTCGATGCGCCCGGAGTTCTATGCCGACAATTTCCGGCGCTACAACACCTTCATAAAGAACTATGCCGCGGCGCCCGAGGACAAGATCTACCGCGTGGCCTGCGGGCCGAGCGATGCCGACTACGACTGGACTGAGAATGTGATGAAGATCGCCGGCAGCCAGATGGACGGCCTATCGCTGCACTACTACACGCTCCCGCGGGGAACATGGCAGAACAAGGGCTCGGCCACGGCGTTCGGGCGCGAGGAGTACTACGGTGCGCTTGGAAGGACCCTCAAGATGGACGAGCTCATAAGCCGGCACTCGGCGATCATGGACAAATATGACCCGAAGAAGAGGGTCGGCCTGGCGGTCGACGAGTGGGGAATTTGGACCGACGTCGAGCCCGACACCAACCCGGGCTTCCTCTTCCAGCAGAACTCGCTCAGGGACGCGCTCATAGCGGGCCTGAACCTGCACATCTTCCAGGCGCACGCGGACAGGGTCGTCATCGCAAACATTGCCCAGATGGTGAACGTCCTGCAGGCAATGATCCTGACCGACCATGAGAAGGTCGTCCTTACGCCAACCTACCACGTGTTCGAGATGCTGAGCGTCCACCAGGGCGCAACGTCCATTCCCATCGAGCTCAAGACTCCGAACCTGCCGGCGACCAAGGAGGAGATCCCCTCGGTAAGCGCATCGGCCTCGCGGGATCGCGCGGGCCATATCCACTTATCGCTCGTGAACACCAACCCCGACAGCCCCGTCACCGTGGCGTGCACCATGGCGGGGACGGCCCACGGTTCGGTAAGCGGCAGGGTTCTCACGGCCCCGTCGATGACCTCGCACAACACGTTTGCCGACCCCCACGCCGTCGAGCCGAGGGCCTTCACGGGAGCCACGGTTACTGGAGGAAGCCTGAGCGTTGTCCTCCCCGCGATGTCTGTCGTCGTTCTGGAGCTTTAGGGCCGGATCCTACTTCGCCTTCGCGTCATCGACCGTCTTCGGCTCGCCGATCTCCACCCTGCCCTCCGGGATGTTGCCCGCGTCCAGGAGCAATCCCTGGACGTTGCGACCGAAGTAACGCGCCGCCACCTTGGTCATCTCGGGAAAGGCAGCCGTGAAGCTGTGCCCCGCTGCGCGGATGCTGTAGTGCGTGGACCAGAGAAGCTTTGGCCCGAAGCCCTTCCTGCCCCCTTTTACCGAGGTGTAGTCGTAGGCCATCACGATCAAAAAATATCGCTCGTCCGCGATTTCCTCCCGCAGGCGGCGGTCCATCTCGGTCATGCCTGAGGCCGTCGCCAGGCTGCGATATTCCTCCTTCTGGAGCTCCCCGTCATATCCAAGGAGTTTTGCATTGGCCGCCGGGCTGGAGCCCGTGGCAGCCGACTCCCCGCGCAACATGTCAATATCGGCATTCATGGCCCCCGGGTCCGTCAGCTTTCCCGC
>Ga0302283_1002649_pt1 | contig 14265 bp, 9 predicted proteins | sample III_Fen_E1_4_FD_198770 | JGI IMG/M metagenome (GOLD analysis project Ga0302283, IMG submission 198770) | Peat permafrost microbial communities from Stordalen Mire near Abisko, Sweden - III_Fen_E1_4 | ecosystem: Environmental > Terrestrial > Soil > Wetlands > Permafrost | place: Sweden: Abisko...
TCGGCGACCTGAGCCGCCTCCCCGAGGCCGTGCGCGAGGTGCTCGACCCCCTCCGCGGCGCCTCGTCCCGTAACGGCAAGATGACCCTGGCCCTGGCCCTCTCCTACGGCGGCCGGGAGGAGATCGCCACCGCCGCCCGCCAGCTCGCCGTCGAGGTCGCCGCGGGCACGCTCGATCCGTCGGCCATCGACGCCGCCCTCCTCGGCGCTCGCCTCCCCAGCCTCGGCGCCGGCGATCCCGACCTCATCCTCCGCACCGGCGGGGAGTTCCGCCTCTCCAACTTCCTCCTCTACGGCGCCGCCTACGCCGAGCTCGCCTTCTTCGATCGCCTCTGGCCCGACTTCACCGAGGACGACCTCTTCGCGGCGATCTCCAGCTACCAGCGCCGCGAGCGCCGCTTCGGTCTGATCGGGCGGCAGGTCGCGGGCATGCTGGCCTCGTTGGGGGAGACCCCCAACCCCCCCGAAGAAGAGACGCCTGGCACCCCCGGCGCCGCGCTCCTCACGCCCCCAGGCGCATCCCCCTCTTCCTCCGCGAGCGTCTGACGTGCCTCAGTCCAGCCAGTCCACGATGCCCACCACGCCCACGACGCCGGCGGCATCCCCCAAGCCTGCCTCGAACCTGCTCGTCCGCCTGGTCACCGGCTTCATCGGCGCGCCGCTCATCCTGCTGCTGCTCTACCTGGGCCCGGCGTGGGGCTGGCTGGTGTTCGTCGCCGTCGCCGCGGCCATCGGCGCGTACGAGCTCTTCGGCATGACCCACCCGGAGGATCGCGTCGCGCAGATCCTCGGGGTCGCGCTCACCGAGATCGTCATCGGCGCGCTCTGGTTCTTCACCGCGGATGCGCGGGTGCTGCTCACGCTCCTCGTGGCCGCTCCGATCGTGGGGATGCTCCTGGTGCTGGTGCGCCTCGGGGACATCCACACCTCCGCCGTGCGGGTGATGGCCAACACCTTCGGCCCGCTCTATGTGGGCGGGGCCCTGGGGGCGATCATCCTCCTCCGCCGCGACGGGGACGATCTCGGCCCGCACGCCGGCGCCGGCTTCGTGGTGCTGGCGCTCTCGCTGGCGTGGGCTTCGGACACCGGCGCCTACTTTGCCGGCCGCTTCCTCGGCAAGCACAAGCTCTACGAGGCGGTGAGCCCCAAGAAGACCGTCGAGGGCGCCCTCGGCGGCCTCGCGGCGAGCCTGCTCAGCGCCGTCGTCGCGCACTTCTGGTTCCTCCCCGCGCTGCCCCTCGGCGAGGGCGCCGTGCTCGCGCTGGTGGCCGGCGGGCTCGGTCAGGCCGGCGATCTGGGCGAGTCCCTCCTCAAGCGCTCCTTCGGCGTCAAGGACTCCGGCGGCATCGTCCCCGGCCATGGCGGCATCCTCGACCGCGTGGACGCGCTGCTCATCACCGGCAGCATGACGTATCTCTACGTCAAGTGGCTGCGCTGACCTCGGTCCCGCGACCGGTCATCCTGCGGGACGCCCGAGAGCGTCCCGCGACGGTCATCCTGCGGGACGCCCGAGAGCGTCCCGCGACGGTCATCCTGCGGGACGCCCGAGAGCGTCCCGCGACCTGCCCTGTGCGCGGCTGCACGATTCTGACGCGCCGCGTGGTTGAACCGCTCGAAAGAGCGCACTAGAGAAGCCAACCATGAGCCCCACGCCCGAAGAATCCTCCCCTGTCGCGAGCCTCCAGAGCCCCGGCAAACCGCAGAAGTACGAGTTCTTCAAGGTCGTCCAGGCCTACCTGGAAGAGGCCGCCAAGATCGCCGACGTCCCCGAGTACATCGCCACCATCCTGAGCCAGCCCAAGAACGAGATCATCGTCAACTTCCCGGTGAAGATGGACGACGGCTCGATCCGCCTCTTCAAGGGCTACCGCATCCAGCACAACAACCTGCTCGGGCCGTTCAAGGGCGGCATCCGCTACCACAAGAGCGTCAGCCTCGACGACCTCAAGGCCCTCGCGGCGATGATGACCTGGAAGTGCGCGCTGATGAACCTCCCGCTCGGCGGCGGCAAGGGCGGCATCAAGTTCGATCCCAACGAGGTCTCCAAGGACGAGCTGCAGCGCATCACCCGCCGCTTCATCCACGCGCTCGGCTCCAACATCGGCCCCGACGCCGACGTCCCCGCCCCCGACATGGGCACCGACGCGCGCACCATGGCGTGGGCCATGGACACCTACATGAACACGGTCGGCCACGTGAACAAGCAGGCGGTCAAGGGCGTCGTCACCGGCAAGCCGGTCGCCTCGGGCGGCACGCTCGGGCGCGAGAAGGCCACCGGCCAGGGCGTCGTCCACTGCATCACCGAGTGGGCCGAGGAGAAGGACTTCAACCTCGGCGGCGCGACCATGATCGTGCAGGGCTTCGGCAACGTCGGCTCCAACATCGCCGTCATCCTCTCCAAGATGGGGGTGTCCACCATCGCGGTCGGCGATCACACCGGCTACATGTACAACCCCGAGGGCTTCAACCCCCACAAGCTCCAGGAGCACGTCAAGAAGAACCGCTCCATCGCCGGCTACCCCGGCGGCAAGCCCATCACCCGCGAGGAGTTCTTCCGCATCAAGGCCGACATCTTCGCCCCCTCGGCCATGGAGAACCAGGTCGGGATCGAGGAGGCGCAGGCCCTCCAGGTGCGCCTCGTCGCCGAGGGCGCCAACGGCCCCTGCACCCCCGAGGGCGAGAAGATCCTCCTCGACCGCGGCATCGACATCCTCCCCGACGTCCTCGCCAACTCCGGCGGCGTCACCGTCAGCTACTACGAGTGGGTGCAGAACAAGCGCTCCGAGTCGTGGTCGCTCGAAGAGGTCGACGCCCGCCTCGAGAAGGCCATGAAGCGCGCCTACCGCGAGGTCGTCGATCTCGCCCGCCAGAAGAAGACCTCCCTCCGCGTGGCCGCCTACGCCGTCGCCCTGGCCCGCATCACCGCGGTGTACGCCGAGCGCGACATCTTCCCGTGACCCCCTGGGGAACGCCCGAGAGCGTTCCCCGACGTGCTCATCCTGCGGAACGCCCGAGAGCGTTCCGCGACGTGCTCATCCTGCGGAACGCCCGAGAGCGTTCCGCGACGTGCTCATCCTGCGGAACGCCCGAGAGCGTTCCGCGACGTGATCCCTCGCGGGCGTCGAGGTCGGCGCCCCGAGGGATCCGTTCGCTGACGCGCATGCGATGATGACGCCCGCGCGGGCGTCGGCTTAGATGGGGCATGCGTCGCACCGCCCTCCCGCTCCTCCTGATGCTGGGCTGTCCGCCCGCGGTGATCGTCCTCTGGATGATCTGCGCGCGGTTCGACGGCTCGGTCCTCGCCTTCCTCCACGCCTTCGACTGGCCCACCTTCGTGGCGCTCTGCCCGCGGCCGACCCTGGCCGCGCTGCAGATGATCGTCACCTTCGCCGTGCTCGAGGGGCTCCTCCTGGTGCTCCTGCCCGGGCCCATCCACCTCGGCCCGGTCACGCCCGCGGGCAACCGCCCTCGCTACCGGATGAACGGCCTCGCCGCCTGGGCGGTCACCCACGGCATCCTCCTCGCCGCGGCGTACCCGCTGGGGCTGTTCCGGCTCGGCGAGATCTACGACAACCTGGGATCCATCCTGGTGGTCTGCAACATCCTCGCGCTCCTCCTGTGCGGGGTGCTCTACCTCAAGGGCGTCTACCACCCCTCCAGCTCGGACCACGGCCGCACCGGCAACTTCGTCTGGGACTACTTCTGGGGGGTCGAGCTGCACCCGACCGTCTTCGGGGTCTCGCTGAAGCAGTACGTCAACTGCCGCCTATCCATGATGGGCTGGAGCGTCATCGTCATCTCGTGCGCGGCCAAGCAGCTCGAGGCCGGGCACCTCACCAACACGATGATCGTCTGCGTGGCGCTCCAGGTCCTCTATCTGTTCAAGTTCTTCCGCTGGGAGAGCGGCTATTTCGGGTCGCTCGACGTCATGCACGACCGCTTCGGCTTCTACATCTTCTGGGGAGTCGCCGCCTGGGTGCCCGGCGTGTACACGCTGGTGGCGCAGTACCTGGTCCGTCACCCGGTGGACCTGCCCGGCCCGGTGGCGGGGGCCATCTTCGCGCTCGGGGTCTTCTCCATCTGGGCCAACTACGATGCCGACGCCCAGCGCCAGCGGGTCCGCGAGACCGGGGGCAAGACCACCGTCTGGGGGAAGCCCCCGGAGACGATGACCGCGAAGTACGTGACCAAGGATGGAGAGCCGCGCGAGAGCCTGCTCCTGCTCTGCGGCTGGTGGGGCCTCTCGCGGCATTTTCACTACGTCACCGAGATCGGCCTGGCCCTCGCCTGGACTCTGCCCGCGGCCTTCACCCACATCGTGCCTTACACCTACGTCGCCTTCCTCACGGCTCTCCTCGTCGACCGCGCCGGCCGCGACGACCGCCGCTGCCGCGCCAAGTACGGCGCCGACTGGGACCGCTACTGCGAGCGGGTGCCCTGGAAGATCATCCCGCACCTGTACTGACCTCCTGTCATCTCCTCCTGCGCGGCGCGCGAGAGGCCACCTCGCGAGTCCGTCGGGGCCACCGGCCCTGGGCGCCTTCTTGCTTGCTCTACGGAGTGAAAAGGGAGGTTCCCATCATGCACACCCTCGTCAAAGCGGCTTGTGCCGTTCACAACCTGTCGCTGGCCACCGCCTTCGGAGGCCCGCTCTTCGCCAAGATCGCGCTCCGTCCTGCCGTCATCAAGGAGATCAAGGACGAGAAGGAGCGCGGCAAGCTCATGGCCTGCGCGTGGGCCAAATACAGCAAGATCAACGTGCCCGCGCACGTCGCGTTCACGGCGACCTGGCTGATCGAGCGCCGCGCCATTCGCCACCTGAACCCGGATCACCGCACCCAGAAGCTGGTCGCCTTCAAGGACCTGCTCATCGCCGGCGCGCTGGTCACCGGCGTCGCCAACGCCGCCGTCGGCAAGAAGCTCGTGCGCGAGTTCCCCGAGGGGATCCCGGTGAGCGACAAGGTGTCGAGCGATCCGCGGGTGCGGGCCTACCGCCGGTACTTCCGGGTGATGGGCACCGCCAACCTGGTGTTCGTCGGCGCCGCGCTGGCGATCGGCCCGGCCATCGCCGGGGGCCTGATCCGCTCCACGCGCCGCAACATCCTCGCCCGGCTGCTCGCCAAGTAGCGGCCTCTCCCACCTGGGGGGGCGCGGGGTGGCTCACCGCGCGGCGGGATCTGTGTCAGGCTCCCGCCGCCGATGAATCGAACCGCGCCCCTCGCCTCTCGTCTGCCGCCGCCCGACGGCGAGCTCCTCTCCGACGATCTCCTCGATCGCTTCCTCGCCTACGTCGCGGAGAAGGGCCTCGAGCTCTACCCCGCGCAGGAGGAGGCGCTCCTCGAGCTGGTCTCCGGCAAGAACGTCATCCTGGCGACGCCCACCGGCTCCGGCAAATCGCTGGTCGCCGCCTTCCTCCATTTCGTCGCCGTCGCCGAGGGCAAGCGCTCGTATTACACGGCGCCGATCAAGGCCCTCGTCAACGAGAAGTTCTTCGCCCTCTCGCGCGACTTCGGCCCCGAGCTGGTGGGGATGATGACCGGCGACGCCACCGTCAACCCCGACGCCCTGATCATCTGCTGCACCGCGGAGATCCTCGCCAACAAGGCCCTGCGGGAGGGGGCGGAGGCCAAGGTGGACTACGTCATCATGGACGAGTTCCACTACTACGCCGACAAGGAGCGCGGGGTCGCCTGGCAGATCCCCCTGCTCAACCTGCCGCACGCGTCGTTCCTGCTCATGAGCGCCACCCTCGGTGACACCACCTTCTTCGAGAAGGCCCTCACCAAGCTCACCGGCCGCGCCACGGTCACCGTGCACTCCACCCACCGCCCGGTGCCGCTCGATTTCGAGTACCGCGAGACCCCCCTCCACGAGACCGTGCTCGACCTGATCCGCAAGGACCGGGCGCCCATCTACATCGTCAACTTCACCCAGCGCGCCGCCGCGGAGGAGGCGCAGAACCTGATGAGCACCGACTACTCCACCAAGGAGGAGAAGAAGGCCATCTACGAGGCCCTCGCCGGCGCCCGCTTCGACAGCCCCTACGGCAAGGAGGTGCAGAAGTACGTGCGCCACGGCGTCGGCCTCCACCACGCCGGGCTCCTGCCCAAGTATCGCCTCATGGTCGAGAAGCTGGCGCAGAAGGGCTATCTCAAGGTCATCTGCGGCACCGACACCCTGGGCGTGGGCGTCAACATCCCCATCCGCACCGTGCTCTTCACCAAGCTCTGCAAGTACGACGGGCAGAAGACGGGAATCCTCAGCGTCCGCGACTTCCAGCAGATCAGCGGCCGCGCCGGCCGCAAGGGCTTCGACGACCGTGGCACGGTGGTGGTGCAGGCCCCCGAGCACGTCATCGACAACCTCCGCCTCGACGCCAAGGCCGCCGGCGATCCGGCGAAGAAGAAGAAGATCGTCCGCAAGAAGCCCCCGGACAAGGGCTACGTGCACTGGGACCGGACCACCTTCGACCGCCTCGTCAGCACCAGCCCGGAGTCGCTGGTGTCCCGCTTCGCGGTGACCCACGGCATGCTCCTCAACGTGCTGGAGCGCCCCCGCGGCGGCTGCAAGGCCATGGTCAAGATGGTGCGCGACTGCCACGACAACCCCTTCCAGAAGCGCGAGCACAAAAAGCACGGGGTCCTGCTCTTCGACTCCCTCCTCGGCGCCGGCGTCATCGAGTGGGTGCCTCGCGAGGACGGCGTCGGTAAGCGCATCCGGGTCAACCTCGACCTGCAGGAGGACTTCTCCCTCAACCACGCGCTCTCGCTCTACCTCCTCGACACCCTCACCCTCCTCGACCGCGAGAGCCCCGAGTATCCGCTCCAGCTCCTCACCGTGGTGGAGTCCATCCTCGAGAACCCCGAGCTGGTCCTGCTCAAGCAGACCGACCGCCTCAAGACCGAGAAGCTCGCCGAGATGAAGGCCGCCGGCGTCGAGTACGACGACCGCATGGCCGAGCTCGAGAAGATCGAGTACCCCAAGCCCCACCGCGAGTTCATCTACGGCTCGTTCAACGCCTTCGCCGCCAAGCACCCCTGGGTCGGCACCGAGAACATCCGGCCCAAGTCGGTGGCGCGCGAGATGTACGAGGAGTTCTACTCGTTCTCCGAGTACATCCGCGAGTACGAGCTGCAGCGCGCCGAGGGCATGCTGCTCAGGTATCTGACCGACGTCTACAAGGCCCTCTCCCAGTCCGTGCCCGAGCTCGCCAAGGACGAGGGCGTCCAGGAGATCATCACCTACTTCGGCGCCATCGTGCGGCAGGTCGACAGTAGCCTCCTCGACGAGTGGGAGCGCCTCAAGGACGGTGTCCCCGCGGCCGGCGAGGTGCGGGCCCCGCGCGCCACCGCCGACGCCTACGACGTCACCCGCGACGCCAAGCAGTTCACCGTGCTGGTGCGCAACGAGATGTACCGGCTGCTCCGCGCCCTGGCGACCAAGAACTGGGAGAACGCCGCCACGCTCGTGGGAGGCATCGGCGTGGTGGGAGGCCCCCCGGCCGAGGCGTGGACGCCCGCGAAGATCGAGGCCAGCCTGGCGCCCTACTTCGCCGAGCACGGGGTGATCCGCACCGACCCCAAGGCGCGCGGCCCGGGCAACACGCTGGTGGAGCCGCGCGAGGGCTTCTGGGACGTGAAGCAGATCCTCTGCGATCCCGAGGAGCACAACGAGTGGGTGATCGAGTGCAGCATCGATCTCGCGCGCTCGCGGGAGGCGGCGGCGCCGGTGGTGAGGATCACCCGGATCGGGACGTGAGCCCGCTCGCCCCGCGCGTCGGGGCGTCGTAAGCTCCGCCCCATCATGGTGCGGAGCACGCCCGTCTTCGGCGATCCCAAGACCGACTTCGTCTTCCAGCGCATCTTCGGCAGCGAAGATCACCAGACGGCTCTGCTCGGCTTCCTGAACGACATCCTCCAGCTCGACGACGCCCACCGCATCACCTCGGTCGCCTTGCTCCCTCCCGAGCAACGCCCCAAGGTGAGCGAGCTGAAGTACTCCATCGTCGACGTCCGCTGCGTCGACGCCGCGGGCACCACCTACGTCGTCGAGATGCAGGTGCTCAACGTCGAGGCCTTCGAGAAGCGGGTCGTCTACAACGTCGCCAAGGCCTACACCAACCAGCTCGGCGTCGGGTTCGCCTACCCCGAGCTGGACGACGTGGTCGGCATCAGCATCTGCGACTTCGAGCTGTGGCCGCGCGGCGACGCGGCGCCCGTCCCGATGCTCAGCCGGTGGCGCATGCAGGAACAGCACAGCGTCGTCGTCGGCCTGCCTCACCTCCAGTTCGTGTTCCTGGAGCTGCCCAAGTACGAGGGCGGGCACGACCCGGAGACGCTCGTGGACAAGTGGGCTTATTTCTTCCGCGAGGCGGGGAACCTGCTGGCCATCCCCGAGGCGCTGCGGCACCCGCCCGTCCTCGACGCGCTGGAGGGGGCCCGGACCGCGCGCTTCAGTCGGGAGGAGTGGGACGCCTACATCGCGGCGGGGATGGCCATCCAGAACGAGCGTGGAGCGCTCGCGCTGGCGGAGCGACAGGGCAAGCTCGAGGGCAACCTCGAGGCCCGGCGCGACACCCTCCACCGCCTTCTCGTGCGCGCGGGGATCGCGCTCACGGAGGGAGACCGTGCCCGCGTCCAGGCGTGCACGGATGCAGCGGCGCTCGATCGGTGGATCGACAATGTCTTCGGCGCGAAGTCCGCCGCCGAGGTGCTCTCTTGAGGCGAGCCTGCGCCCCGCGTCTGGGCGGCAGGTCGTTGGGCAGGCGCTTTCGGTGCCCGCAGCAAGGCGCCGTGGGTCACGACGCCGAGCCTCGGGGATTGCGCGGCGCCCGAGCCAGCGTTCCCGAAGACGAGGGTAGGACTCGTCCGCCGAGCCTCGTTTCGCGAAGACGAGGGTAAGACGCGTCCGTCGACCCTCGTTTCGCGAAAAAGAGGGTCGGAGGGGGCCCTCCGAGGGAACTTTTGCGAAGACGAGGGTCGGAGGGGGCTCTCCGAGGAAACTTTCGCGAAGAAGAGGGTCGGCGGGGGCCCTCCGAGGAAACTTTTCCGGAATCGAGCCTCGTTTCGCGAAGAAGAGGGTCGGCGGGGGTCGACCGAGGAAACTTTTCCGGAATCGAGCCTCGTTTCGCCAGAAAGAGGGAGGGAGGGGGTCGACCGAGGAAACTTTTCCGGAATCGACCCTCGTTTCGCCAGAAAGAAGGAGGGAGGGGGTCGACCGAGGAAACTTTTCCGGAATCGACCCTCGTTTTGCGAGAAAGAGGGAGGGCGGGGGCCCTCCGACCCAACGTTTTCAGCATCGACCCTCGTTTCGCCAAAACGAGCCTCGGCGGGGCTCGCCCGACCCTGCGTCGGCGAAAACCCCGGGGAAACCGCGCTCCGAGCCCGCGTTCGCCCCTCGGAGGGTCCCCCCGCGCCCCCGCCCTACTTCGCCATCAGCCGCGCCCACATCTGCTCCATGGTGTGGACGACCTCCCCGCTCGGGGTCGCCGCCATCGGGGGAATGTCGAGCTTCACCCCCCGGTCGGCCAGCCGCGTGAACGGGTTGGTCGCGTCCGTCGTCTTCACCGGCACCGTCGGATCCGCCGGGCGGAAGCCGTAGGTGATGGCCAGCTCCTGGATGGGGCGGCTCGAAAGGTGCTTGAGGAAGGCGCGCCCCGCCGCGCGCTGCTCGGGCGACACCCAGGGCGCCTGGAGGACGGAGGCGGGGTGGTCGCTCCACAGCGTGGTGGCGGGGTAGTAGAGCCGGAGCTTGCCCCAGCGGCCGTCGGCGGTGCCGATCTGGGCGAGGGCCAGGCTCTCGTAGACGACGGCGATGTCGTACTTGGAGGGCCCGAAGCGGAGCATGTCGGTCATGAAGGCGCTGGTCGAGGTCTCCAGGCTGGGGACGCCCTTCTCCAGCTCCTTGAGGAAGGCCTGGTAGCGGGGCTTGAGCAGGTCGGCGACCTCGACGGTGGGCTTGCCGTAGAAGTCGAAGGTCATCGAGAAGAGGGCCTGGAGCCCGGAGTTGGACCGGGCCGGGTCGGCGTGCCCGAGCTTGACGAAGCCCCAGGCCGGATTGCCACCGACGGCGGGCCAGCCCTCGCGGGCGTTGACGCCGGCGTGGATGGTGTTCCACCCGATGTTGCCCCGGGAGGCCTTGAGGAGGGCGGCGCCGCGGTCCTCCCAGGCGACGAACACCAGGGGAGTGATGACCAGCGCCTGCGGGAGGTCCTCGCCGCTCTGGGCGAAGAGGTCGGTGTGGTTGACGGCCTTCCAGTCGGCGGCGACGAGGTTCTCCACCAGCGAGTCGGCCGGGCTGAAGAGGGTGGGCTTCTCCTTGCCTTCGGCGATGGCGCGGGCCGCGTCGAGCGACCCCATCGGGGTGAGGGTGAGCTTGATCTCCGGGTGCGCCTTCTGGAAGAGGGTGGCGGCGGCCTCCATCCACTCCTTCTTCTCGGAGCTGTAGAGCATCGAGATCTCGGTGGCGGTCGGCTTGGCGGCGACGGCGGCCGAAGGGGCGGTGAGGGGCACGCCGGCATCGGGCGTGCTGGGCGGCTCGGCGCTGCCGCAGGCGGCCGTGACGAGGGCGAGGGCGGTGAAGCTGGCGAGGCGGGGGGCACGGTGCGTCATGGAGCCTCCTCTCGGGGTGGTTTGCTGCGCCTACGCCAGAAGCGTTGGCACCCCGTGTGGCGCCCGGGTGACGGGGAGGGCTCCGAGCGATGGCGGGCGTCGAGGAGGGAGCGAGGGAGCGGCTCGGGTCACTTCGCTGCGGTCAGCGCCTGCTTCACGAGCCGCTTGAATCTGGAGAGCGGCTGCGCCCCCGCGAGGAAGTAGCCGTTGATGGCGAAGCTCGGTGTGCCGGTGACGTGGGCGTCGGCGGCGACCTTCTGGTCGGCGTCGATCGCGGCCTTGTGCCGGTGGCTGTCGAGCGCCGCGGTGAACGGCCCGGCGTCGAGGCCGATCGTGCCCGCGTAGGCCACCAGCGCGGGGCGCTCCAGGCCGCCGGGGTGATCCTGATTCTCGTAGAGCAGCGCTTGCATGGCCCAGAAGCCGGCGTCGCCCTTCTGCCGGAAGGCCTCCATCGCGGCCTCGGCGGCGAGCGCGGCGCCCGGGTGGGTGGACAGGGGGGTGTTCCGCCACACGATGCGGATCTTGCCGGGAAAGGCCTGCTCCAGCGCCGCGAGGGTGGACATGGCTTGCTTGCAGAACGCGCACTGGAAGTCGCCGAAGACCTGGACTGTCACCCGGGCGTCGGCCGGGCCTCGCCCGGGGTTCTCGGCGGTCGGAGCGGGGAGGGCCCTGCGCTCGGGCGCGTCGGGCGCCTTCGCGGTGGACTGGAGCTTCGCGTAGACCGCTGCCGGCGCCACGCCGCCCTTGACCAGAGCGCGGGCCTTCTCGAGCTCCTCGTCGATGAGCGCGCGGAACGTCTCGATGGGCTGCGCCCCCATCAGGTGCCGACCGTTGATGAAGAAGTTGGGCGTCCCCTGGACGTGGAGGTCTTCGGAGAGCGCGACGTCGTCGTCGATGGTGGCCGCGTACCTCTGCCCGTCGAGCGCCGCCTTCAGCTTGCCCGCGTCGAGGTGGAGCGCCTTTCCGTGGTCGAGCAGGTCGGCGTCCTCGAGGTGGAGCTGGTGGTCCCGCCAGGTGCCGCCCGCGTCCATGCAGGCCTGTCGCTCGTGGAGCTGCGGGCTGCCCGAGCACTCTTTGGCGAAGAGCAGATCGTGCGCGGACCAGAAGCCCGCTTCCCCGCGCTGCGCGCGCGCCTCGAGGGCGAGCTCGGCGGCGGGAGCGGCGCGGGTGTGGAAGGGCAGGGGCAGCTCCTTGTAGACGACGCGGAGCTGGTCGCCGTACTCGCGCTCCAGCTGCGCGAGCGTCGGCGTCACCCGGCCGCTGAACTTGCACTCGAAGTCGGCGAACTCGACGAGCGTGACCAGCGCCGAGGCCTTGCCCCGCACCGGCGAAGTGCCCACCGGGACCTGCCAGGTGGTGCGGTCCTCCTCGGGGGGCTTGGCGGGCGGCGGCGCGGCGGCGGGCTCGGGGGTGATCGTGGCGGCGGGCTCGGCCGCGGGTGGGGGAAGCGGTGCGGGAGCGACGGGCGCGGGCGTGCGGGCGGAGCCAGGGCTCTCGGGGGCGGCGGCGGGCGCCATCGTGGTATCGGCGGGAGCGCAGGCGAGGGCGAGGAGGCAAGGTAAGGTGAGGGCCAGGCGGTGCGGCGGGGGCATCGGGGGAGGGTAGCCGAGGCGGTGCTCGCTGCGAGAGGGGCCTCGTCGGCAGGAGGACCGGAGCTCTCGAACCCGGCCGCTGTCACACTTCGATCCCGATCCAAGATTCCCCTGGGATCACCGTCCGACCGGATCGACGCCATGCCCCACCGCCCAGCCTCCCTCCTCCTCGCCCTCCTCCTCGCCGGCTGCACGGAGCGCGGTCGCCCCACCGCGCCGCCTCTCGTCCCCTCGGTGGAGGCCGCCCCCGCCGCGCCCTCGCCGCGCACCCGCTCGCCGGCGACGGACGTCGTGCTCGAGGTCCCGCCCCCTCCCGGGGCCACCCTGGCGCTGCTCCGGGGCATCCCCCACGTCCGCCAGAAGCCCGACTTCTGCGGCGAGGCGTGCGCGGAGATGGCCCTCTCCTGGCTCGGGCGCGGGGGGACGCAGGACGACGTCTTCGACCTGGCGGGCATCGATCCGGAGCTGGGGCGGGGCGCCATCACGCCCGAGCTCAAGCGGGCGCTCTCGCGGCTCGGGTTCCGGGTGGGGGACGTGTGGTATCCCGTCGAGGCGGCCCAGGCCGCGGCGGAGCTGGGGCGGCGCTTCGCCGAGCTCTATGCCGATCTCGTGCAGGGCGTGCCCTCGATCGTGTGCATGCACTACGGCGACGGGCCGCACACGACGGAGCACTTTCGCCTGATCGTCGGCTACGACCCCGCCGCCGACGAGGTCATCTACCACGAGCCCGCCGAGGACCACGGCGCCTACCGGCGGATGAAGCGGGGGCGCATGCTCCGCCTCTGGCCGCTCGTCTACGACCCGTCGCGCTGGACGCTGATCCGGTTCCGCCTCGATCTCGATCCGGCGGCGGCGCGCCCGGCCGCGACGCCCCTCGTCCACGGGCACACGCCGGCGGAGTACGCGCAGCACGTGCTGGCGCTCAAGGAGCGCCTGGGGCCGGGGTTCTCCGTGGTGCTCCAGCCGCCGTTCGTGGTGGCCGGTGACCAGGGGGAGAGGGCCGTGCGCAGCCACGCGGAGAACATCGTGGACTGGGCGACGACCAAGCTCGAGGCGGACTTCTTCACCGTGGAGCCGAAGCGCATCCTCGACGTGCTGCTGTTCAAGGACGCGCGGAGCTACCGGAGGACGGCCCTCGATCTCTTCCACGCCGAGCCGACCACGCCCTACGGCTACTACTCGCCGGAGAACGGCGCGCTGGTGATGAACATCGCGACGGGGGGCGGCACGCTGGTCCACGAGATCGTCCACCCCTTCGTCGAGGTGGACTTCCCCGACGCGCCCGCCTGGCTCAACGAGGGGCTGGGCTCGCTCTTCGAGCAGTCGGCGGAACGCGACGGGCACATCGTCGGGCTCACCAACTGGCGGCTCGGGGGGCTGAAGGAGGCCATCCGCGCGCACCGGATGGGGCCGCTCACCACCCTGATCCGCACCGACACGCACGCCTTCTACGACGAGGATCCCGGGACCAACTACGCCGCGGCGCGCTACCTCTGCTACTACCTCCAGGAGCACGGGCTCCTGGTGCGCTTCTACCGCGCCTTCCGCGAGCACCACGCCGAGGATCCCACCGGCGAGGCTACCCTCCGGCACACCCTCGGCGAGGGCGACCTGGCCGCCTTCCAGGTCCGGTGGGAGGCCTACGTGGCCGCGCTGCACTTCCCCTGAGGCGCGGCCACGCTGACCATCGAAACGCGCGGCGCTCCGCAGTAGTCTGCGGCGCATGTCCCGCCCGATCTCGCTCGCCCTCGCCGCCCTCTTCCTCCCGGCCGTCGCCTGCGACGACCCTCCGGCGCCCACGGCGCCCAGCGCCACGGCGCCCGTGGCTGCCGCGCCGCCCGCGCCGGCGCCGGTCCCGTCGAGCGCGCCCGAGCCGCCCCGCCAGCGGCACGAGGGGCCCTGCTCCAAGGACCCCAGCGTCACCTTCACCGACGCGACGCTGGAGGGCGCGGTGCGGGTCCAGCTCCAGAAGCCGAAGGGGGCCATCGCCCGCGCCGACCTCGGCAAGATCAAGACGCTCAACGTCTCGACGGCGCCGGTCGACGACGAGCTCGACCCCTGCCT
>Ga0302283_1002673_pt1 | contig 14185 bp, 11 predicted proteins | sample III_Fen_E1_4_FD_198770 | JGI IMG/M metagenome (GOLD analysis project Ga0302283, IMG submission 198770) | Peat permafrost microbial communities from Stordalen Mire near Abisko, Sweden - III_Fen_E1_4 | ecosystem: Environmental > Terrestrial > Soil > Wetlands > Permafrost | place: Sweden: Abisko...
CGGCTACGTGGCCGAGGTCGCCGAGGCGGTCCGCGATCGCAAGGAAGGGATCAAGGGGCTGCGCATCACCCACGCGGCCAAGATCCTCCGACACTTCACCGCGCGCTTTGCGGAGGTCGGGTAGGCTGGCCCCGCGCTGCCGGACGGAGCAGGGCTCCGTCCGGCGCGGGCGATCAGAGGATCTGGAGGAAGGCCAGCAGATCGGCGCGCTGACTCTGGCTGAGGTGGATCGGGAAATTGCTCCCGTCCTTCGAGTTGTTGTAAAAGTCGCTATTGAAGTAGTCGACCACCTCCGCCAGCGTCGCGGCGGAGTTGTCATGGAAGTACGGAGCGTTCTTCGCGACGCCGCGGAGCTGCGGGACCTTGAAGCGTCCGACGTCCTCGAACCTGCTGGTGATCAAGCCGAGGCCGGGATCGTAGGTCAGCGTCACCTTGGTCGTCGAACCGTCCTGGTTCGCGAGCGGGAGGACGATGGGCGAATAGGTGCCATCGCCGTTGTCGTGGCTGAACCGCAGGTCGAACCGGTTGCGCTCCGCCACCCCGACGTTGAAGTTCCGCCCGACCGCCGGCGCGAACGAGGGGTAGTTGGGCGGCCTGGTTGCGTCGGCGGCACCGAGCGGCTCCACGTTGGAGAGGTTATTGAACACGTTGGGGGTGTTGTGGCACGTCATGCAGCTCGCCTGGAACACAGCGCTGCCGCGCCGCTGCGCCGGCGTGGTGATGGCCACCGTGTAGAACGGATCGTCCACGAGCACCTGGTACATCGGGTCGCTCGGGTTGCGGAGGGCGGCGAGCCGCGGGTCGGACAGGATGCTGAACTGGAACGCCTCCATGTCGTTGCCGTCCGACACCGTGAAGAGGTCGTCGAACCGGTTGTCCGAGAGCTGGGTGTGCGCGAACGCGGCCCCTCGATCGACCTCGAAGATCACCCTGCCACGCGCGTCGTTGAGGAAGCCGTGGGCGAAGGCGACGTTGACGAGCCGGATGGACTTGCGCCAGCCAAACCCCTGCCGGAACGGATCGGACTCGCTCCGCGCGAGGTTGAACCGGTTCGGCCGGATCTTGACGAGCCCGAACTGATCGAGGTTGTACATCGTGTCGGGGTCCCCCTGGCCGTCGGCCTCCAGACCGGCGAAGAGGGGATCGGTGAGCGGGATCGTCGCGGAGAGCGGCCCCGGCGGCAGGCCGAGCCCCGTCGCCTGCACGCCGCGGTGGCAGGTGAAGCAGGTCCGACCGTTGGAGACGACGGTGCCGCCGAACGCCACCGACGGGCCCTCGAACAGGGCCAGGGTGGGGTCCGCGGTCTCCAGGTCCGCCGCGAGGCCGAAGAGCGCCCGGCCATGATCGACGTTCGCGCCCGGCTGGGTGACGTTGAAGCGGACGGTGTCCTCCAGATGGAGGTTGTAGGTGCCGCCGTTGAACGCGGTGAACGCGCTCTGGGTGACGCCGATGGCCTCTCCGCGAGGGGAGGTCTGGCACGCGGCGAGCGCGGTGGAGGCCGCGAGGGTGAGGAGGAGGGTGAGCGAGCTCGTTCGGTTCATGGGGTCTCCTCCTTGCTCACTGACCGCAGAAGTTGAGGTTCGGGTTGTGCTGGGGACTGAAGTAGTCCTCGCACGTCCCTGCCGCGGCGAAGGGACGAACCGGTGGAGCGTTGTTCATGAAGACCGCGTCGAAGTCGACCGCCCAGTTCCGCGGGATACCCCCGCCGATGAGCGTCGCGCCGCTGTAGGTGGAGGTGTTGGTGAGCACCGGCGGGTAGGTGTAGTACGTGGGCGGCTCGACCGTGGAGTCGAAGAGGAGCCCATTCTCGAGGTAGTCCGAGAAAGACAGCGCGTCCGTGGCTGGCTGCGGACTGCTGACGTATGGCCGCGTGGTCGACTGGTCGTACCGGTACGGGTTCGCCAGGCAGAGGTTCGTCGGCGGAAAGGTGGTGTAGATGTGGGCGAACGCCGGGAGATCGCCGCGCACGACGTGGTCGTAGGCGAAGGTCCAGTCGAGGGAGACGTTGCCCTCGGCGTCGGGCTCGAAGAACGGCGTCGGGAAGAACTTGATGCCGGGGACGGGCACGGGGATCGCCCCTGCCGGCGGCGTGGTGAAATCGAACTGGCTGCCGACGAGATCCAGCGTGGTCGGGTCGTAGTAGAAGGTGATCATCTGCGCGGGCGAGATGATCCAGAATTGATAGCGCCCATCGTCGAAGCTCTGGGGCTCCGGAGAGAAGGGGTTGGGGAAGAAGTCCACCCCCTCGGTGCGCTGGATGGACGGGTGGGGGGTGAGCACGTGCTGCCCGGTGAGCTGGACGTTCACCCAGTTTGCCTGTTCGTCCCACGAGAGCTGGACGACCATCTCACCCTGACAGTTCGAGGGCAGGGCAGGGACGAAGGTCTCGAATGGCACCGCGCCGCCGCGGTGGAGAGGCATGGTCAGCGACCCCTTGTGGTAGGTGCCCCAGGAGCTCGGCGCGGCGGGGCAGTCGGCGAGCCCGGTCGTGCCGAGCAGCAACGCGCTGACGCCGACCATTGTCGCCGCGAGGTGCGTGCGCTTGCCGCGGTCGGTGTCGCTCATCGAAGCCCTCCTTCCCGGCGAAATCCGGAGTACCGGTGGACGTGGCTAACCCGAGCACTGGCCGATGGAGAACGGCCGCAGCGATGCCGATACGCTCGACGCATGGGGAGAGCTCCTCTTCGAGAAGGGGGCTCACCTGGAGTGATGTCCAGGCGATATGACTCAGGCAGGGGCGACTCACCGGTTCGCGGCGGGTCGGGTCACCGCGCTCTGTCGCGCGGCGTGGCAGCAGCAATGTGCCAAGATTATGGTACGGGCCCCCGTTCCCATATTTCAATATCTTTTTCATGCGGCGCGACCTTCCGGTCGCGCCCGTCGCTTTGCATTGCGTCAGCCCACACTCACCCACTCGCGGCCACCGTGGCGGTGTGCGTGGAGCCCCCGGCTTTCTTGGTGCGCTCAGGCGAGGACTCAGGCGAGGACAGCCAGCTTGAGGTAACGCCCCTCGGGCCAGGCGGCCAACGTGGGGTGATCCTCGGCGTGGCCGAGCAGCTCGCGGAGGCAGAGGTCGCTGCGCCCGAGGGCCGCGTCGTCGAGGGTCGCGGCGAAATCCTCGGCGTTGACGTGGCTGGAGCACGAGGAGGCGCAGAGGATGCCCCCCTCGGCGAGGACCCCCGCTGCCGCCCCGTGGAGGCGGCGGTAGGCGGTCAGAGCGCGCTGGCGCGCGCGCTCGCTGGGGGCGAAGCTCGGCGGATCGGAGATCACCAGGTCGAAGCGGTCGCCGCGGGCGCGCGCCTGGTCGAGGAAGGCGAAGACGTCGGCGCTGACGAAGGCGTGCGCGCCGGGATCGAGCTCGTTCGCCCGGAAGGTGCGCTGGGCGGTGGCGTGGGCGGCGGCGGCGATGTCCACCGAGGTGACCCGCGTCGCGCCGCCCAGCGCCGCCGCGACGGAGAAGCCGCCCGCGTAGCTGAAGAGGTTGCACACGCGCCTGCCGCGGGCGAGGGCGCGGACGCGGGCCCGGTTCTCGCGCTGGTCGAGGAAGGCGCCGGTCTTCTGCCCGTGGCCGAGATCGACCTCCATCGCCATCCCGCGCTCGCGCACGAGGAGGCGATCGGGCGGCGCGGGCCCCTCGATGGGGCGGAGCTTCTTCTCCTCGCCGGAGACGCGCAGGCCGATCGATCGCACGCCGCGCGCCGCCAGCGGCCCGCGCAGCGCGGCGACGACCCCGCCGAGGTGCGGCGTCCAGGCCTCGGTGTCGAGGCGCAGCACGGCCACGTCCCCGTAGCGATCGAGGACCAGCCCCGGGACGCGGTCGCCCTCGCCGTTGCAGAGCCGGTAGGCGGTGGTCTCCGCGTCGAAGCGCCCGTCGCGGCGCGCGATCGAGGCCAGGGTGAGCGCGCCGAGCGCCGCCGCGTCGAGCGGCCCCCCCTTCGATCGGACGAAGACGCGCACCGCGATCGGTGACGCGGCGTCCCACAGGCCGCGGCCCAGGAACCCTCCCTCCTCGTCGGCGAGCTCGACGGTGGCTCCCGAGGTCAGCCCCTGCGGCGGGCGGGCCAGGCCTTCACGGAATACCCAGGGGTGTCCGCGCTTCACCGCCAGGGCCGCTGCGCGCACGAGCTTGAGGGTCATGAGGCGGGCTTCTGTCCCGGGACCGGGACCCGTTCAACGGAAATGCGCGCCCCCGCCGAGGGGTCGACCTCGCTCCGGGGCGGGTGTACCCTCCCGCGACGGCGCTCCGTCGCGACGTCGTGAACCGGCATGCCCGCTCCTCCTCTGCCCGCCAATCCGCTGGAGATCGAGATCGATCCCGAGGATCTGGTCGCGGACGCGGAGCCACGCACCAACTCGCAGACCCGGCGCCTCGGCTCCAACGTGAGCGCAGGGATCGAGCTCGACGCCACCGTGCCGGCCACGTCGCCGCTCTTCGCCGACGACCTCGAGGTCGTCGACCTCGAGGGCCTCGAAGACGACGTGGGGGCTGCGGGCGAGGGGCCGAAGCGGGAGGCCAAGCCCGCCCACACGCCGTACCTCGCCGGCGACGTGATCGACGACAAGTACCGGCTCAGCCGCATCATCGGGCGCGGCGGCATGGGCGCGGTCTGGCAGGCGCACAACATCCCCCTCGACATCGACGTCGCCATCAAGCTCATCCGCCGCGACCGCACCGCGCCCGGCGCCGCCAGCCGGTTGCTCACCGAGGCGCGCGCCGCAGCGCGCCTGATGCACCCGGCGATCGTGCGCGTCTTCGACTTCGGCGAGACCGACCAGGGCGACCCGTTCATCGTCATGGAGCTGCTCCACGGCGAGTCGCTCAGCGCCATCCTCCGGCGGAAGAAGCGCCTCACTCCGGCGGTCGCCGTGCAGACGATGCTGCCAGTCGCCGCCGCGCTCGCCTCGGCGCACGGCAAGGGCATCGTCCACCGCGATCTCAAGCCCGACAACATCATCGTCGTCACCGACGAGAGCGGCTCGCTGGTGCCCAAGATCGTCGACTTCGGCATCGCCAAGCTGCTCTCGCCGGATTTCGACCGCCAGGTGACCCTCGCCGGCGAGGTGCTCGGCAGCCCTGACTACATGTCTCCGGAGCAGGCGCGCGGCGCCGACAACGTCGGCGAGGGGACCGACATCTGGGCGTTCTCGGTGGTGCTCCACGAGCTGGTGACCGGCCGCCGGCCCTTCGACGGCGCCAACTACAACGCGCTCATCGCCTCGATCCTCACCGACGAGCCGCCGCCGATGACCGCGCATGGCGTGGGCGACGCGGCGCTCTCGGGGATCGTGCAGCACGGCCTCGCCAAGGACCTCGCCGTGCGCTGGCCGCGCATGCGCGATCTGGGCGCCTCGCTCGCCTCCTGGGCGGTCGCCGCGGGCATCGAGGACGACGTCATGGGCAACTCGATCGCCAAGCAGTGGCTCTCGGGCGGCGCGCGCCGGCTGCTCACGGTGCAGCCCGAGACGGGCGCGCCACGGCTGCACTCGGGCCTGGTGGAGGCGCCGCCCTCTTCCCAGTGGGCCACGCCTTCGCCCGGCGCTCTGCACTCGTCGCCCCCGGGACCGCGGCACGAGCGACGCGCCTCTGCGGAGCGCGCGCTCCTGCTGGTCATCGCCATCCTCCTCACCGGCGCCACCGGCGTGGGCGCGTTCCTGATGCGCGATCGCATCGGCCGACTCCGCCATCCGGCCGACGCTGCCCCCCAGGAGACAGCGGCGAGCGTGGAGGCCACGGCGCCGAGCGCCCTGGTGATCGTGACCAGTGCCCCGACCCCCGCCACCGCTCTGCCCTCTGCCGCTCCCGTGGCGAGCGCCTCCTCGGCCGACGCCTCTGCGACCGCGGCGCCGGCGGGCAGCGGCCACGCGGGCCCGTTCAAGGCCCCGCGCCGGACCAAGGCGCCGGCGGCGCCGAGGAACATCAGGTTCTGATCGACACCGGCGATCCCGCTCGCGGCGCTACCGGGTACCCACCAGCACGCCGATCACCACCCCCACCGCGGCAGCGAGGAACGCCACCACCGCCCACAAGACGCGGGTGCGGCGCGGCAGGTGCGCGGAGTCGGAGCTGGGTTCGTCGAGGAGCTCGGCGTGGTCCGCGTGGAACCGGTCGATCGCCCCCGCCCGGGCGTCGTACCGGGGGCTTTGCAAGGTCGGCGCGCTCTCGGCAGGAGGGGCTCGGGGGCCCGGATCGGGGGTGGGGGCGCCCTCGTGGAACACCTCGGTCGGCGCGGTGACGCGGGCCGGGGGCATGCTGGAGCCTGGTCCCGCCCGGGCGGCGGCGAGCTCGTCCGCGCGCAGCGTCCGGGCCTCGGCGAACGAGGGGCGGACGACGTGGAGATCGGTGTCGCCGATGCCGAGCTCGTCGGGGCTCTCCACGGCGCGAGGGGCGATGACCAGGGGCTCGTCGCGGGCGGCGGCGATGGCGCGAGCGAGGTCGCGGGCGGAGGCGAAGCGGTCGGCGGGGCTCTTGGCCAGCGCGCGCAGGATCACCGCCTCGACCGCGGGCGTGATGCTCGCGTCGGGGCGGGCGGTGCGCGGCGAGAGGGGCGCCTCGCAGAGGTGCGCGGTCATGGTCCCGAGCGCGCTCCGGCCGCTGAACGGTGACTTGCCCACCGTCATCTCGTAGAGCACCACGCCGGCGGCGTAGAGATCGGCGCGCGCGTCGACCTCGTCGCCGCGGGCCTGCTCGGGGGCCATGTACTCGGGGGTGCCGAAGATCATCCCCTGCTCGGTGAGCGCGGTGGTGCTCTCGCCCTGGAGCACCTTGCTCAGGCCGAAGTCGACGACCTTGACCCGGATCCCGGCGGCCGACGCGCCGGGGAGATCGACGCTGCCGTCCTCGCGCGGCGGGGGCCGCTCCACCAGCACGTTGGCCGTCTTGAGATCGCGGTGGACGATCCCGTTGGCGTGGGCGGCACCGAGCGCCGCGCACACCTGGAGGGTGATCTCGATGGCCACGTCGAGCGGGAGCGGCGCGCGCTGGGCGAGGAGGGCCTCCAGCGAGATGCCGTCGACGCGCTCCAGGGCGATCGCCAGGAGCCCGTCCTCCTCGACGAAATCGAGCAGCCGCGCCACGTGCTCGCCCGAGAGCCGGCGGAGGATGCTGGCCTCCCGCTCGAAGCGCCGCGAGATCTGGGGATCGCCGCAGAGGTGACGGTGGATGACCTTGAGCGCGACCTCGTCGCCGCCGGGCTCCCTGCGGGCCTGGTAGACGACGCTCTGCGATCCCTCGCCGATCACCGACTCGACGCGGAAGCGGGCCCCGACCAGGGTGCCGGGCGGCAGGACCGCGTGCCGCAGCGGCCTCCCCGAGACGCGGGTGTCCGCGTCGCTCATCGCCCGCCGCCCTCGCGGCGCCGGGGGGGCTCGCCGCCCGCGGGGGAGCGGCGCAGGGAGCGCAGCGGCGTCGGCTCGACGGGGGCGGTGCTCGTCGGCTCGGCGGTGGCGGGAGGGGGCGCGGGGCGGATGCCGGCGGCGGAGACGCAGGCCCGGAGGATCTTGGGGGAGAGCTCGACGGGATCGAGCGTGGCGGCGGGGTCGGCCTCGCGCCAGGCGGTGCAGGCGGTCTCGGCGAGGCCGGCGGCGTCGAGCGCGACGTACGCCTCGGTGAGGCCGCGCTGGATGGCGGCCACCTCGGGGCGGGCGAGATCGCCGTAGCCGAGCATGCGGTTGCCGCGGGCGACGGCGTCGGCCCAGCGACCGCCGCGCACCTCGGCGGCGAGCTGCGGGAGCTCGGCCTGGACCCGTCGCTGCGCGTCGCGCGCCTTGCCGGCGCTCTCGGTCCGCACCAGCGCGCCCGCGCTCGCCGCCTCGGCCTTGCCTTCGGCGGTGAGCGCGAGATCCGAGAGGGGCACCAGGACGAGATCGCCGGCGCGGACGGGCTCCCCTCGGCGGTGGTTGTAGCCGTCGAGCATCCACGCCTTGTCCCGGGCGCCGAGGTACCGGTAGGCGATGGTGAGCAGCGAGTCGTTGCCGCCGGCGACGACCCGGAGGTTGTACGGGATGACGATCTCCTGCCCGTCGGCCGGCGTGAGCCAGGGCATCGAGGCGTTGGCGAGGGCGAGCGCGTCGCTGCGCCGCTCGTCGCCGAGGAGGTCGAGCGCCAGCGCGGCCCAGGTCTCGCCGGCGCTGACGCGGTGGTGGCCGAGCGCCGGCACCTCGAGGCGCATCCCCGCGACGATGGGGACGCCGCCGCCGGCGTCGAGCCCGTTGGCGGCGACGAGGAGCTGTTCCATCTCCACGCGACCATAGGTGCGCTCCGCGATCTGAGCGAGCGTCTCCCCCTTCTTGATCACGTGCGGAAAGGCGCCGGCGTCGCCGCCCGCGCCGACGAGCGCACCGCCGATGGCGAGGAACAGGAGGGTACGGCCGCGGACGAGCACGCGCGGAGGGTAGCAGAGCGCCGCCTCCGCGGGGCAGGGCCGGGCCGCCCCCGCGAGCTTGGCCCGACGGTCCGCGCTCTGCGATCCTGGGGCGATGCGTTCCGAGCCCTCGCTCTCCGCCAGGCCGCGCTGGAGGGTCGCCGGTCTTCTCCTTGCCACTCTGGCAGCGTGCTCCACCGGCCGGGCCGCGCCCCCCGAGCAGGCCGAGCCCGGCCCCCGCCCGCCTCTCGCCGCGGCCGCGCCCCCCGAGCCCCCGCCGAGCCGCTGCTCGGCGGTGCAGTGCGCGTCGATCGAGCTCTGCGACGAGCGCACCGGCCAGTGCGCCCCGAGCTGCCCGGCGGGTGAGGTCTACATCCCCGCCACCGGCCCCGCGGGCTACACGATGGGCAAGGGCCTCACCGCTCATGCCACCGGGCGCCACGTCGGCAAGGGCCACCGCGCCGACTCGGATCGCCCGCACAAGGTGGTGCTGACCCACCCGTTCTGCATGGACGAGACCGAGGTCACGGTGGCGGCCTACAAGGAGTGCGTCGACGCGGGCACCTGCGCGGCGCCCAAGATCTACGAGGTCCGCGCCAACTACCCGAAGAAGGCGGACCACCCCGTCAACGAGGTGGCCTGGCCCAAGGCCAAGGCATTCTGCGAGGCCCGCGGCAAGTCGCTGCCCACCGAGGCTCAATGGGAGTGGGCCGCCACCGGCGGCGACGGCCGCAAGTGGCCCTGGGGCGACGACTTCCCGGCATCCTGCGAGTTCGCCGACTTCACGATCGGCAACCTGGTCTCGCCCGGCGGCGACTCGGGCTGTCACGGCGGCGGCTCCTCGCCCGTCAAGGCGCACCCGCGGGGCAACAAGACGTGGCCCACCGGCGCGCTCTACGACCTGGCCGGCAACGTGTGGGAGTGGTGCCTGGACAGCTACCTGCCCTACGCCGAGGGGGACGCCACCGATCCCCTGATCACGGTCCCCGACTCGCAGATCCACGTGGTGCGCGGTGGCGGCTGGAACCGCTCGGTCCGCGGCATCCAGGCCGCGTTTCGCGGGGCAGCGGTGTACACCTACGAAGTGGGCGGGCTCGGCTTCCGCTGCGTGCGCAATCCGGCGCCCTGAAACCGAGGATCATCGCGGGTTTGCATGATTGTGTTTCACTCTTGCGATGCGAGCCGGCGGGCCGCGGCTGCAAGTGCTGGCAGTTGCAGGGAGGGTGAGTTGGCCCGTCGGCTGCATAGTGTGTTGTCCGAAGCGCCTGCGGACGAGGCCCCCCCCATCGTCGAGCGGGCGCTTCTTTTTTTTGTAGAAGCGCCTGCGACGGGTTGCCCCCCCAACCGTCGAGCGGGCGCTTCTTTTTTTTGCCTCACGCCGGCAGAGCCCGCCGTCGCGCCAGAGCGTGCCCCCGGCGCAGCGCCCCTTCCCAGAAGGCGGCATCGCTGCCCACGCCTCGGAGCACCGCGTCGAGGAGCCCCACGGTGAACGCATCCCCGGCTCCCAGGGCGCTGCCCGTGGCCGCCGAGGCGGGCCCGCGCTCCACCGCGCCGAAAGGACCGAGCGCGCGTGCCGGGCCGGGGCCGGCCGTGACCACCAGCACTGCGGAGGGACGCATCACGCGCTGCAGGGCGTCGTCGTCGAGCGCCATGGCCTCGAGATCATCCTCGCTCGCCTTGACCAGATCGGCCTCTCCGAGCCACGCGGGAGGAGGCGTCGCCTCACGGCCCCTCCACATCCGCGGCCGCGCGTTGAGATCCACCGCCACCCAGGCGCCCCGTCGCCGCGCCTCCCGCGCCGCCGCGCCGAAGCTCCGGGCCTGCGCCTCGGAGGGCAGGAGCCCGGTGATGAGCAGGGCCCGCGCCTCCCACGCGGCGGGGAGCTCGGGCGGCGCCTCGTCCGGCGGCCGGTAGCTCACGATCCGCGACGACGCCCCCGCCCGCTCCGCGAACACCAGCCCGGTGCGCGCGGGCGCGTGCTGCACCAGCGAGGTGCTGACGCCGCTCGCGGCGAGGCGCGCGGTGAGCGCCTCGCCCAGCGCGTCGTCGCCCACGGTCGCGGCGAGCGCCGCCCGGAAGCCGCGCCGCGCCAGCCCCAGGGCGACGTTCACGGCGGCGCCTCCGGGGTCGAGGCGCAGCGACCGGGCTCGGGTGAACGGCTGCCCTCGCGGCGCGACCAGATCCCAGAGCGCCTCTCCCAGACAGACCGCGTCGAGGGCTTCCACCACGTCCGCGCGGGCATAGCGAGCCACCCCCTCGGCCGCAACGGCGCGCGGCCGGAGGGGCTCGACCGGGCGTAGAACGTCCGATCCGAGAGCGGACATGGTCCGACCGAGCGAATCACCGTTGTCCACCAGACAGAGGGGATCGCGCTGCTAGATTCGTCTCCAGGTCGTTGACTCCGCCGGCGAGCGTGGAGGGCCGACCGGGAGAAGGGCGCATGGCACAACGGGTCTACAATTTCCACGCGAGCGAGGCGACGCGCGAGAGCATCCTGCTGCGCGCCGCGATCTGCGGGCCGACCGGGAGCGGCAAGACCAAGACGGGCCTCGTCATCGGGACTCGCATGGTGGAGCGGCTCGGGCTCGGGCCGCTCTACGTCATCGACTCGGAGAACAAGAGCGCGCTGCGCTACGCGTACAGCCCGCGCTCGCGGCAGGGCTACCGCTTCAAGCACGTCCCCATGCCCGAGGACGACTACGGCCCGGCCGCCTACATGGCCGCGCTCGATTTCTGCGAGTCCCAGGGGGCCGGGGTCATCCTCATCGACTCGCTCTCGCACGCCTGGAACGGGATCAACGGCGTCCTCGAGCAGGTCGATCAGGTCACCGAGCGCTCCCGCAGCAAGAACGCCTTCAGCGAGGGGTGGAAGACGATGACCCCCATCCACAACCGCCTCATCCAGCGCATCCTCGGCTCCAGCGCCCACATCATTTTCACGATGCGCGCCAAGGTCGACTGGGTCGTCGCCGAGAACGATCGCGGCAAGCTCGAGCCCCGGAAGGTGGGCCTCGCCCCGGTGCAGCGCGAGGGCGTCGACTACGAGCCCGACCTCTTCTTCGACATGACCGCGCCCGACAACGTCCTCGTCGTCAGCAAGAGCCGCTCCGACCGCATCGCCCCCGGCGCCGTCTTCCGCAAGCCCGGCGCCGAGCTCTCCGATCTCATCATCGAGTGGATCGAGGACAGCGAGCCCCCCAGCGGCGCGCGCACCCTGGGCGAGGCCGTGAACATGGCCGTCGCCGAGGGCCTCCTCGCCGCCGAGGAGAAGTCGGTGGAGCGCTACAAAGAGGCCAAGCGCCGGCTCGTCGACTGGTGCGACGTCAGCGGCGTCTCCCAGGTGCGGCGCGAGCTGGCGGTCGGCCAGTTCAAGGAGCGCGTCGCCCTCGTGGCCGGCCCCAAGCCCCCGGTCCCGCCGAGCTCGCCGGGTCGAGATGCGGGGCATACCCCTGGTCGAGAGGGGGGGCACCCTGCCAATCCGAGCGCCACCTGCTCCGGGGTCCCCTTCGTCAGCGGCGCCTTCCTGATGAATGCGGCCATCATGAGCGACGAGGACCGCCTCCGCGCCATCGACCAGGGGAGGGCGTGAGGTGTCGGGCGGCCTCAACCGCGTGATGCTGCTCGGGGACCTCGCCGCGGAGCCCGAGGTCTCCGTCACTCGTGCCGGCCAGACGGTGCTCGCCCTCCGCCTCGCGACCAGCGAGTCGTACCTCGACAAGGACGACGTCCGGCGCGAGCGCACCAGCTTCCACGCCGTGGTGCTGGTGGGGAAGCGCGCCGACGCGCTGGCCAAGCTGCTCCACCGCGGGTCGCGGGTGTTCGTCGAGGGAGCGCTGCGGTCCACCCCCTGCCAGGGGCGCGATGGCAAGCCCAAGATGAAGACCGAGGTGGTCGCGAGCGAGGTGCTCTTCGCGGGCGAGAGGGGGGCGCCGCCGGCGCCCTTCGAGGCGGCGGAGAACGGGGTGCTGCCGTTTCGTTCGTAGAGGGCTGATCCGTCCGGAGAGCGGCGTCGCCGACGCGCCGCGGTGGTAGGGTGGCGTCCACCGAGATCCGAGCCACTCGCGGGGGCCACCATGACGGAACCGCTCGAGGATATCGTCGCTGCCATCCGCAAGCGGCCGGGGATGTACGTGGGCGACGTCCATGACGGGTCCGGCCTTCTCCATTTGCTCTGGGAGGTCGTTGGCAATGCCATCGACGAGCACCTCGCCGGGTTTTGCCGCCGCATCGCGGTGACGCTCCACGACGACGGCCGGGTGACGGTCGTGGACGATGGGCGCGGCATCCCGGTCGATCCGCTCTCCGACGGCGTTTCCTTGCTGGAGACGGTGCTCACCCGGATGCACGACAGCGCCACCTTCGACCGCCACGAGAAGCACGTTCACCTCGACAGCCACGGGGTCGGGCTGGTCGCCGTCAACGCCGTCTGCCGCGAGACCGTCGTTGAGAGCGTGCGCGGGGGGCGGCTCTACCGGCAGGAGTTCCGCGCCGGCTTCGCGGTGGGTCCGCTCCTCGATCTCGGCGTCACCGGGAGGACGGGCACTCGCTTCAGCTTCGTGCCCGACCCCGCCATCTTCCCCTGGGTCGACCTCGACGCGACGCAGATCCGCGAGCGACTCCACTACCTCGCCGGCTTGTGCCCCGGCCTCGTGGTCCACTTCGCCGACGAGCGACGGAGCGTCTTCTCCTGTCCGAACGGCATCGTCGACCTGCTGGCGCGCCAGCACCCCGGCGGCGCGCCGATGCCGACCCCGGCCCTCCACGCCACCGGATCGGAGGGTCGGGTGCGGGTCGAGGTCGCGCTGCAGTGGTCGGGCCACCGCTGGGACGGCGCCGTCCGGAGCTTCGTGAACCTGTACGAGACGCTCGACGGAGGCAGCCACGTCGCGGGCCTGAAGAAGGGGTTGAGCGAGCTCCTCCACGGGATCCCGCGGCAGGAGCGCTCGCCCCTGACGACAGCGCTCCAGGAGCGCGTGGTGGGGGTCGTCTCGGTGTTCCACCACGCGCCGAGCTTCGACGCCCCGACGAGATCCAAGCTGACCAGTCCGGAGGTGCGTCCGGTCGTCGAGGCGGTGGTGCGCCGCTGCCTGCGGGACTTTGCGGCGACCCGGCCCGAGGAGCTGCGGCGGCTGCTCGCCGTCATGAGGCCCGCCGTGCCACCCTCGCTACACTGACAGAACGCTCTCGGGCGTCCCGAAGGGCGACCCGAAAGGGGAGCTCAGTTATCCACAGTTTGTTGGCAACCTGTGGACAAGGGGCGACTCCGGTCTGGAAAGTCTCTCATCCGACACCTGGCTGCAACGGAAAACGCCACGTGCCGACGTTGTTTCTCGTCCACATGGTTTTCCACAGCTTCTGCCCGGTGCAAAGCCGCGAATTCCCCTTCTTTCCCCCTGGTTTCTCCACAGGTCGGCCGTCCTCGGCGGCGCTCCTGTGGTAACCAGGGGCCACCGTGACCTCGCTCGCTGCCTCTCGCGTGTCGCTCCTCCGCGGTCCGGGGCCGCCGGGGACCGCGTGGCTCGCCTCGCACGACGCCGCCTCGCTGGCAGCCTTGCTCGAGCGCGCCGGGGGCACGCCGTCGGCGGCCCGCGCCACGGCGGGCAAGGTGCTGCGCCTCGCCCATGCCGACCCGGCCAGCCGCTGGGACGATGCCACGCTCGCGTCGGCGTCGGTGGGCGCCTGGGCACGCGCGGCGCTGCTGGCGCTCGATCCGGCGCTCTCGCTCGAGGTCGCCGAGGCGGCCCCGTCGGCGGACGACACGGTGCGCCTCGCGCTCCGGGCCCGCGACGGGGCGCTGATCGAGACGGTGATCATCCCTGGGCCCA
>Ga0302283_1002707_pt1 | contig 14056 bp, 13 predicted proteins | sample III_Fen_E1_4_FD_198770 | JGI IMG/M metagenome (GOLD analysis project Ga0302283, IMG submission 198770) | Peat permafrost microbial communities from Stordalen Mire near Abisko, Sweden - III_Fen_E1_4 | ecosystem: Environmental > Terrestrial > Soil > Wetlands > Permafrost | place: Sweden: Abisko...
CTCGTCCCGCACCAGTTCGGCGGGCACTCCCTCCCGGGTGGCCACGAACTGCATCTCGGGCGTGATCTCCCCCGCACGGGCGTAGTGGAGCTGGGTCACCGGAGCGCCGACGGCGCGCAGCGGTCGACGCCCGTCGACGGGGAAGGCCTCCGGGGCCGGCCCGTCCCGACGCACGGCGGCCCGGCCGTCGTCGCGGCGGTTGACCGGACGTCCCTCGTACTCGGCCACATCGGACCGGCCGGTGATCCACGGTCGTCGTAGGCCGGGCAACCCCACGGTCGGGACCGAACCGGGACCCGACGTGTCGTAGAGGCGCACCGGCTCGTTGGGGGTCGTGCCGTCGCGGGTCGGGGAGTCGGCGAGGGCGACCTCGCAGAAGGGCACCCGCACCCCGCCCGGTCCGTCCACGTAGACCTTCGACCGGTTGTGGGCGGGCAGCGCGGCGGTGGCTGCCGGGTCGGGGGGTGTGGTCTCGTCGGTCATCGTTGTCCCTTCACACGGTTCGCTGCTCGAGTCTCCCACGACACCCGACCGGCTTCATCCGGACTGTGCCATCGTGGGGGCCACGACCAGTCAAGCGGCCCCGGACCGGGGACCGTTCGCCGGGCTCCCGCCGGGGGCCGTACGCCGGGCTCCCGGCGGGGGCCGGACCCGATGCTCAGAAAGGGAACTTCATGGGAAAGCTCGACGCCGGGGACAAGGCTCCCGACTTCACCCTCCCCGACCAGGACGGCAATCCGGTCTCGCTGAAGGACTTCGCCGGCAGCCAGGTCGTCGTCTACTTCTATCCGAGGGACGACACGCCGGGCTGCACGAAAGAGGCCTGCCAGTTCAACGACAACCTGTCGGCGTTCACGAAGGCCAAGGTCCCCGTGCTCGGGATCTCGGCGGACACCGCGGCCAAGCACCAGAAGTTCCGGGAGAAGTACGGCCTGAAGTTCCCGCTCCTGACCGACGCGGACCACGCGGTGGGCGAGGCCTTCGGAGCATGGGGCGAGAAGACCATGTACGGCAAGAAGACCGTCGGGGTCATCCGCTCCACCTTCCTCATCGACGGCGACGGCACGATCGTCCGGCCCTGGTACCACGTGAAGGCCGACGGCCACGCCGCCAAGGTGCTGGAGGAACTGCAGGGCTGACCCCCTCGCCGGACCGTCACACCCACCGACAAGAGTGGGGCCATGGCCCTCGCCACCCTCTCCGACTCCGTGGACACCGGTCTCGGTGGTCCCGTCGTCGGCCCCGGTCTGTCGGCCCGGATGGCCTCGCTGCGCGCCGAGCTGGCGGGGGTGCTGGCCGACCTCGACCCCGGGCTCCTGGTGGGCCGCGACGCCGCCGATCTCTACCGTGACTTCGCCCGCCTCGAGCGACTGGTGACCGCGGGCAAGACCCTCCTGGCTCCGAGGATCGCCGAATCCGGACAGTGGCGGGAGGAGGGGCACCGTTCACCCGCCGTCCACCTCGCCACCCTGGAGGGTGGTTCCGCCGGTCAGGCCAGGCGGACCCTGGAGGCCGGCCGCAGCCTCGTCGACCTGCCCGGGACCGAAGCCGCCCTGCGCAACGGCACGCTGTCGGGTCCGAAGCTGACGGAGATCACCCAGGCCGCCTCACTCGACCCCTCCGCCGAGGGGCAGCTGCTGGCCGGTTCGGACGCCGAGCCGCTCCACGTCATCAAGGAACGGTGTCAGCGGGTCCGGGCCTCCTCGGCGGCGGACGATCCGGCGGCCACCCTGGTCCGGATCCACACCAAGCGGAAGTTCGTCAGCTGGACCGACGACGAGGGGGCGTTCTGTTTCCAGGGACGGGACAGTGCCGAGCGGGGGGCGAAGCTGCTGGCCCGGATGGCTCCCGTGGTCAAGCGCCTCCGGCACGACCGACGGTCGGCGGGCGGGTCGGCGGGCGGGTCGGGCGGGTCGGCCGGGTCGGCCGGGTCGGCCGGGTCGGCCGGGTCAGGTGGATCGACCGGACGGCCCGGTGCGACCCGGGGCGGTCCCCAGGGTCCGCCGGCACCGGACGGGGACACGGAGGAGGCGCTCCGGGCCGACGCCCTCTTCCTGTTGCTCGACGGATCCCGCACGAGGCCCCGCACCGGGAAGGCCGGCTCCGCCGATCCCGATCGCCCGCACGATCCCGCACGCACGTCCGATCCCGCACGCACGTCCGATCCGGACGACATGGCCAATCCGGGCGATCTCGGCTGTGCCGACGACCTCGTCACCGCCGCCCCTCCGACGACCGTCATCGTCCGTGTGGACCTCGCGGCCCTGCGCCGCGGTCGGACTCTGCCGGGAGAGCTGTCGGAGGTGGGCGGACACGGCCCGGTACCGGTGACGGTCGTCCGCAGCCTGGTCGACGACGCCTTCCTCGCCTGCGTGTTCACCGAGGCCGGCGACATCCGGGCCGTGGCCCACCTCGGGCGGACGATCAACCAGCACCTGCGTACCGCGCTCGCCCTCCGGGACCGGCACTGCGTAGTGCCGGGGTGCGGGGTGGCCTACTCGCTGGAGATCGATCACGTCCGTCCGCTCGAGTCGGGTGGTGACACCCGGTTGGACAACCTGGCCCTCCTCTGCCGGCACCACCACCGCCTCAAGACCTACGAGGGCTGGACCCTCGAGCGCACCGGCCCGACCGATGAGGACCCCCGGTGGCGGTTCCTCCCCCTGCCCCCGTTCGGCCAGGAGCCCGACCTCGGACTCGACCGTCCCGACCTGGTGGAGGCGCCCGAGGCGGTCCCCCGGACCTGAAGTTCAGCCGTGGTGGGCCACCTCCAGGGCGGCCAGTGCCCGGGTGAACGCCGACCAGTTCTGGCCGAGCGCTCCGAAGTAGGCCTCGTCACACGCCTCGACCGCCGCCACGGCGCGGTTGACCAGCGCCCGGCCGGAGGCGGTGACCGACAGGGCCCATGCCCGGCCGTCGTCAGGATGGGGCGAGCGGTCGACCAGCCCCCGGGCCACCAGAGCGCGCACCACCTGCGAGGTCATCATCGGGTCGGTCCCGGCGTAGTCGGCCAGTTGCTTCTGGGTGAGCGGACCATCGGGCCCGAGCCACGTCAGCGCTGCAGCCAGGACGAACTGCACGTGGGTCAGGCCGAACGGGTGGAGGGCGGCCCGTTGAGCGGCCTGCCAGCGGTTGGTGACCTGCCAGAGCAGGAGCCCCGTGCTCTCCTCGGCGGTCGTGAACCTCGTCGCCAGGCCGACGTCGTCCGTCACCGCCCGGACTCCGTGGTGGCCATCGTGGGTGCACCCATGGCGGCGGCGATGACGGCGACGTCGCCCGCGGTCAACTCCACCAGGCCGCGTCGCAGTCGGTACCCCCAGTTCGGTGCCGACGTCAGTTCCAGGTCGGCCTTCACGTCGGCGAGGGGCACCGCGCCGGCGCCGGTGTCGTAGTCGACGCGTCGACGCCACGGGCGGAACCCGCCCTCGTCCTCGGCCTGCCAGATCTCGTCGTCGGCGACCCGTCCGATCGCGGTGAAGGCCTGCAGGGGCACACCCCCGAGCGTCTGGCGCGGCGAGTAGTAGACGAGCACCTCCCCGGAGTGCAGCCGGGCCAGACCCGACCGGGAGCCGTGGCCGATCTGGGCGATCCCGAGCCCGACTCCCCGGGCCACGTGGTCGGCGGACACGACACTCAGCCAGGCGGTCACCGGTCGGCGGCCACGTCGGCCTCGGCCACGGCCACCAGCCGGGTCAACGCCATGGGCGTGGACGTGGCGATCCCCCGACCGAGGAACTTTCCCCACAGCCATGCGAGTGGCCCGCCGATCGAGACCTCGATGTCGACCCGGGTCCGGCCGTCGGCCCCGGTCGCCACCACGTGGCGGATCCGCAGCTCGGCCCCCGGCATCGACGAGACATCGGTGAACTCGGTGCCGGGCTCCAGGGTCTCGATCAGGAACGAGACCTTGGGCCCGCGCAGGGGCTTGAGCACACCCGTCGTGCCGGCGACGAACGGACCGTCGAGCCGGGTCCAGGCCACGGCCTCGTCCCACTCCGGCCAGGTGTCCATGTCCTCCCAGCGGGCGAAGAAGGCAGTCGGGGGTGCGCTGGAGACGGCTGACGCCGTACACAGGGTGGTCATCAATTTAGTATGCGCACTTACTATTATCGTGTCAACCGGTCTCCGCAGAACGCCCGCCCGCCCGGTCACACCTGGTGGACCGGACACCGCCCGCCCGCCCGGTCACACCTGGTGGACCGGACACCGCCCGCCCGCCCGGTCACACCTGGTGGACCGGACACCACCAGGAGGTCCGACCCCCGACGGCGGCCCGGGTGAGCGGAGCGCCGTCGCGGGGACACCGCCCGCCGGGGTGTCGCTCCGGGATCACGTCCCCGAGATGGCATCCCCCTCGCTCGGTCAGCTCCGCCAGCGTCCGGACCAGGTTCCGGTGCAGCCGGCGTACCTCGACCTTCGACAGCGACCCGGACGGACGCAGCGGCGACAGCTCCGCCCGCCACAGCAGCTCGTCACCGATCAGGTTGCCGATCCCGGCGATCCGCGACTGGTCCAGCAGTCGGGCTTTCAGCGGTGCGGACGACCCGTCCAGTGCGGCAGCCAGTTCGGCGACCCCGATCACGGTGGCGTCGGGGCCGATCCCCGACACGTCGGGGTCGAGCGTCACGCCGCCCAACCGACGCGGGTCGTGGACGATCAGCCGGCCGCCGTCGGCGAAGTGCAGCGACCACCGCTCCCAGGCCGCGTCCCTGCGGGTCGGCGAATAGAGGAGCGGTCCGACGGCATCGGTCCCGTCGACGAGCAGTGTCCCGGTCATCCCGAACCGGACCCCCACGACCGGTCCCCCGTCGACGTCGAGCAGCAGGAGCTTGCCGATCCGTCGGGCGTCCGTGATCCGGTTCCCGACCAGCACCGCCTCGAGGGCGGGGGCGGTGGTCCCTCCCTTCAGGAACCATGGATCGGGCGCCTCCACCGCAGCCACCGTGCGCCCGACCGCCTGCTCGGCCAGCACCCGGTACCGCTCGACCTCGATCAGCTCGGGCACGGGCCGAGCGTACCGAGGGGACCGGAGCGTCGATCCTGATCCGGGCGGGGAGGCGGACGGTAGGGTGTCGCCCATGCCGCCCGAGAAGCCGCACTGGTCCGAACTGCTCACCGAGGTCGTGACCTCCGGCCTCTGCACCGGATGCGCGGCGTGCGTCGTGGCCTGCCCGTACGACGTCCTCTCCTACGACGACACCGGCGGCCGCTACAAGCCGTTCCACATCGACGCCGAGGGCGGTCCCGACAGCTGCACCCACGGGGTCAAGGGCTGCACCATGTGCACCCGGGCCTGCCCGCGCTTCCGCCTGTGGGAGACCGAGATCGACACCCACCTGCACGGGCGCGAGCGGACCGACGAGGAGGTGGCCGGCATCGCGTCGGACGTCCTGCTCGTCCGGGCCACCGATCCCGACGTGCTGGCCGCCGGTCAGGACGGCGGCCTGGTGTCGGCTCTGTTGATCTGGGCCCTGGAGCACGACGTCATCGATGCGGCCCTGGTGTCGGACCTCGAGGGGGACGGCTCGACCTGGAAAGCGCAGCCGACCGTGGCCACCACCCGCGAGGAGGTGCTGGCGGCCGCCGGGTCCCGGTACACGTACTCCGCCAACACCCTCGCCTACCCCCGGGCGATCGAGGCCGGTGCGGAGCGCATCGCGCTCGTCGGGATGGGTTGCCAGGCCTCGGCACCGCCCATCATGCAGGCACGCAAGGCCGGCAAGATCGCCCGGAGGCTGTCGCTGACCATCGGGCTGATGTGCTCGAAGACGTTCGACGACGCCATCTTCCCCGAACTGTTCGAGGCCAAGTACGGGATCGCCCGCGCCGACATCGCCAAGATGAACATCAAGGGCGTCTTCCAGGTGTGGACGAAGGACGGCGAGTTCCACGAGATCCCGCTCAAGGAGGCCCATGCCTGGACCCGCGAGGGCTGCACGTCCTGCCCGGACTTCGCCGCCGAACACGCCGACATCTCGACCGGTGGCATCGGTGCGTTCAGCGACTGGACGCTCACCATCGTGCGCACCGAGAAGGGCCGGGAGCTGCTCCAGGGCATGATCGACGCCGGAGCGGTGGAGACCCGCCCGGGGGACGACGACCCCGGGGCCATCGCCCTCCTCCACCGGCTCGCCCGGGTGAGCCGCAAGCGCTGGCCCGAGACGGCGGTCCCCATGCCCCGTCGGCTGCCCGCCGCCACCTGATCCCCGGCCGGTCGTCCACCGACCCCGACCTGCCGAACCCGTCCCGCCGCCACCGCCCCGGCCCACCGCGGCTCGACCCCGGCCCACCCCGGCCCCGACCCCGACCGTCCCCGGGCGACAGATCCGGAGGACATCCGGCGTAAAACTCGCGAAAAAGGGACTAATTACCCTCTTGCGCGACCTATGCGGGAAGGGGGTCCGGACGTAATGTGGATACTTGCCGTCGGATCATCACACCGCCTTCTTCGCCTCGCTCGGCGCCTGGACCGTCCGCCTCCGATGGCTGATCGTCGCCGCATGGATCGTGGCCACGGTCGCGCTCACCCTCGGCCTCCCGGGCATCTCGAGTGTCGAGAAGAGCAGCGACTCCCAATTCCTCCCGGCTTCGATGCCGAGCGAGCAGGCGTCCCGGATGACGGCACCGTTCCGCTCGACGACGACGTCCGACGCCACCCTCGTCGCGGCCACCGAACAGGGCCGGCTGTCGGCCACCGACATCGCCGCCATCGACCGGGTGGAGGCGGCGGTGGCCGACGTCCCGCTCGTGACCGCCGTCCAGGACCAGGGCACCTCGACCGACGGGCGTGCCCGTGAGGCGATGGTCACGCTGGAGGTGCCCCCCGGCTCGACCGGCCCGGCGGCGAACCGCGTGGTGGACGACATCCGCCGCACCTTCGTCACCGCCGATCTCCCGCCGGGTCTGGACGTCCACCTGACCGGGGCGGCCGCCCAGGCCGTCGACCAGCAGAACCAGCAGGGGTCCACCCAGAAACTCACCGAGATCCTCTCCGTGGTGTTCATCCTGCTGCTGTTGTTGTTCACCTTCCGGGCCCTCCTCGCACCGTTCATCGCCCTCCTCCCCTCCGGCATCGCCCTCATCGCCGCCGAGCCGCTCATCGCCACGTCCACCCACATCGGTGTCCAGGTGTCCGACCTGACCCCCGTCCTGCTCGTGGTGGTGATGCTCGGGGCCGGCACCGACTACGGGCTCTTCCTCATCTTCCGCGTCCGGGAGGAGATCCGACGGGGCCTGGCCCCCCATGACGCGGTGGCCTTCTCGTTGTCGAAGGTGGGCGAGTCGATCACGTTCTCCGGCCTGACGGTCATCGCCGCGCTGTCCACCGTCGTGATCGCCACCTTCGGGCTCTACCAGGGGTTCGGCCCGGCCCTGGCCATCGGTATCGCCATGGCGCTGCTGGCCAACCTGACCCTGCTGCCTGCGCTGCTGGCCATCTGCGGCCGGAGCATCTTCTGGCCCCGGATCCCGGTGGCCGGCCAGCAGACCCAGGGGACGTGGGGGCGGATCGCGGCACGGGTGGTCGGACATCCGGTCAAGACGCTGGTGGTCGGGCTGGTCGTCCTCGGGGGTCTCGCCATGGGCATGCTCGCCTACTCCCCCACCGGCTTCGGGAACACGCCCGCGCCCGCCTCGGCGGACTCGTCGCGGGGCCAGGCGCTGCTCACGGCCCACTACCCGGCGGCCGTGTCGGACCCGACCAACGTCGTGTTCACCCTCGAATCGCCGGTCTGGGAGCAACCCCAGGCGCTCGCCACGGCGGCGGAGGGCCTGCAGACATCGGGGCAGTTCTCCTCGGTGACTTCGGTGCTCGATGCGGGTGGGAACACGGTCACGCCGTCCGAGCTGGCCGCCGCCCACCAGGAGCTGGCCGCCGACGGGGCACCCGCGGATCTGCCGGCGGTGCCTCCGGCCGGCTACACGGGGTCGCTCGCCACCTACGCCGCCTACCGGGACTCGGGCCAGTACATCAGCCCGGACGGCCGCACCCTGTTGTTCCCCACGTCGCTGACGGCCGGTCCGTCGACCAGCACGGCGGCCGCCTCGGCCATGCCCGCCGTACGCACCAGCGTGGCCACGGTGGCGCGATCCATCGGGGCCACCGGGTCAGGCGTGGACGGCTACGCGGCGGTGGCCGCCGATGTCGGGAGCATCTCCCTCCACGACCTGATGCGGATCATCCCGATCGTGATGCTGGTGCTCGCCCTGCTGTTGGGCGTGGTGCTGCGCAGCGTGGTGGCCCCGCTCTACCTCGTGGCCAGCGTGGCCCTCTCCTATCTGGCATCGCTCGGCTTCGCCGTGCTGGTGTTCGTGATCATCGGAGGCCAGGACGGGATCAATTTCGTGCTCCCGTTCTTCATGTTCATCTTCATCATGGCCCTGGGACAGGACTACAACATCCTGGTCATGACCCGCATCCGCGAGGAGGCCCACTTCGCCCCGATCCGGATCGCCGTCCGCAACGCCGTGGCCGCCACGGGGACCACCGTCACCTCGGCGGGTCTCATCCTGGCAGGGACCTTCGGGGTCCTCACCGCCACCGGCAACACCCAGATCGTCGAGATCGGTGTCGGGCTGGCGGCCGGGATCCTGCTGGACACCTTCTTCGTCCGGACGCTGCTCGTCCCCTCGGTGGCGGTGCTGCTCGGCCGGTGGAACTGGTGGCCGTCCCGGTTGTCCCGCGAGGACCGCGACCACGGCAGTGCCGTACCCGGTCCCGAGTGGCCGGAAGAGGGCCCGACGTGGGCGGAACGCACGGGCCGCACGGTCGCCGCCGTCGACGGACCGAGTACGGTGAGCGGGCGTGGCCAGCCGACCCAGACACTCTGAGCGACCGACGGTCATCCTTCTCGTGCGTCACGGGAAGACGCCGACGACCGGACAGGTACTTCCCGGACGGGCGAAGGGGCTGCACCTCTCCGACGAGGGGCTCGCCCAGGCCGACGAGGTCGCCGGGCGCATCGCGGCCCTGGCCCAGCCCACGGGGCCGGGGAAGGGTGGCGGGAAGCGGGGACCGGTGGCCGTCTACGCCTCACCGCTCGAGCGCACCACCGAAACGGCCCGACCCATCGCCAAGGCCCTCGGTCTCCGGGTCCGGTCCGACCGTGGCCTCCTCGAGTGCGATTTCGGCCAGTGGACGGGAGCCAAACTCGCCGACCTGGCCAAGAAGCCCGAATGGACCACCGTCCAGCGCAATCCGAGCGGGTTCCGCTTCCCCGGCGGCGAGTCCTTCCTCGAGATGCAGGCCCGGATGGCCTCGACCCTGGCCCGTCTCGTCTCGCTCCACCCCGGTGGAACCGTGGTGGCGGTGTCCCACGCCGACCCCATCAAAGCGGTGGTCGCCCAGGCCGCCGGCACGCCGCTCGACCTGTTCCAACGTCTGACCGTGGCCCCGTGCTCGGTGTCGGCCATCGCCTACACGGGCGGTGGGCCGTTCGTGCTGACCGTGAACTCCACCGCCTCGCTGCAGGCCCTGGCCATCGCATGAAGGTCCCGACCACCAGCCGCACGAGGGGCCGGACGATCCGTCGCACGAGGGGCCGTACGAGGGGCCGGACGACCAGCCGCACGAGGGGCCAGACGACAAGGAGCTGCCGCCCGTGACCGAGGCCTACGATCTGTCCGCCGAGCGCCTGTGCGTCGGAACCGTCGGCCCCGTCGGCAGCCGACTGTTCCTGCTGCAGGTCCGCCGGGCCGAGACACTCCTGACGCTCAAGATGGAGAAGCTCCAGGTGGCGGCCCTGGCCGAGACCCTGGCCCAGGTGGTCCGGGACCAGCAGCGCCCCGGGCACCTGCCCGACGACCAGGCGCTCGAGGAGCCGACGGACCCGGCCTGGGCCGTGGGTACCATCGGCGTCTCCTTCGACGAGGCCGAGGACCGCGTGGTGCTGGTCATCGAGGAACTCGTCGCCGAGGGCGAGGTCGGCGCCATCGCCCGGGTGTCGGTCTCCCGCGAGCAGGCCGCCGCCTTCGCGATCCAGGCCACCCGACTGGTCGAGGCCGGACGACCCCCCTGTCCCCTGTGCGGTTCGCCGCTCGATCCCTCCGGTCACGAATGCCCGCGGACCAACGGCCACCGTCCACCGGCCGTGTGAGCGGGTGGCGACCGGACACCGGTCCGTCCCTGGAGGAGGCCCTGGGCCTGCTGGCCAGCCGTGAACTGTCCATCGAGGGCCGGCTCCCGTGGAGTTCCAATCTGACCTTCCTCGTCACCCTGGAGCACGACGGTGATGGCCCGGACACTGCCTCCGGGCCGGTCCAGGCCGTCTACAAGCCGCACCGGGGGGAACAGTCGCTGTGGGACTTTCCCGACGGTCTCTACCGGCGCGAGGTCGCCGCCTACCGGCTCTCGGAGGCACTGGGCTGGGGGCTCGTCCCCCCGACCGTCGTGCGTGACGACGCCCCGTTCGGATCCGGATCGGTGCAGCTCTTCATCGAGGCCGACTACGAACGTCACTACTTCACCGTGCTGGAGGAGGGCGACGACGGGGACGGCGACGGGGACGGCGACGGGGACGGCGACGGGGACGGCGACCACCTGGACACCCTGTTGGCCTTCTGCGCCTTCGATGTGGTGGCGAACAACGCCGATCGCAAGAGTGGCCACGTCCTGGTGGCGGCCGACGAACGGCTGTGGGGCATCGACCACGGCCTGTGCTTCCACGTGCAGCACAAACTGCGCACCGTCATCTGGGACTTCGCCGGCGAGGAGGTGCCGGAGCACCTCGTGGACGACCTCGAGCAGCTCGTCTCCGGTGGGCTACCGGGCCCGCTCGAGGAACTGCTGTCCGGAGCCGAGGCCGAGGCCGTCCTGCACCGTGCCGCCCGACTGGCCGCCGAAGGGATCTTTCCGGAGCCGACCGGCGACCGCCCGCCGTATCCCTGGCCGCTGGTCTGAGGCCGACCCGCCGGCCCGGCCCTTGCAGCCGAGCTGGCCCCCGGCCCCGTACGCGACGGGTCCCCCGCCGGGACGCTCAGGTGCGGCGGCCGGTTCCCCCCACGCCGGGAACCAGGGCGATGTGGAGTTGGGTCTGGATGGCACTGGTGACCGCCGCGGCCAGACGGGCCCCTCCGCCCGGGGTGAGGTGGATACCGTCCGGGGTGCGCACGTTGATCACGGCGCCCGACGCATCCGGGAGATACGCCGCGTACACCCCCTTCGCACCCCCGAGCGCCGGCACCGACGACAGGTAGCTGGCCCCGTTGTCCTTGGTCGCGGCGACCTGGGCCTGGACGAGGCTGTTCAGGTGCTCGAGCTCGGCGTTGAGACCCGGGTTCTGCATCGGGGGCATCCCCACCCACAGCACGTGGGCCCCGGCCGCGTTGGCCTCGGCGATGAAGGCGGCCACCCGGGCGGAGTAGGCGGCGTCCCAACCGGGCTCGCCGTAGCTGAGGCTCCCGGTGGGCGTGACCAGGCCCTGGGGGTCGTTCGCCCCGATCATCACCACCACCAGGTTGGGCTGCTGATTGGCGAGGTCGACCTGCAGTTCGGCCGGCCAGTTGAAGTAGTCGGGCCGGCTGAGACCGGTGTCGATGCGGCCGTCGAGATAGGTGGACACGTCGCCGTAGGCGGCGAGGGCGTTGACGAGGGGCTGTCCGAGGTCGAGCCCGACCGAGTCGCCCACGATGAGGACCTTGAGCGGCATCGCCGGCGTCGGGTGGTAATTCAGCGGAGGCAGGGTGGTCGTGGTCGTGGTGCCGTTGACGACGACCGGTGTCGGGGTCGGCTTCGGCTTCGACCGGTGCACGGGAACGGCCAGGCTCGGGCCGCCACCCGGGGTCCGGCCGAGGACACGGTCGGTCGCCCCCACCACCGACGACAGACCGAGCGTCCGACTGAGTGCGGCCACCGGGCCCACCACGTCGAGGGAGACCGTCCGACGGGTGCCGAGCGGGGACACCTGGGCCGAGCGCTGGAGGCTCGGAGCGTCGAGCAGGAACCACAGTCCGAAGCAGAGGAGGCCGATGGCGAGGACCCGGGTCCAGGTGGTGCCGCGGTAGGGCAGACGCTCCCAGAAGGCGTGATCGCCGAAGTCGTCGTGACCGCCGCGCGGCGGTGGCGCAGCCGGGTGCTCGGTGACGGTCGCCGCGCCGCCCCTGCGGGACCCGCTCCGGGCGTCCGACCAGTCGTAGGGCGCGCCTCCCTCACCGGATCCGGGCGAACGGGGCGGGCCGGGCGGAGTCGGCGGAGTGGGAGATGGAGGTGGCACGGTCAGAACCGGTAGTAGATGAAGGGGGCGACACCCTGGGGTCCGAGCGTGGTGATGGCCAGCAACACCAGGCCAAGTATGCCCCCTTGGACCACCAGACGGCGGTCGGCGAAGAACGCCAGGGCCCGGTCGAGCCAGTTGTCGGGCAGGTACTGGCTGGCGATGCCGGCGACGATGGCCAGCAGGGCCAGCGGTGTGACGAGCGGCGACGAACCCCAGCCCACCACGAGTCGGCTGAGCATGGCGAACGCGTCGCCGAGGGTGTCGGCGCGGAAGAAGAGCCAACCCAGGCAGACCACCTGGAAGGTGACGAACCGGGCCCAGGCCACCCGGGCCCGACCGACGGGCTCGGCCGGCTCCCCCCGGGCGATGCGCGCGGCCCGCCGCCGCCGTCCGATGACCTGGCCGACCCCGTGGTACGCACCCCAGATGACGAAGGTCCACGACGCGCCGTGCCACAGACCGCCGAGCAGCATGGTGACCATGATGTTGAACGAAACGCGCCCCTCGGTCCCCCGGTTACCGCCCAGGGGGATGTAGAGGTAGTCCCGCAGCCAGAAGGACAGGGTGATGTGCCAGCGGCGCCAGAAGTCCTGCAGGTCGATGGCCGTGTACGGGCGCCGGAAGTTCACCGGGAACCGGAACCCCATCAGCATCGCCAGGCCGATGGCGATGTCGGTGTAGCCGCTGAAGTCGGCGTAGATCTGTACGGCGTAGCCCCAGATGGCGAAGAGCACCTCGAGGGCCGAGTGCTGGTGCGGGTTGGCGAACACCGGGTCCACCACGTAGGTCGACAGGTACGAGGACAGCACCACCTTCTTCGCCAGGCCGGCGGCGATCAACCAGAACGCCTCGACGTAGTGGACGTCGTCGCGGTTGCGCATCGTGCGGATCTGCGGCAGCAGCTCGGTGCCCCGGACGATCGGTCCGGCGATCAGGTGGGGGAAGAAGGCCAGGTAGACGGTGACGTCGATGCCCCGGGCCGGGCGCAGGACGCCCCGGTAGATGTCGACCACGTAGCTGATGGCCATGAACGTGAAGAACGAGATCCCGACCGGCAGGGTGACCGCCAGAAGGGGCACCGGGCGTCCGAGGTCGAGCGCGTGGGTCACATTGTCGACGTTGACCGCCAGGAACCCGTAGTACTTGAACCAGCCGAGCAGGCCGAGGAGGAGGACCACGGTGGTCCACATCGTCGCCTTGCGGCGTCGGCCCGTGGCCGGGTGGACCAGTCGACCTCCGATGTAGGCGATCGTGGTCGACGCGGCCAGGAGGAAGATGAACCGCCAGTCCGACCACGCGTAGAACACGTAGCTGGCCAACACCATGAACGCCTTCCACGGCCCCGCATACGGGACGAGCAACCACTGCACCGTGTAGACCACGGCGAAGAAGATGGCGAAGTCGATGGTGGGAAAGAGCATGTGACCGTCGTTCGGACTCAGATGGGCGCCGTCAGCCGCCGGATGGCGACATGGTGCGGACACTACCCGGCGGTCCCCCCCGTCCCGGTGATGACTGTGGGCCTCCCGGGATCGCGCCCGGGGCCCTTCCGGGCGACCCGTCGTCCGTCGGCCGACGGGCGGCCGACAGCCGTCTCCGCGGTGGCGACACGGACCGGACGCGCAACGACCTGCGGCCGCAGCCGCAGGTCGTTTCCGCACTTCATCCGGGTCCCCGTCCGGGTCACCCGGCCCCCGACGACGGTGGCCGTCGGGTGGTGGATCAGCCCCGGGCCTTGATGGCCTCGATGAGCTGCGGGACCACCTTGTGCACGTCACCGACGATGCCGAGGTCGGCGACCTGGAAGATCGGAGCGTCCTGGTCCTTGTTGATGGCCACGATGT
>Ga0302283_1002714_pt1 | contig 14035 bp, 12 predicted proteins | sample III_Fen_E1_4_FD_198770 | JGI IMG/M metagenome (GOLD analysis project Ga0302283, IMG submission 198770) | Peat permafrost microbial communities from Stordalen Mire near Abisko, Sweden - III_Fen_E1_4 | ecosystem: Environmental > Terrestrial > Soil > Wetlands > Permafrost | place: Sweden: Abisko...
GGAGACCTTGCGCACGGTCTTCTCCGTCTTCTCGGACGTCTTGTCGGAGACCTTGTCGGCGGTCTTCTCGGTCTTGTCGGAGGTCTTGTCCGGGTCGACCGTCTTGCCGGGCATCGGGCCGGAGACCGATGCCGGTCTCCTCTTTTCGTCGGGTGCGTCGGGGAGGCTGTTGATGCTCAGCGCGCTCGCGCTCGGCACGGCGACTGCGACGACGGTCGGTACGGGCGGGGGAGCTGCCACCGCCACGGTCGCGGTGAGCGCGGGCGGGGGAGGCTGTGCGGGCACGGTGGTGGTCACCCCGCCGAGGGCAGCCGAGGACCGGCCTCTCAACGCGATCGGCCGCACGAAGATGAGGCCGATGACCGTCGTCGCGACCGCCGCCGCGACGCCGACGAGGAGACCCACGCGGCTCTTGCGGTTCAGGGCCTGGCGTGCCTCGGGGACCATGACCGGCTGATCGGTGGTGCCGTGCGGCTCGGGCTGCTGCGAGTCGCCCGTTCGCCACTGACCGGAGGACGACGAAGGAGGCGAGGAGGCGACGTTGGTCGCCGGCGTGAGCAGCGACGCGCGATCGCTGAGGAGATCGGGGTTCACGCCCGAGTTCATCTTGGTGAGGACGATCTCGGAGACGCCCTCGTGGACGGTCTGCGTCTGCGCCACGGGGAGCGTCACCATGGCGTGCGTGCCGGTGGCGTAGCGCTCGTCCGCGACGCGGACCGCGTCGCGAACCGCCGCCCGCCGCTTGGCGCCGCGATCGCCCATGATGCCGCGTACGTACGCGCCGAGGTCGTCCTCGCCGGTGATGGGCATCCCGTTCATCACCCGCTCCACGGCCTGGGCCAGCTCGGCCATGGTCTGGTAGCGCTTCTCCGGGTCCTTCTGGAGGCACTTGACGAGGACCTGCTCGACCTCGACGGGGAAGCTCGGGTTCTTCACCCGCGGCGGGAGGAGGGGCCGCGAGATGATGTTGCGCATGGTGATGAGATCGTTCTCGCCGAGGAACGGGTGGAGCCCCGTGGTCAGCTTGTAGAGGACGATCCCCATCGCGAAGATGTCGGTGCGCCGGTCCACCGTGCCGCCGCGCGCCTGCTCGGGGGACATGTACGGGACCTTGCCCTTGAGCTGGCCCGCATTGGTCTCCCCGCCGGCGCGGCCGACGGCCTTGGCGACGCCGAAGTCGACCAGCTTCACGATGCCGTCGTACGTGCAGAGGATGTTCTGCGGCGAGACGTCCCGGTGGACCAGGAGCAGCGGCACGTCGTTCTCGTCGCGCAGCTCGTGGGCGGCGTGGAGGCCGGAGCACGCCTGCATGGCGATGCGCATCGAGAGGCGGCTGGGGACCTGGGCCTGGTTCTTCCGGGTCGCCTTGTGGATGACGGAGAGCGCCTCGCCGTCGACCCACTCCATGACGATGTAGAGGATCTCGTCCTGCTCGCCGAGGTCGAGGATCTCGGCGACGTTGGGGTGGTGGATCTTGGCGGCGAGCGCAGCCTCGTCGAGGAACATCTGCTCGAACTGCGCGTCCTCGCTGAGCGTGGGCAGCATCGTCTTGATGGCCACCGTCTTGTTGAAGCCGCGCGTCCCCCGCTGACGCGCCGCCCAGACCGTGGCCATCCCGCCCTGCGCAATGGGGAGCAGGAGCTCATAGCGCCCCAGTACCATCCCCGGAACAAGCTTCTCGTTCGTGCTCATGGGAAGCGGCGTGCTCTCCACGGCAACCCACGACGATGGAGCCACGCTCCCGTCACGAAGGTAGGGTGCCGTTTGTCACGTGTAGCCTAGCACCGTCCTGCCGACGTTGGACAACCAGGACGATAGATTTGCGCACCCCCATGGTCAGATTCCGCGTGTGTGGATGTAGGTGTACGCCGCCCGCACCATTGTTTTGCGACCGCAGCGTACCGCAATGCTTCCGAGGCCGAGAATGGGGAGCGGGGGCGGGGGACTGACCCCCAACGAAACCACCTCAAGCGCCGGGAGGCACCGGGCCCCAGAGGGTCTCGTAGATCCGGCTGATGTGGTGGGCGGTCTCCTGCGTGAAGCCATTCACGGGGTGCGGCCAGCGGGCGCCGTCCATCTTGGCCTGGTTGCAGGACAGCGAGATGAGCAGGTCGACCTCGGGCGCGTTGGGCCGCTGCAGGACGATGCCCATGCCGGGGGCGAAGCAGGGCTGCACCTGGCTCGAGAAGTTGCTCTCGTGGCCGAAGATGTCGAGCAGCTCGTTCTTGAGGCCGGCGTCCATCACCGGCACGGTCGCCACGATGCTGAAGCCCTTGAACAGCGGGAGCTGCTGGGCAGGCTGGCCGCCGAGGCCGGGCATTCCAGGGATGAGGCCGGGGGGGATCACGCCGGGGAGCGCGTTCTGCAAGCCCTGGAGGGCCTGCTGGCCGAGCTGCGCCATCTCCGGCGGGATGGCCGGCAGGCCCGGGAGACCGGGGAGGCCACCGGCCTGGGGCAGCGGGGCCGCCGACGGCTGGGGCTGGGACAGACGGAGGACCGTGATCTGGGCCCGGTCCATCTGGTCGAAGGGCGCGGAGCGCGCAGCGCATCCCGCAGCCAGGGGGAGCAGCACGACGAGGCTGGCAAGCTTTTGCAGGTAGTTCATGAGCGTCTGACCATCGTCTAGCACGCTCGAACGGCGACGGGGCGGGGGCGCAGCGTCGGGAAGGTGCTCCGATCGCGCGCGCCCCATCACGCCGGTAAGACCCCTCGCCTCGGGGGCTGCGAGAGAAAGCGACTCAGGAATCCGAAGAGCTGGTCTTTTCCTTCGCCTTCTTGCGGTTCTGAGCGTCGAGCAGGCCCACGCGGGCACTTTGGCAGCGCTTGACCCGCTTCATCTTGAGCGGGGTGGCCAGCCACTCGTGACGCAAACGGATGTTCCACTTCGGGGTATTCGCCATGATTTCGGTCGTCCTTCGAGGGGCGCGCAGGATAGCCGCCCCGCAGCGCTCGTCAAGGGTTCAGTCCGGGATCTTGGTCAGGGTGACGTCCAGGTGTACGGGAGGGTCCCCGTCGTGGGCCTCGACGAGGTGGTCCCAGGGGAAGAACCCGGTCTTCTCCACGGTGACGTGGTGCTTGCCGGGGGGCATCGCCACGCCGTGGGCGGCGACGTACGCGAAGACGCCGATGTACTTGTCGTCGATGGTCACCGACGCGTCGCCCTCGGCGCCCTGGACGCGCAGCGACGTGGTAGCGGGCGTCGACGCGGCGCAGGCCGGGAGGAGGAGGGCCAGCGCCGGGATCAGGAGCCGTCGAGAGGCAGGCTTCATGATCACTCCCACTCGATGGTGGCGGGGGGCTTCGACGAGACGTCGAGCACCACGCGGTTGACGCCGCGGACCTCGTTGATGATGCGCGAGCTGGCGCGGGCCACCATCTCGTGGGGGAGGCGGGCCCAGTCGGCGGTCATGCCGTCGGTGGAGTCCACGGCGCGCAGGGCGATGACCTCCTCGTAGGTGCGCTCGTCGCCCATCACGCCCACGGTCCGCACCGGCAGCAGCACGGCGAAGCTCTGCCACACCTTCTCGTACTGGCCGGCTGCCCGGATCTCCTCGTCGAAGATCGCGTCCGCCGCGCGCAGCACGGCGAGCCGCGCCTCGGTCACCTCGCCGAGGCAGCGCACCGCCAGGCCGGGGCCGGGGAAGGGGTGCCGGTAGAGCACCTCGTGCGGCATCCCCAGGGCGGTGCCGGCGGCGCGCACCTCGTCCTTGAAGAGCTCGCGCAGGGGCTCGACCAGCCCCAGCGCCATCCGCTCGGGGAGCCCGCCGACGTTGTGGTGGCTCTTGATCACCGCGCTCGGCCCCTTGAACGAGACGCTCTCGATCACGTCCGGGTACAGCGTGCCCTGGACCAGCCAGCGCGCGCCGTCGACCTTCTTGGCCTCCTCCTCGAAGACCTCGATGAAGACGCGCCCGATGATCTTCCGCTTCTTCTCCGGATCGGTGACCCCGCGCAGCTCCCCGAGGAAGCGCGCCCCGGCGTCCACGTGGACCAGCTTGAGCGAGAAGTGGTCGCGGAACATCCGCACCACCGTCTCCGACTCGCGCAGGCGGAGCAGGCCGTTGTCGACGAAGATGCAGGTGAGCCGCTCCCCCAGCGCCTTCTGGCAGAGGATCGCCGCCACCGACGAGTCGACCCCGCCCGAGAGCCCGAGGATGGCCTGGTCCGTCGGCCCCACCCGATCGCGCACCCTGGCGATGGCGTCGTCGACGAAGGCCGCCGCGGTCCACGTCGCCGCGAGCCCGGCCACGTCGAAGAGGAAGGCGTCGAGGATCTCCCGGCCGCGCGGGGTGTGCGCCACCTCGGGGTGGAACTGGATGCCGTAGATGCGCTTCGCCTCGTTGGCGACGGCGCAGAGCGGCGATCCCTTGGTGGTGCCGATCGCCTCGAAGCCGGTGGGCAGCCCGGCGAGCCGGTCCCCGTGGCTCATCCACACCTCGATCTCGTCCCCCACCGCCAGCCGACCGAAGACGCCGACCGCCCGATCCACCCGCACCCGGGCTCGACCGTACTCGCCGCCCTCCTCCGACCGCTCGACGCGGCCGCCGAGGAGGAACGCCATGAGCTGGACGCCGTAGCAGATGCCGAGGACCGGGATGCCGAGGTCGAAGAGCTCGGCCCCGACCCGCGGCGCGGCGTCGCCGTACACGCTGGCGGGCCCGCCGGAGAGCACGAGCGCCCGCGGCTCCAGCGCCCGGAGCGCGGCGGGGGCGAGGTTGTACGGGTGGATCTCGCAGTAGACGCCGGCTTCCCGGATGCGCCGGGCGATGAGCTGGGTGTACTGCGACCCGAAGTCGAGGATGAGGACCAGATCGCGGTGCGGGGCCGTCATGGAGGCGGGCGGGTAGCATGGGGGAGGGCTGGGAGCCAACCGGGCGAGCGGCGCTCCCCCCCGTGCCAATCCCCCGCCATAGGCTCCCGCCGCCGGATGCGGTACCGTCGCGTCATGGCTGCCGCCCCTTCCTTCCTCCTCTCCGCCCTCCTCCTCTCCCTCTCCCTGCCTCTCGGCGCCTGCGGTGGCTCCACCACCGCCTCCGACGCGCCGAGCATCGCCAACCCGCTCGACGCCGACCGCAGCGCCGCCGTCCACCAGCTCAACGTCCTCCGCCAGATGGCGGGCGTGCCGCTGGCGACCAACTGCGTCTCGCTCAACGTCAGCGCCTCGGCGCACAGCGACGACATGCGCAACAACGGCTACCTCAACGACGTCGCCCCCGACGGCTCCACGGTCCGCACCCGCGCCTGCACGGCCGGCTACGCCCCCGGCTGCGTCGCCTCCACCTCCATGGCCGAGCTCGTCGCCGAGGGCTACGCCTCCGGCGAGGACACCGTGAACCAGTGGGACGCCGACCCGACGAGCGGCCCCCTCCTGGTCAACCCGGGCCTGGTCTGGGTCGGCGTGGGCCGCGCCATCGGCGCCACCGACCAGTACTGGACCCTCGACATGGCCGGCACCGCCGATGCGAGCTGCAACTAGCCCCACCGGCGTGCCACGGTCTGCCCCATGACCCCACGCAGCGAAGAGGATCGCTCCTCCCTCTGCCTCGCCTGCGGCCTCTGCTGCCAGGGCGTCCTCCACGACCTCGTCCCGCTCGACGAGGACGAGCTCGCCCTCGCGCAGAAGCTCCACCTTCCCGTCGTCGAGAGCCCGCTCCGGGTGGCCTTCCGCCTCCCGTGCCCGCGCCTCGACGAGCGCCGCTGCACCGTCTACCTGGAGCGGCCGCGCACCTGCGCCTCCTACGCGTGCGAGCTGCTGCGCTCCTTCGGCGCCGGCGAGATCGACGCGCCGACCGCGCTCGCCCGCGTGACCGCGACCCGCGAGCAGAGCGCCGCGGTGGCCCGCCTCGCCGGGGATCCTTCCCGCGCCGAGGCCGCGCGCGAGCTCGCCCGCATGCGCACCACCTGGTTCGATCCCTGAGAGAACCCCGATGCCCCTGTTCCAGCGCGCCCCCTCCTCCGCCGAGGAGCTGGAGAAGAGCCGTCCCCTCGATCTCTCCCCGGACGCCGTAGCCGAGCTCGACGAGGACGCCTGGTACGCGCGCGTCTACCGGGGCGAGGAGGCGCCGCAGCTCACCGTCCGCGCGGTGGCGATGGGCGCGGCGCTCGGCTTCTTCCTCTCGCTCACCAACGTCTACCTGGGGCTCAAGATCGGCTGGCACATCGGCGTCGCGCTCACCGCCTGCATCCTCTCCTTCACCATCGGATCCGCGCTCCACCGCGCCCGCTTCTCCCGGACCCCGCTGACGATCCTGGAGAACACCGCCATGGCCTCGACGGCCTCGGCGGCGGGCTACGCCACGGGCAACACGCTGATCGCGTCCATCCCGGCGCTCCTCCTGCTCTCGGTCTCGCCCGAGCACCCGGGCGGCGTGGGGCTGCCGTGGGCGGTGGTGGGGGCGTGGGTCTTCTTCCTGGCGGTGCTGGGCACCAGCCTGGCGATCCCGATGAAGCGGAGCATGATCAACCGCGAGAAGCTGCGCTTCCCCTCGGGCACGGCGGCGGCGGTGCTCCTGCGCAGCCTCTACGACGAGGGCGGCGGCGCCGCGGGCAAGGCAAGGGCCCTGCTCTACGCCGCGCTCGGGTGCGGTGTGCTCCAGGTCTTCCGGGGGCTCGACGTGGTCAAGGGCCTCGACGGCGACGGCAAGCTGGTCCGGCACGCGCTGCTGCCGGGGATGCTCAGCGTCTTCGACTGGCTGCCGGCGGTCCCCGCCGCGGGCAAGCGCATCGTGCTCTCCGCGTGGAACGTCAAGCTCGACTACGGGCCGGCGCTGATCGCCGCGGGCGCCCTGGTGGGGGTGCGCGTCACGGCCTCGATGGCCCTGAGCGGCCTTTTCATGGTGCTCTTCCTCGGACCGGCGGCGCTCGAGAGCCGGTGGGAGAACCCGCTCGGCGTCGTCGTGGCCGCGGCCAAGGGCCCGGGCACGGTGTGGAAGGACATCGGCGTCTGGGTGGGCGCGCCGCTGATGGTCTCGGCGGGTATCCTCACCTTCGCGTTCCAGTGGCGCACCATCGCCCGCGCGTTCCGGGGGATCGGCGGCGGCGCGCGCGCAGAGGAGAGCCCGGTGGTCGCCGCGACCGAGGTGCCCACCTCGTGGTTCGCGGCCGGCGCGATCTTCGCCTCGACGGGCATCGTCGGAGTGGGGTGGCGCTTCCTCGAGATCCCGATGCCCTACGGCGTCCTCGCGGTGCTGATGACCGCGGTGCTGGCGCTGGTGGCGTGTCGCACCACCGGGGAGAGCGACATCACCCCCACCGGCGCGATGGGGAAGATCATGCAGCTCTCGTACGGCGTGCTCCTTACCCAGAACGCCTCCGCCAACCTGATGACGGCCGGCATCACCGCCGGCGCCGCGGCCGCCAGCGCCGACCTGCTCACCGATCTCAAGACCGGGTACCTGCTCGGCGCCAACCCGCGGCGGCAGCTCGTGGCGCAGCTGCTCGGCATCGTCCCCGGCACGGTGGCCAGCGTGCTCGGCTACGCGATCCTGGTCCCCGACGCGTCGGCCCTCACCGGCGCGCCCGGCCAGGACGCCGCCTTCCCCGCGCCCGCCGCGCAGGCCTGGCTGGCGGTGGCCCGCATCTTCAAGGAGGGGGTCGGGCACCTCCACCCCATGGCGCGACACGGCATCTTCTGGGGGCTGGTCACCGGGGTCGTGCTCACCCTGCTGGAGCGCGCCCTGCCGCGGCACCGCAAGTACCTGCCCTCACCGACCGGAATCGGCCTCGGGCTGGTGCTGCCCTTCTACCAGCCCCTGGCGATGCTCCTCGGGGCGGTCCTGGCGGCGATCGCGGGGCGCACCAAGGGCAGCCGCGCCGCCGAGCTGGTGGTTCCCGTGGCCTCGGGGATGATCGCGGGCGAGAGCATCGTCGGCGTGGTCGCGGCCGCGGTGAACAACTTCGTCCTCCGGTAGCCCAGCTCGCTCCGTGGCCGCGTGCTCCGGTGAGCGGTCGGCATTAAGCTTCGCCCTGGGACCTGGAGCATGCCGCACGATCTCAACGCTCGCACCCACGTCGCGCTCGGCTGGTTCGAGCGGCCCGCGCTCGGTCCTCGCGCCTCGTTCCTGGTCGCGCACGAGCGGCTGGCGCTCCTCGCCGGGGTCGCCGCCGGTCACGCCATGGTGGTCGCCGCGGTCGACGGCAACGCCCGGGTGGTCGCCTCGCTCCTGGTGCCCGACGGCGGCGCGCTCATCCTCGGCCGCCACACCGCGTGCGGCCTGCGCCTCGACGCCGCCTCCATCTCGCTGCGCCACCTGGCCGCGCTCGTCCGCTTCGAAGGCGATCGCCCCGTCCTCCACCTCCGCGATCTCGCCTCCGGGCACCCCTTCACCACCGAGGACGGCCAGCCCACCGCCGCGGTCATCGCCGACGGCCCGCTCTACGCTTCGATCGGCGAGTACGCCTTCTGGTTCATCCCCGCCGCCGCCCTGCGCACCAACACCTCCCGCAGTCCGGCGGAGGCCTGGCTGGCGCTCCCGGCACGCAGCTTCCTCGAGCGGCGCGCGGCGGGCCTGGGACCGAGGCCGGCGGCGCCGCGGGCGCCTCGGGGGGACGCATCCATCAGCCACATCACCCACGTGGCGCCGCCGCTGCTGCTCGACGCGGGCGACAGCCCGGAGATCGCCTGGGGCGTCCTGCGCCTCGACGCGGGCGCGCGGCGCGAGCGGCGCTGGGTCTCGGCGGAGCGGCTGGAGCAGGGGATCCTGCTGGGCCGGTACGACCGCTGCAGCGTCTTGCTGGCGACGCCGGGGAACACCACCTCGCGAGTCCACGCGCTGCTGATCCGGCTGGGGGCAGAGGTGTGGATCCTCGACACCGCGAGCACCGGGGGCATCCAGCGGGGGAGCGAGGTGGTGACGGCGGAGGTGCTGCGCGACGTGGACCGGCTGTCGCTGGGGCGGGAGATGACGCTGGGGTGGGAGAGGATCGTCCATCCGGAGGCGTAGGCTGGGCGGGTTGTTGCCGGGCCGGGGCCGCCGTGGCACGACCGGCGCATCATGTCGCCGCCGCCCTGGAAGCTCGTCGTCGAAGACCTCGGTCGCATCGGGCATGCGGAGATCGAGGCGCGGCCGCTGCTGCTGTTTGTCGGGCAGAACAACACGGGGAAGACGTATCTGGCGTCGATGCTGTGGGGGTTGCTGTCGCTCAGCCGGGAGTTGCCGCTCACGCGGGGTCCCGCCTATCAACGGTGCGCCGCCTGGCTTCACCAGCGGTTCGCGCATCGCGAGCAGGAATCAAGTATTGAAGTTACACCGGAGGTCCACGGGGATCTGGTGCAAATCGTCAATGATACGCTGCGAGAGCAAGGGGGCACTCTCGCCGAGCGGGCGTTCAACAGGCCCGGGTTCAGGATCGGCAAGATCGAGATCCGGGACGTGGCGCGACGAAGCGAGATGCCGGTGCGTTTGGAGTCCTTCGAGGAGGAGGGGCGGCTCGTTACGATGCTATCGGTCGCCGAGGGCCCAAGCGTCTTTGGGCGCCCGCACGACGACATCCTTGCCTACGCAGTCGACTACCTTGCCTGGGGGCACATCCTGGGTGTCCTCGCAGACCGCGGCAACCCCGTATTCCTGCCTGCCTCGCGGACCGGGTTCATGCTTCTCTACCGTAGCTTGGCGCAGCGGCTCGTCGGCGATGCCCTCGTCAAGACTGGAGCTGCGCGCCCACGGGCGCCGGATTTGACGAGGCCCGCGGTCGATTTTGTCGAACTGCTCATGAATCTTCGACCTGATACCCTCGGAGCCTACCCCGAAGAGGCGGCGCTCCTTGAACAAGCATTGGGAGGCCGGCTCTCGGTACAGTCGGATATCGGCCAAAACGAGGTTCGGTACGAGCACACGCCCGGCGAGCCGTCGCTTCCCATGCAGCTCTCGTCCTCCCTGGTCACCGAGCTTGCCCCGCTCGTCCTCACCCTCCGCCACGTTAGCGGCTACCGCGTGCTCATCATCGAAGAGCCCGAAGCCCACCTCCACCCTCACATTCAGCGCGCCCTCGCCCAGGTCATCGTCCGCCTGGTGCGCAAGGGCCTCTACGTCTGGATCACCACCCACAGCGAGAACTTCTGCCAGCAGATCAACAACTTCCTCAAGATCGGCGCGCTCCCTCCGGAGCAGCGCGCGGAGGCGCAGGAGAAGCTGGGGTACGCCGAGCAGGACTACCTCGATCTCGACGACGTGGGCGGCTACGAGCTCACTGTCGAGGGGGCGCAATCCGTCGTCCACGAGCTGAAGAAGACCCCACAGGGCCTGGTGATGCCGGGCTTCAACAAGGAGCTGTTCGATCTGGCCAAGGAGGTGGATTACCTCGACGACCTTGCGGCGGGGAAGGCGTGAAGCCCTCCGGCACGCTCGAGCAACGCCTGGAGAGCAACCTTCAGAAATCGATAAAGGGCGTCACCCTGTACGACGTCGTGCAGCCGCCGTACGAGGCACTGGTCGAGGAGATGGCAGTGCCCGGCGAAGCGCGTGTCGCGCTCATCCTCGCGGAAGGGTACCTGGCCATCCAGTGGCACCTCTCGACCGGGCTCTTTCGCGTCCTCAAGGAGGAGCTGAACGCGGACGGGGCCTTTATCCTGCAGCGGCCCGACGGCAGCTTCGAGGCCCACGTCGTCGAGTGCAAGAAGACGGTCGACCGGAGAGACTGGGCGAAGGCGCGAGCCCAGATGCGGTGGACGCTCTCCCGGCTGCGCGGGCTCGCTGGCGTGCTGGGCATCGAGCTTCGCCGCGGGGTCCTCTACACCGCATTTCGAACGGACAACCTCTCGCCCGACAGCGACCCGAACCCGATCGCGCAACGTCGTCCCATCGGTGAGGGTGGGGCCGGGCTGGCCTTCGAGCGTCGCGCCGAGCGCGAGTGGGTCGACGACGAGCTCTCGCTGACCGGCTTCGACGGCCACTTCGCCCACCGCAAGATCCAGCTCGACGAGCACGGCGCCGGGAGGACCCACTTCGCCTGCGAGTGACCGTCCCCTCCGCTCAGTTCGCGTCGATGTCGGGCGCGCGGCAGACGGAGAACTTGCCCTCCACCGTGAACGTGCCCTGCTCGAGCTCGAACGAGCCGGTGATCGTGCCGCCCACGGGGCCGAGCGAGTCCACCGTGAGCAGCCCGGAGAGGACGACGGCGCTTTGCCCGGTGAAGAGCTTGGCGCCGGAGACCATGTACATGCCCGGCGCGAACGCGTCGGCGGCGGAGAGGCCGATTTGCAGGCTGTTTGCGGCCGAGCTCTGGCACCCCTCGATCGTGAGCGAGCCGGGGTTGACGGCGGGACCGCCGCTGAACTCCTGCCCGAAGGGCACCGGCAGCGGCGCCTGGCTCGTGCAGCTCGCGGTCAGCATGTTGGTCTGGTTGCCCACCGTGAGCTGGAAGAACGTCCCGGTGCAGCTCGTGGTCGACGAACCGCCGGCCCCGGTCTGGCTCCCCGCGACGCCGGTGGACCCGGACGAGGTCCCGGCGCCGCCGCTCGTGCCGACGGCGCCACCGGCGCCGGTCGTGGCGGATCCTCCGGCGCCGGTGACGCTCGCGCCGGGAGATCCGTCGACGACCACGTTGCCGCCGCAGGCGGCGAGGAGGAGAGGCAGCAGCAGGGAAGAAAGCTTGTTCATGGGCGCACCGTAGCGCACTCGGGGCCCCCTTGGGATCGGCGGCGTCATTGCGATTCTCGCAACCCGGTACCCGGCGAGCGCTACGAGCCCCCCTCCAGCACCATCAGCGCTGCCATCGCGCTCCACACGTCGTTCGGCATCGAGGCGTTCGCGGGGGTCGCATCGTCCGGATCGTACAGCTCGCGGAACTGGTTCGATCTCCCCAGCTCCTGCCGCACGCCCGCCAGCGTTGCCAGGGTGATCTGGTCCGCCAGCGCCGCCTCCCCGGATGCGCGTAGCCCTCGCACCAAAAGCCACTGCCAGGGCACGAAGACTGGCCCGTTCCAGCGGCAGCACCCGGTCGCCGCGGCCGAATAGAAGGGATCCTGCGCCGAGAGGCTGGCAATCCCGTAGGGGCGCAGGAACATCGACGGATCGGCGAGGTGCGCGAGCAACGCCGGCCGGCGCGCGGCGGGGACGATACCGGCCCACAGGGGGAGGAACCCAGCAATCTCCGGGCGCTTCAGATCGCCGGCAGCGTGCACGGTGAAGTCGTGCGTGGCCAGCGAGACGTCGTAGTAGAAGCCCGTCGCCTCGTCCCACATCGAGGCGTTGATGAGGGCGGCTCGCGCGGCGGCGGCGCTCTGCCAGGTGGCCGCCTCGCTCGGCAGGGCGAGGGCGGTGGCCATCGCGGCGAGGGAGGTCTCTTCCATCACCAGCATGCTGTTGAGGTCGACGGCCTCGACCTGCTCGGGAGGCGCCACCTGGGCGGAGATCACGTCGTCGGGACCGCGCAGCGACTCGGCGGCGCTGCCCCACTCGGCGAGGCCGTCCTGGTCCTGGTCGCGCTGGCTGACCCAGAATGCGTGGAGCTGCTTGCCGGCGGCGTAGGCGGCGGCGAGGAAGGCGGGGTCCTGGGCGAGCTTGGCGATCTCCCACGACTCGAACGAGAAGAGCGGCGCCGCCGCGATGCGGGTGGCGGGCGCGGCGAGGTCCGGGCCGATGCGGGAGGGCAGGTAGCCGTCGGCCTGGATGTGGTCGATGAAGTTGCGCTGGGTCGCGACCGCTTCGGCGGGATCGAGGTGGGCGAGCAGGACCATCGCCAGGCTCTGGTGGACGTCCTGGCCGAGGCGCGCGAACCAGAACGGCGGCTCGCGGGCGAGGACGTAGTAGTCGTGGGCGAGCTGGCCCTCGGCGGGCATGGTCGACTGGTCGACGAGCGCGAGCGCGGAGCGGTAGACGAGGGCGTCGTCGCGCGAGAGGCCGGCAGGCACCGGGGCGCCCGCCAGGCGGAGCTGGCCGGCCTGGAGCACGTCGATGAGCGGGAGCGCCTGCTCGGCGGCGACGGCGGTGGCGAGCGTATCCGGCTGCGAAGCGTCGACCAGGGCGCGGTGGGCCCGGATCTCGACGGAGGAGGCGGGGGGGATGTCGGCGTCGAGGCGGATGGCGATCTGCGCAGCGGTGGACGGGGCAGGGGAGGCGAGGTTGATCATCACCTCCACGTCGTTCTCGGCGCTCGGGCCGCAGGAGGCGGCGCCGAGGGTGACCACGGGCGGCTGATCACCGGCCAGGGCGTCGGCGAAGTCGGTGAGGAAGGTGCCCGGCCCCGCGGCGGCGAGGAGCGGATCGGGGGTGACCGTGTGGCGCGCGGCGAGGCCGTCTCCCGCGGCGCCGACGGCGGTGAAGGGCCCCTCGCAGCGCCGCAGCCAGGGGATCACGCTGGCGTGCCGCGGGTAAGGCGCGGTGCTGGTGAGGCGGACGTCGAGCGTGGCGGCGCTGGAGCTGCCGGCGACGAACCAGATCTCGGCCGAGAGCTGGTAGTCGATGGCGAAGGTGAGCACCACCGAGTCGCTGGCGGTGTGGGCGATGGTGATGGGGGAGGCGAGGTCGTCCTCGGAGGCGTAGAGCTCGCCGTCGATCTCGAGCACGACGCCGAGATCGCCCGCGCTCGCGGTGGTGAAGGCGGGGACGTCGTCCCCGTCCCAGGCCAGGGTGTAGCCCTGGTCGCCGAGGTAGTGCGACCGCGCGCGCGCCGCCGCGAAGGTGAGGAGGAGGGGATCGCCACGCCCGGCCTCGAGCGAGAGGCCCAGCCTGGCCGAAGGGAGCGGCGGCCCAGGTGCGGGGCCGTTGCACGCCGCGACGGAGATCGCCGCGGCCAGGGTGCAGGCGAGGCGCGGTGCGGAGGGGGCGCTCATGGCCTCCTGACTTTAGTGTCCTCCCGGCGGCTGTCGCCAGGAATCCTCCTGGCGCCTCCCCCGCGGCCCGGGTCGCCATCGTCCGCGGCGCGATCCGCTCCAACGCGCGGGAGGCTCATCGTCTTCTCGGGAAGCTCATCGTCGTCCCGGGAGGCTCATCGTCTTCTCGGGAAGCTCATCGTCGTCCCGGGAGGCTCATCGTCGTCTCGGGAGGCTCATCGTCGTCTCGGGAGGCTCATCGTCGTCTCGGGAGGCTCATCGTCG
>Ga0302283_1002717_pt1 | contig 14019 bp, 14 predicted proteins | sample III_Fen_E1_4_FD_198770 | JGI IMG/M metagenome (GOLD analysis project Ga0302283, IMG submission 198770) | Peat permafrost microbial communities from Stordalen Mire near Abisko, Sweden - III_Fen_E1_4 | ecosystem: Environmental > Terrestrial > Soil > Wetlands > Permafrost | place: Sweden: Abisko...
CGGCTCCCCTACCGCCCGTAGCTTATCCGGGTGGCGTCCCGGCCGGCTTCGGCGGCGGAGCAGCGGGTCGCGCAACTGCCGGCGGGGCTTGCCGTTGCGGCTGTACGACCGCCGGTGCTTGGCGAACCGGCGGTGCGGCAACCGGAGGCGCTTGCCGCTGCGGCTGGACGAATGCCGGCTGAGCCTGGCGTTGCGGCCGTACGACTGCCGGTGCTTGGCGAACCGGCGGTGCGGCAACCGGAGGCGCTTGCCGCTGCGGCTGCGCGAAGGCGGGCGCGGCCGGGCGTTGCGGCTGTGCGACCGCGGGTGCCTGACGTTGCGGCTGGACGACCGCAGGCGCTTGGCGCGCGGGTGGCGCGGCGACGGGGCGTGCTACGACGGGCGCGGTCGCGCGTTGTGGTTGCGCGAACCCGGGAGCCTGGCGTTGCGGCTGTGCGACCGTCGGCGCTTGGTGTACCGCCGGCGCGGCAGCGGGGCGCACGACGACGGGCGCGGTCGCGCGTTGCGGTTGTGCGAACCCGGGAGCTGGGCGCTGCGGCTGCGTGCCGGCGGGCGCCTGGCGTACCGCCGGCGCACCGGCCGGGCGGGCGACGACGGGTGCGGCTGCGCGCTGCGGTTGCGCGAAGGCGGGAGGCTTGGGCTGCGGCCGCGCGGCGACCGGCGGCGGTACGTGTTGAACGACGGCGGTTGCCTGGGCGCGTTGCTGCACGAACGTCTGCGGCGCGTGCGGCGTCGCGGCGAACGCATGGAACGCTTGCGCGGCCGGCGGACGCGCCGCGACCGCCGCAACGGGCGCGCGCTGCGTATAGCGCTGCGCTTGCGGGCCCGGAACGACCGGAACGGCGCCGCGCATCACGATCGCGTGCGAGAGGTTCGCGGCGGCGACGGGTGCCGTCCGCTGGTACCCGCCGTTGCCGAACGACGCGCGCGGCACGGAGCGCACCGCGTTCGAGTATTGCGCGTTGCGATAAACGGTGCGCACGTTGCCCGGATTATTCGCGGCGTAGGAGCGCGCACCGCCGCCCCACCATGGGTGCGGCTGTTCGCTCGGCGCGAGCGGTACCCAGGCGATCGAATTGGTGAGCGCGACGGTCAGACCGCCACCACCGAAACCGATGAAAGCCACGAGCGCCGGCGCCCACGGTTGCGCGGGTTGCGAGCGCGGGCCCGGGGTCCACGCCCAGCGATTCCGGCGTTGATCGCGGTGCCAGCGGCCGTAGTGAAACGGCGCATAGCCCCACGAAGAGTTGTCGACCCAGGTCCAGCCGTAATAGGGCTCGGCCGTCCATTGACCGGTGCTGTACGGTGACCAGTCGCTCGCGACGTCCGGGATCCACTCATCGCCGTAGGACGGATCGTTCGACCACTGTCCGTGCGAATCGAGATTGTAGAGGCCCGGGATGCCGGCTGCGGCATAGCGATAGGAATTCGAGCGCGCGAAGGCCGCGTCGCGGTCGTCGTTCCATTGTTCGAACGAATCGCGGCCGGCCATGTGCGTGTAGCGATACGACGGTGCGTCGGCCGGTCCCGATACCTCCATCGTACTGCCCGGAGCCAGCGTCAGCGTCCCATGGGGGAGCAGAATGGCGGCACGGCCGGAGCGCACGGTGATCTCCGTCGTCCCGTTCTCATCGACGGTGACCCGATAGAAGCCCGTCGAGCGCGGACGCACGGTGACCGACGGCGTCTCGACTTGCGTGAACTCATCCGTCGCATGCAACACGCCGACCCCGACGGTGCCGGCGGCCAGCTGGACGGTGTCGTCGCTGCGGCCGAGCGCGGCAAAGCGGATCTGCGCGTCCGGACCGACGCGCACGACGTGACCGTAGTCGAACTGGATCTCGGCGCGCGCGTCGTCGCCGGTCCAAACCGAATCGCCGACCAGCAGCGGAGCGTTTACACCGGCCGAAACGGTGTCGCCCGAGTCGCCGCGCTGCACCGTCACGTCACCGTTGAGCGTGCTGATGAAAGCCACGCCGGGGTCGCCGGAATCCGCGCGAACCGGTCCCGCTGCGAAGGCCAGCAGCGTCGCCGCAAGCGCGGGCAGGCAAACGAGGGACCAGTTAACGTTCGGCATGGGCCATATGTACCCAAAGCCGGCCGTTTCTCTCGGCTAGGCGGCCTCGGGGTCCGCGGCGGTCAACTCGAGGTAGGCATCCGCGATGGATTCGGTGATGCGTTGTCCGGCGACCGAGAGCGCGTATGCATGATCGCGAAACTCAACGGAGCCGATGTCGGCGGCGAGGAGCCGGTAACGAGCCCGGTCGAGGGCCGCTCCCAGTTCGGAAATCTGATGCATGGCGGTTCGTGAAACCCGCAGCACGTTGCCGGGGTTGCGCGGCTACTTCATGGCTTTCGCGCGCGCGATCTCCGCTTTGTGGTCGAAATCGTTCGCGTATGTCACGAACTGATCGGTATCGAAGAGCGCGGGCGAGATCGCCTGGGTCGTGCGGCCATTTTCGTACATCGCTTGGGCCAGCACGGCCATACCGCTGGGCGGGATGTCACCGATCCGGCTGCTCATTGGGTTCGCGCCGGGCAGCATTTCCTGGGCCAGGACGAGGAGCTGCACTTCCTTGTCAACCGCGTCGTCGGTTACTTTGATTCCGGCGCCCTCAAGATACCAGCGCGCTGCGAGCCGTGGGTTTTCGCGGATGAGGATCGCCGCCTTGGCCGTGGCCCGGCAGAAACGCTTGAGTGCGTCGGCCTTACCTTGAATCGTTGCCGGCGTCGCAACGTAGGCCGTGTCGCCGATGTACTGCAAAATCGGGTGGAAGAAAAAGCGGTACTTCTGGCCGGCCGTGATCTGATAATTGAGCAGTTCCAAGACCGGAAACGCGGCGCCGGCCACCTTATGGGCGTTGAGCGCCTGGATCGCCTGGGCACCGTTGCCGATCGGGATGTAACTGTAGTCGCCGCGGCTCAAACCCGCGCCCGCGAGCATCGAATTCACGTAGTCCTCGGCCGAACTGCCGACGGAGTACTCGCCGAGGATCTGGCCTTTGAAATCGGCCAGGCGCCGGATCGGGCTATCCGCATTGACCCCAAGCACGTACTCGTTGGTCTGCGCGCGCGAGAAAAAGGCTTGCAGCCGGATGCCGCGCTCGTAGCCGATGATCAGCGGCTCGACGGCCTCAGCGCCGATATCGCCTTTGCCGCTCGAAACGAGTTGCGCCGCGATCGTCGGGTTGCCGGCGTAGTTGACGTTGACGATCAGATGTTCGGCCTTATAGTAGCCGCCGAGTTGCGCGACGTCGTCGAGGACTTGATAGTACGCGCTCGGTTGCGCGCCGGTGATCACCTGCAGCGTGTCATCGGCCAGCGCGGGCGCCGTCGCGCCAAACGCCGCCATCGCGGCAACGGTCAGGATACGCACCAAGGATCGCGTGGCGAAATCTTTCATGTGGCAAGCCCTCCGGCGCAAGCGTCCGCCACGAACCGCTTCTATTCATTTAATATCACATAATGTTGATTTCATGATATTTCTTCATGCCGCCATCCGGCCGCGGCCCCAACCGCCGGCCGGTGGTTTCTCTGGGCCGCTTCTGTGCCGTTAGAGCGACGGCCAATCTGGGGTTATACGCACAGTCGTGACAGATGCTCTTTGCGGCCACCGCAGCGTGCTCTGCGGCGGATAGCGTCCACAGAGCTTGGGAATCGTCGACATCAACGGGCACGTTACTTCTCCGATCCGCGAATGACAAGCGTGGCCGGCGATCATCTCACACGTTCGGCCCGGGCTTTTTCGCGCGTCGGGCTGGACGTCGACGCGAAGTCGAGCGCCGGCTTTTAGGCGGCAGAAGTTCGAAGCGGCTTGAGCCTTGCAATCTGGCGCGCCTCGGGCGAGTGCACCGCATCATAGATGTCCACTGCCGCCTGTAAGTTCAACCACGTCTGTAAACGAATACCGAGGACTCGTTCGAGCCTCAGGCCCATCGCCGGCGTAGTAGCGCGTTTCCCGTTGACGATCGCATTGAGGTTTCCTCGGCTTATACCGAGTCGCGCAGCGAGCTCCCCTTGCGTTAGGCCCAGTCCAGGATCGTCCAGATATTCACGGATGAGGTCACCTGGCGTGCTCGGTCGCCGATGCTTGGGCACTGCAATAATCCTAGCCATTAGTCATCCTCGTCATGAAATTCGCCAGCAGTAACGTCGACCGCACCGTACTGCTCGTCCCAGCGAAACCGGATCCGATAGCGGTCATCAATTCTCACCTGAAAGGCTCCTCGTTGCTTACCATGCAGCACCTTGAAATGCCATCCGGGCGGAAAGCTAGAGCACTCCTTGAGGGTCGCGGTATTGAGAATTGTGTCTATGCGAGCGGCCGTCTTTGCGTGGAGCGGCGACGGCACGAGCCGACGGGTCGCCTTGTTCGGGCGTCCCTCCCAAATAAGACGAGATGACTCGTTGCCAAAGCGCTCCAAACTGCCACCACTATACCCTGTCAAGCGACACTTTACAACGCCAAACTCAGGCCCGTAGCTTCAAGTCAAATTTTGAGTGACCGCGCGGCTCGGGCACGGCCCGCGCTCCACGGGTTCCCGTGCCGCACGTACTGCGCGGCGACGCCGCGTGATGCGTGCCCGGACTGGTCCATACTATCGTCGAGCGCCGCGCCGCCGGCATCAGCGGAGGTTAGAAAACCCGACCGTAAGGAGTGCGCCGCGAACTGGGTCGGATCGAGCCCCAAGCGCAGTGCGGTTCGCTGCACGATCTTCGCGATCGCATCCGCGCTGAGCGGCGCGATGGAGCCATCTTCGCGCAAGCGCCGGACCACCCGATCTTTGCGGTCGACCGGATAGAATATGGGGGTGCCGTCGGGCAGGGCGTGGTCGAACTCCCCAGCCGTAGTCAGTAACCGCGCGCGCTCGAGCCAGCGCCGGATCCGCTGCACAGGGCAGGTCGCCGTGAACGTCGCCGGGATGACGACGAAATCGCCGCGACTCTCCTGGTCGGTCTTGGAGCGGCGCACCCGGACCACAAACCCCTCGGGGTCGAGGCGCAGGTCGTGGATCGTCAGCGCGGCGAGATTCGAGCGCCGCAGTGCCGAGACGAGGCCAAGCGCGAGGACCGCGGCGTCGCGCGCGCCGGCGGTCGTTTCGGGCATCGCCTGGACGGCCGCGACGTAGTGGCGGTCGAGGAATGGGTGTTTCTGGTCGGCGGCCTTCCCGTGCGTCCGGCGCATCCCGCGCTTCCAGCGCACGACCGAGGCCTCGTCGGTCGGCGACTCGTGGCCGGCAGCCCGGTGCACCGCCGCGATCGCCGCGAAATGCGAGAGGACCGTGCTCGGATCGGCCGGGCCGAACTGCTTGCGCCGGGGCTGCGCCTTGCCGACGACCGCCTCGAACGTCGGACGCTCGACGAGCCAGGTCCCGTAGGCGATGAGGGTCGTCGGGAGCGCTGGGAGCGGCTCGTGCCCGTAGGTCGAGCAAAAGCGCACGAACGAGGCCCAGCCGGCCCGGTAGCTGCGGATCGTGTTGGGCGATTCCGCGGCCAGCAGTAGCGTCGCCGCGCGGTCGGCCAGCTCCAGCTCGTCAATCTCGGCGGCGCCCGGGATGCCCCCGACCGCCGACGGGGTGAGCTCGCCGCTCACCGGTTCCGTACCGGTCGGGGGGCGCGGGAGCGGGGCTGGCGGTTCAGCGTGGACCTCTCCTCGCACGGGGGCCCGGGGTGCTCGCCGGGTTGGCCTCTTCTACTCTGGGTCTCTCAAAGTAGCCTTCGATAAGCGAACATTATCGAAGGTTGTGCCTTTGCGGATTACGAGTTGCCGAACCTGTGAATTCACAAAATGAACCCTTACAAGGCTTTCATTAAAGTGGCGGCTTTCAGCATATGCGTGGGAGGAGTTCACCTTCGGGTTCGGCGAGTAGACGGCGGCCCAAGCCCGTATCGATGACGACCATGCCGTGGTGTTCGTCGACACACCGTCCGATAATCGCAGCATCGCGACCTTGCTGCGTACCTCGGAGCTTGTCGATGACGCTGCGTGCCGCGCCTGGCGAGACGCCGATGACGGCCTTCCCCTCGTTCGCTACGTAAAGAGGATCGATTCCGAGCAGTTCGGAGACCGCCCGTGCCCCCGCCGTTACCGGTACCGACGGTTCATCGATGTCGATACCAACATGGCTCTTCTCCGCCATCTCGTGCAGCGCGCTCGCGACGCCCCCGCGCGTCGGATCTTTCATCGCCGCGATGTCGTCTCGCGCGACATCGAGAATCGCCTGCACGAGATGGTTGATCGGCGAGACGTCCGACTGTAACGGCGGATCGAAAGCGAGCTTGTGGCGCATCGCCATAACGGCGAATCCGTGATCGGCCACGCAACCCGTAACGATGATGACGTCTCCGGGACGCAGACCGCAATCAGTAATAACCGTGCGAGCCAATCCGATTCCCGTGGTCGTAATAATGATTCCGTCGATCTCGCCGCGTCCCATGACCTTCGTGTCGCCGGTGACGACCGTCGTTCGCGCTTCGCGGCACGCGTGAACCATTGACGTGCGAATTCGCTCGAGGTCTGCAAGGGCATATCCCTCTTCAATCACGATCGCCGACGTGATGCCGAGGGGTGCGGTCGCTCCCATGACGGCGAGATCATTCACGGTTCCGCAAATCGCCAGCCGTCCGATGTCGCCGCCGGGAAAAAATGCCGGTGAGACCACGTGCGAATCGGTCGTCACGACGAGATGGTAGTCACCGACGCGCAGCACCGCTCCGTCATCGAGCGCAGCGAGGCCGACCGCAGCATGCGGCGATGGATCGAATCTTGAAGTGAAGACGTCGGTCACGAGTTGCCGCATGGATCGGCCGCCGGCACCGTGCGCCAATGAAATCGTCACCGTGCGGCCTGCAACACGGGAATGCCGCCGTACTCATGCCAGATCCGGCACGTCCCTTCGCTCGAGACCATACAGGCGCCGATGGGGTCCTGCGGCGTGCACCCCGCCTTGAAAAGCGCGCAGTCCACCGGATTCGCACGCCCGATCATGATCGTTCCGCAAATGCACGCATCCGGCTCCGCCGGCGCGACGGCTTTCGGACGAACCGATGCGAAACGGTGACGCGCGTCGTACGCGCGCCACTCGCTGCGCAAGCGAATGTTTCCCGACGGGACAGAGGCAATGCCGCGCCAATCGCCGTCTTGACACTCGAAGACCTGCCACAAGCATTCTTGCGCAGGCAGATTTCCCGCGTAAGTCACGCACCGGGGGTAGAGATTGAACACCCGCGCATCGCTGTCGCGGATCGCCTCGACGGCCTTCACCAGGGCGGCGAGCACGTCGAGCGGCTCGAAACCGGCGACCACCACCGGCATGTTGTAGCGCTGGGCGAGTGATTCGAAGATTGCCGAGCCGGTAATCGTTGCCGCGTGGCCGGCGGCGAGAAAGGCGGCGATGCGCGAGTCGGGAAGTTGTGCGACGACATCCATCGCCGGCAGCACGTATTTGTGCGCTGAGAGCACGGAAAAGTTTTCCGGAACGCCCGCGAGCAGCGCTGCCGCCGTCGTGACCGCCGTCGTTTCGAAACCGCATGCAAAAAAGACCACCTCCCCCACGGAAGCACGCGCGAGTTCGACGGCGTTCGACACGCTGTAGACCACCTCGACCGGCGCGCCTTCGGCATGCGCATCGGCAAGCGAACGTCCCGACCCGCGAACGCGGTACATATCGCCGTAGGTCGCCACGGTGATCCCGTGATCGGCCAAAGCGACCGCTTCGTCGATCTCCGGCATGTCCGTAACGCAAACCGGACACCCCGGTCCCATAATCACGTCCAGCGTGTCCGGCACGAGGGACCGTAGACCGAATTTTGCTATCGCCTGCTCGTGACTGCCGCAGACGTGCATGACGGCGAGACGCTCGCTGCGCGTCGCGACGAGCGCCTCGCCGACAAGCTCGACAAGTGCGGCCGAGAGTTGTCGCGCTCGCACCGGGTCGCGGTAGCGCAGGCGCAAGCTCGGATCAGCGGACGCACTCATCGCGCGCGCATGGCCGCGACTTCGCCGCGAATGTCTTGCGCCATCAAGTCCTGCGGTTCGTCGTGGAGAATTTGCGCGTAGAGCTCGAGCGTTGCTCGCGCATCCTCAGGCGGAATGCGGCGAATCGCGAAGCCGACGTGATTGAGCACGTAATCGCCGGGCGACACCGGCATATCGACGACATCCAGCAGCACCTGCTTGCACACGCCCCAAAAGTCGACCGTTGCGACGTTGCCGTCGACGGCGACGACAAGTCCGGGCACACCTAGACACATACCGCTCCTCTCTTACCCTAGAGCCGAACGTAGCCGAGCGGAAGCAATCGCCGCCTGACCATAGGAGATGCCGCCGTCGTTCGCCGGAACCGCACGATGCCGGTAGACGGCGAAGTGCCGACTCGCAAGCGCGCGGGCGGCAGAGGACGCGAGCTTCCTATTCTGAAAGACGCCGCCCGTAAGGACGACGTCGTTGAGTCCTCGCTCGGTGCGAAGCCGAGAGCAGACGTGCACGATAATCGCAACCAGCGTCGCATGAAAGCGTGCAGCGATGGTTGCTGCGCTGGTGCCACGGTCGCGATCGTCGACGATGGCGCGGATCGTCGGACGGACGTCAACACGCCATGGCTCGCCTTCCGCGATCAAGAAGTCGTACGGAGCACAGGCACCGGCGTCCGCCAGTGCCTCGAGTTCGATCGCTGCCTGTGCGTCATAGGTCACGACGTGACGAAGATCGAGCAGCGAAGCGACGGCATCGAAGAGCCGGCCCACGCTCGATGTAAGCGGGGCAGTGAAGTGGGCGCCGGCTTGCACCGCGACGACCTGACGCTGCGCAGGCCCCGGCACCCGAACCGGCGCGAGACGCTCGTCCCATTCGATCTCCGCTGCGCGCAGATAAGCGAGCGCCATCCGCCACGTTTCGCGAATCGCCAGCTCACCACCGTACATGGGTACGTAATCGAAGTGCGCGGCACGCTCGTAAGCGGCGTAGTCGGCGACGAGAAACTCGCCTCCCCACACGCGTCCGTCGTCGCCGTATCCCGTGCCGTCGAACGCGATTCCAATGACGGAACCGTTCAGTCCGTGTTCCGCCATGCACGATGCGACGTGCGCATGGTGATGCTGGATTGCAAGACGCCGAAGATCGGGATACGCGCGTTCGGCAAAACGGCGCGACCAGTAGCCCGGATGCAGGTCATGACAGACCACTTCGGGCTCGATTCGCCACAGGGTACACAGCCGCTCGATCATCGTCGAATACTCGCAATGGACATCGTAATTTTCGAGGTCACCGACGTACGAACTCAGCACTACTTGCGTGCCGGTCGCGAGGCAGAACGTGCTCTTCATGTCGGCGCCACACGCAAGCAGCGGCCGAACCGGGAACGGCAGCTTCATCGGAAGCGGCGCATATCCGCGCGCGCGACGAAGCGGAGCCTCGACGCCGTCGATGATCTGCGAGACACTGTCATCCACCCGAGTTACGATCGCACGATCGTGCATCAGCACGGCGTCGGCGATATCGACGAGCGTTCGCAGCGCCAACTCATCCGATGTAATCGTCGGCTCGGCGGAGCGGTTAGCGCTGGTCATCACTAGCGCGGCCGGCGCCGGCACGTCGCTCTCGGCACCGATCAACAAGCGGTGCAGTCCCGTGTACGCAAACATGACGCCGATCGTCGATGATCCCGGATTGATTGCGCCGGCTACCGAACTCCGCGAGTGCTGCTCGACCAAAACGATGGGATGCGCGGAGGACTCCATCAAGCGGAGTTCGGCATCGTTCACGCGCGCTACGTGTAAGAGTTCGGTGTGATCCCGCACCATGATCGCGAGCGGCTTTTCGCCGCGCCTTTTCCAGCGACGCAGGCGCTCGACGGCGTCGCTATTGCGGGCGTCGCATGCAAGATGATAGCCACCGACTCCCTTTAGCGCGACGATCGCACCGTTCGTGAGAAGCCGGCGAGCTCGTGCGAGTGCCGCCTCTCCCGATTGCCTCCCGTTTCGCTCAACGACTTCGAGTTGCGGGCCGCACTCGTGGCACGCGATCGGCTCCGCATGGAAGCGGCGGCTCAGCGGATCCACGTATTCGGCGCGGCACGCAGTGCACATGTCGAACGTCTGCATCGCGGTATGAGCTCGATCGTACGGCATTGCGTTAACGATGGAGTAGCGCGGACCGCAGTTCGTGCAGTTGATGAGTGGATAGCGGTAACGTCGATCGGCCGGATCGTCGAGTTCGCGACGGCAATCAGAACAGAGCGCCACGTCGGCGGGAATCGGCTGAATTCCGGCACTCGATCTGGACGCAACGATCGCAAACGTGTGGATATCCGCGGCCGGTTCTTCGGCGACACGTACGTCCGTTATCGACGCGAGCGGGGGCGGGGCAGCCACGAGCGCAGCAAGGAACGCGTCGATCTGAACGTTGCCTCCCTCGACGAGCGCCTCGACCCCGGTACCGGCATTACGAACCCAACCGGCGAGGCCGTATCGCGTTGCGAGGCGGTAGACGAATGGGCGAAAGCCGACACCTTGGACGACGCCTTCGACGATGAGGAACCGCGCTGCGCGCTCGATCATAGCGTCAGGGCCGCCTGGGATTCCAGACCGAGCGATTCGCACGCGATGCCCCACGCGGAGAGTTGTGCGATCACTTCGCACTCCGCGCGCGCGATCGCATCGCGAACCAAGCCGCTCAGCTCGACCGATGGTGCAAGGCTGTGCGGCTCGATCCCGATCGCGACGAATTCGCGCGGGGTCCGGCCGAGCAACGTCAATGCCGCCAACAGATCGCAGAGCGAAGCCTCGTGTGCGGAGAGCGTTGCACGCAGGATCGCCGGTACGCTATTTCCCCGCATGACGACGACGGTGCCCGGCTTGCTGCCGGTGCTTGCCGCATCGATCACCAAAAGACGATCTGTTTCCGAGAGATGCGAAATTAAGCCGAGCCCAAGCGTTCCGCCGTCCAACAGCTCGATCTCCGGCTCAAACCGATATGCGGCGAGCAATCGATGCACGAGCCACACGCCGACACCGTCATCGCTCAACAACACGTTTCCGATGCCGACCACCGTCGTCTTCACCAGCCGGCGCCGCGATCGGCGTCGACGCGTACGATCTGTCGACCACTCAGGTCGAGGACATGAACCGCGCATGCCATGCACGGGTCGAACGAGTGGATGGTCCGCAAGATCTCGATCGGCCGTGCCGGGTCGACGACCGGGGTGCCGATCAGTGCAGCCTCGTACGGGCCGCGGACACCGTTCGCGTCACGCGGCGACGCGTTCCACGTTGTCGGAACGACAGCCTGATAGTTCTCGATCTTCTCGTTCTTGATGCGGATCCAATGGCCGAGCGAGCCGCGCGGACCTTCATGCGAACCCCAGCCTTGGCAATCGCCCGGCCACGACGACGGCTCCCAGAACGTTCCGTCGTGAATCCGCAGATCGCCCGTGCCGACGTTGGCGATGAGTTGGTCGAGCCATTCGATCAGCCAACCCGACATCAGTTGCGTTTCGAGCGCCCGTGCAACGACACGTCCCAACGTCGATGAGAGTGCAGCGAGGGGGATCTTGAGCGTCCCCAGTGCTCCGTCTGCCGCCTTCTTCACCTCGGGGCGGCCGGAAGCGTACGACACCAGCAACCGCGCGAGGGGACCCGTTTCCATGGGCTCGCCCGCGTATCGGGGCGCTTTCGACCACGAATACTTTTCGTCGACGTCGAGGAAATCGTATGGCGGGTTTGGCCCGGTATACTTCGGATCGGTCAGGCCTTCCCACGGATGCAGGGGAGCCTTTTCATTGGGATACGCGTACCACGAACGGGTCACGTACTCTGCGATTTTGTTCTGGTCGAGCGATTCGACATGCATGCCCCGCGCCGGACGTACGATTCCCCGAGCGAAGCGGTATGCCGATATGTCGCTGGACGGCTCGGCAAAGTCCCCATAGGTCATGTACGTTCGATGACCGGCCCCGTAAGTAAACCACTCGGGATAGTGTGCTGCGAGGAGGAGAGAGTCGGGCACGTACACTTGCTCGACGAACGCTTTTGCGCGCTCGATAAGCCCGCGAATCTGATCGAAGCGCTCCATGTTAAGTGCGGCTTGGCTATTGGGATCGATCGGAATTGCCATCCCGCCGACGAGATACGTTTGCGGATGCGGATTCTTTCCGCCGATGATCGCTTGCACGCGAACGATCTCGCGTTGCCACTCCAACGCTTCGAGATAGTGCGCAACCAGCAAGAGATTCGCCTCGGGAGCGAGCCGATACGACGGATGCCCCCAGTAGCCGTTTGCAAACAGACTCGGCTGGCCCGAGCCGATAACGGCTTTGACCTTATCGCGAATACCCTTGAAATAGCCGGCGCTCGATTGCGGCCACGCCGAGATGCTTTGTGCGAGTCGCGCGGTCGCAGCCGGATCCGCCTTGGTCGCCGCAACGGCGTCGACCCAATCGAATGCATGCAGGTGATAGAAATGCACGATGTGGTCTTGGATGTATTGCGTGCCGGCGATGATGTTACGGAGCAATCGTGCATTGATCGGCGGCCTCGCGCCGATCGCATCTTCGACCGCGCGCACCGACGCGAGAGCGTGTACCGTCGTGCAAACGCCGCAGATGCGCTGGGCATATAACCATGCTTCGCGCGGGTCGCGGTTGCGTAACACGAGTTCCATGCCGCGGAACATCGTGCTCGCACTCCACGCATCGTTAACGGCGCCGCCGTCCACGGTCGCCTCGATGCGCAAATGCCCTTCGATCCGTGTGATCGGATCGATGACGATGCGGGTCAAACGGGCGGGCCCTTTGCGGGCGGCGGTGCCGCCTTGACGGGGGCGGCCGCTGCCTTGATGGGTTCGGGCTTGAAGCGGTCGCGAACGATGCTGATTGCCGCGTGGGTAACAACCACCGCAGCGGTCGCGGCAACGAACCCAACGCCCATCTCATCGGCCGTTGTTTGCACACCGAATCCGCTGACATTCGGCAGGCGACCGTAGAACGGTGAATCGGCATCCCAGAAGCCGGGCTCGGAGCAGCCCACGCATCCGTGTCCGGCACCGATCGGCCAGTTCGTTGCGTCATTCCAGCGCACCGAGGCACAGTTATGATGCGTCTCCGGACCTTTGCATCCCATGTTGTACAAGCACCAGCCCTTGCGATGCGCTTCGTCGCCCCATGTTTCGACGAACTCACCGGCATCGAAATGTGAGCGGCGCTCGCACGTATCGTGAATTAGCTCGCCGTACGCGAAGAGCGGTCGCCCGAGGCCATCGACTTCCGGCATCGACCCGAACGTGAGAAAGTGCACGAGCGTCGCCGTGATGTTGACGCCATTCGGCGGACAGCCCGGAAGGTTTACGAGCTTGGCCCCCGGCAGTGCCGAGCTCACTCCGAGAGCCCCGGTCGGATTCGGATTTGCCGACGGCCAGCCGCCATCGAACGCGCATGCGCCCACGGTGATCACCGCAGCGGCGTTCGAGCAGACCTCGCGCGCGATGTCGAGTGCGGCGCGCCCACCGATCGTACAGTATGCCCCATTTTCCTTGGTCGGGATCGAGCCCTCAACAACCGCGATGTACTGGCCACGATCGTTCCCGACCGTCTCGGCCAAAAGCGCCTCGGCGTCTTTGCCGGATGCGGCCATCAGCGTCTCGTGATAGTTGATCGAAAGCGTATCGAGGACGAGTCCACCGACTGACGGATTGCTGGCTTTGAGGAACGATTCCGTGCAACCGGTACAATCTTGAAATTCGAGCCACACGAGCACCGGACGCTTTGCGGTTTTCAAAGCTTTGGCAATTGCGGGGACATAGGATTGCGGCATTGCCAGCGTCGCCGCCATCGTCCCGCAAAACGCAAGGAATGCCCGGCGGTCGACGCCGCGCCCCTGCAGCAAAGGCCGCCCCGTCATCGCGCACTTTTACCATCGAGCCATGCGAGCCAATCGGGAATGCCCTCGCCGGACCGCGCCGACACCTCGATCACGAGCAAAGCGGGATTGACGCTGTGACAATTTCGTAGAAACAATTCTCGATCG
>Ga0302283_1002738_pt1 | contig 13980 bp, 10 predicted proteins | sample III_Fen_E1_4_FD_198770 | JGI IMG/M metagenome (GOLD analysis project Ga0302283, IMG submission 198770) | Peat permafrost microbial communities from Stordalen Mire near Abisko, Sweden - III_Fen_E1_4 | ecosystem: Environmental > Terrestrial > Soil > Wetlands > Permafrost | place: Sweden: Abisko...
GCGTTGGAGGGTCGGCGCGTCGGAGAAGCTGTGCCAGATATCCGCATGCCGGGCCACGAGCTTGAGGGTCTTCTTCTCGCCGCCTCCGCCAATGAGCACGGGGATGTGCCTGGTGGGTGGAGGGTTGAGTTTGGCCCAGCGTGCCTCGATTCGCGGGAGCGATTCGGCGAGTGCGTCGAGGCGCTCACCGACTGTGCCGAACTCGTACCCGTAGTTGTCGTAGTCCTTCTCGAACCACCCGGAGCCGGTGCCGAAGATGAAGCGTCCGCCACTGATGTGGTCGATGGTGCGCGCCATATCGGCCTGGAGGTCGGCGTTGCGGTAGCTGTTGCAGTTGACGAGCGCACCGAGTTCGACACGACTGGTCTGCTCGGCGATCGCCGCGAGCATCGTCCACGATTCGTAGTGGAGGCCATCGGGGTCACCACTCAACGGGTAAAAGTGGTCCCAGTTGAAGATGATGTCGACGCCGGCGTCTTCGAGCTCGGCTACGGCATCCCGGATGGTGGGATAGAGGGCATGCTGTGGCGCTACCTGGGCGCCGATTCTGATGGGGCGTTTTGTCGCGGAAGGCATGGTTCAAGCCTATGGTCCGGGGCCACACCCTGCGTGCCTGGAGCGGATGAGGCGACACGCCTGCCGCGACGACCGGCAGATGGTATTAGCGTCCGAGGAACTTTTGGAGCGTCGCGAGCTCGTCTTCGGATGGCCCGGCCTTGCCATCCTTCGATCCCCCGAGCCCGAAACCGGAACCGGATGCGGCCGGCCGGGCAGCGGCACCTGCCGCGAGTGCCGCGTTCTCGGCAGCTCGCTTGGCAGGGTTGCCCGATTTGGAGCTCTTTTTGGCCTGAACTTTCGCTTTCCCGAACCGTGCCCCCGGGATCGGACCCATGCCGGGAACCTGGGGCACGCCGCCCCTGGCGACCGTCTTCATCATCTTCGATGCCTGCTCGAACCGGTTGACGAGTGAGTTGACCTCGGTGACGGTCGTGCCGGAGCCCTTGGCGATGCGGAGGCGACGCGATCCATTGAGGAGTTTGGGCATCCGACGCTCCTGGATGGTCATCGACCGAATGATCGCCTCGGTGCGCCCGATCTCGCTTTCGTCGAAGTTCTCCAGCTGCTGCTTCATGCCCCGTGCGCCGGGCAGCATCCCGAGCATGTTCTTGATGGAGCCCATGTTCTTCAGCTGCTGCATCTGCGCGAGGAAGTCCTCGAGGGTGAAGGTGTCTGTCGCGAACTTCTCGGCGGTCTTGCGCGCCTCTTCTTCGTCGAAGTTTTTCTGCGCCTGCTCGATGAGGGACAGGATGTCGCCGAGGTCGAGGATGCGGCTGGCCATGCGGTCGGGGTAGAAGGGCTCGAAGTCATCCAGGGTCTCGCCGGTTGAGGCGAACAGGATGGGCCGGCCGGTGACCGACGCCACGGACAGTGCCGCGCCACCCCGGGCGTCGCCGTCGAGTTTGGAGAGCACGACTCCGGTGAAGTCGACCCCGGCCTGGAATGCCTTCGCGGTGGTCACGGCATCCTGGCCGATCATCGCGTCGAGAACGAACAGCACTTCGTCGGGGTCGATCGCTTTGCGGATGTCCCCGGCCTGCTTCATGAGCTCGGCGTCAACGCCGAGTCGGCCGGCGGTGTCGACGATGACCACGTCGTACTGCTTGTCTTTGGCGTATTTGATTGAATCCTTGGCAACCTTGACAGGGTTTCCTTTGCCGTTACCGGGCTCGGGTGCGTAGACGGCGACACCGGCCTGCTCCCCCACTACCTGCAGCTGGGCCACGGCGTTCGGACGCTGGAGGTCGGCAGCGACCAGTAGTGGGGTGTGGTTGTCTGCAGCGAGCCATTTGGCGAGCTTGCCGGCCAGCGTGGTCTTTCCGGCTCCCTGGAGGCCGGCGAGCATGATCACGGTTGGGGCGGTTTTCGCAAACTGGAGCCTGCGCTGCTGGCCGCCGAGAATGGTGACCAGTTCTTCGTTGACGATTTGCACGACCTGCTGTGCGGGGTTGAGCGCCTTTGACACTTCGTCGCCGAGGGCTCGTTCCCGCACCCGACCGGTGAAGTCTTTGACTACCTCGAGGTTGACGTCGGCGTCCAGCAGGGCGCGACGAATCTCGCGGACGGTGCCATCGACATCCGCGGGACTGAGCTTGCCCTTGCCGCGCAGGTTCTTGAAGGCATTCGCGAGGCGATCGGTGAGGTTTCCAAAGGTGGCCATGGTCCATCCAGTTTAGCCAGCCGGTTCTCCACAGGCGGCGAGGAGGTCATTGTGACCCGGCGTGGCAACGGCGTGAATCGGTTCCGGATCGTTCCCGAGCCGGCCCGGGACTGGAGCCACCTGTGGGGCGCACTGAAGGGCCGTATCCCCGATGACACCGACTATGAGGCGGCGGATCGCGCGATGGACAGGATCTGCGATGAATCCCGCGGGGCCGGCAAGTGAGAATCCTTCTCGACACCACTGCGCTGCTGTGGCGCAGTACGGTGTGCGGATGATCGACGCGCGGGCGTAGGTTGCTGCATATGAGCGAACCCCTGATCGTCACCTTCGACGGAAACACCCCGGTTGTGGATGCCACGGCATTCGTCGCCCCCAACGCAACACTTATCGGCCGGGTGACGCTGGCCCCGGGGTCGAGCGTGTTCTACGGCAGTGTGCTGCGCGGTGACACGGACTCGATCTCAATCGGCCCCGGCTCTAATGTGCAGGACAACGTCGCCATGCACACCGACAGCGGCCTGCAGCTCGTGGTCGGCAGCGGCGTCAGCATCGGTCACGGAGCGGTCGTGCACGGCTGCGTGATCGAAGACGACTGCCTTATCGGCATGGGCGCGACCATCCTGAACCGGGCTGTGATCGGCGCAGGGAGCCTCGTCGCGGCCGGTGCGGTCGTACTCGAAGACACCGTGGTCCCTCCTGGGTCGCTCGTCGCCGGTGTCCCGGCCAAAGTGCGGAGGGAGCTGAGCGCAGAAGAACGGCAAGGCCTCAAGGCCAACGCGGAGCGTTACCTCGTTCTGGCGCAAGCCCATAGGGCAACACTGCCAAACTGATCGGGTGCAGACCTTCAGGCCAAATCCCGCGCGCTATCGCGGCCGCTTCGGGTGGGTGCTGCCCGTGATCCTTCTGTTCGCTCTTCTCGTGTACTGGCGTTTCAACCAGCCAACCGCCGCCTACGTTGCAGAAATGGCCGCGGTCATCGTGCTGGTTGGCACATACGTACTGCTGTACTTTCGCAACTCCAGGACTACGGCAGAGCCGGGCTCGCTCAGCGTTCGCACGGCATTCGGCCTCAGCCACACGGTGGCCCAACACCATCTCGCGCGCGCAGTCCTGGTCGAGCACCACGTCACCTCAACTTCGCAGTCTGCGCCGGCACTGCCGCGGCTGTTCGTGCTGGATGACGAAGGACACTCCGTGCTCCGATGGTCGGGACACGTCTGGACTGAAACCCAGATGAGAGAGCTCGTCGCGACGCTCGACATTCCGCTCACCGAGCTTCCGGGAAGGCTCGGATCGGGCGATATCCATCGACGCTATCCGCACGCGCTGGGACCTTGGGAGGGCCATCCGGTCTTTGTCGCTGTGGTGTTGGTGGCGGGCCTCGCCGTGCTGTCTGTTACCGTGCTGACCGGGCTGCTGTCTTCGCACTGACGATGCGGCGCGTACGAGCCGGCGCCGCGCCCGCGGCTGACGAGCTAGTCGATGAGTCCCTGCACGAACACATGCGGGGTGAAACCGGTGAGGTCTCCGATCGACTCGCCCTGGCCGATGAGCTTGATGGGGATGCCCGTCTTCTCCTGAACGGCGAGCACGAAACCGCCGCGTGCTGACCCGTCGAGTTTGGTCAGCACCAGTCCGGTAACGCCGGCATGCTCGATGAAGGCTTCGGCCTGGCTGAGCCCGTTCTGGCCCGTCGTCGCGTCCAGCACGAGCAGCACCTCCGCGATGGGCGACTGCTTCTCGATGACCCGACGAATCTTGCCCAGCTCGTCCATCAGGCCGCTCTTCGTCTGCAGCCGGCCGGCGGTGTCGATCAGCACGATCTCGATGCCTTCGCGCTGCGCCTTTTCGACAGTTTGGAATGCGACGGATGCCGGATCCTGGCCCTGGTGCTGCGGGCGAACGATTTGCGCGCCGCCCCGCTCAGCCCAGGTAGCCAGCTGTTCGACGGCCGCCGCGCGAAAGGTATCCGCAGCACCTACAACGACAGACCGGTTATAACCCCTCAGGAACTTGGCGAATTTGCCGATCGTGGTCGTTTTTCCGACCCCGTTGACACCCACCACGAGCACGACAGCGGGCCGGTTGCTGAGCGACAGGGTGGGGTTGTATTTGGCGAGCCGTTCCTCGAGGTTCTCGCGCAGCATCCGCTTGAGGTCGACGGGATCGGTGGTGCGATATTTGGCCACGCTTTCACGCAATTGCTCAATCAGCGACTCGGTGATGTCGGTGCCGAAGTCGGCCGAGATGAGGGCGTCTTCGAGGTCGCTCCACGTCTCCTCGTCGATCGTTTTGCGCGCGAACATGCCGCGGAGGGTGCCGGACAGTGACCACGATGCCATACCGCCAGCTTAGAAGCCCGCCGACGACAACTCGGCGAGGCGGACCGCCTAACCTGTTTGCGTGACGTCCTTAGCGAACTCGCCCATTGTCTCCATCGTTATTGCTGTGCTGGTTGTTGCACTCGTGTGCTTCCGCCAGTTGCGCACGAGCCCCATCAGAGAGGAACGCGGGCTTTTTCTCTACGTGATCGTGTTCGCGCTGGGGATCCTGCAAACCGTCACCTTCCTGCAGAAGCACTCGGTCAGCGCGACCGCGCTCGCTCTCGTGCTGGCCAGCCTCGTGATCGGGCTCGGGCTGGGTGCCCTGCGCGGGCGGCTGGTGCACCTCTGGCGCTCCGACGGCCAGCTCTTCCGCAGGGGAAACGGCTGGACCATCGGCCTCTGGGTCATCGGCCTCGGGATTCACCTGAGCATCGAGCTTCTGGGAGCCGGGCTCGACAAGTCGGCTGAGGGATTCGCCTCCAGCACGATCCTGCTCTACATCGCGCTGGCGCTTGGTGCGCAGCGTTTTGTGATGCTGAGCCGTGCGAAGACGATCACAGTGCACCCGGATGAAGCGCCGACGCAGTATTGATGGCGGCTAACCTGCTGCGGTCACGGTGACGTTGCTACAGCCAATGTTCGTTGCGCCGCCTGTTGAGGTTCCCGCCCAAATGCAGACCTTGTAGCTCCCGGCTCCCTCTGAGAGGGATCCGGAAAAACCGTGCATTGCACCCGCACCAGCCGGTAACCCCGAATCCGTCGTCGCCAGGTTGGCCGTAAACGGGGTCCAGGCCGCACCGATATTGACGGCGATATTAACCGACGACGACAACTTGTCCGGCCACACCGCCCACCCGGCAACCGCAACCGAACCAACACCACCCGTAATCGAATCAATATGAGACGCCGTCGGCGGCGCCGCCAGCACCGTCACCGACTGGCACCCAATACTGGTCGCTGCCGTGCCCGCACTGTTGTTCGCCCACACACACACCGAATAAGTCCCCGGAGCCAACGACACCGTCGCAGCAAACCCATGATTCACACCCGCACCAGCCGGCAATCCCGAATCCGTCGTCGCCTGGTTCGCCGTCATCCCCGTCCAGTTCGCCCCAACCTGCACCGCCAACGACACCGACGACGACAACTTGTCCGGCCACACCGCCCACCCGGCAACCGCAACCGAACCAACACCACCCGTAATCGAATCAATATGAGACGCCGTCGGCGGCGTGGGATCCATTGTGAAAGAGTCGCTTATCGCGGGCCCGGGCGACCAGCCCAGGCCGGCCGCGACCTGGTATGTGTGCGACCCTAATGGCACATTCGTGAGGGGAATGCTCCACGATCCGCTTGAGGCGTCGGCCTTGGCAAACGGGGTCGTCGAGCCGTCCAGGTAGAGCAATGCCGTGCTGCCAGCCGTGGCACCCGTGATGGTGCCCGTCATAACCGTCGTCGGGTAGACAGTAGCTGCACTGACGGGGGCGGTCACCGTCGCGGTCGAGCTGACAGCGACGCCGAGCTGCCAGTTTGAGCCCTGCTGGCCGGAGACACTGTAGGGCCCTGCCGCTGAAACCATAGGGAAGAAGACTGAGTCGGCACCGGACGTCGAACAGTCAGTCCCAAAGCTTCCGCCTGAATCGATCCCGACAGCAGCAGTGCCGATTAGGGCGGCACCGCCGCTGTCTCCCGGCAGGAGGCAGGTGGTCGCGATGATTGCGTTGACGGTTTGCCCGCTCACCAGCACGACTGTATCGACATCGGTAATCGAACCGCAGGTCCACCCAGTCGTGCTACCCGATTTGCACAGGGTTGCCCCGACGATGCCCGAACTCTCCCCGGTGATTGGCGTCGGAGCAGTCGCGTCGGGCGCGCTGGTCGTGCCGCCGACCGGGGCAGTCGTGCCGCCACCGCCCCAGGTCGCGACGGAGTCCTGCGGCGCATAGCTCGAGCCCGTGGTTGCGACAATCCCGTAGTCGCTTCCCGACCCGTAAAGCCCCGTCACCGGGGTGCCAAGCAACGACCCCAATGCTGCTGAGCCATCGGACGATATCGGAGCGGCGGCATTAAGGAAGTATGCCGACCCGCTGATCGCGGTCTCGCAATGACCAGCGGTTGTGAACTCCGGCGCACCGTTCGAAACCGCGTAGCCATTGAATCCGATCGAGCACCGGTACCCGTTGCCGCCCGTCTGGCCCGCCTGCTGGAAGAAATATGGCTCACCACCGTAGGTGTTCGTCGAGCTAACAGCCTGGAAATCTGCGTTGCTGTAGTCCTTCGTCGCTGGCGCGCCGATCACCGCGGTCGCGCCAACAGCCTCGACGGCAGGAACGTCGCTCGAGGAAGCGACGTTAACGACGAGCCTGGTGCCCTCCATCTTCGAACCGAGGACTTGGACTCCCGCGGATTTGAGACCAGCCACGACCTTGACACCCTCCAGCGCAGCGGCGGAGTTCGCCAGATATTGCGCAGGCGAGAGGTGAACATCGCGTTCGAGGGCGGTCGCCAGTCCCGAGGGAAGTTTGGTCGCCGCGGCCGCGAACTTAGTCGCCGGATAGGAGCCCATGACAATCGGCTTCGGCGCGTGGTGCGCCGCCGGGGTTGCAATCGTGGAGGTGCGCTGCTGCGCGTACACAGCAACAGGCACTGCGATCGCGGTGGCAACGAGGAGCGCCCCGGCAACAATGACGCTCGCTGGATTGCGACGAGCGCGACCGAGCACTCGGGTGAGGAACGACTGCATAAGAGATTCTCCCGGGCGTTCTCCCGCCGCTGCAGCGACTGCTCATCGGCCCAGACTCAACCTAAGTGAAGAGCGCAGGCATTTATATACCCCAAGCGAGGCGCAAACGCGCGCGTCAGCTTGCGACAGGCTCCGGATGCGCGACCCGCTGCCCCACGACGGCGCTGATTCCGTCCGCCCGCATCGAGACGCCGTAGAGGGCATCCGCGATCTCCATCGTGCGCTTCTGGTGTGTGATGACGATCAGCTGGGACTTCTCGCGAAGGTCTTCGAAAATGGTGAGGAGCCGACCCAGGTTGGCGTCATCGAGTGCGGCCTCGACCTCATCCATGATGTAGAACGGGCTGGGCCTGGCCTTGAAGATCGCGATGAGCAACGCGACCGCAGCGAGGGATCGCTCGCCACCGGACAGCAGCGACAGCCTCTCGATCTTCTTACCGGCCGGCTTGACGGTGACCTCGATGCCGGTGGTGAGCATGTTTTCTGGGTCCGTCAGGTGGATGCTGCCGGTGCCTCCTGGGAAGAGCACCGGGAATACCTGGTTGAAGGCGGCCTTCGTGTCTTCGAACGCGGACGAGAAGATATCTTGCATCTTTTCGTCGATCTCATCGATGATCGTCAGCAGGTCGCGACGGGTATTGGTGAGGTCCGTGAGCTGCTCCGCAAGGAACTTGTGCCGCTGCTCGAGCGCGGCGAACTCCTCGAGGGCGAGCGGGTTGACCCGACCCAGTTGAGCGAGCTTGCGGTCCGCAACAGCCAGGCGCGATTCCTGCTCGGCGCGCACGTACGGCCGATGCTCGGGGCCTTCGGCTGTTCCCGCTTCGGCCGGCGCGCTCCCGTCGCCCCGGGGGTCCGAAGCAGCACCAGGGACCGGCGTGTGGGTCAATTCGTCGTCGCTCGGCACCAGCACGTCTGGCCCATACTCCGCAATCAGCACGTCCTCGACGAGGCCGAGCTCCTCGCCGGCCCGTTCGAGGAGTGTCGACAGCTGGAGCTTCTTTTCATACAGCTGCATCTCGAGGCCGTGCACATCGTCGCCGACCGAATCGAGGCGCTCGCGAAGGGAATTCTCTGAAATCCTCAGCGCAACCAGTTCCTCATTCTGTGACGCGCGCTCCGCCTCGCGGGCGGCAAGCGCGAGACGCGCCTCAGACACCGAGCGGTCAACGGCGTCGAGCACTGCGGGCAGCAGCTCCACCACTCCGGTCGCAGAAGCCACCTGGCGCTGGCGGATGACCGTGCGCCGCGCCTGCTCGTCGGCGGCGGCGCGCTCCGCCACGAGCTGGCGGGCGAGGTTCTGCGCGCGAGCGTCCTCCTGGCGCACGCGCTCGCGCGCCGTCTCGAGTTGGATGCGCAGCTCCAGCTCTGCAGCGCGGGCGGCTTCAAGCTCGGCGACCATGCCCTCGCGACTCGAGACATCCAGCATCGGACGCGGCGTCGCGGAATACTCGTCGCGTTCAGCGGTCGCCCGCTCGACATCCTCGCCGGCGGCACGCGCGGTTTCCGCAGCGCGCTGCACCGCACTCGAGAGCCGCTCCCATTCGGCCTGCGAAGCCTCCAGCTGCACGCGGAGCCGACCCAGCCGTTCGCTGTGTGCGGCGAGCGCCGCATCAAACTCTCGCAGCGACGCGAGGGCCGTGGCCGCCTCAGCCTGCGCGACTTCAAGCGCGCCGCGCCGTTCCGCCAGAGCAAACCGGGCTCGCTCGATCGACGTGCTGACGATGCCGAGACGCTCGGCAGCGGCATCCCGTTCAGCGACCAATTCGAGGCGGGAACGCTTCGCGCCGGTGCCACCGCGCAGCACATAGTCGGTGAGTACGTCTCCGGCCCGTGTGATGGCGGTGAGACCGCCGATCGCGCGCAGGCTCGGCCATGCCGCTCGGGCGCTCTCGAGGCTCTCGACGATCACGACCCGGGAAAGGATGCCGAGTACGCCCGCCGGTGCGGCCACGAACGAGGAAGCGGGGAACACACTGTCGGGCAGACCGCCGAACTGCGTCGCCTCGGGCGCATCCGCGACGACGATTTCGACCCGGCCGGCATCGGATGCGCGTGCCCGACCCAGCGCGGACAGGGCGGAGTCCAGGTCATCCGCCAGGACGGCATCCGCCAGGGTGCCGAGCGCGGCGGCGATTGCCGCCTCATAGCCGGGTGTGACGCGCACATGCTCCGCGACAAGCCCGCGGATGCCCGAGGACCCGACAATCGACGCCGACCCGTCCTTCTGGTCGACCGCCATCGAGAGCGCCGAGGTGCGAGCGGCAAGCGCATCCCGCTCACGTTCGAGAGTGTGCAGGTCATCGCGCATCGTTTCGATCTCCGACTGCACTCCCCGCACGAGCGCTTCCGCCTCCTCGTAGCGGGTGTCGAGCTGGCCGTCCCCTGAGTCGGAGATGGCGGCCTCCGCTTCAAGCGCGACGAACTCGGCCCGGGTCGCTTCCCGCCGCTGCTCGACATCGGCGAGGGCGGCCTGCTGGCGCACTAATTCACCCTGCGTTGCGGCCAGCCGCGACTTCGCGACATCGATCTGGCTGGCCAGGCGCGCGACCTCGAGGTCATGACGCGACACCAGCGCACTTTGCGCGCTGATCTCCTCATCGAGGGAGTCGAGTGACGCCTTCGCCGTTGCGGTCGCGCCCGCGGCAGCACCCACCGCGACCTCCGCCGTCGTGACGTCGCCGCGCAGGCGGTCGGCCTCTGCCCGAACCTCCGCAACCATGCTGTCTGAGATGGTGGTTGCCGTGCTGGCCGCCTCGGATGCCGAACCCAGCAGGGCAAGCTTCTGGTTGGCCAGCGTGTAGAGGCCGCGCAGGTGGTCCTGCACCTGCTCGAGCGCGAACGCGGTCTGCCGGGCGCGGTCGACAGCGTCGCCGACCATGGACTGCTCGATGCGGGCCACACGAAGGCGGGCCTGGTCGAGTTGTTCCTGCAGAACAATGCGCTCGCTCTTGCGCTCGTTCTCCGTGCGACTGAACCGGGTCAGCGCCTCGCGCAGCTGGGCAACGTCGTCGGCGAGGAGGCGCGCCCGGGCATCCCGAACGATCGCCGCAATCAGCTGCGCCTCCCGCGCGATCTCAGCCTGCTGGCCGAGAGGCTTGAGCTGGCGCCGGATCTCACCGGCCAGGTCAGAAAGCCTGGTCAGGTTGGCCTGCATCGCATCGAGCTTGCGAAGAGTCTTCTCCTTGCGGCGGCGATGCTTCAGGATGCCGGCCGCCTCCTCGATGAACCCGCGCCGCTCATCGGCGCTGGCGTGCAGGACGGCGTCGAGCTGGCCCTGGCCAACAATGACGTGCATCTCGCGGCCGAGCCCTGAGTCGCTGAGCAGCTCCTGCACGTCGAGGAGGCGGCAGTTCTCGCCATTGATCGCATACTCGCTGCCGCCGTTACGGAACAGGGTGCGCGAGATCGTGACCTCGCTGTAGTCGATGGGCAGCGCGCCATCCGAATTGTCGATGGTGAGCAGCACCTCTGCACGGCCGAGCGGTCCCCTGGTGGCCGTGCCGGCGAAGATGACGTCCTCCATCTTGCCGCCGCGCAGCGTTTTAGCGCCCTGCTCCCCCATGACCCAGGCGAGCGCATCCACGACGTTGCTCTTGCCGGAACCGTTGGGGCCGACAACGCACGTGACGCCCTGCTCGAACGCGAAGGTGGTCGAGGTCGCGAACGACTTGAAGCCCTTGAGCGTCAGGGAGTTGAGATACAAGGGCACCCCTTTCGTGAGCTCGACCGGTGTGCACTACGGTACCGGAACGATGCCGTGGCGGCTGGCGGGACAGGCGGTGCACACCGGCGGCGCGGGTGGCGGAAGAAACCGCACGCGATGGCGGGAGAAAGTGTCACGCGGCGGGAGTTATAACCCCGCCCGCGTGACAGTTTCTCCCGCCACCCGGACGAGACGGTCAGCGACGGACCGGCCGAGCGTTCGAGGAATGTAAGAGGTGAGCGAAACAACGGCGATCCGGGGAAGGGATGGGCTTGAATGGTGCCATGACCGACGCCAGGGGCCTGGTCGTGATCGTCGAAGACGAGCGCGCCATCGCCGAACTGCAACGCCTCTACCTCGCCGAGGCAGGATTCGGCGTGCACGTCGAACGCGACGGGATTGCCGGGTTGGCGGCCATCCGTCGGCTTCGCCCCGTCGCGATCGTGCTGGATGTCGGCCTCCCGGGGCTCGACGGAATCGAGATCTGTCGAAGCCTGCGCGAATCCGGCGACTGGACCCCCATCATCTTCGTGACCGCGCGCGACGACGAGGTCGATCGCATCCTGGGCATCGAACTGGGCGCAGACGACTACCTCACCAAACCATTCTCACCACGCGAGCTCGTGGCACGGATGAAGGCCCTGCTCCGCAGGCAGAACGGACCCGAAAGCCCCGCAATACTCACTGTGGGGGCCGTCTCGATCGACCTCGAGCGTCGACGCGTGGTCGTCGGCGAGACCACCGTCTCGCTCACGAGCACCGAATTCGACCTGCTCGCCAAGCTGGCCAGTGCGCCGGGACGCGTGTTCACCCGGGAAGAACTGCTGTCGAGCGTGTGGGGCCAGGCCGATTATGCAAGCGGCAGAACCGTGGATGTGCACGTCGCCCAGGTGCGCGCGAAGCTGGGGCCGCAGAGTCCGATTCGCACGTCCCGAGGCGTCGGATACGCCGCGGTGGACGACCTGACGTGACCCGTCGCTCGCTCAGCCTTCGGAATCGCGTGACACTCGTCACGATCGCCGTTGCAACCCTCGCAGTGCTCGTCACCGGTGGAATCTCGCTGCAACTCGTCAACCAGTCGTCGATTGACCAGGCCCGCGCACGACTGGCCGCCCAGGCGACGCTTCTCGCAAAACTTCCCACGACCACCTCGGTCACCGAGCTGAACGAGCGGGTCAGCCTTGCGCTCGGCGCCACCGAAGCCGGGGTGATCTCGGCGGGCGGTGTGGTCGACGGACCCGCGGCCGAACTGCTGTCCCCACGCCTGGTTCGCGAAGGCGCGATCGGGCTCAGGGTTTCGACGACCGTGCGAGGGCCGGATGGTCCCACCCTCATCGAGATGCGCGCAAAGCGGGGCGGTGGCTCGCTGGTGCTCGCGTTACCGCGCAACACTGTGGATGCCCAGGCGCAGGGCTTCGTTCTTCGAATCTTGCTTGCCCTCGCGATCGGGCTCGCCGTTGCCGCGATCGCCGCGGCCCTCCTTTCGCGCTGGCTCACCCGCCCGCTAGTCGGGGTGGCGAGCACGGCGGCGCGGATTGCCCGAGGTGAGCGGGGCCTCCCGGTGCAGACCACCGGGCCGACGGAGGTGGTCGCGGTAGCCGACGCACTGGGCACCCTCGACGGGGCATTGGCATCGAGTGAGGCCAGGCAGCGCGAGTTCCTGCTTTCCATATCGCACGAGCTCCGAACGCCGCTCACCGCGCTGCGCGGCTACGCCGAAGCCATTTCCGACGGAATGGTCGGCCCGGCCGACCTCCCGGGTGTTGGAGAGGTGCTCATCGCGGAGACCTCCCGCCTTGACCACTTCGTCGCCGACCTGCTCGAACTCGCACGGCTCGAAGCCGATGACTTCTCGATCACGCCGATCGACGTGAACCTCGGCGAGTTGCTGCGGGCAAGCCGGGATGCGTGGCTCGGCCGCGCCGCAGGCCTCGGCGTTCAGCTCGTTGTCGAAACCCAGGAGGTGCGGCTGCGCAGCGATCCGCGACGGCTTCGCCAGGTCGTCGATGGCCTGGTCGAGAACGCCCTGCGGGTGAGCCCGGAGGGTTCGGGCATCCGTCTTGCTGGCTGGTCGGATGCTTCTGGCGCCTCCATCGAGGTCAGGGACGGTGGCCCTGGCCTGACGCCCGAGGATGCTTCACAAGCCTTTGAGCGGGGCGTGCTGCGCGAGCGTTATCGGGACTCCCGGCCGGTCGGTACCGGACTCGGCCTCTCGATCGCCGCGCGACTGGTGTCCCGCCTGGGTGGAAGCATCCGGGCAGGCACCGCTGTCGCGGGCGGCGCGGTCTTCACCGTTACGCTGCCCCTCCGCCCGCCCCAGCCGTAGCCGGTGCCGGTGCGACCCGCTGGCAGCGTGGGCAGAAGTGCGAGCCGCGATTCATGAACTGCTCGCGCACGATTGGTCGGCCACAGCGCGGGCACGGCAGCCCCTGCTGACCATACGCATTCAGTGAGTGGGAGAAGTAGCCAGACTCGCCGTTGACGTTCAGGTATTGGGCATCGAAACTTGTGCCACCCTCGGCGAGCGCCTTGCGCAGTACCAGTCGAACCTCGGCGAGCAGCGTCTTCGCCCGCGCCCGGCTGAGCAACGCGGTCGGCTGGTCGTAGTGGATGCGGGACGCCCACAGCGCCTCGTCGGCATAGATGTTGCCGATCCCACTGATCAGGGTCTGGTCGAGCAGTGCGCGCTTGACGCCAGTGTTGCGCCGGGCCAACCGGGCGAAAAACGTCGCATCGCTGAACGCGGGATCAAGGGGGTCCCTCGCGATATGGGACACCTGGCCGGGAACCAGGTCGCCGGGCACGTCATCGGACGGAACCAGCGCGTCGATCGCCATGGACCCGAAAATGCGCTGGTCGACGAAGTCCACCCGCAGCGGGCCGTGCAGCGGATGATCGAGGTCGAGGCTGATGCGGGCCAGCCGGTCGATCGGCGCGTCCGGCACGCGCAGCAGCACCTGGCCGCTCATCCCGAGGTGCACAACGAGCG
>Ga0302283_1002740_pt1 | contig 13972 bp, 10 predicted proteins | sample III_Fen_E1_4_FD_198770 | JGI IMG/M metagenome (GOLD analysis project Ga0302283, IMG submission 198770) | Peat permafrost microbial communities from Stordalen Mire near Abisko, Sweden - III_Fen_E1_4 | ecosystem: Environmental > Terrestrial > Soil > Wetlands > Permafrost | place: Sweden: Abisko...
GCCCGTCGGGCGGACGGCGCCGGGATGCCTCGCGCAGGACGGCCATCGCCACCGTCTCCTCCGCGTCGAGCGGGTGCCCGAGCCCCCAGTCGGCCATCCCGGCGATCGGGATAACCACCAGCGTCTCCTCCCGGGCCGGCCAGGCCGCCAGGTCGGGCGACGAGAACCATGGCCAGAATGTCGCCTCATCCGCAGCGCAGAGCGGCGGGGGCGTCGGATTTGCGCCGGCGGGTCCTTCGCTCATCGGGTCACGCCTCCTCGCGGTCGCGCGCGCAGAGGAACACCAGGCTGAGCCCCATGATGACGAACATCCGCAGCGCCGCCTCCTGCCCGTTCCAGGACCGGGACTGCCACATGAGGAACCACTCGCCCCCCACGGTGATGAAGGCAAAATACCACTGCACCAGGCTCGCCGTCAGCCCGATGGCGGCCAGCGACTTCGCCCTCTCCCACCCGGCCGCGGGCGCGGCCCGGGCCTTCCAAAGCCGCAGGGCGCCCGCCCCGATCAGGATCCCGGCCGCCGCCTCCCAGGCGATGATCGCACCGTAGAAAACCCGGCAGGCCGCGGCACTGGAGACGGCCCGCCACAACCCGGAATTGCCCGGGAACGTGGTGTCCATGCTGAGCACGTGCCGGATGAACTGGTAGTTCGACCCGTAATCGGTCGCGTTGTTGAAGACGACCAGCGCGAGGAACGCGCAGGAGCAGGCCGTGAGGGCGATCTTGCAGAGCCGGATGGGCGGTGATGGGGGGGACATGGCGTGGGGATGGGAGTATCAGGGCGCGGCAAGCGCGGCAAAATCGGGGGGCGGGGTCGCATGGATCGTCTCTCCGTCGACGCAGCGGCGCCGGCCCGCGGGCCGGCTCAGCAGCTCGCTGAACGAGCGGGCGGCGAAAACGACCAGGTGGGCCGGGGCTCCCGGCGCGATCCGGCCGGACTCGGGCCTGCCGACAAGGTCGGCCGCGGTGCTGGTGACAACGCGGACCGACTCGCCGATCCGGTCGTCGAGATGGGCCAGGCGCACGCTCTGGATATAAACCTCCGCCGCATCGAGGTCCCCGTAGGCGAAAAACGCGTCGCGGACGTTGTCGCTTGCGCAGGCGACAGGCACGCCGGCGTCGAGCAGATCCTTGACCAGGGTGAGGCCGCGCCAGAACGGGGTCCGCGGAAACCCGGAGCCGCGGCGATCCTGCAGGTACAGGTTGCAAAGCGGAAGCGAGACCACCCCGATCCGGGCACGCCGCACAAGGTCGATGGTCGAGCGCTGCCGGTCGACGGCCTGCGTCGCCAGGCTGCAGCCGTGCCCGCAGGCCACCGGGTGCGGGAATTCGTTGCGCAGGACGGCCTCGGCCACGGCGCGAAGCACCTCCGCCCCCGGGTCGCCATTTTCATCGACGTGCAGGTCGAGGCCGACACCGCGATCGCCGGCGATCGCCATCAGCCGGTCGAGCTGGGCGGCGAGGCTGTCCGCCATCACGAAAAATCCCCCGAGCGCGCATGCCCCGTGCCGCAGCGACAGGTCGGCGATCCGCTCCCCGTCCGTCCCGGAATAGTCGGCCCCGGCGCAGAGGGGCACCGTCTGGAGATCAATCAGGCCGCTCCAGCGTCCGCGCAGGTCCTGCATCACCGCGTGGCTCGTCTCAGCCCAGGGCAGCCCGGTGTCGACGTGGGTGCGCACGATGCGAGTCCCATGGGCCCAGGCGCATTGAAGCGCAAACCCCGCGCGGCGCATCAGGTCCGTGCCCGTCCAGTTGGCGCGGTCGCGGGCCAGGGTGGCAAGCGCCTCGGCAAAGGTTCCGCTCCGATTCGGGGCCCTCTCCCAGGTGTGCGCCTTGTCGAGGTGGACGTGCGCGTCGACCAGGCCGGGAAACGAAAGCGCCCCGTCGAGGTCAACCCACTCGGAGCCCTGATCCGGGGCGGGGCCGGGGGGACCGACGGCGACAATCCTCCTGCCCTCGATCCGGATGTCGCAAAGGACCGTCGGCTCGAGCGGATCGACGGGCGCTGGGTGCAGGGCCGGCGGGAGGAGGGCCGCAGGCACGCGGGCGCGGCGGAGAAGGAGCATGCAGGTGGCAACCGCCGAGCAATCCATGTGCCAAGGGCTGGCAGAGTTCCTGCTCCGGCGCGGGAATGCCGATAAAGACCGAGGCGCTAGTTGCCACGCTGCGCGGCCTGATCGGGACCGGGAACGTCATCGCGGACGGAGAGGCCCTGGAGACGCTCTCGAAGGACTACTACTGGTATTCCCCCGTCCTGAGGCGGCAGCTTGACGACAAGCGCGCGGACGCGATCGCGCGGCCGGGCACGGTGGAGGAGACCCGCGCGATCATCGCCGCCTGCCACCGGGCCCGGGTGCCGGTCGTTCCCCGCGGCGCGGGAACCGGCAACTACGGCCAGTGCGTGCCCCTCCACGGCGGCGTCGTCGTGGACCTGGGCCGCCTCGACCGCATCCTCTCGATTGCCGGCGGCGTCGTCCGCGCGGAGGCGGGAGCCCGGCTCGGCTCGATCGAGGCGGCTGCCCGCGCGGAGGGGTGGGAGCTGCGCTGCATGCCGTCAACCTGGGTCAAGTCCACGATCGGGGGTTTTTTCTGCGGGGGCTCCGGCGGGATCGGCTCGATCACCTGGGGAGGGATCAACGCCGGTGACAACGTCAAGTCGGTGACGCTCATGAGCTGCGAGGAATCCCCGCGCCTGATCCGGCTCGAGGGGGCCGACGCGCTGCCCGCCCTGCACACCTACGGCACGACCGGGTTGATGGTCGAGATCGAGATGCGGCTCGCGCCCAGGGTCGCGTACGACCAGCTGGTCTTCAGCGCCCCGGGGTGGGACCGGCTGCTCGACTGGACCGACGCGGCCGCGCGGCGCGCGGACTGGCCCAAGCGGCTCGTCAGCCAATTCGAGTGGCCGATTCCCTCCTTCTTCAAGCCCCTCCGCCGGCACCTCCGCCCCGATGAACCCGCGAGCTTCCTGCTGCTGGACCGGGAGAAGGCCGACGCGGCGGTGCTTTCCGCGGCGGAGGCGGGGATCGGATGCGTGTACCGGCGCCCCCTCGGGGATCCCCCGCAGCCGCCCCTCATCACGGACTTCACGTGGAACCACACCACCCTCTGGGCCATCACGGCCGACCCCGCCTTCACCTACCTCCAGGCCGGTTTCGGGCCCGATTTCCGCGGGCAATTCGCCGCGCTCGCCCGCCGCTTTCCCGGCGAGATCCTCCTCCACCTGGAGTGGACGGCCGGCAATTCCAAGATGACGCGCGGCGCAGCCGCGGGGCACGCGCCGGACTCCGTCGCCGTCGGGGGCATCCCGCTCGTCCGCTTCACCTCGGAGGACCGGCTCAACGAGATCCTGCGGGCGTGCGGCGAGATCGGGGTCTTCATCGCAAATCCGCACACCTGTCACCTCGAGGACGGGGGGCGCCACCCGAACATCGCGGAGAAGAGGGCCCTGAAGGCGGAGGCGGATCCTCTCGGGCTGCTGAACCCCGGAAAGATGCGGACTCATCCCGTGAATCCATTCCAATGAAAAAAGACCTGATATTCCCCGCGGGCCACCCGCCCCCGCGCGGGTCCTACAGCCCCGGGATCCGGATCCGCCTCGGGGACTCGACCCTGCTCTTCATGACCGGGCAGCTCGCCGTCGATCCCGCGGGAAACGTCGTGGCTCCCGGCGACGCCGCGGGCCAGGCCGAGTATGTCTTCGGCCTGGTCGGATCCATCCTGTCCGCCGCCGGGATGGATTTCGGCGACGTGGTGAAGGTGGACACCTTCCTTGCCGACAGGGCCGACTTCGACAAATTCTCCGCGGTGCGCAACCGGCATTTCCCGGTCTCGCCCCCGGTCAGCACGCTGATCGAGGTCAAGGGGCTCGCCCGCGCGGGCTGCCTGATCGAGGTCGAGGTGGTGGCGGTCAAATGAGGCGCGCCGTCCTTCTCCTCCTGCTGCCCCTTGCCGCGGCGGGCGCCGTCCCGGCGCGGAGGGCTCCCGCGGCGAAGCCGGCCGCGGACGCGGGGCCCGCGCTCATGCACGTCGTGCTGCAGACCGACTGGTATGCCCAGCCCGAGCACGGGGGCTTCTACCAGGCGCTGGCCCGCGGCTTCTACCGCGAGCAGGGCCTCGACGTTGAGATCCGGCAGGGCGGGCCGACGACGCAGCCCGCCCAGATGGTCGCAACCGGCCGGGCCGACTTCGCGATCACCGACAGCGGCACGGTCATCGTCGCGGCCGGGCGCGGCATCCCCTTCGTCATGCTCGGCGCCTACATGCAGCGCGATCCGCAGGCGATCATGTTTCATCGCGAGAGCGGGATCCGGGGCTTTCGCGACCTGGACGGCCGGAACATCATGGCCGCACCGGGCGCCCCCTTCATCGACATCCTTGAGCGGCGGTACGGGATCAGGGTCTCGATCACGCCGCTGGACTTCGGCATGAGCCGCTTCCTGGCCCGGCCGGATTTCATCCAGCAGTGCTTTGTGACAAACGAGCCCTACTACGTCCGCCTGCACGGCGTGGACCCGGGCGTGCTTCTCATATCGGACTGCGGGTTCTCGCCGTACCGCGTCTGGTTTGCATCGCGGCGGCTGGCCCGGGAGCGGCCGGCGCTCGCCCGCGCCTTCTCCCGCGCAACTATTAGGGGATGGCTCGACTACATCGGTGGCGACCCGGGGCCCGCTAATGCGCTCATCGCCTCGCTGAACCCGCGGATGGACGCGCCGTTCATGGACTTCAGCGTCCGGGCGATGAGGCAGTACCGCCTCGTGACCGGCGATCCCTCCGCCGACGAGGCCGTCGGCCGGATCCGGCGCGGACGGATCGCAACCCTGATCGGCCAGCTCGCGGGGATCGGGCTCCTCGACCACGCCGTCACGCCGGACGAGGTGCTCGACGCCGGCGCGCCGTGACCGGACCCACGGCGTTTCTGGCACAAATGGTGCTGGTCCCGGGAACAAAATCCGGAGGGGAAATCCGGATGGTTTTTTTATGAAAATTTATTCAAACCGCTTCGCGATCCTAAGCGCGCTGCTGGCCCTGGCCGGCGGCCTTGGACCGACGCTGCGCGCCCAGAGCGCCGCCGCGCCGGCGTCGCCACCCCCGGCACCGGCGGCGGCGACGCCCGCCGCCCCGGGCTCGGGCCAGGGCTCGCCCATCAAGCTGGAGGCGGTGACGGTCAACGACGTGCCGATTGACGAGCAGGTGCTTCCCACCGTGCGGCCGATCAGCAGCGTGCTCGGCGACGAGACCTCGATCCTGGACATCCCGCGCTCCGTCTCGAGCGTGAACAAGGCGTGGATGGACGAGCGGCAGGTGAAGGACGCGATGGACTTCGGCCAGTTCTCCCCGGGTGTGTATTCATCGGCTCAATACGGAATACCCGCGACCCCGAACATCCGCGGCGACCTCGGCCAGATCTTCTACAACGGGCAGATCGGGCTCTTCACGCGCAACAGCATCTTTCCCAGCTTCAACGGAGTCGAGGCCATGGACATCATCAAGGGTCCCGGGTCGGTGGTGTACGGCCCCCAGGGCAACGGGCCGGGCGGATACGTCAACTTCGTCACCAAGCAGCCCTATTGGGACCGGATGCACGCGGACATCGACTTCACGATGGGGTACCTCACCAGCGGCCACTCCTACTCCAACCCCTCGTCGACGATCGACGTCGGCGGCCCCCTCTCCGACAAGCTGGCCTTCCGGCTGAGCTACCTCAGCGCCTATGGCGACGGGTACTACGTCAATGACAAGAACGCGACCCAGGACCTGTACGGTGCGATCGAGTTCAAGCCGAGCAAGCCGGTCGACATCCAGTGGTGGGCCCAGGGCTACACCAGCCGTTTCAACGAGGTGACCGGGGTCAACCGCGTGACCCAGCAGTTCATCGACCACGGCGTCTACATCGGGGGCCAGGTGTACGCCCCCAACGACTTCGACGGAACCTACAGCTACGGTCCGGTCTACAATCCGGCGCTGCCCGGGACCGCCTACAACCCGGCAAACCCGGCGAGCTATCCGGCCCCGTCCTTGGCGGCGATCTCGAACATCTTCTACAACCCCTTCCCCTCCAACCAGGACGGCGGGCTCTCGATCCTCGACCCGGCCACTGCCTACGCCGTCAAGCTGCCCGCCTACGACGCGCTGCTCGGCCCGCAGGACAGCGCGCGGGGCAAGCGCTTCCAATCGCAGATGATCACCACCGTGGACCTCGCCGGGGAGAGCAAGCTGGTGAACCAGGCCTACTTTGAGGATGCGGAGTCCCGGAAGTTCGAGACCTACGGCTACGACGAGTACGTCCCGCTGATGGAGTCGATCCAGGACCGGCTTGAGTACCACAACACCCTCAGCCTTGGCTCCATCACCGACTCCCTCATCGGAGGGGCCGACTTCCGCTACTCCCGGCTCCTGTCCTACCAGGACTACACAACGGAGCCCTTCGGCGTCTACGACCTTTACCAGAACACAAAGTACATCTTCTACCCCGGCTACTACGTCGAGGGCCAGACCTTCGGCGGCGGGCTCGGCGTGCCCGGGGCCCCGGGTTACAGCGGGGCGGTGGGCAACAGCGGCAACCAGGATTCCCACATCTACGATCCGGGCATCTTCCTGCAGAACACCTTCAACCTGACGAAGAACGTGTCGGTCATCGCCGGCGTGCGCGAGGACCGGATAAGCGCGAACACCGAGAGCCCGCCCTTTGTCTTCGAGTACTACAATTTCGCGAACGGCCTCCCCAACGGCACCGTGCCGGCGACGGGGGCCACCCTCAAGCCGGGTTCCTACTACCAGGCGCGGGGGGAGGTCACCGATCCGTCGTACTTCGGCAGCCTGGTCATCAAGCCCTCCGACACGCAGACCTTCTACCTCACCTACAACCGCACCCAGGCCGTGCAGGGATCGGCGAACTACGGGGGCGTGGGTGTCTCATCGAGCAGCCAGGCCGGCCTGCTCACCGCGTTGTCCACCGCCAGCACGCTCTACGAGGCCGGCTACAAGCAGAGTTTCCTGGCCAACACCCTTTTCATCGACGCGGCCGTCTACCAGCAGCTCAAGCTCGAGCCGCAGATCCAGGGACCGGCGTACCACGTCAAGACCGACGGCTTTGAGGCGGATCTTGTCTACCAGCCGAGCAAGGCCCTCACGTTCAACGCGAACTTCACCTACCAGTCGGTGACCGACTTCGGGAGCGGCTACTTCGAGCAGACGTACAACTACCTGGACCTGTACCCCGCCAGCATGATCATCGACGGCCAGCACGGCACCGCCGGCGGAAGTCCCAACCTGGGGGCCGCACAGGGCTATGCCTACGAGCCGCCCGGGGACCGGATGAAGGCGCCGGGGGTTCCCCAGGTCCTCTCAAACCTCTTCGCCGAATACACGTTTCCCGCGCACTTTGGATTCGGGGTCGGCCCGCAGATCCAGGGCCGCCAATACGCCAACGACCAGGGCACGCTGCACATCCCGACCGAGTGGGAGTGGGACGGCTACCTGTTCTACAAGGCGAAGACCTGGGACGTGCGGGTCAACGTGAGCAACATCCTCAACCAGCGGCTCCTGGACCCGATTGACGTGACCTTTGCGGGAAATGACACGATCTACGTCCGGCCGCCGATTGCGGCGTCGCTCACGGTCCGGTATCACTACTAGCCCTCAGGGCCGCTGGCCGGCAGTGACGAACGCGACGAGGTCCGAAAGCTGGTCGTCGGTGTAGTGCCCATGGGCGGGCATCGTCGCCTCGGGGACCATCGCGCGGGGGTTGCGGACGTAGGACTTGAAAAAGGCGGGATGGAGGACCGCAAGCGATTGCAGCGCGAGGAACGACTGCCGGCTCTTTGAGCCCCCGAATGTCCCGCCCGGGCCCCGGTGGCAGCTCGCGCAGGAATTGATCCAGATCATTCTCCCGTTCCGCCCGCGCGGCGGCAGCGCGGCCCAGGGGCCGCCGTAGAAATCCCGGAAGCGTTCCGCCAGGCTGCCGATCTCGATGCGGACAACCCCCCACGGCTTCTTGTGGCTCGCATCGAGGATCCCGTCGGCGCCCGGCGCCACGGAGGAGGAGATCAGGATCACGTAGGGCCCGGGGTTGAACGCCCACCCCGGAAGGGGCCAGCGGTCGGGACCCTTGCCGTTGATCTCGAGAACCAGGAAAGGGCGGTAGCGCCCGATGAATTCCCGCGTGAACACCGACGCGTATCCGTCGTCGCAGGTCGCCAGGAGCACGTCGGATCCGGCGCCGCAGGGCAGCGCCTTCCACAGATCCCCGAGGAACACCGCCGTCACGGCCTGCACGCCGGGAACAAACTCGTTCGGCAGGCTCAGCCGGGCGACCGGAAGCTTCCGAAGGTCGGCCCAGGACACGTAGAGGGTCCCTCCGGCCGGCACGCCGACCAGCCGGCCGGACACCGGAAGGTCGAACGCGGAGGCGCGCCTGTCGTGGAGCCCAAGGGAGCCGGCCGCGGGATCCGCAAATCCCAGGAGGAGGCATGCCAGGGCGGGAAGCGCGCGGTGCAGGGCGGGAATCATGCCGGCCGGCGGAGGACAAGCTGGGTGGCGACCATCACCTGGACCGTCTCGCGGTCCTGGTTCAGCGTCTCCGTCCGAAATTTCACCACGCCGTGCCCCGGCCGCGAGGCCGAGGGGCGCATCTCAAGGACCTCGGTCACGGCGGTGAGGCGGTCCCCGGGGCGGACCGGGCGCGGCCACCGGATCGAGTCAATCCCCAGCCCGACATGCCCGCCGGCAAGCCGCAGCTCGCCCTCGATCATGATCTTCATCGTAAGGGCGCCGGTCAGCCAGCCGCTGGCGACCAGGCCGCCAAAGACGCTCCCGCCCGCCGCTTCCGCATCGAGATGGAAGGGCTGGGGATCAAAGCGGGAGGCAAAGGCCACGATCTCCTCGCGGGTCACCGCGATCTCCCCGGTCCCGAAGCGGCGGCCAACCGCCAGGTCCTCGTAGCAGAGCGTCGGGCCGGGCATGGCGGGTCATCTCACCTGGAGCGTGTCGGCCTCGAAGGCCAGCCCCAGCGGCCGGATCACGACGGCCTTGCGCCCGCCCTCGCGGCGGAGGCTGCCGGCGATCCACGCGTCGTGCCCCGCGGAGCGCGCCGCGGCAAGGGCGGCGGCGGCCTGGGCGGGCGGGACGTAGGCCGCGAATCCGATGCCCATGTTGAAGGTGGCGTAGGCCTCCCGCTCGGCGATCGGCCCGGCCTCGACCAGGAAGCGGAAGAGCGCCGGCGGCGGCCGGACCTCGGTGATCTCGTAGACAAAGGGGTCGTCAAGCCGCATGAGCTTGCGCCATCCGTGGCCGGTCACGTGGGCGGTGTAGTTCAGCCTGATCCCCCGAATCTGGCACTCGCGGACAAATGAGACGTAGATCGCGGAAGGCGCCAGCAGCGCCTCGCCGTAGGTCGTCCCGTCCGCCAGCCGCGTCTGGTAGCCGTTGGGAAGCCTTTCGGCGAGCTTCCGGCAGAGGGTGAGCCCGTTGGTCTGCACGCCAGAGGAGGCGAGGAAGATGATCGCATCGCCCTCGGACACCGCGCCGGTGATCCGCAGGTCCTTCGGGTCGATCCTGCCGACTGCGGACCCGGCCAGGGCGATCGCCCCGGGCTCGACGATGCCGCGCAGGGCGGGCGTCTCCCCTCCCCCCCACGCCGCCCCCGCCAGGCGGCAGCCAGCGGCAAAGCCCGAGATCAGGTCGGCGGCCCTCGTCTCGTCCGAGAACCAGTCCGCGTCCCCGACGGCCGCATGCATCGCCACTGAGATCGGCAGCGCGCCGCAGGTGACCAGGTCGTTGACGATCGTGGCCACGGTGTCGATGCCGATGGCCCGGTAGTGGCAGCGCCCCGTCTGGGACTGGACGGCATCCGCCACGAGGCTCTTCGTGCCGAGCCCCTCCTCCACGTGCGCGAGAAAATGATCGTCGGCCTCGATGAGGTAGGCGCTCTCGCCGCGGATCGTGGCCGGCTCGTGGTAGCCGTGCCCGGCGAGCAGGTCCGACGTGGAATGCGCCGCCCGCTGGCACGCCCGCTTGAACGAATCGAGCTTGTCGTACCGGACGCCGGATGCCTCGTAACTCAGCGACATAGGGATCAGAAACCTGAGACCTGAAACCTGAAACCTGAGTTCAGGCCTCGGATTTCGGATATTCTGCGATGAAGTTGCGTGGAAGTATTTTGCATCTGGGTGAACCGGCTCGGGCGGATCGGAAGTCTGATTTCAGGTTTCAGGTTTCAGGTCTCAGGTTTCTGCTTAATATGACCGCCCCTCGTTCTTCTCGTAGTAGTTGACGTAGGCCTGGTTGACGACCCGGTATCCCCCCGGCGTCGGGTAGCGGCCGGTGAAGTACCAGTCGCCCTTGTGGTGCGGGACGGCCGCGTGCAGGCTCTCGATCGTCTGGAAGATGATCTGGATATCCCCCTTCCACTCGATGCCGCGGGGCCGGACCAGCTCGACGATCCTCGCCGAGATCTGCTCGGGGGTGAACGGCTCGTAGATCCCGCGGACCTGGTTCTCGAGGGTCTGGCCGGCCGGCTTGGCTATCTCCGCCCGGCACCGCTCGTAGACCTCGTCGAGGACCCCCGTGCGGCCGCTCTCCTTCAGGAGCGACACCGCAGCCTCGAAGGCGACGAACTTCCCGATTTGCGACATGTCGATCCCGTAGCAGTCCGGGTAGCGGATCTGCGGGGCCGTCGAGACGATGACGATCTTCCGGGGATTGAGCCGGGCGAGAATCCGCAGGATCGAGCGGCGCAGCGTCGTCCCGCGGACGATCGAGTCGTCGAGGCACACGAGGTTGTCGGTGGGCTTCACCGCGCCGTAGGTGACGTCGTACACGAGGCTGGAGAGCTGGTTTCTCAGGTCCTCCTGGCCGATGAAGGTCCGCAGCTTGATGTCCTTGCTGATCACCTTCTCGCCGCGCGGCCAGTTGCGCAGGACCAGCTCGTCGACGATCTCCTCGGTGAGCACGCCCTCGCGGCTGGCCTTCAGTATCGCCGCCTTGACCTCGTCGCGCCGCCGCATGCGCAGCGCCGACATCAGCCCGTAATAGGCCACCTCGGCCGTGTTGGGGATGAACCCGAAAACCGTGTTCTCCCAGTCCCGGCCGATCGAGTCGAGGACCTGGTCGGCGAGGTTTCCGCCGAGGTCCTTGCGCTCCCGGTAGATGTCGACGTCGTTGCCCCGCGAGAAGTAGATCCGCTCGAAGGAGCAGGGCGCGGACGGCAGCGGGGCCGCAAAGGGGGCCTCCTTCACCGTTCCCCGGCGCTTGATCACGACGACATGCCCGGGCCCGACCTCGCGCACGTCGCCGACCGCGACGTCGAAAACCGTCATGAGCGGCGCGCGCTCGGAGGCGAACGCCACCACCTCGTCGTTGCGGAAATAATAGCAGGGGCGGATCCCGGACGGGTCGCGGGCGACGAACGCGTCCCCGTTGCCGATCAGCCCGCAGAGGACGTACCCGCCGTCCCACTTCTGGGAGGCCCGGGTGAGGACCCGGGTGAGGTCGAGGTCCTCGCTGATCCGGTGCGACAGGTCGGCCCCGGACAGGTCCCGCTTGCGCAGGAAGCGGTAGATATCCTCGTGCTCCTCATCGAGGAAGAAACCGATCTTCTCGAGGATCGCCTGCGTGTCCGTGGCGATGATCGGGTGCTGCCCAATCGCGATCAGGCTCTCGTTGAGCTCCCGGGTGTTCGTGAGGTTGAAGTTCCCGCAGAGGGCGAGGTTGCGGGTGGGCCAGGGGCTCCGCCGGAAGAAGGGATGGCAGGCGCTCAGGTTGTAGCCGCCGCTGGTGCCGTAGCGCAGGTGCCCGAGGAAGAGGTCCCCGCCGAAGTCGAAGTTCTGCTTCACGGTGTCGGGAAACTCCGGGTGAATGGCCCCCGACGCGACCTTCGCGTTGTACTGCCCGAGCAGATCCTTGAAGATCCGGTTGAGCGGGTTCGATTTCACATTCCGCTCGCGGAACATGAAGGGCTCGCCCGCGGGCATGTCGAGCTTGACGCAGGCGACCCCCGCCCCGTCCTGCCCCCGGTTGTGCTGCTTCTCCAGCAGGAGGAAGAGCTTGGTGAACCCCCACAGGGGCGTGCCGTACTTCTCCTGGTAGTGGGAAAGGGGCTTGAGGAGCCGCACCAGGGCGACCCCGCACTCATGGGAAATCGGGTCGCTCATGGCTTCAGTCCAGTCCGGGGCGTTTCATCGCCTCCTCTATAGCCGTCTCCCACGCCCGGCGCAACTCGGCGACCGACCACGCCGCCTCCGCGACGCCGGTCCGCAGCGAGAGGGTTCCGCCCGCCGCAACCGCGCCGATGTCGGCCGCCGGGACCCCGCGGGACGCCGCGTCGGCCAGGGCGGCGGCCGCGCGCGCCGGGGGCACGGCGACAATGACGCGGCCCTGGCTCTCGCCAAAGAGCAGCGCATCGAGCCTCGGCGCGGCCAGCGCGGACAGGTCGATGTCCGCCCCGAGCGGGGCCGCGCCGAAAAGCATCTCGGCCGCCGCGACCAGCAGGCCGCCCTCGCTCAGGTCGTGCGCCGCCGCGATCGCGCCGGCCTTGATCTGCGCAAGGAGGAAATCCTGGAGCCGCTTCTCGGCCGGCATGTCGACGGCGGGCGCGTCGCCCGTCTTGAGCCCGTGGAAGAGCCCGAGGAACTGGCTGCCGCCAAGCTCACAGGGCGCGCCGCCGAGGAGGATGAGCCGGTCGCCCGCGGCGCGCGCGAACTGGCGGGTGATGTGGCGCTCGTCCTCGATCAGGCCGACGATCGCGACCGTCGGGGTGGGATCGATGGCCCCCTCGCGCGACTCATTGTACAGCGATACGTTCCCGCCGACCACGGGGACGTCGAAGAAGCGGCAGGCCTCGGCCAGCCCCCGGACGCATTCCTTCAGCGCAAAGAAGGCCTCCGGCTTGTAGGGATTCCCGAAATTCAGGTTGTCGGTCATCGCCAGCGGGGTGGCACCGCTGCACACGACGTTGCGCAGGCACTCGACCATCGCGATGAGGGCGCCGCGGTGGGGGTTGAGGTAGCAGTAGCGGCCGTTGCAGTCGTTGGCTATGGCGATGAACTTCTCCCGGTCGCCAAGCCGAAGCCGGACGACCGCCGCGTCGCTTCCCGGCTCGACGGCCGTGCCGTGCTGGACGATGTGGTCGTACTGCCGGTAGACCCAGCGCTTCGAGGCGATCGTCGGGTGCGCGAGCAGCCGGGGCAGCGCGTCCCGCAATCCCGCGGCGTCGAGGTCGGGCAGGCCGGCGGGCGTCCACGCCCGGGTCACGGCGAGGTAGGCGGGCTCCCGGGCGTCCCGCTGGTAGACGGGGGCCTGGTCGGTCAGGGCCGGCGCGGGGATGTCGGCGACGGTGATCCCGTGCTGGCGCACCACCATCCGGCCGGTGTCCGTCACCGACCCGACCAGCGCCGCGTGGAGATCCCATTTCGCGAAGACCGCCTCGATCTCCCGCTCCCGGCCCTTCTGGACGATGACGAGCATCCGCTCCTGCGACTCGGAGAGCATGATCTCGTAGGAATTCATCCCGGTCTCTCGCTGCGGCACTCGGTCCAGCTCAATCTCGATCCCAGTGCCGCCGCGGCTGGCCGTCTCGCAGGTCGAGCAGGTCAGGCCGGCCGCGCCCATGTCCTGGATACCGACGACCAGGCCGGGCACGGCCATCATCTCCAGGCAGGCCTCGATCAGGAGCTTCTCCATGAAGGGATCGCCCTTCTGGACGGCCGGGCGGTCCGCCTGCGACTCCTCGCTGAGCTCCTTGGAGGCGAAGGCCGCGCCGCCGAGGCCGTCCCTGCCGGTCGCCGCGCCCACGTAGTAGACGGGATTGCCCGTCCCGGTCGCCGCGCCGCGCCGGATCTGGTCGTGCCTCAGGGTGCCCAGGCAGAGGGCGTTCACGAGCGGGTTGCCCTCGTAGGACCGGTCAAAATAGACGTCGCCCCCCACCGTCGGCACGCCCACGCAGTTCCCGTAGTGGGCGATGCCGGCGACGACC